>Ga0187779_10000047_pt1 | contig 88345 bp, 93 predicted proteins | sample 1015_Q2_SP10_10__FD_132435 | JGI IMG/M metagenome (GOLD analysis project Ga0187779, IMG submission 132435) | Tropical peat soil microbial communities from peatlands in Department of Meta, Colombia - 1015_Q2_SP10_10_MG | ecosystem: Environmental > Terrestrial > Soil > Wetlands > Peat | place...
AAGTCGACGACGATTTCGAATGGCGGCAGTTCGACGAAAATACCGCGGCCGGCATGTGCTACACCTCCGGCACCACCGGTAATCCGAAGGGCGTGCTCTATTCGCATCGCTCCAACGTGCTGCACGCCATGATGGCGGCGATGCCGGACTCGAAGAATCTCGCCTCGCGCGACGTCTGCATGCCGGTGGTTCCGATGTTCCACGCCAACGGCTGGTCGCTCGCTTTCTCGACGCCGCTCGTCGGCGCAAGCCTCGTGCTGCCCGGCGCCAAGCTCGATGGCCCATCGATCTATGAACTGCTGACGAAATACAAAGTGACGTTCACCGCCGCGGTCCCGACAGTCTGGCTCATGCTGCTGCAGGATCTCGAGAAGACCAGGGGAAAGCTGCCCCATCTCAAGCGCGTCGTCATCGGCGGCTCGGCCTGCCCGCGCGCCATGACGCAGACCTTCCAGGACAAATACGGTGTCGAGGTCGTCCACGCCTGGGGTATGACCGAGATGAGCCCGCTCGGCTCGCTTTGTACCATGAAGCCCGAATACGAAGCCTTGAGCGGCGAGGACAGGCTCGACGTGCAGATGAAGCAGGGCCATCCGCCCTTCGGCGTCGAGATGAAGATCACCGACGACAACGACAAAGAATTGCCGTGGGACGGCAAGACATTCGGCCGGCTGAAGGTCCGCGGACCGGCCGTCGCCAAAGCCTACTTCAAGGGTGAAGGCGGCGAGGTGTTCGAAAAGGATGGCTGGTTCGACACCGGCGACGTCGCGACCATCGATAAGTACGGTTATATGCAGATCACCGACCGCGCCAAGGACGTGATCAAGTCGGGCGGCGAATGGATTTCGACTATTGACCTCGAGAACCTCGCGGTCGGACATCCCAAGGTGGCGGAAGCGGCCGCCATCGGTATCCGGCATCCGAAATGGGACGAACGGCCGCTCCTGGTGATCGTGCTCAAGAAGGGTGAGACTGCGACGAAAGAAGACATTCTTGGTTTCATGCAGGGCAAGATCGCCAAGTGGTGGATGCCGGATGACGTCGCCTTCGTGAACGAGATCCCGCATACCGCGACTGGCAAGATCCAGAAGACAGCGCTGCGCAAGCAGTTCCAGGAGTACCGGCTGCCGACGGCGCAGGCGGCGGAGTGACGTTTAGCACCATCACGCTTGCGGTCGACGGCGCGGTGGCGGTTCTGACGCTCAACCGCCCCGAACGGCTCAACGCCATCAACAAGCAGATGCTCGGCGAGATCGAGGCCGCGCTCGATCAGGTCGAGAAGGACGAGGCGGTTCATGCTCTAGTCGTTACCGGCGCCGGCGGCAACTTCTCCTCCGGCTTCGACCTCAAGGAGCAGATGCAGGCGCGACCGTCCGGCCGTACGCAATGGCGTGAAATCCTCGATCGCGACTTCTCGGCGCTAACCCGTTTCTGGTCGCTGAAGAAACCGACCATCGCGGCTGTCAAAGGTTATTGCCTAGCCGGCGGCTGCGAGCTTGCACTTTGCTGCGACATCACCATCGCCGCCGATAACGCTACCTTCGGTGAACCGGAACTGAAATTCGGCGCCGGTATCGTCGTGATGATGCTGCCGTGGCTGGTCGGCCCGAAGCGCGCGAAGGAGATCATCCTGTCCGGCAACGACCGCATTCCGGCGAACGAAGCGGCGGCGATGGGGCTCATCAACCGTACGGTGCCGACGGCCAACCTCGATGCTGAGGCCATGGCGCTGGCACACCATATCGCCGTCATCGACCCCAATCTCGTTCGGGAGACCAAACGCGCCATCAACGGCAGCTTCGAGGTCATGGGCCTGACCAAAGCGCTCGAGGAAGCCCTGGACATCGATCTCGGCATCGAGGGCGAAGGCAGCATCGACAAGCAGCGCTTCATGGAGATCGCACGCAAGGATGGCCTGCGCGCTGCGATCGCCTGGCGCGACGCGCGCTTCGCCCAAAAATGACCATGCGTCTTGAGGCGCTACTGTTTGCGGCTTGCGAGCGATTTTCCGACTCCGTCTCGCTCGAAGACACTCAAGGCTCGCTGACCTACCGGCAACTCGCCGAAACGGCGCGGGGCGTCGGTGCTTCATTGCGCACGCAAGGCATCGCCGCCAACGACCCTGTCCTGGTCCCTGTCGCCAACACGCCACGCGATATCGCAAACTTCCTGGGTGTCTGGGCCGCCGGCGGCGTGGTTGTGCCGGTTGCTCGCAGCGCACCCGCTGCGGCGATCGAGGCGACGCGCGCGGCAACAGGAGCGCGATTGAGCATCAACGAGAACGGCGCGGCGCTTCGCATTGCCGACGCAACGCCCCCTGTCCGCGAGATGCTCAAGGACGCCTGCCTGATCATCTTCACATCGGGCTCGACCGGCGCGCCAAAGGGTGTCGTGCTCAGCCACAAGGCTTTTTCCGGCAAGCTTGCCGAGATCGATTCCATGCTCGGCTGCACACCGCAGACGCAGTCCCTGCTCGTCCTGCAAGTCACCTTCATCTTCGGCATCTGGTTTATGCTCGTGACATTGATGAAAGGCGGCCGCGTCTTCATGGCGCTGCGTTTCGATGCCGACTTGTTCGTGAAGAATCTGCGCGAGCGCGGTATTACCGACGTCGCGGTGGTCCCGACCATGCTGCGCAAATTGCTTGCGGCGCAAAGCGCCCTTCCCGGCCTTAAAGGCATCGGATTGAAGCGCATTCACACCGGCGGCGAGCCTTTCAGCCCGACGCTCGGCGAACGCCTCCGCGAGGTCCTGCCCGGCGTCACGATTGTCGACATCTTCGGCCTGACCGAAACGGCAAGCTCTGATTTCTTCTCGTTCGTCCAGCCGGGCGAACCCTTCCCTGGCGGCATCGGCCATTGCGTCAAGCAAGACCGCGTCCGCATCGCCGACGCCGAAGGACGCGCGGTTCCGCAGGGCGACGCCGGCGAACTGCAAATCCGCACGCCGTTCGTGATGAATGGCTATCTCGATCGCCCAGACCTGACGCAGGCGGCCTTCGCCGGTGACTACTTCCGCACCGGCGATCTCGCGCGCGAGCGCGCCGACGGCTCGGTTGAGCTGATTGGCCGCGGCAAGGACCTCATCGTTCGCGGCGGAGCGAAAATATCGCCGCTCGAACTCGATCACGTCATTGCCCGGCATCCGAAGGTCGCCGCCGCCATGACGGTCGGCGTCGCTGACGACATGACCGGCGAACGCATCCATGTGCTGGTAGTGCCGCGCGGTACGCTCGACGAGCGGGAATTGCGCGCCTGGGCGGCGTCGCAGCTCGAGCGCTTCAAACTGCCGGACGCCTATCACTTCGGGTCAGAACTGCCGACCGGGCGAACCGGCAAGGTCGATCGCGGCGAACTCCGCCGAAGGATCGCCGAGGCAAAGAAGTAAGGGTCAAACGCTGCGCTCGATGCCCTGCGCACGGCTCACCGGGAACATTGGAACCTGAGTGTTGCGCCCCATCACCGAGCGGGCGATCAACGCGCCGGTGCGCTTCAAGAAAGCGGTCTGGTCATAGGCGGCGACATCGTTGCTGCGGCGTTGTGTATTGCGTGAAACAGACTTTGTTTCTGTAAAGAGTGAGGCCGCGTCCGGTCAGCGCGACTTCTTTTTTGGGGCGACCGACGCGGAACTCTGCTCCGCGGCCCAGGAACCAAACCGAACACAAAGCGTTGTCGGGCACCTGACGAACCGGGCCCGGCCACCATGCAGACGGCAAAGCAATATCTCCTCAGTCAGGCGGAGCACTGCCGCCGAGCGGCCTCCGATTGTGGCGATCCGGAAATCGCCGACGAGCTGCGTCGCCTCGCCAAGCGCTTCGAGGAAGAAGCGCGTGCGCGGCTCTTGCCGGCACTGCAAATAGCCGCGCAAATGGGCTGATTTCTGCACTTTCGTTACCCGATTGCCTCCCCCCGCCCTTGGCATTATCCATGACACCTAGCGGCGTGAGTGCGGCGTAATGCGAGGCTTTTCCCCGGTATTCGACGTCCCGGTATCGCGGCTTGCGACCTGGTCCGGTCGGCTGTCCTGGTTCGCGGTTGCGGTCGCGATCCTGTCGATCATTATCGTCCGGACCGGCTTCCTCGATATGGGGCCCGCCCTTGCAACGTTCGGCGCGGCTTTGGCCTTCGCCGGCCTCGCGATCCTCTTGGCGCTCGCCAGTTTCGTTGTGATCTGGCGCCAGGGCTTGGGCGGCCTGGGGCGGGCGATCGGGGGCATGATTCTCGGTACCCTGCTGCTGGCCTATCCCGGCTACCTCGGCTACCGTGCTACGAAGCTCCCGGCGATCAACGACATCACTACCGATGCGGCCAACCCGCCGCGCTTTGGCGTGCTCGCGCGTCTGCGGCCACGTGGCACCAGCGAGTATCCGGGTACGCGCTTCGCCGCGCTCCAGCAGAAGGCCTATCCGGACATCGAGCCGCTGGAATATGACGCGCCGCCGGCACTTGCCTACAAAGTTGCGCTCCAGATCGTCACCAACCGCGGCTGGAATATCATCGACGCCCAGGAGCCCTCGCGCGCGCGCCCCGGCGATATCGAGGCGGTGGCGCGGACCTTCATCATGGGCTTCCGCGACGATGTCGTAGTGCGCGTGAGCGCCGTCGGCACCGGTTCGCGCATCGACGTGCGTTCGGCGTCGCGTTACGGCTCGCATGACTTCGGCGCCAACGCCAAGCGCGTCACCGCGCTGCTCAGCGATGTCGACGAGGCGATGGATGACGCGCTCAACGCGCCGGCACGGCCCGAGTCGAAAGAACCGGCCGAGAAACCGTCGCACAAGCGGCCGCCGCCAAAGAAAACCGAACGTCCCAAGGCGCCGGCTTCGCGGCAACGCCCCGAGGGTTAGCGCGCCAGCCGGTAGGTACCGTCAATCGCGGGCTGGCCGTCGGTTTCGACCAACCCGCGGGCGACAAGATCCTCAAGATGCGCCAACACCGAGAGACCGGCGGCGCCCGTCAGCCGTGGGTCGATGCCGATATAGATGGCGCGGACGATGGTGGGGATATCGGTCTCGGCTTTGCCGAGCCGGTGCAGAATCGAGGCCTCGCGCGCCTTGCGGTGCAAGATGTAATAGCTGACGAAACGCGGCGCATCTTTAATCGCGGGTCCATGGCCGGGCAGATAAATCTTTTCGCCGCGCTTCGAGAGCTTATCGAGCGAAGCCATGTAATCGCTCATGGCGCCGTCGGGCGGCGCGACAATTGATGTCGCCCAGCCCATGACGTGGTCACCCGCAAACAGCATGTCGCTACCCTTGAGCGCGTAAGCCATGTGGTTGGCGGTGTGGCCTGGCGTCGCCACCGCCTCGATACGCCAGCCATCGCCCTCGACCACGGTACCGTCCCTGAGCGCAATGTCGGGCTTGAAGTCGCGGTCGGCGCTGGCGTCGAGCGGATTGTGCTCGCCGATGTGCAGCGGCCGCGCGGCGCGGTGCGACCCCTCGGCATAAACGGTCGCGCCGGTATGCGCCTTGATCGCCGGCACCGCCGGCGAATGATCGCGATGGGTATGCGTGACGAAGATATGCGTCACGGTCTCGTTACGCACGGCATCGAGCAGCGCGCCGATATGTGCCGGATCGTCAGGGCCAGGATCGACGATCGCGACCTTTCCTTTGCCGATGATGTAGCTGAGCGTGCCCTTGAAGGTGAAGGGGCCGGGATTGTTGGCCATCACGCGGCGAATGCCGGGCGCGACCTCGTCGACCGTGTCGGCGACGAGGTCGAGCGACTTATCGAATGGAATGTCTTCGCTCATGGCCGCGAGCAGATGCCCATTGTGATAGCGCGCGTCAATGGTTTTCCCAAATTGAGACACGTTTGTCGCCACGACTTTGCCAAAGACCGCCCACGAAAAAGTCTCCGGCTGTTGGTCGACTCGCTCTCACGGTCTGGGGAGGACCGAGGGAGGGGACATGCGCTGCCTGATTGCTGGACTTGTCGCGATGTTTGTGGTTGCGCCGGCGAATGCTGCACGGCTTGATCCATCCGATTTTACATCGACCAACGCGGTGCTGCACTGGATCAGCGCCTACCGCGACCATCTAAATCCGGATGGCGTACCTGTCATCATGAAGGCGGCGAGCCGGCTTGGAGCCTTCGAAAACCCCGAGCGCGCCGGCGTCTATATCGGCTTTCTCGCCGGCGTTCTGACCGACAATCCGCAGCAGGCCGAAGAAATCGCCGCGCGCACGTTCGCCGTTCCTGCACGCGACCGCTGGATCGTGATGCGGGCGATCGCCTATTCGAACTTGCCCAACTGGCGCGAATTGATGCGGCGCTTTGCCTGCCGGATGCCGCGCTATGACGTGCTGAGCGACAAATACATCAACGGCAAGATGGCGACGCTCGCCGAATTCGAGGTGCCGCCCGCCCAATCCGGCTTCGAACGCTGGGGCAAGCGTCTGCACCTCGACAAGATGTTTGGCGGCGGCTCGCAGCGGCTTATGATGACGCCCAATCCGGAGGTGCTGGATGTGTTGTGGGGCTACTATTTCGCCACAGGCGGCTACGGTCCCATTCTTCACATCGTCGACATGCTGCCACTCTCGCAGGACCACGACGATCCCGACCGCCTGACCGTCGGCAGCATGGCGAAGTTCAGCCTGGCAAGCAATGCGATGCATGACCAAAACCTGCTGGACATGCTCAAGAGCACACGCAAGGCGCGCGGCCAGCCGACGGAAATCGTGGCGCAACTCGATGACGTCATCGACGCCGCCGAGAGCGTCGACATCGCCCGCATCCGCAAGGTTGCGCTCGCCGCGATCGAGGAGGTGAAGGCCAAAGGCCCGGCTTACAAGCACAACGCCTCGCTGTGGGGCTATATCGGGCAAAGCGCGATCGCCGGCGGCTGTCTCGCCGCAGCCGCGCTTGGGCAGGTTGAGATCGGCATTCCCTGCGTGGTTGGCGGCGCGGCATCTTCGGCGGCGCTCAACTTCTGGAACAACAGTCCAGAGTGAGCGTTGCGCCCGCATGAACCCGGCGCATGTTTTCATCCCGGCGATGTGGCTTGCCTGGATCGCCTATTGGTACGTCGCGTCGCTTCGCGTCAAGCAAACGCAACGAACCGAAAGTGCGCGCTCGCCACTGAGTGATCAGCTTTCGCGCGCGGGTCAATGCGCGCGGCAAACATTAGAGCGTTCTAAATAGAAGCCTTTCTAATCTACGGCAGTTGAGAATCTATCTAATATGCGAGCGTGCACAAAGCACGTAGATCAATGGATTTCTGGCTCGGGAATCGGGCCCAGCGGCGCGAGGAAATCGAAGTCGCAGCCTTGGTCGGCTTGGCCGACGTGCTGGGCATGCAGCGCGCCATAGCCGCGCGGATATTTCGGCGGCGGCTGCTTCCAGGCGGCGCGGCGGCGCGCCAGCTCCGCGTCGCTGACGTGCAGATGGATGCGCCGCTTGTCGACGTCGATCTCGATCTCGTCGCCGGTCTGCACCAGCGCCAGCGGGCCGCCGACGAAGCTCTCGGGCGCGACGTGCAGGATGCAGGCGCCGTAACTGGTGCCGCTCATGCGTCCGTCGGAAATTCGGATCATGTCGCGCACGCCCTGCCCCAGGAGGCGCTTCGGGATCGGCAGCATGCCCCATTCCGGCATGCCGGGGCCACCCTTCGGCCCGGCGTTCTTAAGCACCAGGATATGGTCGGGCGTGACGTCGAGATCGTCGCGCTCGATCTCGCGCATCATGTGGTTGTAGTCCTCGAAGGCGATGGCCTTGCCGCGGTGCTTGAGGAAGCGCTTGTCGGCGGCCGCCGGCTTGATAACGCAGCCATTGGGCGCGAGGTTGCCCTTGAGCACCGCAGTTGCGCCCTCCTCGTAGATCGGATCGTTGAGCGAGTGGATGACGTCGGGCAGATGCACCTTGGCGCCCTCGATGTTCTCGCCGATGGTCTTTCCGGTGACAGTGAGACACTTTAGATCAAGCTTCTCGCGCAAGTTCTGCATCAGTGCGCGCAGGCCGCCAGCATAGAAAAAATCCTCCATCAGGTACTTGCCGGACGGCCGCACATTGGCAAGCACCGGCACCTGCCGCGACAGCTCATCAAACCGCTCCATGTCGACCGGGACGCCGGCGCGGCGCGCCATCGCCACCACGTGGATGATGGCGTTGGTCGAGCCGCCCATCGCCATGTGCACCTTGATGGCATTGTCGAAAGCTGACGGTGTTAGGATCTTCGTGGGCGTCAGGTCTTCCCACACCATGTCGACAATGCGTCTGCCGGCAACACCGCACATGCGCGGGTGATTGGAATCGGCGGCCGGGATCGAGGACGCGCCGGGCAGCGACAGGCCGAGCGCTTCGGCGATCGCCATCATGGTCGCTGCCGTGCCCATCACCATGCAGGTGCCGAACGAGCGTGCGATGCCGCCCTCGATCTCGTTCCATTCGTCGTCAGTGATGTTGCCAGCACGCTTCTCGGTCCAGTATTTCCAGACGTCGGAGCCGGAGCCAAGATATTCGCCTCGCCAGTTGCCGCGCAGCATCGGTCCGGCCGGCACGTAGATCGCCGGGATGCCCATGCTGATCGCGCCCATGATCAGGCCGGGCGTGGTCTTGTCGCAGCCGCCCATCAGCACCGCGCCGTCGATCGGATGGCTGCGCAGCAGCTCCTCGGTCTCCATCGCCAGCATGTTGCGATAGAGCATCGTGGTCGGCTTGACGAAGGTCTCGGCGAGCGACATCGCCGGCAGCTCGATCGGGAAGCCGCCAGCCTGCAGCACGCCGCGCTTCACGTTCTCCGCGCGCGAGCGTAAGTGCGCGTGGCACGGATTGATGTCGCTCCAGGTGTTGATGATGCCGATGACCGGCCTGCCGGTCCAATCGGTCGAATCGTAGCCGATGCCGCGCAGCCGCGAGCGATGGCCAAACGAACGCATGTCGTCGACACCGAGCCAGCGGTGGCTGCGCAGATCGATAGGACGTTTACGGCCGGCCATGCGTTGCGAAAACCCCGCGATTACTCGACCGAGAGATTGGCGGCGTGAACCACCTTTTCCCACTTGGCGGTCTCGTCGGCGAGCAGCTTGCCGAAGTCGGCCGGCGTGCCGGGGATCGGCGTGCCGCCGAGTTGCTTGAGCTTGGCCTGCATGGCCGGATCCTTCATCGCCTCGTTGATCTCCTTGTTGAGAAGATTGACGATGTCCGGCGGCGTGCCTTTCGGTGCCACCAGCCCGAAGAAGGCGCTTGCCTCGTAGCCGGGCACCGTCTCGGCGACGGTCGGCACATCGGGCAATTCCTGCGAGCGCTGCGCCGTCGTCACGGCGAGCGCGCGCAGCTTGCCCGCCTTGATGTGGCCGATCGACGACGGCAGGTTGTCGAATGTGACCTGCACCTGACCGCCGAGCAGATCGGTCAGCATCGGGGCCGAGCCCTTGTACGGCACATGCGTCATCTTGGTGCCGGTCATCATCTTGAACAGTTCGCCGGAGAGGTGAATCGAGGTGCCGGTGCCGGACGAGGCAATGTTGACCTTGTCAGGATTGGCTTTGACGTAGGCGATGAATTCGGCGACGGACTTCGCCGGTACCGACGGATTGACCTCCATCACGTTCGGCACGCGGATGAACCCCGCGACCGGCGTCGTGTCGTTGAGAAAGTTGAAGCGGAGGTTCTTGTAGAGCGACGCATTGACGGTGTTCGCCGGGTTGGCGAGGAACAACGTGTAGCCATCGGGCGACGACTTGATCGCGATCTCGGTGCCGAGATTGTTGCCGGCGCCGGGCTTGTTTTCGATGATGAATTGTTGGTGCAGCTTCTCGCTCAACCATTGCCCGAACAGCCGCGCCGAAATATCGGTCGAGCCGCCTGGCGGATAGCCGACGATGATGCGCACCGGCCGGTCCGGATAACCGGCGGCGTGGACGTGGCCCGCGGCGAGCGCGATGCAGGCAAGCGCCAGCGCCGCGCGCGACGCAAGATCGAGAAACTTCGGCATGGCTTTCGATCCTCCCCGGCCGGCTTTTCGGCGCCGGCGCTTTATGCCGAGACGTTACGGGGGGTTAAATGCCCGCACAAGGCCTTGAAATCGGCCTCAATGCTTCCATTCCGGCGGTTCCACCGGCGTCCAGTTGCGCTTGAGCTTGAGGTCGTCGGCGACGGCGTTGGCGGCGATGTAGCCGGCGGCGCCGTTAACACCACCACCATTGCCCGACGACGACCCGCACAGATAGAGCCCTTCCACGGGCGTACGCGAACCGGGCATCAGCGGGTGCGGCCGATTGATCCCGAGTTGATTGGGAATGTAGGCGCCCACCCGCACCGCGCCCTGTCGCATGTTGGCGTTGAGCGTCTCGACGTCAAGCGGCGTGAACAGATAAGTGCCGAGCAGATTGCCACCCTCGAGGTTCGAAGCATAGACGCGCCAATAGTCGAGGACGCGCTGGGTGTAGTCGGCACGGTTGCGTTCCCATTCCTGTGGGCTGCCGTCGACGGAATAAGGGGCGAAAGGCCACCAGAACGCCGCGTGGTTGCCGGCGGGCGCGTAAGACGGGTCGAACTGGCTGTTGCAGGCGCCATTGCCCATCAGGACCTTCGGGAATTTCTTTGCGGCACAGTCATCGAAGCAACTCGCGACGTCCTCGATATGGTCCATGCCAAAAAAAATTTTGTAGGCCTTGGCAACATCCGCGTCGAAGGCTTCGGCGCGATAACGCGGCGGATTTTTGAGCGCAAGGTGCAACGTCACGAGGCTGTGGTTGCCCCAGTGCCAGCCCTTTGCCTTTTCGCGCACCGGCTCGGGGAAAAGCTCTTCGCCTGTCATCTCGACAGTGCGCGGGAAATCGATAGCGCTGGCGACGAATTTCTTGGCCGTGATGGTGGTGCCGCCGGCGAGCTTGACGCCGGTAGCGCGGTTGTTGGTGACGGTGATCTCCTTGACGTCGGCGCCAGTGATGACGGCACCGCCGCCGGCCTCGACGACGCGCTTGAGCGCGAGCGGCAGCGACACCGCGCCGCCGACCGGCAAGGTGAAACTGGCGATGTTGGCGAAAATCGCGGGGAAGACGATGCCGGCGCCGGGCACGTTCTCGGTGGTGATGACGTGCATGTACGACGTGAACAGCGTGCGGATGCGCTCGTCGATGAAATGCTTGCGTACTACGCTGAATAAGTCGTGCTGGGCATGCGACAGAAGCTCCTTCGCCTTAGGGCCGCTCAGCCGGTCGACAAGCTGCTCGCGCGGCAGCGGTGCGTTGTAAAGCAGCGACACCAGCAGGGGCCGCATCTCCTCGCAGTAGGTGTGCCAGAGCTCACGGAAAGTCTCGGCATCCTGCTTCGAGAAGCGCGCCAGCGAAGCGGCGCTCCGGTCGAGATCCTTGTAGATGACGATCGCCGTGCCGTCGCGGAAGACGGCGGCCTGCTGCACCCACGGCTCGATATAGGAAAAGCCGTAGCGGTGGAGCTCGAGGTCCGCGAGCAGCGGGCATAGGCCGAGCCCCATGTAGAAGTTAGCATGCAGGTTGAGCTTGAAGCCAGGAAGGATGCGTTCTTCGGTACTGGTGCCGCCGCCGACGCGGGTGTTGCGTTCGAGCACCGCGATCTTTTGTCCGGCGCGCGACAGATAAGCGGCCGCCGTGAGGCCATTATGGCCGGCGCCAATCACGACGCCATCATAGTCCGGCATCCGCTCCCCCGCTGTCCGGGACAAGCCTACCCGCTCGCGGATAGCGCGATCAATGTCGCGGCGGTTGTCGGGCGTGTCTTGTCTATCTGGGGATCAGGTGAAGGCGACTTCGGACGCCAGGACCGGCAGCGAAAACAGCTGGGCGCCGGCGGCGTCACGGACCTGGATTTCACAATTTGAACAGTCGTCCTTGTCGCAAGCGAGGTCGTAAGAGACGATTTCCGCCATCTCGCGCGCCTGATTGAGGTTGTTGAGATACTGCCCGTGAAAGTCGTAGGTACGCGTATTGTTGCGCACAACATCAAAGAAGAAACGTGTCATCTTTGTCTCCGCAAGGTCCTTATCATCACACCTACGCGAATTTTGTTTGTGGGCGCTTAGCCGCTTCGATTCAATTTTTTAAAATTCTTTGTTCGGCAATTCGGTCAAATTGAACACAATTGAGCGACCGTTTCTTCGAAACTCGATGGCAGGATGAAGACGATTTAACGATTTGGCCGCCGATGCGAATGAAAGTCATAGCTGCACGCGAAACGCCTCATCACGCATTCCTGCGTGATCTGACGCGCGCCTATGTGTTGCTGCTCGGCGCGGCGACCGCGGCTTTCCTGCTGTTCTACCTGTCCTCGTCCTGGGTGCCGACGCCCCGCGTGGTCGACCCACCGCCGCAGGCCGACGCAACCCCTGCCACACGCTATACCGGCTCGATCATGGTCGATCCGCCGCACGGCGAACTCTGCTGGGAGCGGATCTTCGATAACCGCACCGGACGGATGTGGGACAACGGTTACGTCAAATGCGACACGCAGCCCGCCCAGCTCACGGACGCGAGAAACGCGCCGGCGATTCTGAATGCGTGGCGGATACAGGAAGTCGGCAAGGCCTTCCGGCGCTAACGCTACTTCGCCTGCACGCGATTGAGATAGTCGATCACCGCCAGGATACGGCCGTGGATGACGCCTTCGGCGGACACCGACGGCGAATAGATGAAATCGTCGGACAGCTTCAAATTCTTGTTTGACGGCGGCACAAAACGATAGCCCCAGATCGGCATGTCGCGCGAGCCGTGGCCGCTAATTTCCTCGCGGCCATCGATGACCCTGTAAATTCTGTCGAGCGGGAAGACGCCGCCGTTCTTCTTGGCCAGAAGCGTGAGGTCGGTTGGACGCTGCTTCAGCACGGATCCGACCGGCCCGCCACCTTTGGCGTCGGCGCCGTGGCAAGACGCGCAGCTTGAGAAATACTCGGCTTTGCCAACGTCAGTGCCCTGGCTTTGCGCCGACGCAATTCCGGCAAAAGCGATGACTGCGATCGCTGTCACTGAACATACAAGCGGGCCCTGCTTCATGACACGATCCTCTCTGCGGCGGCGCGGAGAGTTTGCACGAACGCTCCCGGAGCCCGTTGACATGCGTCAAAATTGGCTGTGACCACGCCTGAGGTGGCTATTTCCGGTAAGGCTGTTAATGGTCGGAGTGGCAGGATTTGAACCTGCGACCCCCTCGTCCCGAACGAGGTGCGCTACCAGACTGCGCTACACTCCGACTGAAGGCCGGTCTTATAACCACGGCCTCCTTAAAGGCAAGCTTGAGACCAATCATGACGGCCGAGCCAGGAACCCGCGTCTTGCAGGCCAATGCCGGCGGCGTTGCGGAGGCCGCGCGCTGCCTGAAAAGCGGCGGTTTGGTCGCCTTCCCCACCGAGACTGTCTACGGGCTCGGCGCTGACGCTGACAGCGGCGAAACGGTGGCGAGGCTTTACGCGGCTAAAGGCCGGCCGCAATTCAACCCGCTGATCGCCCATGTGCCGAGTGTGACGGCCGCACGCAAACTGGCCCGCTTCGATGCTGCCGCCGAACGTCTCGCCACGGCGTTCTGGCCCGGGCCGCTGACACTGGTGCTGCCGAGACAACCGGACTGCCGAGTGTCGGACCTCGCGCTCGCCGGGCTCGACAGCATCGCGCTGCGAGTGCCGGCGCACAAGATTGCGCAGGCGCTGCTGAGTGCCTTCGCAGGCCCCATCGTTGCGCCGTCCGCCAACCGCTCGGGCCACGTCTCGCCGACCAGCGCCGCGCATGTGCTTGCCGATCTGCGCGGGCGCATCGACATGGTGATCGACGGCGGCCCTTGCGAGGTCGGTGTCGAATCCACCATCGTGTCTTGTCTCGATGAGCCGGCACTGCTGCGTCCCGGCGGCGTCGCGCGCGCCGATATCGAGCGCGTGCTAGGGCGCCCGCTCTCCGTCGCCGCGTCGAGTGACGAGGCACCACTCGCGCCCGGCATGTTCAGTTCGCACTACGCGCCACGGGCGCGGCTGCGGCTCGACGCTGATAATGCGCGCGCCGGCGAAGCCCTGCTCGCCTTCGGATCTGCCGTGCCGGCCAACGCAACGACGCTGAACCTCTCGCCGCGCGGCGATCTGATCGAAGCCGCCGCCAACCTGTTTTCTCACTTGCGGGCGCTCGATGCTTCCGGCGCTGCCGGGATCGCGGTTATGAAGGTGCCAAACGAAGGTTTGGGCGAAGCGATCAATGATCGGCTTGTGCGTGCCGCCGCGCCGCGTCAGGGGGGGATGCCATGAAATACGTCAGACTGCTCGAGGCGATCTTCGCTGCCACGCTCGTGGCCTGCACAACCTCCGCACAGGCCGAAGTGCAGAAGTTCATGGCGACTTGCGACGGCAAGCTCTGCCCCTACTACCACATCACGCTGACGCCGCCGGACGGCTGGCTGGTTGACGAAGAGGCCACCAAAAAGAACCGGGTTCAGGTGATCGTGCCGAAGGGCAAGACTTTCAAGACCGCACCGGCGCTGATCTACGTGCAGGTCTTCTATCATCGCGACAAGCAGCAATCACTCGCCAACTTCGCCGAAACCAGCAACGGCCGCTGGCGCGCCAGAGTGAAGGACGCGACGATCTCGCCCCTGCCCGGCGTCGACCGCGCCAATGGCAAGCAAGGCTTCATCCGCTTCGCCTTCGAGAATCCGAGCAACGCGCAGCAGCCCTACGAGGTCGGCGCCTTCGGCATCGATTCCGACAAGGACGGCAACGAATTCGTGCTCGATGTGGTCATGACCGGCCTCAACAAGACCGCGATCGAAGCTGCCGACAAGGACTATGTCGCCTTCCTGAAAGCGCATTGACCTTATGCGCCGGCGCGCTATGACGCGCGGCGGAAACTGCATTAAAGTGACCGCATGCTCGACCAGCCCCGCCTCAGCCCAGAACTCCTGAACCGCTTCACCGCGATTGTCGGCCCGAAATACGCGATCACTGACAAGTCGGTGCAAGAGGCCTATCTCGTCGAGATGCGCGACCTCTACCACGGCTCGACGCCGGTCATCCTGCGGCCCGGCTCGGTCGAAGAGGTGTCCGCGATCCTCAAGCTCGCCAACGAGACGCGCACGCCGATCGTGCCGCAGGGCGGCAACACCGGCCTCGTCGGTGGGCAGATCCCGCAGCACGGCGAAGTGCTGTTGTCGCTGACGCGGCTCGACAAGGTTCGCGAGGTCGATGCGGTCTCCAACACCATGACGGTCGAAGCCGGCGTTACCCTTCAGCGTGCCCGCGAGGCGGCATCGGACGCCGACCGGCTCTACCCACAACTGCTGCCGTCGGAAGGCACCTGCACCATCGGCGGCAATCTCTCGACCAATGCCGGCGGCACCGCCGCGATCGCGCATGGCATTGCGCGCTCGCATGCCGTGGGCCTCGAGGTCGTGCTGGCCGACGGCCGCGTGCTGCACAATCTCAACAAGCTGAAGAAGGACAATACCGGCTACGACCTCAAGAACCTGTTCATCGGCTCCGAAGGCACGCTGGGCATCATCACCGCCGCGGTGCTGAAGCTGGTGCCGAAGCCGCGCTCGGTCGAGACCGCCTGGGTCGGCGTGCCGTCGCCGCAGGCGGCGGTCGATCTCCTCAAGCTCGCGGAGGACCGCACGTCCGGCGGCGTGACGTCGTTCGAGATGATGCTGCGCGCGGGCGTCGATGCGGTCGTCCAGCACGACGCGGCTAGCCGCAACCCGCTGTCGACGCCTCATCCCTGGTATGTGCTGATCGAGCTGTCCTCGCAGTCGTCGTCGGGGCTGCGTGCTGTAATGGAGGACATCCTCAGCGCCGGCCATGAGAAAGGCCTCGTGCTCGATGCGACCATCGCCGACAGCGTGCAGCAGGGCAAATCGTTTTGGCGCATCCGCGAGCTGTTCGGTGAGGTGCAGCGCCACATCGGCGCTTCGATCAAACACGACGTCTCCGTGCCGATCGCCAATGTGCCGGCCTTTATTGCCGAAGCCGACGCCGCGGTCATGAAGTTCATCCCCGGCATCACGACGCTGCCGTTCGGCCATGTCGGCGACGGCAACATCCACTACAACGTGATGCAGCCAGAAGGTGCCGACCGCGCCAAATTCCTGGCGCGCTGGGACGAGGTCAACGCCGTCGTGTTCGAGGTCGTGAAGAAATTCGGCGGCTCGATCTCGGCCGAGCACGGCGTCGGTGTCATGAAGCGCGGCATCCTGCCGCGATACAAGGACCCGGTCGCAATCGACTTGATGCGCGCGCTCAAGCGCACGCTCGATCCCAAAGGCATTCTCAATCCCGGCAAAGTGCTCTAGTCGAAGAGCGAGGGCTGGCCGCCGTCTTTCTTGCTGCGCTTCGACGCGCGTTTCGCCGTTTTGATGCCTGGCGCATCGGACGCCGTCTGTGTGAACGGTTCCAGTAGTTTTGCACTATCGTTGGCGACGCGATTGACATCTGTCGACACCGGATAGATCTCGAACAAATCGCTTTGCGCCGGCACAATCAACGCCGCGGCGGTTTCCGCATCCACCTGTTGGCAATTGAGCCAGAGGTCGAATGCCTCGGGCGGGACAACAACTGGCATTCGGTCATGAATCTCGGCGAGGACTGCATTGGCGCCGGTCGTGACGATGGCCGCGGTTTCGAGTTCCTCGCCGTTCGGCCCGGTCCAGCATTCCCATAGTCCGGCAAACGCCATCGGCGTTCCGGATTTCAGTTGCACGATATACGGCTGCTTGCACGCGCCCGTCGCCTTCCATTCATAGAAGCCGTCGGCCGGGATGAGGCAACGGCGATATTTCATGGCATTGCGGAAGGCGGGCTTGTCGAGCACCGACTCACCGCGCGCATTGACGACCAGGGTGAATGCCTTCGGGTCCTTTACCCAGGACGGCAATAAACCCCATCGGACGAGCGCGGATTGCCTCTTACCCTGCGTCACGCGGACAATTGGGATTGGCTGGGTGGGCGCAACGTTGTAGCGCGGCGGAAAGTTGGGCTGCTCCTCGTAACGGAACAGCGCCCGGATCGCTTCCGGCGCCGAGGTGATGGCGTAACGCCCACACATGGTTGAAACTTTTGGCCTCTTATCCGCTTAATGGCGCCTTAACCGCGTCCGACGACACTGCCGCATCGCCTGGGGCGGCGGGGCTATTGATGAAATATCAGGATTACATCGAGCCGGTGCAAGCGCCGGGCGCAAGCCTTGTCGGCGCCAACGTTAATCCGCGCACCGGCCTTGCCACGGACTACCTCAATCACTTCAACGAAGCGATCATGCTGCTGGAACTGCTGCCGACCTGCCCCGAGTGCCTGTCGGACTTCCTCGCATGGCGGCCGCTGAGCTATTGCGAGCACTTCACCGCCTCCCATCTCAGGGGGCGCGACCTCGTCATCGCCGCTTATGGCGACGCCGAGCCTGCCCTGCGTGAGCGCCTCGGCATGCTGGTCGGCACCATGACCGCCGTGTTGCTGGCGACGCAGGAAGCAATGCGCGACACGATGGCCGACGCGGCCGTCGGCATGATTGCAACGCTCGCGGTCGACTCGCTGCGGTCGCTCGTTGCCCGCGCTGGCGCTGTCATAAATGGCACGGCCGATGAGAGCGAGCCGCTGTCGCCGCAAGGCGTCGTCGATGATCTGATGAAGCAGTTGTACCCTTGAGCGATATCCGCGCCTACCCCGAGCGGCCCTATCTCGCGGTCAGCGCCGCGATCATCCGCGACGGCAAGGTGCTGGCGGTCCGGCGCGCGCGAAAGCCTGCCCTTAATCTCTACACGCTGCCTGGCGGCGCCGTAGAGCTCGGCGAGAGCCTGCATGAAGCGGTCATCCGCGAGGTGTGCGAAGAGACAATGCTGGCAATCGAGCCGGTCGCTCTGGCCGGGCACCGCGAAGTGATCGTGCGTGACAAGCAAGGCAAGGTCGAGCGGCACTTCGTCATCATGTGCTTTGCCTCGCGCTGGATCGCCGGTGAGCCTGTGCTCAACGAAGAGCTCGACGATGCGCGTTGGCTTGAGCCCGCCGCATTGGCCGGACTTAAGACCACCGACGGGCTTGCCGAGATCGTCGCCTCGGCATTTGCCCTCCTCAAGGCTTAAGCCCGCCTTGCAGTTGCCCTGATCGCGGGGCATATGATCCCGGACGAAGGACAGTTTGCGTGAAAAAGCTCGCCGTTGCTGCAATTCTGCTGTCGCTCGCCGCGCCCGTCCGCGCCGCCGATGACACCCCCGCGCCGTTCGACAGCGATCTGCAGCGGCTCTCCGAAATTCTCGGCGCGTTGCACTACCTACGTGGCGTTTGCAACGCCAACGACGGGCAGAAATGGCGTGACCAGATGCAGGCCCTTATCGACGCCGAGATCCCGGACGGCGAGCGGCGTCGCAAGATTGTCGCCAGCTTCAATCGTGGTTACCGTGGATTCCAGCAGACCTATCGGACCTGCACGCCCGCCGCCGATCTCGCGATCAGGCGCTATCTCGACGAAGGCTCGCGAATTTCGCGCGAAATCACCGCGCGTTACGCCAACTAACCCGCCGCTGTTAACCTTTCCCTAGGGTTCGCCTCGCCCCTCGAAAAGCGCGTGATAACGTCCGCGCGGGATTGTGGGACATAGGTGTTCGTCACGAGCACGGACGCCAAGGGGACGAAACGTGTCAGCCGACCCGACCGGGCATCGACCAACTGTCGCGACGGATCCGAGCGATCGCGACCAGAAACGCCTTGCGCTCGGCTATCTGCAGGAAGCCTGGGCCGAGGCCCGCCTCGAAGGCGTCGACGGCGACTGTCTCGCGCAAGCCTGCCTGTTCGCGGCCTTGGCCGAATTCGTCACGACCTATGGCGAGGATGCCGCGGCGACCTTCACCGAGGGTCTCTCGGTCCGAATCCGCAATGGCGAATTCACGCTCGATCAGCCGCGTCAGTAATACCGAGACGTCAGCCGACTGCCGTGTGCAGCCCGTAGTGGCGCTCGATCACCGTATCGATATCCGCCGGGAAGAACGGCTTCTTCAGGAACGCCAGCGCGCCAGTTGCCTGCGCGCGGTTGACGATGGCACTGTTCGCCGTCGACGTCATCATCACGACCGAGACTTTGGGCGCAATGCGCTTGATTTCCGACAATGTCTCGATGCCGTTGAAGCCCGGCATGTTGTAGTCGAGGAAAACAATGCCGAAATTCGCCGCTCCTAGCTGTTGCAGCGCCGAGATGCCTTCAGCGGCTTCGTGAATATCGAACGCGAAGCGGCTTCCGGCGAGAATTTTGCGCACGATGCTTCGTGTCGTGCTGGAATCATCGACGATCAGGACCCGCGTCGGAATCTTGGTGCGCGCACAGCGCTCGATCAGCTTTTTGGCTGCATCGGCATCGGGTGGTTTTGCCAGCACGCCATCGATGTCGCCGGTTCTGCGGCTGCCATGCGGCATCGACATGAAGATCAACGGTGCCGGCTGCATCCGGCGCGCGGCCTTGATAAACGAGCCGCGCTCGCCGTCCGGCAATGCGTAGTCGATGATGCAGATGTCCGTGCCGTCACGGCTGAGTAGCGCGGTGGCGGCAGCCGTATCTGCGGCAGCACAGTCAATCGGCAATGAAGCCATCGCCGCACCTCGCTGCCACAGCTCCTGCTGCGCGGGCACAGCTGTTACGACCAGTACGCGGAGAGAGACCAGGTCCCCGGTCATCGTTTCTGTGTTTTGTACGGCGATCTGCACTGGTGTCGCGTTACCGTTTCAATAACGTTTCGCACGAATTTTGCAATCTACAGCTTTAGATTGCATAAACCGCCATGGGGAAAACTTACGCGTCCCGGCTACGAGCGATTAATTTCTTGGCGGCTGCCTACCGTCTCAGGCCTTCAGAGTCTCTTGGAACCGCACCCGCTCACCACGACTGGGCGAAATCAGCGTTCCTTCCCACATCACTTTGTGCCCGCGAACAAAAGTTCCAACAGGCCACCCGGTTACTGTCAGCCCGTTGTAAGGCGTCCAGCCGGCGCGGGAGGCCATCAATTTGTCGGTGATCGTTTCCTTCCGCTTGAGATCGACAACCGTAACGTCAGCGTCATAGCCCTTAGCGATTCGCCCCTTGGCCGCCATTCCGAACAGACGGGTGGGCCCGGCGCTGGTGAGATCCACGAAGCGCAGCAGTGATAAGCGCCCCGCATTGACGTGATCGAGCATCAACGGAACAAGCGTCTGCACGCCGGGCATCCCGGAGTGCGTCTTAGGATATGGATGCGCTTTTTCCTCGCGCGTGTGCGGGGAATGGTCGGAGCCGATGCTGTCGATGACGCCCTGGCCGATGCCGCGCCAGAGTCCCTCGCGGTGTGCCGCATCGCGGATCGGCGGATTGAGCTGCGCCAGCGTGCCGATGCGCTCGTAGCAGCCGGGCGCCTCCAGCGTGAGATGCGCCGGCGTCGCCTCAGCCGAGGCAACGTCCTTGTGGTCGGCGAGGAAGACGGCTTCTTCCTTGGTCGTCACATGCAAGACGTGGACGCGCTTGCCGGTCTCATGCGCAAGCTTGACGAGGCGCTGCGTGCACATCAGCGCAGCTTGCGCATCACGCCACACCGGGTGTGAGCGCGGATCGTTCTCGACGCGCAGATTCATGCGCTCGCGCAGGCGATATTCGTCTTCAGAGTGGAACGCCGCGCGGCGGCGGATGGCTTTGAGCACCGCGCGCACGCCGTCGTCATCTTCGATCAGCAGCGAGCCGGTCGAGGAGCCCATGAACACCTTGACGCCGGCGACGCCGGGCAACATTTCGAGCTCGCCGAGGTGCTTGGTGTTCTCGCGGGTCGCTCCGACGTAAAAGGCGAAGTCGCAATGCATGCGGTGATGCGCACGCTTGACCTTATCGGCGATCGCTTCGGCCGTGGTCGTGGTCGGATCCGTGTTTGGCATCTCGAACACTGCGGTGACGCCGCCCAGCACGGCGCCGCGCGAACCGGTCTCAAGATCTTCCTTGTGGGTCAGCCCTGGCTCACGGAAATGGACGTGACTGTCGATCACGCCGGGCAGGACGTGCAGGCCGCGGCAATCGATCACCTCACCCGCCGAGGCACGCGCAAGATCGCCGATGGCGGCGAAGCGGCCGTCGCGGATGCCGAGGTCGCGGACACCCTCGCCGTCCTGGTTGACCACGGTGCCGCCCTTGAGGATCAGATCGTAGGTTTCGGCCATTCCGGCGCCGTCCTTGAGGCTCCACCGACAGCGCTTACGTTTCGGCGTGAGTTCTGGCAAGAGTGGTGTGGATTCAAGGAATTGGCATGAAGGCAGCGCTTCTTCCCGACCGCGGCGTGGTCAAAGTCGCCGGCGATGACGCCAGGCAGTTCCTCAACGGGCTCGCCACCAACGACATCGGCAAAGTGACGCCGGAAAGCCCGCGCTTTGCGGCGCTGCTGACGCCGCAGGGCAAGATCATCGTCGATTTCATCGTGGCCGAAGCGCCGGCCGAGGACGGCGGCGGCTTCTTCCTCGATTGCCCGCGGGCGCTTGCTGTCACGCTTGTGGACAAGCTCAAGTTCTACAAGCTGCGCGCCAAGGTGCTCACCGAGGATCTCTCCGCAGTGCTCGGCGTGATGGCGGTCTGGGATGGCTCTGCCGCTACCGAGTACGGCCTCTGTTATCCCGACCCACGCCTGCCGGGGCTCGGCACGCGCGTGATGCTGCCGCCGCACTTCGCATCGGAAGCTGCCGACGATCTCGGCGCAACGCTCGTCGACGCCGAAGCCTATGACGCGCACCGGATCGCGCTCGGCGTGCCGCGCGGTGGCGCCGATTTCATGTACGGTAATACGTTTCCGCACGAGGCGGACATGGATCAGCTTGCCGGCGTCGATTTCGGCAAGGGCTGCTATGTCGGTCAGGAGGTGGTTTCGCGCGTCGAGCATCGGGCAAGCGCGCGTACGCGCATCGTCCAGGTGACTTTCGACTTGGCACCCTCGTCGGGATTGCCGGTGATGGCCGGCGATAAGGAGATCGGCACCTTGTTCTCCACAACGACGGGCCGCGGCCTCGCAATGCTGCGCATGGACAAACTCGCCGATGCGCTCTCGGCTCACGCCTCTATCAGCTGCGGCAATGTCCCGATCCAGGTGATGAAGCCGGACTGGGCGACGTTTGCGTGGCCGGCCGCATGAGCACAGCTGTCAAACACGATGACGGCCTCAAGCGCTGCCCGTGGCCGAAGCAGGATCCGATTTACGTCGCCTATCACGACAAGGAATGGGGCGTGCCGGAATACGATGACCGCGCCCTCTACGAGAAGCTTATCCTGGACGGCTTCCAGGCCGGGCTGTCGTGGATCACGATCCTACGTAAGCGCGACAATTTCCGCCGCGCCTTCGACGGCTTCGATCCGGAAAAGATCGCGCGCTACCCGAAGCGAAAAGTCGAAGGTCTCATGAAGGACGCCGGCATCGTCCGCAATCGCCAGAAGATCGAAGGCGCAGTTTTGTCCGCGCGCGCCTATCTCGGCATCATGGAGCATGGACCGGGCTTCTCGGATTTCCTGTGGGACTTCCTCGACGGCAAGCCGAAGCAGAACTTCTTCAGCAGCACCAAGCTTGTGCCGGCTGAAACTGAAGTCTCGCGCAAGATGTCGAAGGAGTTGGTCGCGCGCGGATTCAAGTTCGTCGGCCCGACCATCATCTACGCCTTCATGCAGGCGGTCGGCATGGTCAACGATCATCTGGTGACGTGCTACCGGCATAAAGTCGTCGGCAAGCTCGCCAAGCGCGAATGACCAAGGCACCGAAGACGGGCGCCCCGCGCGCCTGGCAGCGGATGCTCTCGGGGCGCAGGCTCGATCTGCTCGACCCCTCACCGCTCGATGTCGAGGTCGAAGACATCGCCCACGGCCTTGCGCGTGTTGCGCGCTGGAACGGGCAGACCAAAGGTGCGCACATCTTCTCGGTGGCGCAGCATGCGCTGCTGGTCGAGACGCTGGCGCGCGCGAAAGTGCCGCGCCTCGATGCCGTCGGACAGCGCGCGGTCCTGCTGCACGATGCGCCGGAATATGTTGTCGGCGACATGATCTCGCCGTTCAAGGCGGTGATCGGCGATAACTACAAGGCGGTCGAGAAACGGCTGCTGGCCGCCATACATCTGCGCTTTGCCCTGCCCGCGAAGCTGCCCGAGCAGCTGACCACATTGATCAAGGCCGCCGACCGCAGCGCCGCCTATCTCGAGGCGACGCGGCTGGCCGGCTTCGGCGACGCCGAGGCGCGCAGCTTCTTCGGCCCGCCGCCGAAATTCTCCGCAGCGATCGAGCGCGACTATCTGACGCCGTGGCCGGCAGGCACCGCGGAAACGCGCTTCCGCGAGCGGCTGGAAAAACTGATGCGCGCCTGAAGACTTTGCATTAACGGCTTCGCGTCATAGATATGACGCACGGATCAGCCATAGCGCCATCATGATTCACGTCTGTTCGCTCGCCCGCCTCCATTCGACCGTCGACAGGACCGGCGCCCGCCACATCGTCACGCTGCTGCGGCTGACCGACCGCGTTGAGCGCCCGGCGCATATCGACAAGGACAACCATTTGATCCTGAGCGTCGACGACATCGCGACACCGATGGACGGCTACACCTGTCCGGGCGACGAGCATGTCGCGCGCCTCATCGACTTCGTCGGCCGCTGGGACCGCTCGGCACCGATGGTCGTGCACTGCTTCGCCGGCATCAGCCGCTCGACCGCAGCCGCCTTCACCGCGGCCTGCGCGCTCAATCCGGAGCGCAATGAGCAGCAGATCGCCTGGGATATCCGCCGCGCCTCCCACACCGCGCAGCCGAACGCACGGATCGTCTCGATCGCCGACCGCCTGCTCAAGCGCAATGGCCGCATGGTGCGCGCCGTCGAGACCATCGGCCCCGGCACCGCGGCCATGGAAGGCCATCCGTTCCAGCTCGATCTTGCGTGAGCGCGCGAGCTTTGCTCGCCGTCAGCTCATCCAGCCGCTCACCGGACCCGCGGTCCAGCCGCGGCCTTTGAGCGGCGTGATCTTGACGTTGCCGACCAGGCCGCGTTGCAGTGTCGGATCGAAATAGCGCATCGTCTGCTCGTTGAAGTCGATCAGGCGTCCGCGCTTGAGCGGTCCGACGTCGTTGATCTTGACGATCGCTTTCCGCTCGCCGACCTCCACCAGCGCGAACATCGGCTCGTACTCGCGCCCATAACGCACGCCGCCGAAGCTCTTGCGCAAGTCGGTCTGGATCGCGGCCGTCCAGGCAATCGGATCGTACAGCTCGCCGGAGGCCGTGCGGATGCCGCCCTCGCGATAGCCGGGCTTGAACGGATTGTAGGTCGAAGCGATGCCGACGACCGGCACATTCCAGATGCTGAAGCCAAACGGCAGCGGGCGGATCGCCTCGCTGTATGCGTTTACATAGGCGGTGTTGGCTTTCTCGATGACCTCGCCGGCGTAAGAATAGAAACTGATGGAGCTGGACTGCGCAAACGCGGCTGACGACCAGACAAGAATACCCACTGTGCCGCACAGCGCGGCGCGCACCCACCCGACCATTACTGTTTTCCGTGTTATTGACCCCGCCGAAGAGCGGGCTAGTAAAAATCGGCCGGCGCGTTTTCTGGGCAAGACTTGGGAAAAATTTGGACGGGGGTGCGACATTGCGCAGCAGAACGTATGGGGTGGTCTCGGTCGACGCCCTCAAGTCCCTCTCGGGGCTCGATTTTCTCAAAGGCATCGTCGACGGCTCCCAGCCGAGCCCACCGATCAGCGAGCTCCTCGGTTTTCATCTCGTCGAAGTCGATGAAGGCCGCGCCGTATTCGAAGGCACGCCCGAATTCCGGCATTACAACCCGATCGGCACGGTGCACGGCGGCTTCGGCGCGACCCTGCTCGACTCCGCGCTTGGCTGCGCCATCTTCTCCACGCTGCAGAAAGGCGACGCCTGGACGACGCTCGAGCTCAAGCTCAATTACGTGCGGCCGATGAGCAAGGACACCGGTCTCGTCCGCGCCGAAGGCCGGATCATCCATCGCGGCCGCACCGTCGCGACGTCACAGGGCGAGCTCAAGGATAGCGCCGGCAAGCTTTACGCCCACGCTTCGACCACCTGCATGATTTTTCCGGCGAAGTAGTCAGAACCGGTTGACCGGGATCTTGAAGTAGCTGACGCCATCGTTTTCCGGCTCCGGGAGACGCCCGCCGCGCAGGTTGACTTGCAGCGCGTGCAACATGCGGTCAGGCAGCGGCAACGTCTTGTCGCGTGTGGTGCGGAGCTTGACGTAATCGGCTTCAGAAATGCCGTCCTTGATGTGGATGTTGGCGCGCTTCTGCTCGGCGATGGTCGACTCCCATTGCGGCGCACGCTTGCCCCCACAGCCATAGTCGTGGCCGACGAAGAGCCGCGTTCCGGCGGGCAGATTGAGGATGGCCTTGATCGAGCGGTAAAGTATCGCGGCGTTGCCGCCGGGAAAATCACAGCGCGACGTGCCGGAGTCCGGCTGCATCAACGTGTCGTGCACCAGCACCCCATCGCTGCCGACGATCAACGTGATGGATGCAAGCGTGTGGCCGGGCGACAGCATCACGCGCACATCGAGCGCGCCGAGCTTGAACGTCTCGCCGTCGCGGAACAGCCGGTCGAATTCGGCGTCGACGTTAAACGCGTTGGGCAGATGGTAGTAACCGCGCCACAGCGCGGCGATGTCGCGCACTTTCTCCCCGATCCCCTGCCGCCCCTTGAGCTTGTCCTTGAGATAGGCCGCGGCCATAAAATGGTCGGCATGTGGATGCGTATCGATGATCCATTCGACTGCGAGGCCGCGCTCGTGGACATGCGCCAGCAACTCGTCCGCCGATGTTGTGGACGTCCGCGCATTGCGCAGATCGAAGTTGAGCACCGCATCGACGATGATCGCTTTCTTGCTGGCCGGATCGCTGACGACGTACTGGATGCTGCCAGTGTCGGGCTCGTAGAATCCGGTGACGTCAGGCGAGTTTGGTCCGCGCGAATGGCTAGTCTGGCTGACGCTCATGCCAGCCTTATACGCTGCCAAAAGGTGGAAGGGCTATTCGCCGCGCGAGGCGGTGATCGACGGGCGCAGCTGCATCGGGCTCGTGCGGTCGTCGGCGCGGTGCAGCAGACGCTCACGCTCGTGGCGGCGCGTGAATTCGCAATAGGCGAAGCTCAGGCCCGAGATCGAGCCGCGGAAACTTTCGCCATCGGTCTTGACCAGGTTGAAGCAGGGATGGATCGGCACACCGCGCAGCGAAGCGCACACCGACTCGCCGTTTGCCTGGATCGTGCCGGGCGGAAGCACTGCGTAACGCGTCTGGCCCGCGCCGCGGATCTGGATGGAGCCAGCGACCGAGCCATCCGGGTAGACCTGGCCCTGGCCTCGCGTGCCCTCAAAGCAGGTGTAGTAGAACATCTTACCGACGATGAAGTGGCGCGCCTCGGCCACCGTCATATCGCCCGCGAAAGCCGGCAGGGAGGCCAATAGGCCAACAGAAAGCACAAACGCTCGCACCATCACCCCACTCCGCACTAACGCTACAGGGACCTTTTATCCGATCCCGGCCCATACGGGGCCGACATCCTCGATAAACCATAAACGTTTACGCGACCTTGACCACGATCCGGCCCCTGACCTTGCCAGCCAGTATATCAGGGGCAACCCCGATGACGTCGCCTAGACCGATTTCCTGGGTCATTGCGGCCAGTTTTTGGCGGTCCAGATCGGTTTCCAGAGCTTTCCACGCCTCTTTGCGCCTCGGCAATGGGCACATGACCGAGTCGATGCCGTAAAGGCATACCCCGCGCAAAATGAAGGGGGCCACCGAGGTCGGCAGGTCCATGCCGCCCGCGAGGCCGCACGCCGCTACCGCCCCGCCGTAGCGGGTCATGGAGAGGACGTTGGCGAGCGTGGCCGAGCCGACGGCGTCGACACCGCCCGCCCAGCGCTCCTTGGCGAGCGGCTTCGGCGGTCCAGCAAGCTCTTTGCGCTCGATGATCTCGGCAGCGCCGAGGCCCTTGAGATAGTCCGCCTCGGCGGGCCGCCCGGTGACCGCATGTACCGTGAAGCCGCGCTTGGCGAGGACGGCAATGGCAACCGAGCCGACGCCGCCGGCGGCGCCAGTCACGACAATCGGCCCCCGGTCGGGCTTCAGGCCATGGCGCTCCAGCGCCAGCACCGAGAGCATGGCGGTGTAGCCCGCGGTGCCTATCGCCATCGCATCGCGCGCGGTCATGCCGGCGGGCAGCGCCACCAGCCAGTCGCCTTTCACGCGCGCTTTCGCTCCATAGGCGCCGAGATGGGTCTCGCCCAGGCCCCAGCCGTTGAGGACGACCTTGTCGCCGGCCTTCCATGACGGATGCGACGAGGATTCAACCGTGCCGGCGAGATCGATGCCGGCGATCATCGGGAAACGCCGCACCACCGGCGCTTTGCCGGTGAGAGCCAGGCCATCCTTGTAATTGAGCGTTGAATACTCAACCCGGACGGTGACATCGCCGTCCATGAGATTGGCTTCGTCGAAATCCGCGAGCGCAGCCTTGATGCCGCCCTCGGCCTTCTCGATCACAATCGCTTTGAATGTCGCCACGCCGGACCCCGCCGCTGTAAAGGGGCCAATTCATGACGCGGCGCGCGCCGGCGCGTCAACTGGCCTGGTCGACAGGCCGCTGCGGTACCAATCGCGCATTCCAGTGCGCGCGCACCAAAGTGATGGCGCGGTCAAGGTCGGCCGTGCGGTTGACGGCGCCGGTGCGCAGACAGGACACCTCGTAGCGCCGCCCATCGCTGCGCAGCCGTACCACTGGGCCAAAATGATCGCAGAAATCGGCAGCGGGACCGGCCGGCGCATTGTGTGTCACGAAATCGCACCACCCGAACGGACTCTCGTTACCGAGCACGCGACGGAGCGCGCACATCGTATTGATTTCCATCCAAAGCCACTGAGGGGTGGAAGGTGCAAGGTACGCAAGATTACTCACAAGATCCGCCTTTAACTCCAGCCAACGAAGTATCGGAACTTCGGTTCCGATCTGCCGCCCGCACATTGGCGTGAAACCGCCCACTTGACATCGGACCGTGCGCCGATCAGGTTTTGGCGGTCGGGCCTGCGCAGTCGCCCGGCTTTCCCAAGGCATGTCGCCCAAGCGCTGCACCCTTGCCCCGCACACGGGGGCTGGGCGACGATTTGCGACATGTCGATGTCATCCGACGTACGAACCCTCTTCCTAGCGCGCGGCCTTCGCGGCTTCGGCGACGGTTTTGCCACCATCATCTTGCCGGCCTATCTGACCGCGATTGGCTACAACCCAATCGCCATCGGCATCGTGCTGACGGCATCGCTGCTGGGCACGGCGATCTTCACGCTCGCCGTCGGCGTCATCGCGCCGCGACATGACCTGCGCACGTTGATGCTCGGCGGGGCGCTGCTGATCGTATTCACCGGGCTCGCCTTCCCGGCTTTCGAGCACGTCGCTTTGGTCTCCATTGTCGCCTTCATCGGCACGATCAATCCCTCGACCGGCGATATTGGCGTCCTCATCCCGCTCGAGCACGCGATGCTGGCGCGCGGCGTGTCCGACGAAGCACGCACGCACGCCTTCGCGCGTTACAGCCTGATCGGCGCGCTGTCGATGGCGGCCGGTACCCTGGCCGCGGGAATGACAGATCTTCTCGCGCGTACCGGCGTCGAGGAGATCACCGCGTTCAAGGCGATGTTCTATGCTTACGGCACGCTCGGCATTGCCTGCGCCGTGCTTTATCGGCACCTGCCGCATGCACAGATGGAGGAGAAGCCGCACGCGCCGCTCGGGCCGTCGCGCGGCATCGTCTACAAGCTTGCGGCGCTGTTCAGCCTCGACGCCTTCTCGGGCGGCTTCATCGTGCAGTCGTTGCTCGCGCTGTGGCTGTTCGAGCGTTTCGACTTGTCGGTCGCAACCGCAGGCGCCTTCTTCTTCTGCACCAGCACGCTGAGCGCGTTCTCCTATCCGGTGGCGGCCTGGCTGTCGCGCCGCATCGGCCTGATCAACACGATGGTGTTCACGCATATTACATCGAGCATCTTCCTCATCATCGCGGCGTTCTCGTCGAACCTCTATGTCGTGCTAGGCTTGCTGCTGCTGCGGTCGGCGCTGTCGCAAATGGACGTGCCGACGCGCACCTCTTACGTCATGGCGGTCGTGACCCCCGCCGAGCGCGCGACCGCAGCGAGCGTCACCGCCGTGCCGCGCAGTCTTGCCTCCGCGATCAGCCCGACCTTCGCGGGAATGCTGCTGACGACGGCGTTTTCGGGCTTGCCGCTCGTGCTCTGCGGCGCCGGCAAGATCATCTACGACCTCACTTTGCTGTACTCGTTCCGTCACATCAAACCGCCCGAGGAAAACCACGCGGCGGCACCAGGCAAACTTCAGGGAGAAAGACCATGAAATCAGCCGGAAGGCCCAGGCCTGGAGGCGGTTGCTGAGGGCTTCCGTCACCTAGGCTCCAAGGACGACCATGCGCTCAATGATGCGCGGAATGGATCGTCTATGACGCCCGCTACGCCCTGCCGGGAGATGGTCCGGCAGGGCAAATCCGAGGGGCTGTTTGTCTGAAACTCCCTGGAAATCGCAGTTTTTGTGACACCCATCACAAGGCTTTCGTGACCTGCGTCACAGAGCGAAGACGCGCTCCGCCCTACCTTGACACTTGAGAAAGAGATTCCGAGAAAGACGGAGGGGACCATGTCCATCCATTTCATCACCCCGGCGAGCGTCGAGTTCACCCAGAAGATCTCGACATGGCGTCGCCAACACCAGGTCGACGGCGGCTTCCGTGACCTCACCGCGCGCCAGGTCGCCGAGCTGCGCTGGCCCACCGCCGACTTCGCCCCGGCGACCGTCCGTTACTGAGTGTGAAGTACTAGGCCGCGGCTTCGGCCGCGCGCTCGACGGGCCTCTCGATGATCGGCAGGTTGATGACCGCCGAGGCGACACCGAAAAAGACCGACAGCCACCACACCGGGTTATACGAGCCGAAGTGGTCAAATACGATGCCGCCGAGCAATACGCCGAGGAAGCCCCCTACCTGATGGCTGAAGAAGGCGAAGCCGAACAGCATCGCCATCCAGCGTGTACCGAACATCAGCGCCACCAGTGACGATGTCGGCGGCACGGTCGACAACCACAACAGGCCGGTGACCGCGCCGAAGATCAGCGTGTTCACCGCCGTCGCCGGCACCGAGATGAAGACCACGATCGACAGCGCACGGGCAAAATAGATCGCCGACAGGATGTAGCGCTTGGGCATGCGGTTGCCGAGATAGCCCGAGGCGAGCGATCCGATGATGTTGAACACGCCGATGATCGCCAGCGTCCAGCCGCCGACTTGGGCCGAAAGGCCACGGTCGATCAGATAAGACGGCATGTGAACGGTGATGAAGGCGAGCTGAAAGCCGCAAGTAAAGAACCCGAGCACGAGCAGCACGTAGGAACGGTGGCCGAAGGCCTCGCTCAAGGCGTGCTTGAGCGACTGTTGGGCGGCCGGTGCAATCGTGGTTGGCGCGACGCGCGGCGTGGCGAGAGTCAGCGACAGCGGCAGGATCAGCAGCGTCGCGCCGGCGAAGATCATCAGTGCCGTCTGCCAGCCGAATGCGCCCATCAGGGCGACCGCGATCGGCGAATAGAGGAACTGGCCGAACGAGCCGGCGGCAGTCCCGGCGCCGAAGGCGAGCGAGCGCCATTCCGGCGGCAGCAGCTTGCTGAACGCGCCGAGTACGAGGTTGAACGAACAGCCCGACAGGCCAAGCCCGATCAGCGCGCCGGCCGACAGATCGAGCACGGCCGGCGAGGATGCGTGCGCCATCAACAGAAGACCGGCGACGTAGAACAACGCGCCGGTGATGAGCACGCGCGCCGCGCCGAAGCGGTCGGCAATTCCGCCGGCGAACGGCTGGCCGATTCCCCACAGCAGGTTCTGGATGGCGAGCGCGAGACCAAAGACGTCGCGGCCCCAGTGATTGACCTGCGACATCGGCGTGAGGAAGAAGCCGAGCGACGAGCGCGGCCCGAAGCTGACCATCGCAATCAGACAGCCGCAGATGACGATCATCAGCGGCGAACGCCAGGAGGCCGCCGACGGCCTTTCGCTCATTGTCTGCGTGGTCATTTCAGTCGCCCAGTTGAGAAATCCCCGCACCAAAGCGCGAAGCAGCGCAGGATATAGGTGCGGCGCAACAAGGGCAAAAACGAAAATTTGTGATGCGGCGCATTCGCGCCGTTCATGGCGACGGATGGCTACTTGCCGTGCTCGCGTGCCCAGGCCCGGCCATCGGGCGACTTCAGCCATTCCCGGCTGTAGCTTACGGGCCATTTCTGCTCGTCGTCGACGACTTCCTGCTGGGTCAGTTTCACGTCGCCCCAGACCGGCTCGTCGGTACCGTCGCCCCATGCGCGAGGGCGATAGAAGGTATGCACACCCATGGTCGAGATGGTGTGCATCTCGTTGATCCAGTCCGGGCGCACCCAATAGGCGTGATAGTGGGTCGCCTTGGCGACCTCCGGCATCCAGAGCTTGCCGTTGAGCATGTCGCGGGCGATGTGCATCGCGCGCGCCCAAGCATCCGGCTCGGTCACGACATTGGGGATCCCGTCGCAGGTATAGCTGAACTGACAGCCGCGGCCGTTTCTCTGATGCACGACGCCGCAGACGTCGTTCGGGTAGAACGGCGAGAACACGCGGTTCACAATGACTTGCGCGACTGCGATCTGGCCGCGCACGGCCTCGCCGCGCGACTCGAAGTACACGGCCTCGCCCAGGCACTTCGCCGCCTTCTCGAACGACTCGCCGCTGAGCGCGAGGCGCTCGGCCGGCGACTTCGGCCTCTGATTTTCGCCCGTGACGACGCCTTTGTTAGCGATGCTCTCGCCACCCTTGGCATCGTCCGCTTTTTCGGCCGGCGTCAGCGCGGCGAGCTTGAGGTCCGGGTCGCCGCCGACGACGGGCGCTTCGCCCGAGGCCCACGGCGTGATTTGTCCCTGCGACCCGGCGAGCGGATTGGCTCCGAAGAACAGCCGCTCGCTCCCCTTCTGCGGGCTCGGCTCGGCTTTGGCCGGGGCGGCAGCTTCGTGCGTCGGCGGCACGACCGTCTCAGATTTGTCCGGCTCCGGCAATGGCTCGACGGGCGAAGCGAATTCGTATTCCTGATAAGGATCGAAGCGGCCTTCGATCTTCTCGAACTTGTCGGGCATCAGCGGTGCTTCGAGCGCGGCCTCGGGCGTCGTCACCGCCGGCAAATCCGGTGCCGGCGGCAATGGCGGCATCGGCTCGCGCGCGCGCGAGATCAGCGAGTCGCGCTTGTCCTTGCGGTTGACGGTCGGAAACTGCAGCGGCCCTGACTGGTCGCCGAGCGACTGACGGCCAATCACCGCGGCAAACGACGTCGGGTCGAAATTCGCCAGCGCATAGATCGGGGCGTGCGGGATCGTCGTGCCGAGCGGCCGCGGCATGCTGAAGGTGGCGGCGTGGATGGTGCCGAACGGCGAGGCGATCATCGCCGCTCGCGCGCGCGCGGTGACGCCGGGCTGGCGCGCCAGGAGCGCGCCGAGATCCTGGAAACCGATGTGGCTCGGCAGCAGGGCAAATAGGAGCGCGAGCGCAATCAGACGCGCCCATCCCCGCCGTCCCAACGTTGGCTTGCCCGCACGCAACGCAACACCACCCGCACACACGCCGCCTAAACCACGACAATGCGACAGGTTTTCTTATTGTCTGATTAACCCTGCAGCCGGCCCCAAAAGGTGCAGCCGCAGACCGGCGCAACCCCTCGGTAAGGATTGTTAACCATATCGCAACGGCACTGCCCGATGATGCGCCCGAGAGCCCAGATTTCGAGCAGCTATGACTTTTCTCGCTCTGCCGTCCAGCACCGGGGGAAATGCGATGCTGATCGGCGCGGCATGTGCAGCCGCGCTCGCGGTGGCCGTTGTCTTTTATCGTCGTCACGCCAAAAAGAATCGCCTGCTCGTCACCGCCGTCGACAATATGTCGCAAGGCCTGTGCATGTTCGATGCGCAGACCCGGATCGCGATCGTAAATTCGCGTTATATCGAGATGTACGCGCTGTCGCCGGACGTTGTCCGGCCCGGACTTCCACTCCGCGCGCTGATCCAGCACCGCAAAGACACGGGATTATTCACCGGCGACGTCGATTCCTATTGCCAGCACATCATCAACACGATGAAGGGCGACCAGAACATCGGGCTGTTCGTGCAGGCAAGCGACGGCCGCATCATCCTCGCCAAGAATCATCCGATGCCCGGCGGCGGCTGGTTGTCGACGCATGAAGACGTCACTGAGCAGCGGCGCGCCGAGGAAGAGCGGACCGCGACGCAGGATCAGGAGAAGCGGCGCACCGCGATCGAGTCGGCGATCGCGTCGTTCCGCCCGCTGGCCGAGCGCCTGCTGGGCGGCGTGAGCGAGTGCGCATCGGCTATGCGCAGCACGGCGAACGTCCTGCTGGGGTCGTCCGACCATACCAGCGAGCGCGCGATCCACGCTGCTCAAGCCTTCAATGAGGCGTCCGCCAATGTCGAGAGCGCGGCGGTCGCCGCCGACGAGCTTGCACGCTCGATCGCCGAGATCAGCCGGCAGCTCGCGCACACCAGCACCGTCGTCAGCCAGGCAACGGGCGAAGCGCGCGCAACGGATAACGAGATCGCCGGGCTTGCAGCCGGCGCGCAGGAGATCGGCGACGTCGTCATGTTGATCCGCACCATCGCCGGCCAGACCAACCTGCTGGCGCTCAACGCCACGATCGAGGCGGCGCGCGCCGGCGAAGCCGGCCGCGGTTTTGCCGTGGTCGCCGCCGAGGTCAAATCGCTGGCCGTGCAGACCGCCAAGGCCACCGAAGAGATCGCCAACCACATTCTCGGTGTGCAGGAGTCGACCTCGGGCGCGGTCGAGGCGATCCGTCAGATCGCCGCCCGCATGCAGGAAATCAATCACTATACGACGGGCCTTGCGGCCGCGGTCGAACAGCAGAATGCGGCGACCAGCGAGATCTCGAACAACGTCCAGAGCGCCGCCGATGGCACCAATCAGGTTGTCACCGTGCTCGATGGCATGGCGAATGCCGCCGCCGAGACGCGGAGCTCGGCTCAGGTCGTGCGCCAGGCCTCCGAGACGGTCGAAGGCGCGGTCGCCAACCTCCGGCTCGAGGTCGAAGACTTCCTCACCAAAGTCGCGGTCTGATCAGGCCTGAGTCGCCGCGGCCTTGCCCAAGGCCGCCTGGGCGGCGGCAAGGCGCGCAATCGGCACGCGGAACGGCGAACACGATACATAATCGAGCTTCGCCACGTGGCAGAAAGCGACGGACGCCGGATCGCCGCCGTGCTCGCCGCAGATGCCGACCTTCAGCTTCGGCCGAACCTTGCGGCCGCGCGCGACACCGATTTTGACAAGCTCGCCGACGCCCTCCTGATCGATCGACACGAACGGATCGATCTTAAGAATGCCGCGGGCCGTGTAGGTGCCGAGGAAACTTGCGGCGTCGTCACGTGAAATACCGAAGGTGGTCTGCGTCAGGTCGTTGGTGCCGAAGGAGAAGAATTCCGCGCTCTCGGCAATCTCGCCGGCAAGCAGTGCCGCCCGCGGCAATTCGATCATGGTGCCGACGTCGTATTCGAGCCTGACGCCTTTTTCCTTTTCGACCGCTTTCGCCATCGCGTCGATCCGCGCCTTGATCAAATCGAGCTCCGCTTTGGTGGCGATTAGCGGCACCATGACCTCGGGCCTGACCGGCTTGCCCGTCTTCTTCTGCACTTCGACCGCGGCCTCGAAAATGGCGCGGGCCTGCATTTCCGCGATCTCGGGATAGGCAATGGCGATGCGGCAGCCGCGGAAGCCTAGCATGGGGTTGAACTCAGCAAGCTCGTTTGCGCGTTCGGTGAGCTTTTTGCGATCGGCGCCCATGGCCTGCGCGACTTCGGCAATCTCCTCGGGGCCGTGCGGCAGGAATTCGTGCAGCGGCGGATCGAGCAGCCGGATGGTGACCGGCCGCTCGCCCATGATCTCGAACAGGGCGATGAAATCACCGCGCTGCATCGGCAACAGCTTATCCAGCGCTGCGCGCCGCGATTTCTCGTCGTCGGCAAGGATCATCTCGCGCACTGCGGTGATGCGGTCTTCGTCGAAGAACATGTGCTCGGTGCGACAGAGGCCGATGCCTTCGGCGCCGAAGCGCACGGCGGCTTTGGCGTCGGCCGGCGTGTCGGCATTGGCGCGGACGCCGAGCTTGCGCACCTTGTCGGCCCAGCCGATCAATGTGGCGAACTCACCGGAGAGCTGCGGCTCGATCATGTCGACCTTGCCGGCCAGCACCTGGCCGGTCGAGCCGTCGACGGTGATGTGGTCGCCCTGCTTGAAGCTCTGGCTGCCCGCGGTCATCATCTTGGCGTTGTAGTCGACGCGGATCGAGCCGGCGCCGGAGACGCAGGGCTTGCCCATGCCGCGCGCGACGACCGCCGCATGCGACGTCATGCCGCCGCGCGTCGTCAGGATGCCTTCGGCGGCGTGCATGCCGTGGATGTCTTCGGGCGAGGTCTCGACACGCACCAGGATGACCTTGCGGCCGTCGGCCTTGAGCTGGGCGGCTTCGTCCGACGTGAACACGATCTCGCCGGACGCAGCGCCCGGTGATGCCGGGAGGCCGGTCGCAATGACCTTGCGGTGGGCGCGCGGATCGATGGTCGGATGCAGCAGCTGATCGAGCGTCAGCGGGTCGACGCGCAACACCGCCTCGTTCCTCGAGATCAGGCCCTCATTGGCGAGCTCGACCGCGATGCGCAGTGCGGCTTTCGCCGTGCGCTTGCCGCCGCGCGTTTGTAGCATCCACAGCTTGCCCTGCTCGACCGTGAATTCGAGGTCCTGCATGTCGCGGTAGTGCCGCTCGAGCGTGTTGTAGATGCGCGTGAGGTCGGCATAGGCCTTGGGCAGCGTCTTCTCGAGCGATGGCTTGTCGGAGCCGGCTTCGACCCGCGCCGCCTCGCTGATCTCCTGCGGCGTGCGGATGCCGGCGACTACGTCCTCGCCCTGCGCGTTGACGAGGAATTCGCCGTAAAGCTTCTTCTCGCCAGTCGAGGGATTGCGCGTGAAGGCGACGCCGGTCGCCGACGTCTCGCCCATATTGCCGAAGACCATGGCTTGGACGTTGACCGCGGTGCCCCACTCCTCCGGCAGATTGTGCAGCTTGCGATAAGTGATGGCGCGCTGGTTCATCCACGAGCCAAACACAGCGCTGATCGCGCCCCACAATTGCTCGTGCGGATCCTGTGGGAAGTTCTTGCCGAGTTCATCCCTCACTCGCTTCTTGTACTGCTCGACCACCGCCGCCCAATCGTTGGCGGTCAATTCGGTGTCGAGATTGTAGCCCTGACGCTCCTTGTGATGATCGAGCAGTTCTTCGAAATGCTCGTGGCCGACGCCGAGCACGACATCGGAATACATCGTGATGAAGCGCCGGTAGCTGTCGAAGGCAAAACGCCGATCGCCGGATTTCTTGGCGAGCGCCTCGACAGTCTCGTCGTTGAGGCCGAGGTTGAGGACAGTGTCCATCATGCCCGGCATCGAGGCGCGCGCGCCGGAGCGCACCGAGACAAGCAGCGGATTGGTCTTGTCGCCGAAATTCTTGCCGGTGATGCGCCCGACTTGCGCCAGCGCCTTCTCGACCTGCGCCTTCAGGTCCTTCGGGTACTGATGATTGCTCTTGTAGTAGTACGTGCAGACGTCGGTGGTGATCGTGAAGCCCGGTGGAACAGGCAGACCGAGATTGGCCATTTCGGCAAGACCCGCGCCCTTGCCACCGAGCAGATTGCGCATCCCCGCCTTGCCCTCGGCGCGGCCATCGCCAAAGGCGTAGACCCACTTCCTCTTCGCCAGCGTGGACTTTGCCGCGCGCGCCGCCGGCTTGCGCGAAGTCTTTCGCACAGCTTGCTTTTTCGCTTTGGTGCTGACGCGCGATTTTGTCTCGGTCATGAGGAAAATGTCGGCTGAACGTCGCCCCTAGAAACACATCCCCCTGTGCCCGCGCAAGCCCGTAAAACGACCTAGCGAATAAGCCCCAGTCCGAGCACGCCGATGAGAATCAGGTAAACGGCGACGATGATGTTGAGCAGCCGGGGAATGATGAGAATGAGAATGCCGGCGACTAGTGCGACGATAGGCTGCAGATGTGCAATGCCGATGACCATGTGATTGTCCCCAGAAGGTTACGGATTTGAAACGGCGAGGAGCAGAGAGAGTTCCCTGATTGTGGCCGTTCTTCCTGCCGGAGCGCAATGTCGGTCTGGCGCTTATCCCTCGATCTTGGAGAAATCGGCGACCGAGCGCGTCGCCTCGCGGATCTCGTTGAGTAGCTTGAGGCGGTTCTCGCGCAGCGCCTTGTCGTCAACATTGACCGTGACCTTGTCGAAGAAGGCATCGACCTTCGGCCGCAGCTTGGCCATGGCGCTCATGGCGCCGGAGAAGTCCTCTTTCGCCACGGCAGCCGTCGCCTCCTTCTTCGCGATCGTGATCGCCTCGGCGAGTGCCTTTTCTTCCGCGAGGTCGTAGCCCTTGGCGTCGGGCGCGCCGGTGTATTCGCGCTTGTCTTTCTTCTCTTCGATGCGGAGGATATTCGCGGCCCGCTTGGCGCCCGCGAGCAGGTTCTTGCCGTCATCAGTGTCGAGGAATTTGCCGAGCGCCTCGATGCGGCGAACGACAAGCAGCAGGTCGTCCTGCCCCGAGAGCGAGAACACCGCATCGACGAGGTCGTGCCGCGCACCCTGCTCGCGCAACTGCACCTTGAGACGGTCGGCGAAGAATGACATCAGGTCGTCCGACACCCCGGCGATCGTGCGCAACTGGATGCGCAGCGAGTTGTCGAGCACGATGCGGATGACGCCGAGCGCCGCGCGGCGCAGCGCGTAGGGGTCTTTACTACCCGTCGGCCTCTCGTCGATCTTCCAGAAGCCGATGAGCGTGTCGAGCTTGTCGGCGAGCGCGACCGCCATCGACACGGGATCGGACGGCACCAGGTCGTCGGGACCCTTCGGGCTGTAATGGTCCTCGATCGCGTGGGCGATAGCTTCGTCCTCGTTCTGCGCCTCGGCGTAATAGCGGCCCATCAGGCCCTGCAATTCGGGGAATTCGCCGACCACCTCGGCCAAAAGGTCGGCCTTGCACAGCATCGCCGCACGCTCGGCCTTGGCGCTGTCGGCCTTCACCAGGTAGCTGAGCTCGCCGGCAAGCGCGACGATGCGCGCGATGCGTTCGGCCTGCGAGCCGAGCTTCTCGTGGAACACGATCTGCTGGAATTTAGGCAGCCGATCCTCGAGTCGCGTTTTCAGATCGGTGTCGTAAAAGAACTTGGCGTCGGACAGCCGCGCGCGGATGACGCGCTCGTTGCCTGCAACGATCGCCTTGCCGCCGTCGGTAGCCTCCTCGTTCGCCACGAGGATGAACTTGTTGACGAGCTTCGCCGTCTGCGGATCGCGCAGCACGAAGCATTTCTGGTTGTTGCGGATGGTGGCGCGGATGACCTCGTCGGGGATCGACAGGAACGACGCATCGAACGAGCCCATCAGCACGACCGGCCATTCGACGAGGCCTGCGACCTCGGACAGCAGGCCTGCGTCCTCCACAAGCTCATAGCCCTGCGCGAAGGCGAGGTTCTTGGCGTCGGTCAGGATCGACTGCTCGCGACGCGCCGGATCGAGCATGACCTTGGCTTTTTGCAGATTCTCAACGTAGTCGCCGAAATGGCGCACCTTTAAAGCGGCCGGCGCCATGAAGCGGTGGCCGCGCGTCGCGTCGCCGCCTTTTATGCCGTCGATGTCGAGCGGCACGATCTCCGGCTCTTCCGTTTCCGGCCCGAACGTCGCGACGATCGAATGCAGCGGGCGCACCCACGACAGCGCACCGGGTTTTGCTGAACGAGTGCCCCAGCGCATCGACTTTGGCCAGGGGAACGTCGCGATCGTCGCATGCAGGATGTCTTTGATAACGGCGACCGCATCCCGGCCCGGCTTCTCGATCACCGCAACGTAGAAATCGCCCTTCTTGTCTTGCTGCACCTTCGCGTCGCTGATCGACTTCAGTCCCGCGGCCTTGACGAAGCCGGCGATCGCCTGCTCCGGCGCGCCGACCTTCGGGCCCTTGCGCTCCTCTTTCACATCGGGCGATCGCGCAGGCACGCCATGGACAGACAGCGCCAGCCGCCGCGGCGTAGCAAAGGCCTTGGCACCCTCATAGGTCAGGCCGGCTTCGACCAGCCGGTCGGTGACGAGCTTGCGCAGATCCTCGGCCGCGCGCGCCTGCATGCGCGCCGGGATTTCCTCCGACAGAAATTCAAGCAAAAGATCGGGCATTGCGGGACGTCCAGCGGGATGGCCTGACTAGCAAGCGGACCCGCGGCTGTCACCACCCGCCGCCGCCACCACCGCCGCCGCCACCGCCCGAGCCGCCGCCTCCGCCGAAGCCCGACGAACCTGACGATACCGGGACCGCGCTAGCCAGCGCGGCGCTGAAGCCGGCGACGCTCGAGGCGATCGAATTGCTGAAGTTGCCGCCGCCACCCGACCAGTTGCTGCCACTGCCCCAGCCCGGCTGGTAGTGGTGGCTCATCGGATCGGCGTCGCCCGGATGCGCGCGCTTGAGCGCTGCGGCAAAAGCATCGGCCCAGGGCTTCTCGACATCGAGCGCGACTGCGTAAGGCAGCAGTTCCTCGAAGTGCGCCGCCGTGATCTCCGGCGCCTGCATGTTGAGGCGGTCGGATTCCGCCGTCTGGAGATAAAGACGCAGGCCATCGATCTGATCCATGACCGGGCGGCCGAGCGCGGTTGGTGCCCGCATCAAATAGAAGAACATACCGTTGAGAGCGGTGAAGGCCGCGACCAGGACGAAGGGAAACGGGAAGTTCGCGGCTGTCGCCTCCAACGCCGGGATGCCTCGGCTGATGCCCGCGCTTGCGACCGAATAAACGAGATGCCCCGCCGTCGAGATAATGATCGCGGCGACGATCAGCCCGATGCCGACTTTGACGATGACGTCGATGCGGCCGCCCGCGCTGAACAACTGCATAATGAGCGGCACGACGAAGAAGCCGCCGACATAGCCGGCGAAGCCGAGACCGACGAGGATCGACATGTCCTGGTCCTGCAAGCCGCCGAACGACCCGACCGCAACAACGACCGCCGCCGTCATCACCAGGCCAGCAATGACGTAGCCCAGGTTGCGCCGGAAGAAACGGTTGCGGTTCTCCTTCTCGATGCTCTTGGTGAATTCGTCGCCGACCTTGGCGACCGATTCACCGTGCGCCTTGTCGATCGTGGCGATGCCGCCAATGTTGACCCAGCTGTAGATGGCGCGCTCGCCGGCCGGAATCGTCTGATACCCGCCTTTTGGCTCGCTCGCCTTGGTGAGCATCAGCGTGTTGCCGCTCTGGTCGAAACGGATGAGACCGCGCACCGCGAGCGAAAGCGCGGCCGCGGTGAAGGCGCGCCATTTCTCGCGGCCAAAGCCCCAGTCGTGGATGTAATTGGCGAGCGCGGGTGAAATGCCGGCCGGCGGATGGAAGAGCGGAATGATGGTGCCGCCCTTCGGATCGCGCCCGACCGCAAACCACGACACGAGGTAATAGCCGAGCACCAGCAGGAAGCCAACACCGCCGATGATCCATTGGCGGTTGTCGAACATCTGATACCACAGCAGATCGCTCTGCGACGGCGGATTGACCGAGCCTTGCGGCAGCTCGGCGACGACTGTCAGACCTTGGCCAGGTAAAAGTGCCCACGTACTCTCGACATTGAGCGTGCCATCGGGAGCGACCGCGCCGTTCCAGTCGGTGCCTCGTTCGCCCACCTTTCCCGTAAAGCCCAGCCAACGCACTGGGCGCGCATTCTCGGCGAGGTGCAGGTGGTAACGCGCCGTATAGATCGGGAATTGCCAGAAATTTCCGGTGACATTCCAGTTCAGCTCCGGCTTGTTGTCGAACCAGCGGACCTGCCGATTAGTGCGATAGCGGAACACGTATTCGTAGACGCCGGACCGCAGCAGCGTGTCCTTGTCGCCGAAATAAATTCGGATGAAATTGTGCATCCGTTCGGTGTGATAGGGCTCAGGCCGTCCGTCGCGCTCGACGCTGAGACTCTTGAACGTCACCTCGCGTAGCGTCCCGGCGGCGTCACGAAAATAAAGAGGAAAGTCTCGATAGATTCCGTGCCGGATCGCGCGGCCCTCGGCGCGGGCATCAATGGTCTCGGTGACGGCCAATTCGCCGTCTTTTGCGACCATGACGTTCGAATCGAACAGATTTATGTATTCGGCCGCGTATACGGGCGCTGTGCCCAGCAGCAGGCCGAGCAGAGCCGCGATGCGCAACAGCGCCTTCATCGCGGCGCCAGGCCGACCTGCGGGGCCTCGCGCTCGCTTTCGTTGGAAAGCTCGAAGAACTCGCGCGGGCCAAAACCGAACATGCCGGCAAGGATATTGCTCGGGAACGATTGCACCAGCACATTCTGGTTGCGCACGGCGCCGTTGTAGTAGCGCCGCGCCATCTGCAGATCGTTCTCCAGATCGCTGAGCTGTTTCTGCAGGTCGAGGAAATTGGTGCTCGCCTTCAGGTCAGGATAGTTCTCCGACAGCGCGAACAGCTTGCCGAGCGCCGCCGATAGCGCGCCTTCGGCCTGCGCGCGGGCGGCGACGTCGCCTTCGGGCACTGCGCGCGCAGCACCGCGAAGTTGCGTCACTTCCTCGAGCACCGAGCGCTCGTGCGCCGCGTATCCCTTCACGGTGTCGACGAGATTGGGCACCAGATCGGAGCGGCGCTTGAGCTGCACGTCGATGCCGCTCCATGCCTCATTCGCCATCTGGCGCGTGCGCACCAGACGGTTGAACACGGCGATCGCATAGACGACGACCACCACAACACCGGCAAGAATGATCCACAGCGTCATGGTTGTTTCGTCGCCCCAAAACCGATGAGGTTCAACTATATTCGCTTATGGCTGCCGTCGCAGAGCGGTTTTTTCGAGGAACGCTTACAGGTGCAGAAGAAGACCCTGGTCGCCTTGTCGGGGATGTATTCGACCGGCGCGAAGCTCGTCGTCTTATGCGAGCCGTCGCAGAAGGGCTGGGTTTTCGACAGGCCGCAAGCGCACCACCAATAGCTCTTGCCGACCTCGACATCGACCTGGATCGGCGCCCGCCCCTCGATGTGCGGCTCGTTCACGCCGCCCCTCCCCCTTCGGTCGCCAGCCATGCTTCCCCGCAGCCCTTCGCCAAGTCGCGTACGCGTAAGATATAGCTCTGCCGCTCGGTGACCGAAATCACCCCGCGCGCGTCGAGTAGATTGAAGACGTGGCTGGCCTTGATGCACTGGTCGTAGGCCGGCAGCACCATCTTGTGGCGCTTGTGATCGGCGCTCCAGCCGTCGGCCAGGTACCGCTTGCACGCGCTTTCTGCCATCTTGAACTGCTCGAACAGCATCGCGGTGTCGGCGAATTCGAAATTGTGCCGCGAATATTCCTGCTCGGCCTGCAGGAACACGTCGCCATAGGTGACGCGCTTGTCGTCGCTGCGGCCGTTGAAGTTGAGCGCATAGACATTGTCGACGCCTTGCACGTACATCGCCAACCGCTCGAGCCCGTAGGTCAGTTCGCCCGAAACCGGCGCACATTCGTAGCCCGCTACCTGCTGGAAGTATGTGAACTGGGACACTTCCATGCCGTCGCACCAGCACTCCCAGCCAAGGCCCCACGCGCCGAGCGTCGGGCTTTCCCAGTCGTCCTCGACGAAACGGATGTCGTGGATCTTTGGATCGATGCCTATGGTTTTCAGCGAGTTAAGATACAAATCCTGGATGTCCGGCGGCGACGGCTTCAGGATCACCTGGAACTGGTAGTAGTGCTGCAGCCGGTTCGGATTTTCGCCGTAGCGGCCGTCTTTCGGCCGGCGTGACGGCTGCACGTAAGCCGCGTTCCACGGTTTAGGCCCGAGCGCACGCAGCGTCGTCGCCGGATGGAAGGTGCCGGCGCCGACTTCCATGTCGTACGGCTGCAAAATCACGCAGCCCCAGTCGGCCCAATACTTCTGGAGCGCCAGAATGAGGCCCTGAAACGAGCGCGCGGGGTCCAAATTGTCCTGAGGCATGCGGGTCCCGGCCAACGAAAAGGCTTCAGCCAAGGTTTGGATACAGTTTCTTAAGCACGGGAATCGAAGGGACCGTATCGGCGGCCCTATAGGGGGTCAAGCCGGGCCGATTTTAGGAATCTTTGAACCGAATTCGCGAGATCGTCGACCGACTGGGCAAGGGGTTATTGTCCTCGAGGGAGCGTGCGATGCTCGCGTTCGAATTGGTCGGCATGGCGTTGTTCGCGCTGTTCTTCGGCGCGCTCATCACCAACAAGGAAAGCATCAGCCGCTAGGCTAGGTCAGGGCCGGTATTCGCCGGTCCGTGGATCGCGCCGCAAGGTTGGCATCGACTCGCGATCCGAAATCCGCGCAGCGCGTCGGGCACGCTCAAGCTCTTCGTTGATGCGGCGCGTTTCCTTCACCACCCAATGCACGACCATGGCGCCTCCCGCGGCGACGAGCGTCCATTTGACGAGCGGGGAGAGCAGAAACGTCGGCATGTGAGCGGCTCCTTCATCTGCCGTCCAAAGCTTCCCGAGCAATCAAGGCAATTTCGCGGCCCGGCCGGCTCGCCAGCATAGTCCCAACGCGCCGAAAGCGCACGCGTTTCCCAACTGGCACAGCCCGCCGCAGATGAACTAGACTTAATCGATGCCGTAACGGCGGTCATTGGGGAATCGCCGGCCGGTTCGGGAGGACTCCATGCACAAACCAATCATCCGCCGTCTGTTCCAGTCGGCGCTCGCGGCCGTGGCGCTGTGGTCGCTCGCCGCACCCGCAAGCCGCGCCGCCGATGCCTGGCCGGATCGCCCGGTGCGCCTGATCGTCACACTCGGCCCCGGCAGCGGTGTCGATATCGGCGCGCGCCTGTTCGCGGACAAGCTGTCGCAGCGCTGGGGCCAGCCGGTCGTTGTCGAGAATAAGCCCGGCGGCGACGGCATGCTCGCCATCACCACCTATCTCGCCGCAAAGGACGACCATGTCCTGCTGATTTCACCGGTGAGTTCCTTCACTGCGCATCCCTACTTCCACGACACGCTGCCTTACGACCAGAAGGATCTGATCCCGGTCGCGCGCATCTCGAAAACCGTGGTCGCGGTCAGCGTGCCGACTTCCCTCAACGTCAATTCGCTCAAGGAGCTTGAAGCGCTCGCCCGCGCCAAGCCCGGCGAACTGAACTGGACGACTGCGACCGGCTTCACCGACTTTGTCTTCGCGGGCTATCTGCACACCGTCGGCCTGAAGATGGCAAAGGTGCCGTACAAGAATCCGGTCTCGGCGGTGAATGACCTCGCCGCCGGCACGATCCAGGTCTTCATGCCGGCCTACGCCATCGTTCGCCCGCAGGTGCAAGCCGGGAAAGTGAAGGTGCTCGCCGTCACCAATCACGAACGCGCGCCAGCCATTCCCGACATCCCGACCGCACTTGAGGCCGGTTACCCATCGCTCGAGTTCGACGGCCTGGTCGGCATCTTCGGGCCGCCAGGTATTCCGGACGCGGTGCGCAAGAAAATCTCGAACGACGTCAAATCCGTTGCGAGCGATCCCGGTATCGTCGAGAAGATGACCGCAACGGGTCAGATCGTCAGCGCTGGCGACTCCGCCGACTTCGCCAAGTCGATCGAGCAGCAGCGCGCGCAGGTCGCGGCCGTTGCCAAGCTCTTCGGCAACAAGCCGGTGCAGTAGTCAGAGGCCGTAGCGCGCCCAGATCGCGCGAGTCTCGAGCGCCGACACAAAATCGTCGGCGAGGGCCGGGGGATCGGCGGACGCCTGCACGAGGCTAACGCCAGGAAGCCTGCGGCCGAACAGGCTGCGTTCTGCGGAAATAAGTGGCATGCGCACCTTGTCGCCGTAACGCGCGCGCAGGACCGAGCGCACATCGCCGATACTGTCGGCAAGGCCGAACTCGATCGCCTTCGGCGCGGTCCAGAACTCGCCGGAGAACAAGGTCTTCTCCGCGCCCTTGAGCTTGTGGGCGCGGCGGTCCTTCACGAGCGCGATGAAGTGCTCGTGGATGTCCTTCTGGATTGCCTTGAGCCGTTTCACGTCACCGGTATCCTCGGGCAGAAACGGATCGAGCATCGCCTTGTGTTCGCCGGCAGTGTAGAGCCGGCGCTCGACGCCGATCTTTTCCATCAGCTTGTCGAAGCCGAAAGAACCACCGACGACGCCGATCGAGCCGACGATGGAGAACTGATCGCAGATGATTTCGTCACCGGCGCAGGCGAGCATGTAGCCGCCGGAGGCGCCAATGTCCTCGATGAAGGCGAGGACCGGAACTTTCTTCTCGGCCGCCAGATCGCGGATACGGCGGAAAATCAGATTGGACTGCGACGGCGAACCGCCCGGTGAATTGATGAGCAGCGCGACCGCTCGCGCGTTGCGCACCGAAAAGGCGCGTTCGAGAGTCTTGGCGACCGTCGAGATTAGCAGCCCCGGCCGCAACGGCGTCGCTACGCCGATCACGCCCGAGAGCCGCACCACCGGCACGACAGGAATGTCGGTGCGGAAGCGTTTCGGAATGAGCCAGCGCAGAGCGCTGAAGGTATTTGCAAAAATATTCAGCATTGCTCCATTTCACTTCGAAATTTATGCGCCTGTTACGCGATACGCGGGCCGGAAGTCAAAAAACGGTGAGGTGCGTCGTTTGCCTTCATGCTTCCATGATTTGGCCTTGGAATGACTTTTGCATTGCTGCAAGGGCCGGCTACGGAGACGGAAGACGCTATGGATCCCAAGCTGACCATATTGTTCATGCTTATTACGGTGGTTGTTGTGCTTTCGCACCTCACCGACGAGAATCTGACGCGTATGCGGCAGCAATTCGTTGCCCGCCGTTGGCGCAAATTCGTGCGCATCCCGCGTAAAATTTAGGCGGCGAATCACGTTCGGCCCTCAGTCCTCAACCAGCGTTAACCTTTGACCTCCGCGCAGCACGGCTTCAGCCACCGCGGTCGGACGCCCTGATACGTCGTTAAGAACAAGTGGGGGCCGCTGCGTCGCTGCGCCACCCTCGCCGTTCACCGCATGCACCAACACCCGGATGGCCGCCGCATCCTCGCGCGGCATGACGCGCAGCACAGTGATTGCGCCGAAACCGCTCTTCAGTGCCGCCAGCACCTCGTCCGTTTCGTCGGCACGCCAGATCAAGGTCAGCGATCCGCCCGGCTTGAGCAGCCAAGCCGCCGACGCAAGCCAGCGCGCGAGCAGGCCGGGTTCGCTCGCATGCGCAAGCCGACGCCGCGCGTCCGGCGAGACGTTGTGGCGGCGCGCATCGTGAAACGGTGGATTCATCAGAACGCGATCGGCGCTGCCGCCGTGCAAGCCGGCTGCGGCCAGCGTATTCCGATCTTCGACGTCGCACGTAATCGCGCGGACGCGGTCGTCGAGCTTGTTGCGCTTCGCATTGTCGGCGGCGAGCCGGCTTAACACCGGATCAATCTCGACCAAGACGAGACGCAGGCCGGAGACGCGGGACGCGAGCGCAAGTCCCGCCGCGCCCACCCCCGCACCGAGGTCGACCGCGAGTTCACCCGCCCGTCCCGCAGTCGCCGCCGCGAGCAGGATCGCATCATGGCCGAAACGATGGCCCTCAAGCGGCTGGCGCAGTGTCAGGCGCCCGCCGAGGATTGCGTCGTCGCTGGTGTCCAGGATGTCGCGGTCAGCGGCCATCGGGGCGCAGCTCATGGCCAAGCCCGGCATCGGTGAGGAGACGGCGTGCCGCCGGGAGATAGTCCTCCGACACCAGGACGCGACGCGGCAGAATGCCGAGCGAGCCTTCCAGCACGCTCATGTTCTGATCGAGCACCATGTGCGGGATCTTGGCGCCGTCGAGCAATGCGCCGATCGCCGAGACAAGGACAGGGTCGTTGGTCCGCACGAGCTCTTTCACGCGCATTTACCCCCGGCGGGACGCTAGCAGTTTCGACGTATGGCGTCTGCGGATTTCCCACATTCCACGCTATTCCCTCACTTTGCGGTGATGCGACAATCTAATGCACTTGCCGCCTTCACCATGCATTTCTATTCTCACGTCGTCGTTTTGCCGGAGCAGTGTTTTGGCCGTCGTCCTCCCCTTCGAGAGCCCGCATCCAACGTCGCTCGATCGTCTGTTAGAGCTGGTGGCATCGGACATGGAGCGGGTCAACGTGGCGATCCTCGCCCGCACCGGCTCGCAAGTGACCATGATCCCCGAGGTCGCCAATCACCTGATTTCATCGGGGGGCAAACGTCTGCGCCCGATGCTGACGCTCGCGATGGCGAAGCTCTCCGGTTACAGCGGCGACGGCCATATCAAGCTCGCCGCCGCCGTCGAGTTCATGCACACTGCGACGCTGCTGCACGACGACGTCGTTGATGAAAGCGACATGCGGCGCGGCAAGCTCGCTGCGCGCATGCTGTGGGGCAACGAGGCGAGCGTGCTGGTCGGCGATTTTCTGCTCGGCCAGGCCTTCAAGATGATGGTCGAGGTCGGCAATCTGCACGCGCTCGATATTCTTTCCTCCGCAGCCGCGGTGATCGCCGAAGGCGAAGTCATGCAGCTTGGCGCCGCCAAGAACACGGCGACCAACGAGGACGAATATCTCGCCGTGATCCGCGCCAAGACCGCCGAGCTGTTCGCCGCCGCATGCGAAGTCGGCCCCGCGCTTGCCGCACGCGAAAAGGCCGAACAGGCCGCCTGCCGCTCCTTCGGCATGAATCTCGGCATCGCCTTCCAGCTCATCGACGATGCACTCGACTACGGCGGCAAGTCGGCGAAGCTCGGCAAGAACGTCGGCGACGATTTCCGCGAAGGCAAGATCACGTTGCCGGTGGTACTGTCGTTCCGCCGCGGCTCGGCGGCCGAGCGCGAATTCTGGAACCGGACGCTCGGACAAGGCGAGGTCCGAGACGGTGACCTCGACACTGCGATTGCGTTGATGGCCAAACACCACGCAATCGAAGATACCGTCGGCCGCGCGCGGCACTATGGAGCCATCGCCAATGATGCGCTGGCGCTGGTGCCCCCCTCGGACATCAAGACGGCTTTGGAAGAGGCGGTCGCGTTCTGCATTGGCCGCGCACACTAGCGCGGCGCAGCCTTCAATACTGGCCCGCGCCGTAGCCGGTCGCCGGATCGCGCATCAATTGAAACTGGATGTTCGGGTCCGGATCCTGCCCGACATAGCGGCCATGCTGGTAGACCGGCGGCGCGCAGCCATTGGGCTGCGGATAATCGCGTCCCGGCCAGAAATTCCACATACGGATGGGCTGCTGCACGCAGCCGGATTGTTGCGACTGTTTCTTCACGCGCGCCGACGCGGTGTCAGCCGCGGCAAAGGCCAGCATCGCAATCGCTGCGACAACGAAAACTGCTTTCACAGAATTCTCCAACGACCGACGAGATTTGCCGCGAATGGCGGCAATTTCAAGAACCCATACCGAGCACGGTCGGGCGCACCCACCAATTCTTGTGCTCGGCCGCGAGCCGGCGCGCACATGCCTGCGCCTCGCCAAGCGTGCGGAAAATGGCAAAGCACGTCGGGCCGGAGCCGGACATCCGCACGTGCTGCACGGCCGGAAGCGTCCGCAACACGATCAGAACCTCCGAGATGATCGGCGCACAGGCAATCGCCGGCTGCATCAGGTCGTTGCCGTTCTCGTTGAGGAAGCCGATCAGACCGTCGAAGGTGATCGGGACGTTCGTAATGTATTTCTTGTTGCTTGGTGTACCGGCGTATTTTGCGAACACGTCACGGGTGGGCAGCGGAACGCGCGGATTGACGAGCAGCGCCGGCAGCGGCGCGAGCATGACCGGGTCCGAAACCAGGTCGCCCACCCCACGCATGATGCAAGGCTTCGAGCCGAGGCAGACCAGAACATCGGCGCCGACCTCGATCGCAGAGCCCGTGATGCGGGGGTCGTCGACCGACATGCCGTTGGCGCGGGCGAGCAGGCGCAGCGCAGCGGCCGCGTCGGCCGAGCCGCCGCCAATGCCGGCGGCCACCGGCAGGTTCTTTTCGAGCAGAAAACGTCCGGCCTTCAGCCGGCCTTTGCGATGGCGCAGGGCCGCAACTGACTTGAGGACAAGATTATCGGCGAGCGGACCGCACTCCTTGGCGAAGGGCCCGGAAATTTCGAGCGACGAGGCGCCCTCTTCCGCTTCGAGATCGAGCTTGTCGGCAATGTCGGCAAAGACCACGAGGCTTTCGAGCTCATGATAGCCGTCCGCGCGGCGGCCGAGCACCCGCAAGGTCAGATTGACTTTGGCAGGCGCTTTTTCGATCAGCTCGCTCAAGGCTAGCCGCCGTTGCCGCTCTTCTTCTCCGGCTTGTCGACCGCCTTGGCCTGCGACGAGGTTTCGTCAGGCAGACCGTCCTTCAGCTTGGCTTCGATCTTCGGCAGGTCCTCCGGATCGGGCTTGAGGTCGCGCGCGTGCGCCCACTGGAAGCGGGCCTCGAGCACGCGGCCGACGCGCCAATAGGCGTCGCCAAGGTGATCGTTGATGGTCGGGTCTTCCGGCTTGAGCTCGATGGCGCGCTCGAGCTGTTTCACGGCCTCTTCGTAGTTGCCGAGCCTGAAATAGGCCCAGCCGAGCGAGTCGACGATATAGCCGTCGTCCGGACGCTGCTGGACCGCGCGCTTGATCATGTCCATGCCCTGGTCGAGATTCACGCCCTGATCGATCCAGGAATAGCCGAGATAATTGAGCACGTGCGGCTGCTCGGGGAAGAGCTTGAGCGCTTCCTTGAGATCGGCCTCAGCCTTCGGCCAGTCGTGCGAGCGCTCGTAGCAGATGCCGCGGAAGTAATAGATCACCCAGTTGTTCTTTTCCGGATGCTCCAGCGCCGCGACGCCTTTGCCGTAAGTATCGGCGCATTCGGCAAACTTCTTGTGGCCGCGCTGGACATTGCCGAGCGCCATGATGGCTTCGAGATCCTTCGGGCGCTCCTTGATCAGGCTGCTGAGCTGCTTCTCCGCCTCATCGACACGGTTGAGCGTGTCGAGATTGGCAGCCATCTGGATGGCGGCGTTGCGATGCAGCGGGGAATCCTGCGTCACACGCTTGTAGACGTCGATCGCGAGCTCCGGCTTCTTCAGCGACTCGTAGAGATCGGCGAGCGACAACAGCGCGAGCGCATGGTTCGGCGTCAGATAGAGCGAAAGCTGGAGATAGACGAGGCCCAAATCCTCACCGCCGCGGCGGCCGAGCGAGGCACCGAGGCCGTAGAGCGCTTCGGCGGCGCCGGCCTGCGCGGTTTGCGCGAGCTGCGGCAGCTTCTCGCCGGCCTTGAGCTTGTCCATCGACTCCACGATCAGCGGATGGTCGGGCAGCACCTTGTTGAACGTGTCGAAAACATCTTGCGCGTCCTTGGCTGAGCGGTTGCGCGATAGCCAGCTGCCATAGGCCTCGACGACGCGCAGCGCGGAGGAGTCGGCCTTGTAGGCGCTCTCGAGCCGCTTGCCGGCGTCGGCCTTGTTGCCGGCGAGATCGAGAATCATGCCGGCGTGCAGGTCCTTGAAAATGCCGTACCAGTCGGGCCCCGTAAGCTTGTCGATGGTCGCGATCGCGCCCCTGGCGTCGCCCGCGCCGTACTGCGTCCAGGCGGTCAGCAATGTCGCGGCAAGATCGGTGATCGGCCCGCGCACCGACAGCGCAAGATCGCGGCGCGCGACGGGGTAATGCCTCTGCTTGAGCGCATGGACGCCGAGCACGAGCTGGGCGACGCGGTCGCCTTTGTCGCTCTTCGCGATCCGATCGGCGAAGGCGACGGACTGCTCGACATCGCCGCCGACAAGCAGCGACAGGAAGGCGCGGTCGCGCAATTCGACATTGCCCGGATCGAGCTTGAGCGCCGCGCCGTAGTAGGCGGCGGCGGACTGCGCGTCGCGCATCTGTCCGGCGTGGCGGGCTGCAAGATAGCTCCCCGAGGCGGTCAGACCATTGAGGTCCTCCTGCGAGGGCGGCTGGGCCGCAACCGGCGCCGCCAGAATGAGTGTCAGCGCGCTGCCGGCGAGGAACCGGGCGAAGCTCGGGAATGTCACGGGCGATGCTCCAATAAGGCGGCCGACCCACGGGGCCGGGTGCTTGCCGCCAATGCGAGGCACAATGGCCTTTTTGCGCCGCCCCCGCAAGAACGCGAAATGCCTGTCGCACAGGCTTGAACGCCCGGAAATAGGCAGCATCGTGGCCGGTCGAGCGGTATCCAGCGCGCGCCGCCAAAATCACATGTTCGAGTAGTTCGGCCCGCCACCGCCTTCGGGCGGCACCCAAGTGATGTTCTGGTTCGGGTCCTTGATGTCGCAGGTTTTGCAGTGGACGCAATTCTGCGCGTTGATGACGAACTTCGGCGCGCCGCCCTCCTCGACCCACTCATAGACACCGGCCGGACAATAGCGCGCCGAAGGTCCCGCGAAGATGTCGTGCTCCGATGATTTCTGCAGCGCGAGGTCCCTTACCTTGAGATGCGGCGGCTGGTCTTCCTCGTGATTGGTGTTCGACAGGAACACCGAGGAGAGCCGGTCGAACGTAATCTTGCCATCGGGCTTTGGATACGTGATCGGCGTGCATTCGGACGCTGGCTTGAGCGAGGCGTAATCCGGCTTGCCGTGGGTCACTGTGCCGAACAGCGAGAAGCCGAAGGTGTTCGTCCACATGTCGAGCCCGCCTAGCACGATGCCGAGCGTGGTGCCGAACTTCGACCACAGCGGCTTGGCGTTGCGCACGCGCCAGAGGTCCTTGCCGATCGCGGAGCCGCGCCACTTCGCGTCATAGTCGGCAAGCTCGTCATGCGCGCGGCCGCCCGATAGCGCCGCCACCGCGACCTCCGCCGCCATGATGCCTGACAGCATTGCGTTGTGGCTGCCCTTGATGCGCGGCACGTTCATGAAGCCGGCGTCGCAGCCGATCAGCGCGCCGCCCGGGAATGTCAGCTTCGGCACCGACTGGTAGCCGCCTTCGGTCAGCGCCCGCGCACCATAGCCAAGCCGCTTGCCACCCTCGAACGTCCTGCGCACCAAAGGATGCATCTTGAAGCGCTGGAATTCCTCGAACGGGGATAGGTATGGGTTGGCGTAGTTCAGGTGCACGACGAAGCCGACCGACATCAGATTGTCGTCAAAGTGATAGAGGAATGAGCCGCCGCCGGTCGAATTGTCGAGTGGCCAGCCGAACGTGTGCTGCACCAGTCCTTTGCGGTGCTTGCCCGGCGCGACCTGCCAAAGTTCTTTCAGGCCGATACCGAATTTCTGCGGTTCGCGTCCGTTGGCAAGGCCGAATTTCGCGATCAGCTGCTTGCCGAGATTGCCGCGCGCGCCTTCTGCAAACAACGTGTACTTGGCGCGCAGCTCCATGCCGCGCGTGAAGGAGTCCTTCGGCTCGTTGTTCTTGCCGATGCCCATGTCGCCGGTTGCGACGCCGGCGACCGCGCCGTGGTCGTCGTAGAGGACTTCCGCCGCGGCGAAGCCCGGATAGATCTCGACGCCGAGCACTTCGGCCTTCGTCGCCAGCCAGCGGCAGACATTGCCCAACGAAACGACGAAGTTGCCGTGATTGCCCATCAACGGCGGCATCATGAAATTCGGCAACCGTAGCGAGCCCGCTTCGGACAGGTGATGAAAACGGTCGTTCGTAACGGCGGTTTTGACCGGTGTGTCCTCGCCCCGCCACTCCGGCAGCAGCGTGTCGAGGCCAACGGGGTCGATCACCGCCCCCGACAGGATATGTGCGCCGACCTCGGACCCCTTCTCGACCAGCACGACGGCGATGTCGGGATTGACCTGCTTGAGGCGGATAGCGGCAGCGAGCCCCGCGGGGCCTGCGCCGACGACGACCACATCGAATTCCATCGACTCGCGTGCAGGAAACTCAGCCATGAGGTCTCCGACTCGGCACCATTGTCCACTTTTGCACAGCGGCGGCAATCGCGCCGCAGCCGTGCTAACCTGCCGCCATGACGACGTCCATGCCCGACAAGGCCGCGCGAGAATTACTAGACTTCTATCGAGAGGCGGGCGTCGATGCCCTGATCGGCGAGGAAACCGTCGACCGTTTCGCGGTAGCACAATCGGCGCCCGCTCCCACCCGTGCGCCGCAGCCGTCGGAGCGAGAGACGAATGGCCGTGCCGCGCCGCCTGCGACGGCTCCGCTCATTCCCGAAGAAGCCGCCATGGCGGCGCGCGAAGCGGCGAAGTCAGCGAAAACCCTCGACGAACTTCGCGCCATTCTCGAAGGCTTCGATGGCTGCGGGCTCAAGGCAACGGCAACGCAGCTCGTGTTCGCCGACGGCAATCCGCAAGCGAAACTGATGTTCGTCGGCGAGGCCCCCGGCCGCGACGAAGACATTGAAGGCCTGCCCTTTGTCGGCCGCTCCGGCAAACTTCTCGACCGCATGCTTGCCGCGATCGGGCTCGATCGCACCAAGGTCTACATCGCCAACATCGTGCCTTGGCGACCGCCCGGCAACCGCACGCCGACGCCGCAGGAGCAGCAGATCTGCCTGCCGTTCATCCTGCGGCAGATCGAGCTCGCCGATCCCGATGTGCTCGTATGCCTTGGCGGGCCTTCGACGCAGGCCTTGCTCGGCATCAAGGACGGCATCACCAAGACGCGCGGCCGCTGGTTCAATTTCGATACCGGCAAGCGGCAAATCCGCGCACTGGCAACCTTCCATCCCGCTTTTCTGCTGCGCAGCCCGCTGCAGAAGCGCTTTGCCTGGCGCGATTTCCTGGCCATCAAAAAGGCATTGGCGGGTTGATCGATCGGCGGATGGCGAGTCATCGTGGAATTTGCTAGATTGTATCAATGCGTCACAGCGGACTGATTTTGCGCGCTTTGCGGACATTGCCTGCGATCGTCGCCACCGGATTGCTTTCGGCCGGCATGGCCTTGGCCACTGAATCGACTGCTTCGGCCCCGCTAAAAAAGCCCGCGGTCACAGAGAAACCTGCGGCGGTAAAATCAGACCATAAGACCCGCGAACTTCCGCCGGATGCGCTTGGCATGGATACCTACAACTCGCACGGCTACGAGCCGGGCGATAAACCGGAAAAGCGCCCCGACGAGTTCAAGTTCGGCAACAACACGCTGCACGTCGACGCCAGCAAAAACGACCCGACCCCGCCGGTCGGATTCGAGGCGAACGGCCAGTCGGTCCTCAACAAGGCGCCGAGCGAGCCTGCGCTGCACCCCAGCTACTTCGGCCTGAGGCTGACGACTCCGATCCGCTAGCCTGTCACCGCGAATTTGATTGCGAACAGCACCGCGAGGATTATTACCGCGGGAGAAGCTTCACGCGGTTTGCCCGCCAGCAGCTTGGCCACAGTATAGGTGATGAAGCCGAGTCCGATGCCGGTCGCGATCGAGTAAGTGAGCGGCATGGTGATGGCGGCGACCACTGCCGGCGCATATTCGGTGATGTCGTCCCACTCGATCTCCGCAAGGCCGCGCGCCATCACACAGGCGACATAGAGCAGTGCCGCTGAGGTGGCATAGGCCGGAATCATGCCCGCAAGAGGAGCGAACAGCAGCGCCGCAAGGAAGAACAGCGACACGAAGGCGGCCGTCAATCCGGTTCGACCGCCGGCGGCGACGCCGGCCGCGCTCTCGATATAGCTTGTTGTCGTCGAGGTCCCGATCGCCGCGCCGAACATCGCGGCGAAGCTGTCGGAGATCAGAGCCTCTTTCATGCGCGCGAGCTTGCCGTCCTTCATCAGGCCGGTGCGATGCGTGACGCCGATCAGCGTGCCGGCGTTGTCGAACACGTCGATGAACAGGATCGAGAACACCACGATAAGAAACGTACCTTCCCAGATGCGTGAGAAGTCCAGTTGCAGCAAAGTGGGCGCGATCGATGGCGGCAGGGAAACGATGCCGCCGAACTTGGCAAGGCCGAACGGCAGTCCGATCACGGTCACCACCAGGATGCCGATCAGCGTGCCGCCGACGACGCGCCGGTAGTTGAGCGCGGCGATCAGAACGAAACCGAACAACATCAGATAGGCGACCGGCTCCTTCAAATTCCCCAGCGTGACCAGGGTCGCGGGATGCGCGACCACAACTTTCGATTCTTCCAGCGCGATGATACCGAGGAACAGGCCGACGCCGGCCGAGACCGCCAGCTTCAGATTGTGCGGGATGGAATCGATGACGTACTGGCGGATGCGGAAGATGGAGATCAGGAAGAACAGAACGCCCGAACAAAACACCGCGGCGAGCGCCTGCTGCCACGTATATTTGTAGGTCAGCACCACCGTGAAGGCGAAGAAGGCGTTGATGCCCATGCCGGGCGCAAGCGCGATTGGATAGTTGGCATAGAGCGCCATCACCATCGTGCTTACCGCTGCCGCAACACAGGTCGCGACGAACACCGCACCCGCATCCATTCCGGTCTTGCCCAGGATCGCGGGGTTGACGAAGACGATGTAGACCATCGTCAGGAACGTCGTGACGCCAGCGATGAATTCGGTGCGGATGTCGGTCCCTTGCTCCTTCAGGCCGAAATAACGGTAGAGCCAAGGGACGATCGGGGCTTGATGCCCGCCCGCATCGGATGTCCGTTTCGCCTTCGCCATGTTCTTCCCCTTTTCTGCTGTCGCGCCAACCTAACGCGGCTTTTCCCGCTGCGGCAGACGCCTCCGAGGGGGCTGTGGATACGCGCTCCCCGCCTGCTTGCTTGCAGCCTATTGGCGCGCTAGCGGGAACCCGTCATGCTTTGAGCGAGTTGTTTGATGCGATGGGCCGGAGGTCGGCAATGCACACATCATCTTCCCGAGCTTCACGATCGGGCTGTCGGCCTACGAGGCCGAGATAGCCGAGCAGGAATAATGCGATCGCAGCGAGGAACGGCGGCACGTCACGGCCGGCGCTGTTCCTGTTGCCGATGATCCTCGGCTACATCGCCTTCGTTTACTGGCTGTTCCGCGGCAAGGTCCGCGAAGGCAAGTCCTATCATTGACCGGCGGGCGCCGGTCCTTCCGGACGCACGACCGCCCAGCCGATACGGATGAGTGGCAGGAAACCCTGCACCGCCCGCGCAAACGAGCGCGGTACCTCGGCCACCAGATCCGGGAACTGCGCTTTCAGCGTTGCCGGAGGCTGCGTCGTGTTCTCCGGTGTTGGCCACACCAGTATGCCACCGCGCTCGCGCATCAAGCTCACGCTCGCCCACGGGCTGCGCTCCGGCGCCCAATCGAAATAAACGTGCGGGCGGCTGGGGGCCGCGAGTGCGATCAGCGGCGCGATCCGCGCGTCGCCGGTGACATAGCGCAGCGGTTCGCTGTTGCGACGCTGATAACTGTCTGCGAAGAACCGGCCTTCCGCGCGCGCGGGCTGCGCGATCGCGAGATCCTTGCCCGCGATCCAAGGCATCAGCGCGAGGCCAAGCACGACGATCCCGGGCTGTGCGAGCAGAAGTCCAAGCCAGGCCGATGACACTAGCCGCTCGCGATAGAGCAGCACTTGATTGCCCGCCAGCATCACGACTGCAAGACCCGACAGCACGATGAGAGGAGTGACGCGGTCGAATGGTCCAACCCATCCGGTGACAACGACGACCGCGATGGCGACCAGTGGCGGCGCAAGCGCAAACACGTAGACGAACAAACGCGCCAGGGTTTCGGTTGGATTGCGCTCAATTTCCGGTGCGCGTTCGCGGGGTTTGCGGGGCCAGCCCGTGCCGAGCATAACAAGCAGCATCATGCCCACATGGGTGAATAATAGCGCCATGCACAATGTCAGCCAGGCCGGGAACCGGCTCGCTGCGGCCATGTGGTCCTTGAAGCCGTCGAGAACGATGCTGCCGCCGATCCAGACCCAGGCAAAGTGCGGAAACGCAACAATGAGCAGTAGCGAAAGCGCGATCCATGGCTCCGGGTGCAGTAAGGCGGCGCGGCCGCGGCGCACCGAGAGGGTGAAGATGAACATGAGCACAAGCAGGATGAAGCCCGCATAGCTCGCAAGCAGAAGCAGGCCCAGGTCGAGCGCCAGCAGGAACCAGAAGCCGCGCCGCCCTTCGCCCAGGGCCCGCCAATAGTGCAGCAGCGCCAGCGACCACAGCGGCGCCGCCATCAACGCGGGGCCGAAATTGGGAGTTGGCACTGTGAAGGCCGTAATGCCGACCATCAGCAGCACGGCGAGCACCGCATGGCGCGTCCCAACCATGGCGCGGCCGAGTGCGAACACGCCCCAATACGTGATCACGACGCAGGCCTGCGCGAGGGCATAGAGCCCGAAAGCGCCCAGCAGGCTGTATGCGGCGTCACCCAGCCAGAACGCCAGCGGCGGGCCCAGATAGCTGCCGAGCACGTATTCGTGGCCGATCGCGAGCAGCATCGGGACGTCGCCGGGCGGCGCGCTGTAGAACAACGACGGAACGACGGTCCAGAGGAATGCTTGCGTGAGCGCGGCGGTCCAGAACACCACAGCCGGGCGCCCGCGCAGGAATTCGATGATCAGGGAGACGTAATGCATTGGCCGGGCGGGTGGAACTCAGACCCGGCAGAAATAGAGAAGGTAGGCTAAAGAGGCAACAACTCGGCGATGACCTCGTCGGAGACGCCGCCGCCAAGAGCCGCCAGCTTGGCTGCAACCGGGGCAAAGGACCGCCGATGATGGACAGTGGGCCCGAGCCGCGCCAGAGCCTCGAAATGTTCCGGCACGCTGTAGCCCATATGGCGCTCAAAGCCATACCCAGGATGCGCAAGGCCGAGCCGGGTCATCAGCCGGTCGCGGGTGACCTTTGCGACGATCGAAGCGGCGGCGATCGATGAGACCAGTGCGTCGCCGGACACGACCGCCTGGCAATCGCAGCCGCAGTCGATCTTGATGTTGCCGTCGACGAAAACCATTTGCGGCGGCGTCGGCAATGCCTTCACCGCCCGCGCCAGCGCCCACAGCGAGGCGCGCAAGATGTTGTCTCGATCGATCCTCGCGATGGAGCCAAAGGCGACGGCGACCTGCGCGGTCGCACAGATTTTTTCGTAGAGCTTCTCGCGTGCCTCTGCGTCGAGCTTCTTTGAGTCATTGAGGCCGCGTGGAATACGGTCGGGATCGAGCACGACGGCGGCGGCGACGACAGGACCGGCAAGCGGTCCTCTGCCCGCTTCATCGCATCCGGCAATTGGCCACATCCCCTTGGCGATCGCGCGGCGCTCGCGGCGGAAACTCGGGCGAAGTTCCGATTCGTTGAGCGGCAAGCGCGGCGCGGACGCGCGCTTGATCGCCGGCTTTGCGGGCATTTTGCCTTTGGCCGCGGGCTTTTTCTTTTTGAGCTTGGCCGCCATGGCCGCGATCAGTGCCCGTGCCTGCCTCAAAGTCAACGGCGCAAATCGGCCGCGGTGAAAACCGGGGATTTCAGACGATCGCGAAGCCTAACGCGTGATTTCGCGCTGAACCTCGGACAGCGCCCGAGCGCAACCTTCCGAGTCGCCCGCGATATTTGCATTGCGGGCGCGCGTCCTCGCGTCTTTGACCGCTTCGATCCTCTTCGGTGACAGCTCGCCCAGCTTGCTTTCGGCGGCGGCAATCGAGCCCGGCTGCCGATGCATCTGCGCCCCAACGGTTTGATTGGCGGTCGGTCCGGCCGCCGCCGCATTTAGACGATGAATTGCGTCAACACGCTTTTGACGCATATCAAGCGCCAGATCGGCGCAAACGCTCGTTCTAGAATAGACAGAGCTGCTGATTTTCCGGCTTTGGCTTGCGGAAATGCTCGGTGGTGAGCTGGGTGCGCTCGGTATTCATGCCAAGCTTCTCGCACGCGACCTCGAAGCGCCGGCCGACCATCCAGGCATAGGGGCCGGTGCCCTTCTGCCGGGTGAACCATTGCGAGTCGTAGTCCTTGCCGCCGCGCATGTCGCGGATCAGTTTGAACACGTGCTTCTCGCGTTGCGGATAGTTCTCCTTGAGCCATTCACGGAACAAGTCGCGCAGCTCGAGCGGCAGCCGCAACAGCACGTAGCCGGCCTCACGGACGCCTGCCGCGTGGGCAGCGTCAAGGATGCGTTCGATCTCCATGTCATTGAGCGCCGGAATGATCGGCGCGACCATTACCGTCGTCGGCACGCCGGCTTGCGTCAGGCGCCGCAATGCTTCAAGCCGCCGCATCGGCGTCGCCGCGCGCGGCTCCATCTTCCGCGCGAGTTCGGCATCGAGCGTCGTTACCGACAGCGCGACCTTCGCGAGACTGCGTTCGGCCATGCGGGCGAGGATATCTAGGTCACGCAGCACCAGCGCCGATTTTGTGACGATGCCAACCGGATGGCCGGCGCGGTCAAGCACTTCGAGAACGCGGCGCATGACCTTGTAGCGCCGTTCAATCGGCTGGTACGGGTCCGTATTGGTGCCGATCGCGATCACCTTTGGCTCGTAGTTCGCCGCTGACAATTCGCGTTCGAGGAGGTCGGCCGCCTCCGGCTTGACGAAGAGCTTGGATTCGAAATCGAGGCCCGGCGACAGGCCGAGATAGGCATGCGTCGGCCGCGCGAAGCAGTAGACGCAGCCATGCTCGCAGCCGCGATAGGGATTGATCGAGCGGTCGAAGCCGATGTCGGGGCTGTCATTGCGCGTGATTATCTTGCGCGTGGAGTCGACAGTCACCTGCGTCTTGAACGGCGGCAACTCATCGAGCGAGCGCCAGCCGTCGTCGAAAGCGACCCGCGCCAAAGGCTCGTAACGTCCGGAGGCATTGCTCTGCGCGCCGCGGCCGCGCCGCCGCTCATGCTCGACGACGACACCGAGCAATTCGCTGACGTCTTCGTACGGACTGGGCGAGCCACTCGCCGGCGCAGAGGGCAGCTCCTTCTCCGGCGAGTGCTTCTGGGCTGTGTTCGAACGAGCCATGGCGACACCCTAGTCAGCTAATGTGAACGAAACAAGAACAATCTAAAACGCCTGTTGTTTCAGCATGATCTCGTAGCGTCATATCCAAATCCCACATGATATGGTGGCAACCGCTCTGTCCCGCCACGGTTCCCATGCTCAGCGCGATCATCGCCACTCACGAATCGGAGCGCGCGCTGGTGTCGACGTTGTCGGCGTTAGTGCCGGCGGTGACGGCGGGCCTTTTGCGCGAGGTCGTGGTGGCGGACGCAGGCTCGCGCGACGCGACGGCGGAAGTCGCCGAAATCGCCGGCTGCCGCTTTATGAGTTCGACCGAGCCGCTCGGCGCGCGGCTGGCAGCAGCCGCCAACGGGACGCGGACGCCCTGGCTGCTGTTTCTGCACGCCGGCACGGTCCCGGCGCCGGGGTGGACCACCAGCGCAGAGCATTTCATGCAGAGCGCCAACCTCGACCGGCCCGGCGCCGCAGTGTTCCGGCGGGCAACGGATGCCACGCAGCCGTCGCTGAAGGAGGTCTTCGGCTTGCTGCGCGCGGCGTTCGGGGTCGCGCCAAATCCCAAGCAGGGCCTTTTGATCTCGCGCCGTGTCTATGACGCCCTCGGCGGGCACAGCACGAGCGATGACGCAGACGCGGCGCTGCTGCGCCGGCTCGGGCGGCGGCGGGTCACGATGCTGGCGAGTAGCGCGACGATTACTTGACTTTGTCAACTAACTGGCCGAGGCTGCCGTCATGGGTGCCGCCAGCCAACGCATCGCCGCGGTGCGCCGCTTTAACCGTTTCTACACGCGGCAGATCGGTGTACTTCGCAAGAATTATCTCGGCAGCCCCTACTCGCTCGGCGAGATGCGTGTGCTTTACGAGCTTGCGCACAACGGCGCGCGGACCGCGACCGACATCGGCCGCGCGCTCGATCTCGATGCCGGATACCTCTCGCGCGTGCTGCGCAATTTCGAGAAGCGCGGGTTCATCAGCCGCACGACCTCGCCTGACGATGCGCGCCAGAGCTACCTCGAATTGACGGCGCGTGGCGAGAAGGCGTTCGCGCCCTTCGAGAGACGCTCACAGGATCAGGCCGGCGGCATGCTGAAGACGCTGTCCACGGATGAACAGGCGCAGCTTGTCGCGGCGATGACCACCATAGAGAGCCTGCTCGATGGCGGCGCTGGACCGAAGCGCGAATACACGTTGCGTCCACATCGCACGGGCGACCTCGGCTGGATGGTGACGCGGCACGCCGAGCTCTACAAACAGGAATACGGTTGGGGCGCGCCATTCGAAGGCCTATGCGCGCAGATCGTCGCGGACTTCGACAACAATTTCGATGCCACGATGGAGCGCTGCTGGATCGCCGAGATGAACGGCGAGAATGCCGGCTGCGTGATGCTGGTCAAGGACCAACCCGGCATCGCGCGGCTGCGCCTGCTGCTGGTCGATCCGAAGGCTCGCGGCCTGGGCCTCGGGCAGCACCTCGTCGACGAATGCGTGAAATTCGCGCGCAAAGCCGGCTACAGGAAGATTACGCTGTGGACGCACAGCATACTGTTCGCTGCCCGGCATTGCTACGAGAAGGCCGGCTTCACCCTGACCTCCAGCGAGAAGAAGCACAGCTGGGGGAAGAATGTGGTGGCGGAATACTGGGACGTCGAACTCTAAGCAGTGGCCCCTTTGGCCTTCGGCCGCCGCAGATGCTCATCGAGTCGCGGCAAAATCTCCACGAAATTGCAGGGCCGGTAGCGGTAATCGAGCTGGTGCACCAGGATCTCGTCCCAGGCGTCCTTGCAGGCGCCAGGCGAGCCCGGCAGGCAGAAGACATATGTCGCATTGGCGACACCGGCGGTGGCGCGGGTCTGGATCGCCGAGGTGCCGATCTTCTTCTCGCTCACCAGAAGGAACATGGTGGCGAAGCCGTCCATCTTCTTCTCGAACAGCGGCTCGACAGCCTCCGGCGTCACATCGCGGCCGGTAAATCCGGTGCCGCCGGTCGTGATGACGACGTCGATGAACTTGTCGGCGATCCAGGCTTTGATGCGCTGGCGGATCGCCTTGACTTCGTCCTTGACGATCGCGCGCTCGGCGACGACGTGGCCGGCGGCGCGAATGCGCTCGATCAAGAGCGCGCCGGATTTGTCGTCCGCCGTCTCGCGTGTGTCTGAGACCGTGAGCACCGCGATCTTCAGCGGCACGAATTGTCTCGTATTGTCGATGCCGGGCATTTCCAACCGTCCCTAGAGCGACGCCGCCGCGAAGGTGTCGCAGGAGGATATCTTGCCCTCTTTCAGGCCGGTGGTGAACCAGCGCTGGCGCTGCTCCGATGTGCCGTGCGTGAATGCGTCCGGCACCACATAACCGCGCGACTGCATTTGCAGGCGGTCGTCGCCGATCGCGGAGGCCGTCTGCAACGCTGCCTCGACGTCGCCGGGCTCGATCGACTTCCAGCGCTGATCGGAATGATTGGCCCAGACGCCGGCCAGGCAGTCGGCCTGCAATTCGACGCGGACCTGGATGCGATTGGCCGCCGCCTTGCTGCCGGCGGCCTGCTGCGCGCTCTCGGCCTTCGGCAGGATGCCGAGCAGATCCTGCACGTGATGCCCGACCTCGTGCGCGATCACGTAAGCCTCGGCGAACTCGCACGCCTTGCCGCTGCAGCCGCGGAAACGCACCTGCATGTCGCGGAAGAACGACGTGTCGAGATAGATGCGCTTGTCGCGCGGACAATAGAACGGTCCCATCGCCGCGTTGGCAAAGCCGCAGCCGCCCTCCTCGCCGCCGCGATAGAGCCGCAACGGCGCGGCTCGGTACTCGCCGCCGCTAGCGCGGAAGATCTCGGTCCACACATCTTCGGTGTTGCCGAGCACGGCGGCGACGAACTGTCCGGTCTGGTCGCTCGGCGCCCCGGTGCGCCGCGACGGTTGCTGGTATGGCTGCTGGTAGGAGCCGCCGCCACGATCGAGCATCTCGGCGCCGCCGATCAGAATGCCGGGATCGATGCCGAGCGCCCAGCCGAGCAGGCTGAGCACCACCACGGTACCGATGCCGAGGCCGCCGCGCCCGACCGGAATACCGACGCCGGCGAATCCGCCGCCCTCGCGATCGTCCTCGACGTTTTCGCTGCGGCGAAAATCATCCCATCGCATTCGCAAACTCTCCCCGTCGTTGCGCAAATCATCGCCAACGCTGCGCGCAAAGTCCATTCGTGCCGCGTCGCAGGTAATAAGGTCCTGCGCACTTAGGCATTTTTTGCCTAGTCGCCAAGGCGTCGCGCTAACCCGTTTTTTACCTTGAGCACCCATGATGCAGGCCTGTCGGTTGTAGGTCCCGCGTCGCCGACCGCGTCGCCTGAGTCAGAGTTCTGAGTCATGGTTGTGTCGCGTCGCGGGGCGCCCTCACGGGCGCCCCGTGGAGTTTCTGAGTCCTCGCAGGCACGCATTTTGGTCGGCGACTGCGCCGCCGAGATGGCGAAGCTGCCGGCATCCTCCGTGGACCTCGTCTTCGCCGATCCGCCGTACAATCTGCAGCTCGCGAGCGACCTGAAGCGTCCCGACGATTCCCGCGTCGACGCCGTCGACGACGATTGGGACAAGTTCGCGAGCTTCGACGCCTATGACGAATTCACCAGGGCCTGGCTCAAGGCCGCGCGGCGCGTGATGAAGCCCGCCGCCACCATCTGGGTGATCGGCTCGTATCACAACATCTTCCGCGTTGGCACGATCATGCAGGATCTCGGCTTCTGGATCCTCAACGACGTGATCTGGCGGAAGTCGAACCCGATGCCGAACTTCCGCGGCCGGCGGTTCACCAATGCGCATGAGACCTTGATCTGGGCATCACGCGATCCGCAGGCCAAGGATTACACCTTCAACTACGAGACGTTGAAGGCGGGCAACGAGGACATCCAGGTCCGCTCCGACTGGACGCTGCCGCTGTGCACAGGCGAAGAGCGCCTGAAAGGCCGCGACGGCAAGAAGCTGCATCCGACCCAGAAGCCGGAAGCGCTGCTCGCGCGCGTCATCCTGTCGAGCTCGCGTGTCGAAGATCTTGTGCTCGACCCGTTCTGCGGCACCGGCACGACCGGCGCCGTGGCGAAAAAGCTCGGCCGCCGCTTCGTCGGCTGCGAGCGCGATCCTTCCTATGCAAAAGCGACCGAGAAACGCATCGCCGCAACGAAGCCGCTCGAAGCGCCGACCATCGCGCCCTTTGTCACCGCCCGAGACGCGCCGCGCGTGCCGTTCGCGGCGCTGATCGAACGCGGCCTCGTATCGCCGGGGGTGAAGCTCGTTGACGCCAAGAAACGCCACAAGGCGCTGGTGCGGGCCGACGGCGCCATCAGCATCGACGGCCATGTCGGCTCAATCCACAAGATCGGCGCCATGGCGCAGGGGCTCGAGGCTTGCAACGGCTGGACCTTCTGGCATATCGAAACGCCGAAGGGTCTGCGGCTGATCGACGAATTCCGCGCGCAGGTGCGCGCCGAGATGGCCGAAGCCGCCGAATAAAAAATCCGCGCCCGAAGGCGCGGATTGATTTTGCGGTCCTACCCGTTGATGCTGCTCACGTCCGCAGCGATTTCACACCGATCCACCGCAACAAACAATGCGGCGAGCGCGGCGACGGCGAGGACGAGCGTCAAGGTCGGGATCTTCATTTGGCTTCTCCGGTCATGTTTGGTGCGACGATGGTTGGTCTTCGCACTTATCGCCGTGGTTCAGTTTGACCGACGCAGTGTTCACGCATCACACTCAAATATGTGTGGATGCTGCCGTAGAAAAAGAAAAAGTCCAGCGAGGCGCTCATTGCTGCATCGCTTCCGCGAGCAACTGCAGCCCGCGCTCCGCAAAAGCATGCATATTGGCGACGCGGTGGGCGCTGCCGGTGCGCAGTGTAAGTGCCCACTCGATAGGCCCCGTAATCGCCATGCAGGTATGGCCGGCTGAATCGCCATAGCGGTTGCCGGTCGGGCCCGCGGCGCCCGTCTCACCAAAGCCCCAGGTGGCGTTGTGCCGTTCGCGGATGCGCTTCGCGATCATCAGCGAATAGGCTTCGGTCGCTGGCCGCAGGCCTTGCATCTCGCCGTCGCCGACGCCGAGCAGCGCCATGCGGGAGGCTTTGGTGTAGACCACTGCGCCGCCGAGGAAGAAGGCCGAGGCGCCCGGCACCGCGAGCAACGCGGCGGAAACGAGCCCACCTGTCGATGATTCCGCGATCGCGATCGTTTCCTTGCGCGCAATCAGGCGTGCCGCAATTTTCTCAGCAAGCGGCAACAGCGCCTTCACAGGTCACCCCGTCCGAGCTGGCAGAGCACCCGGAACACGCCTACCTCGACATTCGGAAATCGCTTGCCGAGATCGGCCCCCGCCGCTTCGGCATCGGCCTGGCGCAGTGTATCGATCATCAGGCAGCCCGCGATCTTCTTGTCACCGCCACGAAGCTTCTCTTCTTGCGACACCGGCATGTCATTGGGGTCGAGCGCGATCCAGATTTCGCCGCCGGCGATGGACGGTTTCCCGACAAGACTATCGAGCGCGGCCTTGAGCACGCTTTCGTTAGGCGCTGCGCTGAAACGAACCGTCACCGTATAGGCGCCGCGGAAGGCGCCCTTGCGCAACGTCCGTCGGCACACCGTTCGGTTCATGTTGACGAAAACCTCCGACATGATCGTCTTGGTCATCGGCGTCGGATTATCGAGCCGTTCAAGATACGGCTTTGACGTCAGCACCGCAGGAGATTCGACAAGGTAGAAATTGAAATAGCCGCAGCTTCCGGAGATCGCCTGATGCCGCCGCCCGAACAGGAAGCCGGGCACCGCCAGCCGTTCTTCGAGATGCTCGCCCTGGAACCATGCCTCGAAATCTGCTTCGCGGCCTTGACGCGCGTCGTTGAAGATGGCGAGGACGCCAAAATCGGTCATTTCGCAGCCACCACCATGATCTCGACATTGTAGTCGGGCGCGGCGAGCTTGGCTTCGACGGTCGCGCGCGCCGGCGCGTTGCCCGCCGACACCCAGACATCCCACACCGCGTTCATCTCGGCGAATTTTCCCATATCTGTGATGTAGATCGTGGCCGACAGGATCTTGGTCTTGTTGCTGCCCGCGTGCGCCAGATATTTGTCGATAGTCGCGAGGATGTCCTTGGTCTGTTCGGTGACGCTTTTGCCTTTAGCCGTATTCGCGACGATGCCGGCGAGATAGACCGTGTCGCCGTGCACCACGATCTGGCTCATGCGTGGGCCGACTTCCTTACGTTCGATCTTCATGCTGCCTCCCCCATGTAAAATTTAAACGCCTGTCGGCCGCTTGGAACCGCCCGACCTACCCATGGCTTATGTCATGACAACCGGCCTCAGGGAGAGAACGATGGGATGGTTCACATCCGACATTAAGACGATCGAAGACCTCTTCATGCATTCGCTGCAAGACATCTACTACGCCGAGCATCAGATCGAGAAGGCGTTGCCGGAGATGATCGCAAAGGCTTCCGATGGCGAACTGAAGAAAGGCTTCCGCACCCACCTCAAGCAGACCAAAGGCAAGATCAAGCGCCTCAACCAGGCCTTCAAGAAGCTCAAGACGAAACCCGAGGGCACCAAGTGCCCTGCCATCGACGGCATCATCGAAGAAACCAACGAGATTGCCGGCGAGGTCGATGACAAGATGGTGCTCAATGCCGCGCTCATCGCCGCGGTGCAGGCGGTCGAGCATTACCTGCTACGGCACGCTGTCGGCCTAGGCGACTGCTTGGCCGCGGCGACGTTGCGCGGCTCCTCGCTGCCAACCTCAAGGAGGAAAAGGCGACTGACAAGAAGCTCAACGGTATCGCCAAGCGCAAGGTCAACAGGAAGGCGCCGGCGCGGCGCAAGCCCCGCCCGGACGAAGTTGAACGGCTCGAGAACGCACTGCTGACGACGACCGCGGGCGTGCCGGCTTTCGGCTAGCCGCCGGCGACGCCTTGCGTGTTGACGTAGAGCGCGTAGAGCGAATGGCTCGCCGCCATGAACAGCCGGTTGCGCTTGCGCCCGCCGAAGCAGAGGTTGGCGCAGCGCTCCGGCAATGAGATGTGACCGATCGGCTCGCCTTGCGCCGTGAACACGCGCACGCCATCGAGCTCCGGCGACATACCCCAGCCGCACCACAGGTTGCCGTCGATGTCGCAGCGCAGACCGTCGGGGGAGCCCTGCGGCCCTGAATCTATCAGCACCTTGCGGTTGGCGAGCTTTTCGCCATTGACGTCGTAGACGAGAATGCGTCGCGGCTCGCTGCGCGATTCAACGATGTAAAGTTTCTTTTCGTCCGGCGTGAAGGCAAGACCGTTCGGCGCATCGATGCCATCTGCCACAACGCTCACCGCGCCGGTCTTGCCGTCGACGCGGTAGACGTTCATCGGCAGCTCTGGTGAGGACAGATCGCCTTCGTAGTTCGAGATGATGCCGAACTGCGGATCGCTGAACCAGATCGAGCCATCCGACTTCACCACGACGTCGTTCGGCGAATTGAGACGTCTGCCCTCGAACCGATCGCAGATCACCGTGATGCTGCCGTCATATTCGGTGCGGGTGACGCGCCGGGTCAGATGCTCGCAGGTGACGAGCCGGCCCTGCCGGTCGCGCGTGTTGCCATTGCCATTGTTCGAAGGGTTGCGGAAGTCGCTGACAGTGCCCGTCTCTTCGTCCCAGCGTCGCATGACGTTACCGGGAACATCACTCCAGATCAGATAGCGCCCGTCGCCGAACCAGACCGGTCCTTCGCTCCAGCGCGCGCCGGTCCAAAGCCGCTCGACGCTTGCTAGCGCCAGCCGGTATTTATCGAAACGCTTATCGAGCGAGCGAACCGCTGGATCGGGATAGCGTAGTCCCGGCGACCAGCCGTCGTTACTTTCGCTCTTTGCGCCCCTTGCCATGCTTGCCTCCACGCTCGAAATCGAGCGCGTGAACAATGACTTTGCGCATGACATTGGGCAAGGCTTCGTTGCCCAGCGTTTCAATTGTCACCCATCGCATGCCTTTCGGCGCGGCACTGCCGCGCGCGATAGCGGTCATGAAGACCGCGAGTTCGAGGGGGAAATGTGTAAAGACATGCCGTACGATGCCCGGCACGCGCCGCCATTTTGCGCCGTTCAGCCGTGGCGCCGCCTTGTGTGCCTTCGCTTCGTCGAAATCCTGCGCCCAGTCACTGCCGGGAACCTCAGTCATCGATGCGAGCAGACCTTTGTCGGGGCGCTGGCGCAGCAGCAGACGCCCGTCGGCGCGCAGCACTACAAAGGCCGCGCCGCGCCGCAACTGGCCTTCTCGCTTCGGCACCTTGCGCGGGAACGTCTCCTGATCGCCGCGCGCGTTTGCGACGCAGACATCGTTCCACGGGCACAACGCGCAGGCCGGACGCTTAGGCGAACAGATCGTTGCGCCGAGATCCATGAGTGCCTGCGCAAAATCGCCGGCGCGCAGCAGCGGCAACAGCGACGCCGCGAGTTCCTTGACGCGCGGCTTCGCGGCCGGCATCTGCTCCTCAACGGCGAACAGCCGCGTCACCACGCGCTCGACATTGCCGTCGACCGGCACCGCGGGCCCGTCGAATGCGATTGCTGCGACCGCCGCCGCCGTGTAGTCACCGACGCCAGGCAACGCCCGCAACGCGGACATCTCCACCGGGAAAACGCCACCATGTTCGGTCGCGACCACGCGCGCGCAGGCGTGCAGATTGCGCGCGCGTGCGTAATAGCCGAGCCCTGCCCAAGCACGCAGCACGTCGTCGAGGCTCGCATGAGCGAGCGCCTCGATTGTCGGCCAGCGCGACACAAAACGCGCGTAGTAGGGCGCGACCGCCTTCACGGTCGTCTGCTGCAACATGATCTCCGACAGCCAGACCTTGTACGGGTCCGGCACTTCGCCCTTGCGCGCGCGCCACGGCAGCACGCGGCGGTGGCGGTCGTACCAGGCCAAGAGGTCGGCGGGATCGGGTGCGGCTTTCTTCCGCGCGGGCAATCGGGCTGCTACGCTCATTGCGCCAATCGTGGCACAAGGCGCCGCCTGATGAGCAAGCCCGAACGCAGTTTTCCCCGGCCGCTTGCCGACCTGAGCGGCGCGGCCTTGAGCGACGCCTTGCGTGGCCAGGGTTTTGCCTCGACCGAGATCATCGCGCGCTGGGCCGAAATTGCGGGCGCCGAGATAGCGGCGCACAGCGAACCGATGAAGATCAGCTGGCCGCGTCAGTCGGGCGGCGAGCCGCCGGAGCCGGCGACATTGGTGCTGCGGGTCGAAGGGCCGGCCGCAATCGAGATCCAGCATCTCACGGCTGTCATATTGGAACGCGTCAACCGCTTCTTCGGCTGGCAGGCCGTCGGCCGCATTGCGCTTCGGCAGGCGCCGTTGCGCCGGCAGGAGCGGCCGGAGCCACCTGCCCCGCCGGACCCCGCCGAGCAGGCCCGCATCGCGGCGGGTATGCCTGGCATTGCCGATGAAGACCTAAAGGCCGCGCTCGCCCGACTGGGCGCGATGGTCAAGCGAAAGTGAGCCTTTGGCCCAAAGGCGCGCCATTGCCACATTTGTGCGTTCCAGCTACCCAAAGGCCGGTTTTTGGGGGCCTTCAGCGCAAGGAGCTTCAGTTGACGATCAATCGCCGCGAACTTTGGCAAGGTGTCGCCACAGCGGCCCTCGCCGCCACCTTGGGTGCCTATGCGCTGCCAACCCTGGCCGAGGGGCCTGAATCCACGGTCCCGGTCGAGGAATTGATCAAGATGGGCGCCCTGCCGGATATGGCGATGGGCAGCGAGAAGGCTTCCGTTACGATCGTCGAGTACGCGTCGATGACCTGCCCGCACTGCGCACATTTCGACGAGACCACCTTCCCCGAGCTGAAGAAGCGCTACATCGACACGGGCAAAGTGCGCTTCATTTTCCGCGAATTTCCGCTCGACACTTTGGCGAGCGCCGCCTTCATGCTGGCGCGCTGCGCAGGTGAGAAGGACTCGAGCAAATATTTCGCCATGATCGACACGCTGTTCCGCCAACAGCAGCAGTGGGTGACGGCGAAGCCGGTGCCGCCACTCCTCGCCATCGCCAAGCAAGCTGGCTTCACCGAGAAGAGCTTCGACGACTGCCTAGCGAATCAGAAGCTGCTCGACGGCATCCAAAACGTGCGTCAGCGGGCCATTGACGTGTTCAAGGTACACTCGACGCCGACCTTTTTCGTCAACGGCGGTATGTATCCAGGCGCCTTGGGCATCGAGGACCTGGCCAAGATCATCGACCCGCAACTCAAGGGCGGATAAGGGTTTTTCGGCGGGGCGGTTTTCGTCTCCGCCTTCATTTCGCCTTTCGTCCGGCCAAAAGGTCTGGAAAACCAGAAAACGTAGCCGCGCAGCAGTTGCCCAAGCGGCTCGCCCGATTCATTCTGCCGGCCAATGCGGCCCTTGCGATGGAACCCTGACCGGGCCAAGTCCCGGAAAGGACGACGACTTTCAATGTACATGTCAGTGGGACTGTGGCGTTCGGGATCGATGAGGCCTGAAGCATGAAGCTTACGCGGCTGCGCTTGATCGGCTTCAAATCGTTTGTGGAGCCGACCGATTTCCTGATCGAGCCGGGGTTGACCGGCGTGGTCGGGCCGAACGGCTGCGGCAAATCCAATCTCGTCGAAGCGCTGCGCTGGGTGATGGGCGAGTCCTCGCACAAGTCCATGCGCGCTTCATCGATGGACGACGTGATCTTCTCGGGCTCTACCAGCCGTCCGGCGCGCAACAACGCCGAAGTGGCGATGCTGATCGACAATGCCGACCGCTCGGCGCCGTCCGCCTTCAACGACCAGGACAACATCGATATCGCCCGCCGCATCGAGCGCGAAGCGGGCTCGACCTACCGCATCAACGGCAAGGAAGTGCGCGCTCGCGACGTGCAGATCCTGTTCGCCGATGCCTCGACCGGCGCTCGCTCGCCCGCCCTCGTCCATCAAGGCCGCATCGGCGAGATCATCCAGGCAAAGCCCGAGCAGCGCCGCCGGGTGCTGGAAGAGGCCGCCGGCATTTCCGGCCTGCATGCCCGCCGCCACGAGGCTGAGCTGCGCCTTAAGGCTGCCGAGACCAATCTGCTGCGCGTCGAGGACGTCATCGGACAGTTGGCTGCGCAGATCGATGGCCTGAAGAAACAGGCGAAGCAGGCGATCCGATACCGGACCGTGTCGGGTCAGGTGCGCAAGATGGAGGCGGCGCTCTACCACCTGCGTTGGACCGCCGCGACCAAGGACGTCGGAGAGGCCGAACGCGCCAAGGACGTCTGCATCCGCGAGGTTGCCGCCCGCACCGAGGCGCAAGCAGAGGCCTCCAAGCGCCAGGCGCTGGTCGCGGCGGGGCTGCCCGAACTCCGTGAGGCCGAGGCAAGCGCGGGCTCAGCACTGCATCGCCTCAACGTCGCGCTTCAGGACCTCGACCGCGAGGAACAGCGGGCCAAGGACCGCATTGCGGAACTCGATCTCCGCCTGGTCCAATTTGCCGCCGACATTGAACGTGAGCAGCGGATGATGGCGGACGCCGGGCAGGCTCTCGCCCGCCTCAGCGCCGAAGAGGAGACTATCCGCGCCGAAGCGCGCGAAAGCGCCGGCCGCCGCAGCGGCGTCGATGCACGCGTGGCGGAAGCCGACGGCACGCTCAGCGCCGCCGAGAAAATCTTCTCCGACCTGACCACCAAGCTCGCCGACTTGACGGCGCAGCGTAACGCGTTCGAAAACACTGCCCGCGAGCAGACCGAGCGCATCACCAAGATCGCCGGCGAGATCACGGCGATCGAACGCGAACTTTCGACGCTACACGGCAACACCGCCGCCGCGGTCGAAGGCGCGCAGGTCGCGCTGACCGAAGCGGAAGCCGCCGCGATCGCCGCCGAAGCCGCCCATAACGTCGCCCGCGCCGAGCTTGAGGCCGCGCGCGAGTCCGCTTCCGAGTCCGAAAAGCGCGTGCAGCGGCTCGAAACCGAAGCCAAAACGCTTTCCAAAATGCTGTCACTCGAGACCCGCAGCCTGTGGCCGCCGGTCATCGACAATATTTCCGTCGAGAAGGGCTTCGAAAAGGCTCTTGGCGCCGCGCTCGGCGACGATCTCGACGCGCCGACCGATCCCTCCTCCCCCATGCACTGGAGCAAGATCGAAGTCGCCGGCGATCCGGACCTGCCGACGGGCGTCGAGCCACTAGCGCGCTACGTGCAGGCGCCGGCGCAGCTTGCTCGCCGCCTCGCCCAGATCGGCGTTGTGGAAAAGGCCGATGGCGAAAGCCTTGCCGCGACGCTCAAGACTGGCCAGCGGCTGGTGTCGCGCGACGGCGACCTGTGGCGCTGGGACGGTTTCGTTGCCGCCGCGCACGCCCCGACCGGCGCCGCGCGCCGTCTTGCCCAGCGCAGCCGTTTTGCCGAGATCGATGCCGAACTGGCGACGGCCCGCAGCGAAGTCGACGAGAAGCGCAAGGCGCTTGCCGCGGCGCAATCGGCCTTCAACGCAGCCGGCAGCACGCAGACCGAGACCCGTTCGCGCGAACGCGACCTGAACCGTCAGGCGGCCAGGCTTTCAGCGTTGGCGGAGGCCCGTGCGCGTCTCAGCACGAGCCGCGACGAAGCGACCGCCGCCAAGACCCAGGCCGAGCGCGCCCTGTCCGAATTGGCGCCTGCCGCCGACCTTGAATCCAAGCTTTCCGGCGTGCGCAACGACATTGCCGGCAAGCGTGCCAAGCTTGCCGAGGTGCGTGCCGAGCAGCAGGCGATCGTGCGCGAAGCCGAGATGGCCGACCGCCGCCTCGCCACGCTTGCCGCCGACAGGTCCGGCTGGCTCGAACGCCAGGAAGGCGCGAAGAGCCAGATCTCGACGCTCGAGAACCGCGTTACCGAAGCCAAGCGCGATCGCGCCGAACTCGAAAACGCGCCTCAGGTATTCGCCGAGAAGCGCAGCGCGCTGATCACCGAGGTGCAGAAGGCCGAAGCCGAACGGCGCGCATGCGCCGACCGTCTGCAGGAGGCCGAGAATGCGCTCGCCGAGGCCGACCGCGACGCTCGCGCCGCCCTCGAAGCCGCAAGCGCGGCGCGCGAGGAACTCGCCCGCGCCGAGGAGCGCTTCGAAGGCGCCAAACGGCGGCTGTCCGACATCGGCCGCGAGATTCACGACATGCTCGAGATCGAGCCATCGGCGGTCGCCGAGATCGCCGAGATCGGGCCGGGCGAGGCGCTGCCCGAGATGGCCGAGATCGAGGAGAAGCTCGAGCGGCTGCGCCGCGAGCGCGAACGGCTCGGCGCGGTCAACCTCCGCGCCGAGGAGGAACTGCGCGAGGTCGAGACCCAGCACACTTCGCTCACCACCGAACGCGACGATCTCGTGGCCGCCATTTCCAAGCTGCGCCAGGGCATCCAGAGCCTCAACCGCGAGGCGCGCGAGCGCCTGCTCGCTTCTTTCGAGCAGGTCAACAAGCACTTCCAGCACCTGTTCACGCAACTGTTTGGCGGCGGCGCTGCGGAGCTTCAGCTCATCGAGAGCGAGGATCCGCTGGAAGCTGGCCTTGAGATCATGGCCAAGCCGCCGGGCAAGAAGCCCTCGACCCTGTCACTGCTATCGGGCGGTGAGCAGGCCCTGACGGCGCTGGCGCTGATTTTCGCCGTGTTCCTCACCAATCCGGCGCCAATCTGCGTGCTGGACGAGGTGGACGCACCACTTGACGACCATAACGTCGAGCGCTTCTGCGACCTGCTCGACGAGATGACCAAGTCGACCGACACGCGCTTCGTGATCATCACGCACAATCCGATCACGATGGCCCGGATGAACCGCCTGTTCGGTGTTACAATGGCCGAACGTGGCGTGTCGCAACTGGTCTCGGTTGATCTCGAAGCGGCTGTGCGGTTCCGCGAGGCGGGCTAAGCCTGCCAAGCAGTCTTTGCGCTGCAATACAAATAAAACCGATTTTTTTGGAAACGCGCAGGAACCTATGCCCTGAGCCCGCGTTATCCGCCCGTGAATTCAGTCGGGCGGCTCCCCCCTTACCCCCCCGAATAGCCGTCTGGCGAAGAGACCCCAAGCACTGCTTGGGGTCTTTTTTTGGACGTAATCAGAGGTTTGCCCGAAAGCGTGGAAAGGCCCTTGTGCGCTTGGCCGCGCCCTCCCCATCTAGGCTAGGCTGTAGAAGAGTTCCCCTGGGCCCAAGGAGCCGGAAAATGTCCACCACCGCCTGGGTCATCCTCGGCGTCGTTGTCGTGGTCGTCATCTGGGCGGTCTCGATCTACAACGGCTTGGTCGCCATGCGGCAGAGGGTCAACCAGTCCTTCGCCGATATCGACGTCCAGCTCAAACAGCGCCACGACCTGATCCCGAACCTCGTCGAGACGGTAAAAGGTTACGCCAACCACGAGCGCGGCACGCTTGAGGCCGTAATCCAGGCGCGCAATCAGGCAATCGCCGCGCCCGGCGTCGAGCAGAAGGTACAGGCGGAGAACATGCTGTCCGGCGCCCTGCGGCAATTGTTTGCGCTGTCGGAGAACTATCCGAACCTGAAGGCGAACGCGAACTTCCAACAGCTCCAGTCCGACCTCTCGGACATCGAGAACAAGCTCGCCGCCTCGCGCCGCTTCTTCAACAACACGGTTCAGGAATACAACACCGGCATCCAGCAATTCCCGGCCTCGATCTTCGCCGGCATGTTCGGCTTTCAGCAACATGCTTTCTTCGATCTCGGCGAGACGCGTGGCCAACTCGAGCAGGCGCCGAGCGTCAAGTTCTGAGGGCGGCCGCAGCTACCTGCCGGAGGACGGACCAAAGGACCTTCCATGGCCGCCTACGGTCTCTATACGCATATCCAGTCCAACAAGCGGCGCTCGGTCGCGCTGCTGATCGGGCTGTTCTTCCTCGTCTATGTGCTGGTGTTAGCGGGTGCGCTACTCGCCGAAGCCCTGACCGTCGACGCGCCGATCGAATACCTCGTGCACGCCGCCGAGTTCGACTTCCTCAAGGCGCTGCCTTGGGCGACCGGCGGCGCCTTCCTCTGGATCCTCATCGCCTACCAATTCCACCAGTCGATGATCGATGCCGTGACCGGCGCGACACCGGTCACCCGCAAAGAGGAGCCCCGGCTCTACAACATCCTCGAGAACCTGTGCATCTCGCGCGGCATTCCTATGCCGACGCTGCGCATCGCCGACGATGATGCACTCAATGCCTTCGCCACCGGCATGAACCAGAAGCAGTATTCGGTCACGGTGACGCGCGGGCTCCTGGACGCGCTCAACGACCAGGAGCTTGAGGCCGTGCTCGGCCACGAGCTGACCCACATCCGTAACGGCGACGTGCGCATGATGGTGATCGCGGTGGTGATCGCTGGCGTGATCTCGTTTTTCGGCGAATTGATCTTCCGCCTGTTCTTCCAGGCGAGCTACTACGGCGGCTTTGGCCGCCGGCGCGGCGGCGGCGACAGCGAAGGCCGTGGCGGCGCGGGCCTCGCCATCATCATCGCCATCGCGCTTATCGTGGTGGCGTGGCTGTTGTCGGTCGTCATCCGCTTTGCGCTGTCGCGCCAGCGCGAATATTTGGCCGATGCGGGCTCGGTCGAGTTGACCAAGAACCCCGACGCCATGATTTCGGCGCTGCGCAAAATCGAGAACCGCAGCGAGCTCCAGCACGCCAATTCAGCGGTGATGGAGATGTGTATCGACAACCCGCGCGCCGATTTCGCCAACATCTTCGACACCCACCCGCCGGTCGATGCGCGCGTAAAGGCGTTGATCAAGTTCGCGGGCGGCCACGATCCAGGTCCGCTGGCGATCGAGACCCGCGAGGGGCGCGAACAAGCTCCCGAAGCGGCCGCCCAGGAATACCCATGGGGCGAGCCGCAGCAAGGTCCGTGGGGCGCGGAGCCGGGCCAGCCGCCCGGCCCGTGGGGGCCACGGCGCTCCTGACCGCCGCGCGCTGTTATACTCGGGCGCCCAGCTTGCTCCGAAAGAATCATAGGCGAGAATGCGCAGAAGCTGCGATCATTGCCCCGCCGGGATCAGGAGCTCCCATGATATCGATCCGTAGTCTAGCAACCCTCGCCTGCGCCCTCCTCCTCACCTCTCCCACCTTCGCCCAGACCTGGCCCAGCAAGACCATCAAAGCCTACATCCCGTTCGGCGCCGGCAGTGCTACCGACGTCATCCCGCGCGCGCTGTTTGACAAGTTGGGCCCCGAGCTTGGCCAGCCGATCGTGGTCGAAAACAAGGGTGGCGCCGGCGGCACCATCGGCATCGGCGAAGTCGTGCGCGCAGCGGCCGACGGCTACACGATCCTCGCCAATTCTTCGGCGCAGGCGATCGCCCCGTGGATTGTGCCGAACTTCCCCTACGACCTCACCAAGGATCTCTCCGGAGCGCTCATGATCGGGCAGAACGCCAACGTCATGATCGTATCGCCATCCAAGGGTTGGAAGACGGTTCAGGACTTCATCGCGGCGGCGAAAGCCAAGCCCGGCTCGATGAACTACGGCTCGGCCGGCGTCGGCACTGCGACCCATATCAGCGCCGAGCGTTTCCGCGTCGCAGCCGGTATCGAGGCAACCCACGTGCCCTACAAGGGCGGCGCCGAGGCGTTGACCGACGTGCTCGGCGGCCGCGTCGATTTCTATTTCTGTCCGATTTCGACGGCGCTACCTCTCATTCGCGACGGTCGCCTGACAGCGCTCGTCGTTTCGACCCCGACGCGCGCGCCGGAATTACCGGACGTGCCGACGCCTGCCGACGCGGGCCTGAAAGGCGCAGAGACGCTCATCTGGTACGCGGTGTTCATGCCGTCGAAGACGCCGCGCGACGTCATCGACAAGTTCTATACGGCGGCAACGAAAGTGCTGAAGACGCCAGAGATGCAGGAGCGGCTGAAGAAGCTGGCGGTCAACCCGATGCCGATGACGCCGACCGAACTCGACGCCTTTGTCGCCAAGGAGCTTGCCTCGAACGGCAAGCTCATCAAGGAAGCCGGGATCAAATAGCGGCTAGTGGCCGGCGAACGCGATCAAAGTCCGCACCGGTACGTCGAGCTTGCGCAGGCGCTCGGCGCCGCCGAGGTCGGGCAGGTCGATCACGAAGCACGCCGCCAGCACGTTGGCACCGAGCTTGCGCAGCAGTTTCACGGCCGCCTCCGCGGTGCCGCCGGTCGCAATCAGGTCGTCGACCAGCACGACGCGCTCGCCCGCGACCAAAGCATCGGCATGCATCTCGATGACGTCCTCGCCGTATTCGAGCGCATAGGCGACGCTCACCCTTTTATGAGGGAGCTTGCCCTTCTTGCGGATCGGCACAAAGCCGGCCGACACCTGGTGCGCCACGGCCCCGCCGAGGATGAAGCCGCGCGCCTCGATACCCGCGACCTTGTCGATCTTCGAGCCGGCCCAGGGCTGCACCAGCTCATCCACGGCGCGCCGGAAGGCGCGGGCATTGCCGAGCAGCGTGGTGATGTCGCGGAAGATGATGCCCGGCTTGGGATAATCCGGGATCGAACGGATGGTGAGAGAAAGGTCGCTGTCAGGGTCGGGCATCGGGGTCTCGCTTGAGGCAAAGGCGACCATTCCATAGCGGCGAACGAAGCGAATATCCACCTGCCGATGCGCGAAGGCAGCCCTCTTGAACGGCGGCTGCCCGACGCGCGCCAAAACACTGGCCGTACCGCGTCCGGATGTTTTGCCATGCGCGCAATTCCGCTGCTTTTGACGCTCGCCCTCCTCGCCGGACCTACGACGGCGCAGACCGTCTCGAGCATCGAGACGCCGCTCAACGTCAAGAAGCCGTGCCGAATCGTCGAAGACGACGGTGAGGTTGGCGATTACACCTTGGTGCGTTGCCCGGGACTCGGCGGATCGCGCGTCTACACCGAGGCGAGCGTCGCCAACGTGAAACTGATGATCCGCTGGCGCAAGGGCGAGGGCCATATCATCAACGGCTACAGCCTTGGCGAAAAGCTCGAGTGGCGCGGCGTCAAAGACAAAGGCGTGCTCAAGCCTCACGCCGCGATCGTGCGCATCATCGAGCGCGGCCACGAGTCGATGCAAGATGACGGCAACTACAAGACCTACAATGTGCTCAGCGTCATCCGCATCGGTCAGCGCGAAGCCTGTCAGGTCGCGGCCATCGACAAGACGGAGAACCCCGACGCGCTGACGCTTGCGCGCACCGCCGCCGACACCGACGCATCGAAAAATTCAATTGTGGACGCGACAAGGCCGGAATCATCGGCAAGCCCAGCAAATGGGCGCAGGAAGCGATCGGCTATGACGCGCCTGCGAAATAGCGCAGCGGACTACCGCCCTCCCCGCCTTGACAATCCGTTTCGTTGGTCCAGAATTTCCGTGCAACCTTTCTGACGCGGAGGTTTAGATGCTTCCACCGGGTCAAGAGGCCGCGACGACTGTTGCATAGGGCGTTCGGTCGGCAACAGGAGCGGCACGATACGAACGGTTTGCCGGGCGCGGCCCTGTGGGCCGCATCAGTCAGGCAAGGCCCCAACTTAGCCGCCCCCGGCCTTCGTTTGCCGACGTTTCGAGTTCTGAACTGATCGCACAGCCGGACGAACCGGCTGGCCGGGTTGGGAAACAAGCACGGAGGAGCGCCATGAGACGCCCTCATAGTTACGTCACACGATTCAGGTGCCCGAAGTGCAAGCGGGCCGGGTCCGCGAAGTGGGAAGAGAGCGAGCGCGCCGCCGGCGGCGGTCATGTCTCGACTCTGAAGACCCTCACTGACGGTTTCCGCTCTCACGGTCCGCACAACCAGATTCAGTGTTCGGCCTGCACTGCACAGGTCGTATTCGGGCACGGCTAGAGCGCACGCTGCGCTCCAGAATAGAATAACACGCGCGCCCGGCGCGCAGCGCGGGCGCTTGGTGTCCCGAATCACCGGCTCAGCCCACACCAAATTATCCCCCGGGGGCTTTGCCGACCTCCGTAAAAAGCTATGCTTCGTTTGGGCGACACTCAACACGTGATTCCCCGATTGGCGTCGGCACAACTGACCGAACTTACCGATGGTCGCCTCCCGATCATGGTCGTTAGCCATGAGCGGTCGGGCACGCATTTCATGATGAACACGATCGCGGCGTGCTTCGGCTACGTCTCGTTCCCCTGGCTCGATCTCGACCGCAAGCAATTCAACATCAACTACTATCACCCGCAGAGCCTGCAGATGCTCATCCTGGGTGTCGCCAAGGGCCGGCCCGCTAATATCCTCAAGAGCCATCACGAATTCGAGTTCTTCGCCGACATCATCGAGAGCTTCAAAGGCAAAATCGAGATCGTATACATTTACCGCGATCCAGCCGACGTTCTGGCGTCCTACTGGCGCTTCCTGCACACCTGGAACTGGAACGAAGGACCGAAGGCGGCGACCGCGCTCGATCTCGCCAAGGCCGCGCCGATGGGTCAACTGATGCGGCTCCAAGTTCGCCAATATCCAACGATGCTCGACCGCTGGGTGAGCCATGTCCGGCAATGGATCGAGGCTCCGAATATCCGTGTTGTGCGATACGAGGACCTCAAGGACCGCTACGAAACCACGGTCCGCTCGCTCGGCGCGTCGCTTGGGCTTGAACCGCGGGCCATCACGCGGCCGTCGCGCCATGAGAACGTCGTGCAGCAGGGGCCGATCAACTTCGTTCCGGCACCCGGCGCCGATAACCGCGCAGCCATTGCCGAGCTCGCAAATGCCAAATACCCCGAGCTGATGGCAAGGCTCGGCTACGACGCCGGTCGGCGCAGCGCAGTCGCGTCCTAACGGGCGCGCCCTAGCACCCTGCCCGCGACCGCGTCGAGCTTATTCACCAATGCCGGATCGCGGGCTTCGGGCGCGGTGATCAATGCGGTGTCGAGCGCACGGTCGGAGCCGATCGGGCAAGATTCATGCTCGGCCGGAAAATCACGCGCCAGCCGCGCCACCAGGTTCTTGGCGCGGTCGGCATTGTCAGTCAGCACCTTGATGATGTCGGCCACGGTGACCGCATCGTGATCGGGATGCCAGCAGTCGAAGTCGGTCACCATGGCGACCGTCGCGTAACAAATCTCGGCTTCGCGCGCGAGCTTGGCCTCCGGCATATTGGTCATACCGATCACCGAATAGCCGAGCTGCTTGTAGGTCATGCTCTCGGCGTAGGTGGAGAACTGCGGGCCTTCCATACAGACGTAAGTGCCGCCGAGATGCGGCTTGATGCCTTCGAGCAGCGCCGCCTCGGCGATGCGCGCCCGCAGGCGCGGGCTCACAGGATGCGCCATCGAGACGTGGGCAACCATGCCTTTGCCGAAGAACGAGCTCTCGCGTTTGTAAGTGCGATCGACGAACTGATCAACCAACACGAAGGTGCCCGGCGGCAGGTCTTCCTTGAACGAACCGCAGGCCGACAGCGACACGAGATCGGTGACGCCGACGCGCTTCAGCGCGTCGATATTGGCGCGGTAATTGATGTCAGACGGCGACAGCCGGTGGCCCTTGTCGTGGCGCGACAGAAAGACGACCGGCAGTCCGGCGATCTCGCCAATGCGCAGCGCGCCCGATGGCTCGCCCCAGGGGCTTCTGACGCGCTCCTCGCGTACGTTTTGCAAGCCCGGCAAGTCGTAAACGCCGGAGCCCCCGATGATGCCCAGCACTGCTTCTGCCATGCGCAACCCCTCAAAACGAAAGGGCCCCAAATGGGGCCCCAGCGTCAAGCGTCCTGTCCGCCGCTCAGTGCACCGACGACCACACCTTCTTCTTGGTGAAGTACAGAAGGCCCGACAGCACGATCAGGAAGATGATCACCTGGAAGCCGATGCGCTTGCGCGCCATCAGGTGCGGCTCGGCCGCCCACTCCAGGAACGCAGAGATGTCTTTGGAATACTGCTCGAGATTCTCCGACGAGCCGTCGTCGTACTTCACCTGCCCGTCCGACAGCGGCGGCGGCATGGCGATGTTGTGGCCCGGGAAATACTCGTTGTAGTGCCCGCCCTGCGGAACATTGGCGCCGGCGGGCGGCGGATCCTTGTAGCCCTTCAAGATGGCCGCGATGTAGTCCGGGCCCTGCTCCTGATATTGCGTAAAGACGTCGATGACCCACCACGGAAAGCCGCGCGCATATGTGCGCGCCTTTGCGAGCGTCGACATGTCGGGCGGCGCGGTGCCGCCGTTCGCCGCCTTCGCGGCGGCTTCATTCGGGAACGGCGCCGGGAAATGATCGGCCGGACGGCCCGCCCGCTCGGTCGGCTGACCGGAATCGTCGAGGTCCTTGATCTTGTATTCCGACGCGATCTGCGCGACCTGCGCCTCGCTGAAGCCGGGGCCGCCGATGTCCCCCAGATTGCGGATCGACAACAGGTTCAGCGAATGACAGTTGGAACAGACCTCGCGGTAGATCTTGAAGCCGCGCTGGAGTTGCGCCTCGTCATATTTGCCGAACGGGCCCGCGAACGACCACGTCAGCCGCGGCGGCGATACCTGATCTTCAGCGACGGCAGGCGCTGCGATCACAGCAGCAAGCACCGCGCCGAGGATGATTGCTTGTGTCTTCATGCTCATCCCCCGCTTACGCCTTGGCGCCCAACACCGATTCCGAAATCGAACTTGGCAGCGGCTTGGTCTTCTCGAAGATGCCGAGTAGCGGCAGGACGATCAGGAAGTACGCGAAGTAATAGGCCGTGAAAAGGCGCGACAGGATCACGTAGACGCCTTCCGGCGGCTTGGAGCCGAGATAGCCGAGGCCAATACAAACGACCACGAACAGCCAGAAGAATTGTCTGTAGATCGGGCGATAGCGCGCCGAGCGGACCGGTGAGGTGTCGAGCCACGGCAGGAAGGCGAGAATGCCGATCGAACCGAACAGCGCGCAGACACCCAGCAGCTTGTTGGGGATCGAGCGCAGGATCGCGTAGAATGGCAGGTAATACCATTCCGGCACGATCTCCGACGGCGTCACCGCCGGGTTGGCCGGGATATAGTTATCCGCGGCCAGCAGGAAGTTCGGCACATAGAACACCAGCCACGCGAACAGGATGCAGTACACGGCCATCAAGAAGCCGTCCTTGATCGTGGCGTAGGGCGTGAACGGCACGGTGTCCTTGTCCGACTTTGGTTCGATGCCGGTCGGATTGTTCTGGCCGACCACATGCAGCGCCCAGACGTGCAGCACCACTACGCCGGCGATCAGGAACGGCAGCAGGTAGTGCAGCGAGAAGAAGCGATTGAGCGTCGGATTGCCGACCGCGTAGCCGCCCCACAGCCAGGTGACGATGGCGTCGCCCACACCGGGAATGGCCGAGAACAAGTTGGTGATGACGGTCGCGGCCCAGAAGCTCATCTGACCCCAGACCAGCACATAGCCCATGAAGCCGGTCGCCATCATCAGCAGATAGAGGATGACGCCGAGGATCCACAGCACCTCGCGCGGCTCCTTGTAGGAGCCGTAATACATGCCGCGGAACATGTGGATGTAAACGGCGAGGAAGAACATCGAGGCGCCGGTGGCGTGCACGTATCGCAACAGCCAGCCGTAGTTCACGTCGCGCATGATGGTCTCAACCGAGCTGAAGGCCATGTCGGCATTCGGCGTGTAGTGCATCGCCAGCACGATGCCGGTGATGATCTGCACCCCAAGCATGAAGGCGAGGATGCCGCCGAAAGTCCACCAGTAGTTCAGATTGCGCGGCGTCGGATAGGCCACGAAGGAGGAATAGATCAGCCCGCCAATCGGCAGCCGTTTCTCGAACCATTGCAGAAATTTGTTCTGCGGCTGGTAGGTCGAGTGTCCACTCATGATCGAACCTTCGGGAGCTTAAGCCGGCTTGGCGGCGGATTCTTCGCCGATCCGGATCTTGCTGGCGGAGAGGAATTTATATGGCGGCAACGCGAGATTACGCGGCGCCGGGCCTTTGCGGATGCGGCCGGCGGTGTCGTACTGTGAGCCATGGCACGGGCAGAACCAACCGTCATATTCGCCCTGGTGAGCGAGCGGGATGCAGCCGAGGTGAGTGCAGATGCCGATGACCACCAGCCAGGGCTCATGACCTGCCTTCACGCGCTCTGAATCGGGTTCCGGATCGGGCAGCGTATTGACGTCGACGTTCACCGCTTCGTCGATTTCTTTCTTGGTGCGGTGGAAGATGAAGATCGGCTTCGATCGCCAGAACACCTTCACGATCTGCCCGTCGGCGATCGGCGCGAGGTCGATTTCAACCGGCGCACCGGCGGCGATCGTCGAAGCGTCGGGATTCATTTGCGCGATGAGCGGCACCAGGGCGGCCGCTCCACCGACCGCGGCGACGGCGCCGGTAGCGATGTAGAGAAAGTCGCGGCGCGAGTGCTGCTCCGCCGAAGACACGGTCGTCACGTCCTGGTCCCTCTCCTCCGGCTGGCTAGTTCTGCCGCCCGCGGCTGGAGCCCGGGCACTGGACCCAAGGGCGGCGGGGCGGACCGCGCGGCAGTCCCGGTCAAGACAGAACGGCGCAACGGTGTGGTTCTATTGGCACCCTTGCGGTGGGAGTGCAAGCCCGCTATCGCCGCACCACCCATATTAAATCGCTTGTCCAAGGGCCTTTTGGACAGGCTGAAACCGCGGCACGCGGCCATGCGCATTGCGCTCTATGAGCCGGACATCCCCCAGAACACCGGCACCATCCTGCGCCTGTGCGCGTGTCTCGGCCTGCCGGCTGATATCGTCGAGCCGGCCGGCTTTCCGGTGACCGACCGGGCCTTCCGCCGGGCGGGCATGGACTATCTCGATCAGGTCCAGATCACACGGCATGCGTCTTTCGCCGATTTCGACACTTGGCGGCGTGGCCAAGGGCTCAAGTTGGTGCTTTTCACGACGGCGGCCGAACGCTCCTACCTCGACCATGCCTTTGCCGGCGATCAGATATTGATGTTCGGCCGTGAGAGCGCCGGCGTCCCGGACGCCGTTCACAAGGCCGCCGACACCCGCCTGCGTGTCCCGATCGCCAAGGGCCTGCGTTCGCTCAATGTGGCGATGGCCGCCGCCATGGTCGCGGGCGAGGCGCTGCGACAAACCGGCGCATTTCCTCCTCTCTGACCTCGATCAAGCCGGCGCAGGCCGGGTGCGCTAGCAAGCCACGACGCTTATAATTTCTGCTTTGGAGCCACCGATGGACGCTGGACAGCTGGAAGCTCGCAAGGAGCGCGCGCGAACCTGGTTCGAGCGTTTGCGCGACGACATCTGCGGGGCCTTTGAGAAGGCCGAAGACGACCTTCCCAAAAACGCGACGCTGTCCGGCGAAGCGCCAGGCCGCTTCGTGCGCACGCCTTGGCAACGCACGGACCATTCCGGCGAACCGGGCGGCGGCGGCGTCATGGCGTTGATGCGCGGGCGCGTCTTCGAGAAAGTCGGTGTGCATTGCTCAACCGTCCACGGCGAGTTCGCGCCCGAATTCCGGAAGGAAATTCCCGGCGCCGAGAACGACCAGCGCTTCTGGGCATCGGGCATCTCGTTGATCGCGCACATGCACAATCCGAACGTGCCGGCCGTGCACATGAACACGCGCTTCGTCGTCACCAGCAAAGCCTGGTTCGGCGGCGGCGCCGACCTGACGCCCGTGCTCGAGAAGCGGCGCACGCAGACCGATCCGGACACGATCGCCTTTCATGCCGCGATGAAGGCCGCGTGCGACGCGCATCGTTCCGTTGCGCCCTATGACAAATTCAAGGCATGGTGCGACGACTACTTCTTTCTCAAGCACCGCAACGAGATGCGCGGCATCGGCGGCATTTTCTACGACTATCTCGAAAGTGAATGGGAGCCGACCTTCGCGTTCACGCAGGACGTCGGCCGCGCTTTCCTGAAGATCTATCCGGAGCTGGTGCGCAGGAATTTCGCGACGCCTTGGACCGACGCTCAGCGCGAGGAGCAGCTCGTGCGCCGCGGCCGCTACGTCGAATTCAACCTGCTTTACGACCGCGGCACGATCTTCGGACTGAGGACCGGCGGCAATGTTGAATCGATATTGTCGTCAATGCCACCTGTCGTAAAGTGGCCGTAAATTTCAACCTGAGATTGTTCTAGGCTCTCGCCGTCTCCCAGTGCCATGGGGGAGCCGATGGCGCGCGACAACGGAAACGGCGAGCCGAACCTGCCCGCAGACCGGAGCCTTTTTCCGCCTCGAGCGTTTCTTCGAGGTCCTCAACCAGCGCTTCGCCTGGTTTATTGCCGATCATCAGCGTGATCGGGGCACTCCTGGCACTGAATTGCGCGGACGGCTGATGCTCAATCGGCGGTCGGCAGCCGGCGCATGGTGAATTCGATGCGATCGCCGGGAAGCTCGCGCCAGCTTTCGATCTCGGTCATGTAGGCGAGCTTCGGAAACCGCGTGAACAGTTCACGCACCTTCGCACGGCCGCTTCGCGCGGCAGGGATAAGGTGTCGCGGCGGAAGGCGTGACCTTTTGTCTTCCTTCTCGCACTTTGCGAAGCCATCGTCCGCGCCCGGTCGGCGGATCGGCGATACTCGCTCATGGCTGAAATTTAGGACAGCGCCCGCGGCCTAGCCAGAGCCTGCCGTCAGCCGGATTTGGCGGCGCTATCGGCGATCTTGGTGAGGGCGTCTGGGTCACTCGGAAAATCGGCCTCGAGCCAGGCCTGTTCGGCTTTGGCCATAACCGCACCCAAGGCCGGCCCCTTCTCGACGCCCCGGCTCATGAAGTCCGCCGCTTTGAGCGGGAATGCCGGTGCGGTCCAGCCCTGGGGCAGCGTCGCGAGCTTGTGCCACGCCGCGTCCGCAGCGCCAGCGCTCGATCGCGCCCAGGCTAGCAGCGCGTGGTCGGTGAAATGCAGCGGCTCGAGGCGGTAGAGCTTCGCGCGCTGCGCCGGCTCGCTCAAAGCCGGCGAGACGCGTCGCCACCCTTCGCCCATCGACGAAAGCCGCTCATGCTCGTTGTTGGTCAGCCGCAGGCGTCGCCAAAGCCGTTCGGCGTCTTCTGCTACCCAGACGGCAAGCGCGCCCAGCCGCTGCACCGGGTCGGCGACGATGCCCATGGCGGCTTCGACCTTGGCCATCATCTCGAACGAGGCGAGATACGACACGCCGCCGAGCACGCGCAGCGTCAGTCCCGCATCCGTCATGGCGATCAAAGTCGGCACCGCGTGCGGCGCGACGACGAGCTTCAGCAACTCCATGCGCACGCGTTCGCGCGACAGCTGTTCGAGCCCGTCGCGGCCGGCGATGCAGGCCTCTAGCCCCGCGCGGTCCGGATGGTCGGAGGTGCCGTAGGCCGCGTGGAAGCGGAAGAAGCGGAGGATACGGAGGTAATCCTCTTCGATGCGCTTCTTTGGATCGCCGATGAAGCGCACACGCCGCGCAGCGAGATCCGCAAGCCCCCCCGTATAGTCATAGACCGCGCCATCCGGCCGCGCAGAAAAAGCGTTGATGGTGAAGTCGCGGCGTTCGGCATCGGCTCGCCAATCACGCCCGAAGGCCACCTTGGCATGGCGTCCGTACGTTTCGACGTCCTGTCGCAAGGTCGTGACTTCGAACGGCACTTGGCCGACCACGACGGTCACCGTGCCGTGCTCGATGCCGGTAGGCACCGGCTTGAATCCCGCCGCCTGAACGCGGCGCATGACCTCTTCTGGCACAGCCGTCGTCGCAATGTCGATTTCCGACGCCGTCAGGCCGAGCAGCGCATTGCGTACCGCGCCACCGACCACGCGCGCGTCCTCACCGTCACGATCGAGCACGGACAGGAGTTGCGGCAGTGGGCCACTCGCCAGCCAAGGCACGTCGAGCATGCGGTCGGTGCATCCGTCGCTCGACATCAGCGCATCCGCTGCGGCACGAACTTGCCGTTTTCCATGTGCGCAGGCTCATAGTCCGAGCCGACCGGCACACCCGTGTAGTTGGCGAAATAGATGAAGCTACCGATCACCAGCAGCAGCGCGGCGGCGAAGAGCCAAGCGAGATGCCGCAGCGGCCACGAATCCGGGTGCACGACGGCGGTGCGCGTCGCCAGCAAATACGCGGTGTAGAGGACGAACGGCAGCAGGAAAAGGACGATCTCGGTGACGCCGGTGCGGATCATCGATAAATCCTATCGTACAAGTTCCGCAAAATCCCGGCAGTCACACCCCAGATGTAACGCTCGCCGAATGTGATCGCATAATAATGCCGCGTCATGCCCTGCCATTCGCGCGAGTGACGCTGCACGTTGGCTTGGTCCATCAAGAAACTGAGCGGCACTTCGAAGGTAGCGTCGACTTCGGCCGTATTGAGCTTCAACGAAGAGTCGGGCTGAACCCGCGCGATGACCGGAACGATGCGATAGCCGAGCGTCGTCATGTAGAGATCGAGATAGCCGATCGGCGCGACGGCCTCACGGTCGAGACCGATCTCCTCGCGCGCCTCCCGCAGCGCCGACTCAAGCGGATTCGCGTCGGTCTTCTCGATCTTGCCGCCGGGAAAGGAAACCTGGCCTGCATGGTCGGGCAGGTGCTGCGCGCGTTGCGTCAGCAGCACTGTCGGTTCGGAATGGTCGACCACAGGGACCAACACTGCGGCGGGACGTATCGGCCGCACGTCGGCGATCTTCCGCATCACCGGATCGGCGTCGTGATCGCCGCGCGTCGGCATTACGTTGGGATCGGTCAGACCCGCCGGCACGTCGAGCGTGAGGCGCGCCTTGGCGCGGTCGAAGAACTCGGTGCCCGAAAGCACAGTCGTGGCCTGCTGCATCAGGCGAACTCCCGCACCGTGTTTGCTTCCACCATCGGGAAGAACTCGCCCTTCGAAGCAACGCCAAACATCTGCTTGCCACCGACCTCACGTTCCTCGCCGAGGTCGACCAGATCGTAGAACAGCGCGCGTGTCACCTTCGCCCACAGATCGCGGCGCACGTGGATGTACGGCCTCAGCCCGTCGGTGGCTGTCTCCGGGACGAATTTGAGTGCGTGGCCCGGGCCGGCCTCGACCCAGTCATCGACATTGGTGCGAAAGGCGAGGACTTGGCCCTCGGCACGCTCGACCTTGAGTTCGACGGCGAGGAAGGGAGCGTCAACAACGGTCAACCCAACCTTCTCCACCGGCGTCACGAGGTAATACTTGTCACCCTCGCGCTTGAGGATGCCGCTGAACAGCTTGACTAGCGCCTGTCTGCCGATCGGGGACTTCTGGTAGAGCCAGGTACCATCGGTCTCGATTCTCATGTCGATATCGCCGCAGAACGGCGGGTCCCACCGCTCAACGGGCGGCAATCCCGTGCGTTTTTCACGGGCCAGCGCTGTCACAATTGAGTCGAGCCCGGACTGCCCTGTCTTCGCCATGGTTTGCCTACGTTATCAGGCGGTTACGCGGCTGTTCGCATCTTCGTGATTCAGCCGGTAGCGCCGGAGAAGATAGCGTAAGCTTGGCCGGACAATGAGGCAGATTCGGTGGTCGCAGCGCATCTAAACAACTTGTGGTGACGCGAACTCCCCCGGCGGCCTGCGGTCTGGTCAGCCCAACGAAAGGACGATCGATCATGGCGTCGGCAAGCGGCGAAAGCC
>Ga0187779_10000048_pt1 | contig 88031 bp, 75 predicted proteins | sample 1015_Q2_SP10_10__FD_132435 | JGI IMG/M metagenome (GOLD analysis project Ga0187779, IMG submission 132435) | Tropical peat soil microbial communities from peatlands in Department of Meta, Colombia - 1015_Q2_SP10_10_MG | ecosystem: Environmental > Terrestrial > Soil > Wetlands > Peat | place...
CAGGTTCTACCAAGGGAGACGCATGTTGGCTGAGGGGTACGCGCAGCGGATGGCGGCCCTCGGTTTCCCGAGCGGTATCGGCCGTGCGGGCGCATTTGCGATGGCACCGTTTGACTTTATGGGCGACACGCTGCGTGGAATGCGTGGAGTCTTCCTCGACATGCGCCGATGCCCGGACAAGCTGCTCGCTGCGGAAGAAAAAGCACGGCGCATCTGCGTGGACGACGCGATTCACACCTGCCGGATGATGGGCACGCCGTTCGTCTTCATACCATTGCATCGCGGTTCGGATGGATTCATGTCGATCGAGCAGTTCGAAATATTTTACTGGCCGCAATTGAAGGCGCTGGTGATGGATTTGATTGCGGCGCGCCTCGTGCCCGCATTGTTCTACGAGGGCGTGTGGGATAAGCGTCTCCACTATCTCCGCGAATTGCCTGCGGGGAAAACGACCGGCCGATTTCAAAGCACCGATATCTCGAAGCTGAAGGAAACGGTTGGAGACGTGATGTCGATCTCCGGCTGTTTTCCGTCCGCGTTGCTGCAGGTTGGAACGCCCGAGCAGGTTCGGGAACTCACGAAGAAGATGTGCCAGATTCTCGGCAAGGGCGGCGGATTCATCATGGGCGCCAATTCGTCAATGGACGAATGCAATCCGGAGCTCGTGAAGGTGTGGTGCGACGCGACCCGGGAGTACGGCACCTACTAAATCGTCCGCGTTCTGGAAAACCCCTGTGGTGGGCGATTGCCCCGCGATCAATACGCCGCGGTAAAGCGCTTGCGGATGAATTGCGGCTTCTCGATTTCATCGACGAGCGCAACCGCGTAATCTTCCGCCGAGATCTTGCTTTCGCCTTTGGAGTCCGTCACAAGCTGCTCGGTGCCGAGACGGAATTTGCCGGTGCGTTCGCCGGGCTGGATGAAGCCCGCAGGGCTGAAGTAGGTCCAGTCGATCGACGTTTTCCGCAGAGCCGCAAGCGCATCGCGATGGGCCGTCGCGATCGGTTTCCACGCTTCGGGAAAATTCGGCGTGTCGACGAGCTGCATTCCCGGCGCGATTTCAAGGCTTCCAGCGCCTCCGACCATGATCAGCCGAATCCGCCGGTTCGCTGCGTTGCCCGCAGCGGTGACGGCTTCTGTCAGCGTGCGCACCGAAAGGATGGCCTGGCGAGGATCGTCCCTCGGTGGCGCGCAAGAACTGACGAGAACGTCGACGCCGTTGAGGGCCGGAATCACGGTTTCCGGCTTCATGGCGTCGCCTGTCTTCACCTCGAGATTGGTGCGTTTGGCGACTTTCGACGGGTCGCGCGCAATGGCGGTGACGTGATGCCCGCGCGAAAGCGCTTCGTTCAAAATTCGCTGCCCGATCATGCCTGTGGCGCCGATAAGTGCGATCTTCATGGTTGTCCCCTTGAAAGTGGCGCACGCAGATAAGAGCATCTGCGGCGCGTGTTAGAATCGCCGATTCTTCGTGCGGATTCTCTGACAAATGAGCGATCAAGTTCAAGCGCCGAAAGCCGAAATGCGCCCCTGTCCGCTGTGCGGCGCGATGGAGCGCAAGCTGCTGTTCCGCCGTGAGCGGTGGGACGTCGTCGAATGCGCAGCGTGCGGCATGGTGTTCATCGGCAGCGGGCTCGCCTACGACGTGCAGGCGCGCGAGCACGATTGGGCGGTCGAGCACGCGAAGGAATTCGCGCGGCGCAAGCAAAGGCAGCCCGTGATGCTGTTTCTTTCCCGCATCCTGCGACCGCTGCGGCCGAATACAAACGGCCGGATGCTTTCGCAAACGCTGCGCTGGCGCGCGGGAGGAAAGCTCGTCGATTTCGGCTGCGGCGACGGCGGATTTCTCGCGCTCGCGGCAAAGCATTTCGACGTGACCGGGATCGAGCTCAGCCCGCGCGGGGTCGAACTCACGCGGCAGCGAGTACCCACGGCGCAAATTTTCGAGGGGCCTGTAACGGAGATGGCTGAGCGTGAGCTGCCGGCGGGGGCGTTCGATGTCGTGACGCAGTTCGGCTACATCGAGCACGAATGGTATCCGCTGGCCGGCATGTGCGCGGCGGCGCGAGTCCTCAAGCCCGGCGGCGTCACGGTGATGAAGACGCCGAACTACGCCAGCTGGAATCGCCACATTCGCGGCGAGGATTGGTGCGGATACTACATTCCCGGGCACTGCAACTATTTCACTCCGCGCACGCTCGCGGAGCTGATGCGCAAGGCGGGACTAGAGCCGCTTCCGCGGCCGCTGGCCGACCGAATGCCCACGAGCGACTCTCTCTGGATGGCCGCGCGCAAGCCGGCATAGCCTGGGTCGCCGGGCGTGACGACGCACTGGTTTCCGCTGTAGAATTGGCCAGAATTCGGGCCCCGTAAGCTGATGTGACGGCGGTGAATATGCGACGTGGCGCACTATTCAGCGCGGTACTTTTTTGCATAGCGCTCGCCGTTTCGGCGCGTGCAGGCGAAAACGCTCAGCAAGTTTTTCCCCTCTCTCCGGGCACGTTCTGGATCTATCACGGGCTCGTACGATCGTGGACCGAAGGTTCGTCAATCGGAAACGTAACGCACGTAACATGGAAAATGTCTGTCCTGCGGGTCGTAGAGAGGGGTGGAATTACTGCGGCGATTGTCAGCGGGTTTCCGAGCGACTTGGATTGGACGGAGGGCCAGGCAACGGTGCAGCGGTCGATGCTGGTCGGAACGGCTGACTCCAAGTATTATTTCGACTCTCCGTGGGACACGAGTTTGGTGACTAGTCTGATCGACGCTCCAGAGTATCCGCTGGATGAACTTGCACGGCCGGACGAATGGATTTTGCAGTTACCGCTAAGCGCTGGAGAACGATTCGGGTGCGATCGAGCCGCCGCAGACAGGAAGGACGGGAAATATTGCTGGGTGGTCGGTGCGCCTTCACCCGTTGTGCTTGGCCACGTGAAGGGCGTCGCGCCGGGGCAGCGGCAGGAGTACGAAATCGACTACGACTCGGTCGCCGACGATACGGAAATCGAGTTCGTGCCCGGCATCGGCATCACGGGCTATCAATACCACCATCACGGAGCGATCGCAGAAACGGAACTGCAGCTCGTCGAATTTCATTCCGGCGATTCCGCGCGCTGACTCTTTCCACGTAGCGAGCTGGCAGCATCGAATCAAACTTGCGTGCGAGTGTCCATGGCCTTCGCCTGTTCCGCAAACTGACCGGGAACATTTCTTTCGCCTGTACCAAATCTGTCCTCCGCCGCGATTGACCGTCCGCCGGCAGGCGCGTATCGTTCGCCGAGATTCGCGAGACGAAAAATTTCCTGCGCTGTTCGCTCTCGCGTTGCCCTGACGCTTCCTAGTCAGCGTCGCCAGCCCAGAAGCAGTGCGAAATCGCGCGCGGGGGTGTGCCTTTTTTTGCCTTCGCGAACGGAATTAGGGGGGCGTCCATGAGTTTCAAACGGTTTGTGGCGATTGGCGGAGGTATTGCGGTGGTGTCGCTTGCGGCTACATTTTCGGTGCAAGCGCAAAATCAAAAGCGATTTCCGGATCAAAGCGGATCTTCGAGTCCGCCGAAGGCTCAAGATCCGGGCGTGCGGGCGGGTTCGGTGAATGCGGGGCAGTCTCTCCCGATGTTGAGTCCCGCACAGCTCGACTTCTTTCAGGATGGCCTGACGCGATTCATCGAAGTCGATTCAGTCAGCGGGACGATATCCGGCGAATCGGGCAAAGGGCTGGGGCCGGGATTCAATTCCAACAGCTGCGGAAGCTGCCACGCCCAGCCGGCGATCGGAGGATCCAGCCCGAGCACAAACGCGTACCCGTATATCGGACCGAATCCCCAGGTGCAAGTCGCATCGGACGCCGGTGCGATAAACGTGCTGCCTTCCTTCATCACGGCGAACGGACCCGTGCGAGAAACGCGCTTTCCCTTCGTCATTAGTCCGAGCGGCAGGCTAACGTCGACGCCTGATGGCGGCGTGCATAACATCTTCACGATCGCGGGTCGCTCTGACGCGCCCGGTTGCAACATGCCGCAGCCGAACTACGACCTGGCGCTGCAGCTCAACGACGTGATCTTCCGCATTCCGACGCCGGTGTTTGGCGCCGGACTGATCGAAAACATCTCCGATGGGACGATTCTCGCCAACATGAATGCAAACGCCGCGCTCAAAGCGCAACTTGGTATCAGCGGGCATCCCAACTACAGCGGCAACGACGGCACGATCACACGGTTCGGATGGAAGGCGCAGAACAAGTCGCTCGAGGTTTTTGCGGGCGAAGCCTACAACGTGGAAATTGGAGTGACCAACGAGCTGTTCCCGAACGAGCGCGCGAATCCGCCCGCCTCGTGCATTTTCAACGGCACTCCGGAAGACTCGACGAACTTCGACCAGTCCGGAACGAAGATCCCAAGTGACGTAGTCGGATTCGCGACGTTCATGAGATTTCTGGCGCCGCCGGCGCCATCCGCGAGCGGGATTCCCGGCAATCCGCCGCCGCAATCGATTCAGAACGGGCGGGCCGTCTTCTCTCAGATTCACTGCGATCTTTGCCACACGCCCGTGCTGCCGACGTCGAGTTCCGCGCTGGCGTCCAAGCTAAACAACCAGAACGCGGCTCTCTTTTCCGATCTTCTGGTGCACCACATGGGCGCAGGACTTGCGGACAACGTGTCGCAAGGCTCTGCCGGCCCCGACGAGTTCCGCACGGCGCCGCTGTGGGGCGTCGGGCAGCGCGTCTTCTTTCTGCATGACGGACGCGCAACTCCGGCCAACGGCGGCTTGCTGCGAGCGATTCAAGCCCATGCGAGCAACGGCTCGGAAGCGAACGGCGTGATCTCGCTGTTCAACTCGCTGAGTCCGCAACAACAACAGGACCTGCTGAATTTCCTGCGTTCGCTGTAACGGGTAGGAAACGAAGTGGTGCCGCTACTTGCGAAAGTGCGGCATCACTTCGTGAATGAATAGCTCGAGCGAGCGCATGCTTTCTTCATGCGTGAGGTCGCCGTACGCGAAGCGCGCCATGAAATAGTCGGCGCCGCTGATTTCCAAATCCTCCTCGATTCGCGCGCGGACGGCGGCCGGCGTTCCCGTGTAGAGCGTCGATTCGCTGGCGCGCAGGACGTCCTCGAGAGTCGAATGCGTCGCGTGGTACTTCCGCCAGAGGTATACCAGGCTCTCGTAGAAGCCCTTGTTGCCGAACATTCCGCGCTCGCGCGCGTCCCGATCGTTCTCTCCGACGTAGAGATTGCGCGCAACGCCGGCCCGCGGCATCTTGAGCCCTTTTCCGCCATGCGCCGAGTTCCAGGTACCCCGGAACGCATCGATCGTGGTGCGGGCCTCTTTTGATGCCACAAGGCACGCAAGGTTCATGTTCTGCTTTCCCACGCGCACGGCGCTTTCCGGCGTATTGGTCGCGTACCACAATGCGGGATGCGGCTTCTGCAACGGCTTCATCTCAATCGGCACATTCGTGTAGTTGAAATACTTGCCGTGATAGTCCACCACGTCCTGCGTCAGCGCGGCCATCAGCACGGCGAGGGATTCTCCGTAAATCGCTGGCGCTTCCTGCTCAGTGACGTTGTAAAAGCCCAGCTCGACGCCGGAAACGCCGCGGCCCGTGCCGATTTCGAGCCGTCCGTGCGTCAGATGGTCGAGCATGCAGATTTCAGCGGAGAGGCGGAGCGGATTGTAGAGCGTCGTGATCAACACGAGCGGAATGAACCGGATGTCTTGCGTAATGCGCGAAGCCGCCGCGTAGAAGATCAGCGGAGACGGCGCGAGGCCCAGCGGCGTGAAATGGTGTTCGGTCACGTGATAGGCGTAGAAGCCGGCCTTGTCGCAGACTTCGAGCAGCTTCAGCCGGCTGTCGTAGGTTTCGTGGATCGGTTTGTGTTGCCGGTCCACGTGATCGATCACGCCGAAGTCGATTTTCATTCCGTTGGCCTTCCGATAGGGATCCGCCCCGAGACAGCGGTCGTTGCGTAGGCAACTATGAGCCCAGAGAATGTACCGCTGCCCTTGCTCGTTGGCAAATCGCGTGACGAACTGAAGATGCCGAGGATGCGCTCGGCCACAACAGCGAAGGCTTCGGCGACGAAATGGGCCGTGGCGGTCACGGCAAGCGTCGCCGAGACGCGCCGTTGCCCCATCCCAAGGGGTGCTATACTGGCCGTTCAGCCCGGCCGAGTCGCAGCAAAGGAGCACGAGGATGGGGATCCAAATTCGGGAGTTGTGGAGCTGGTTACGACACCGAAAGTCGTTTGCGTTCCTCCTCGTCACGATCACGCTCTGCATCGGCATCCTCATTGGCAGCGTAATCTCCGGGCGCGCGCTGGCGACTCGCGCGCAGGCGCCCAATGGCGCGACGCTGCTGGCCGTTCCCGATCCCATTAGCCTTTCCAGCGCATTCGCCAGCATCAGCAAGAGTCTGGGCCCCGCGGTCGTCAATATTTCGACTACGCAGGTCATCGAAAAGCCCAAGGGCGGCGGCAAGACTCCGCGCGGGAAGAACGACCCCTTCCAGGACTTCTTCGATCGCTTTTTCGATTCACCCGAGGACGGCCCCGATGCCGAGCGAAGCCTCGGCTCGGGAGTAATCATCGATAAGCGCGGCTTCATACTCACCAACGACCATGTGATCGACGAGGCGACGAAGATTCAAGTCACTCTCGATGGCGACGGGATGCACTACGCCGCCCGAGTGATCGGCACCGACAAGGACACCGATCTCGCCGTGATCAAAATCGACGCGGACCACGATCTGCCGGTCGCGAAGCTCGGCAATTCCGATGGCGTGCAGGTGGGAGACTGGGTGCTTGCCTTCGGCAGCCCGTTCGGCTTGAACTCCACGGTTACCGCGGGAATCGTCAGCGCGAAGGACCGCGCAAACGTTGGCCAGCAGTTTCAGCGATTCATTCAGACCGACGCGGCAATCAATCCCGGCAATTCCGGCGGCCCGCTGGTCAGCATGGCGGGCGAGGTCATCGGCATCAACACCGCGATCTACACGGGCAGCCGCGGATTTGAAGGCGTCGGATTTGCGCTGCCGTCGAACACCGCAATTTCGGTTTACAACCAGTTGATCACCACCGGCAAGGTGGTGCGCGGGTCCATCGGCGTCACATTCCAGGAAGAAAACAGCAATAATCCGGTCCTCATGAAGGAATTGGGCGCCCCGTACGGGATCGTGATCGAAGCTGTCGAGCCGGGCAGCCCGGCGGAGAAGGCCGGATTGCAGGCTGGCGACGTGATCACGCAAGTGAACGGCCACGCCGTGCGCAGCGGTGCGGACCTCGTCAATCCGATTGCGCAGACACCCATCGGCCAGAGCGTCGATCTGCAATACGTCCGCAACAAACAGGCGAAAGATGTCACGCTCACTGTCGCCGATCGCGCGAAGCTCTTCCCGCAGTCGGCCCAGAATGACGAGGAGCAACCCGATAAAGCCGAAGAGCCGAGCCAGTTTGGCCTGCACGCCGAAGACCTCACGCCCGAACTCGCGCACAAGCTTGATATGGACAAGCTGAGCGGCGTGGTAGTGACGGAGGTCGATCCTGCCAGCTTCGCGGAGGACGTCGGCTTCACGCGCGGCGATGTAATCGTCGAGATCAATCACTTGCCGATCAGCTCGATGGCGGACTACCGCACGCAAATGGCAAAACTCAAGGCCGGGCAAGACGTGCTCTTCCGGATCGCGCGGCGGTCGCAATCCAATCAGGTGCTGACGCTCTTTCTAGCTGGGACCGTTCCGGCAGCAAAGCCCTAGAGCCCACAGCTTGTCAGCGCCGGGCTGGGCGTGCCATACTCCGGCTCCCCGCAAATATCCTTGGGAATGGGGGAGTCTGCACCATGCGAATTTTCCGACCTCTCGGCTTTCGTTCGGCTCTATTTGCAAGCTTCCTGCTGATGATTCCGGCCGTGGCTTTGGCTGCCGGCGGTACGAGTTCACCTGCGCCGGCCTCGCCGAAACCCGTGCGCGATGTCAAAGTGTGGACCAACGAGGATGTGGAAGCTCTCGGCCCGCGATTTGAGTCGCCAGCGCAGACCGCGCAGCCTCAACCGGCGGCCCCGTCGGTTCCAAGTGCCAGGCAGACGGTTTCGGCGGCACCCATTGCGCGGGAGCAGAATCCGCAGTGGTACGCGCAGCAGCTCGGCGCTTTCGAGAGCGCATTGGCGGAACTTTCGGCCCGCGAAGAAGCGCTGCGGAATTTCCGCGCGACGAGCAAGGGCCTCCCGACAGGACTCAACGTCGTCGCCCCTTGCGAAGGCATTACGACCGATAACCTGATCGCGCAGCTGGACGCGCGCAGGCACGAAATTCTCGCGGAGATCGACGCCGTCGGCGACACTGCCCGCGAGAGTGACATGCCGCCGGGAATTCTTGTCGAAGGGCGGGGCCGCGTGAGCGCCGAGACTCCGCTCACCCCCCAGCAAGAACGGGCTGCTCTGGTGCAGCGATACCGCGGTCTCGCGGATGAATTGGCGCAGACCCGGAACACAATCGCCGCGATGCAATCCGATACAGCGTCCCGGAATATCGCACTGCTGCAGCCTGACTCTCGCTGGGGTGGGAATTTGACAACGAACATGCAGCAGAACCTCTACGGCCGCCAAAGCGAACTCGAAAGCCAGATCAGCGCGATTCAGGACCAGGCTCAGGCCAGCGGCGCGAACATTGAGTAGCTGCAGGTCAATCGCGGCATGAGCGACTGGCTCCGGGCAGGCCTCGCGGCGGCTGTGTTGTTGGGACTGGCGGCGCTGCTCGTGCTTGTGGCACACCCAGGCGGGCCGAGTGTGCAGCTCGGGTGGTACGCGGGCCTCTTGCCCTGCTCGATCGTGGCGGCTCTGTTCGGCAGTCTGGTCGAGGGCCTATTCTCGCACGGCCAGCGGATCGCTTATCTCGGTCTTACGCCGGTTTTCAGTTTTTTGTGCTATTTCATCTTTGCCTTCATCATGGTGAAGGTCGTTCGCGCCGCCGGCTGGGCGAAGAAAGACTGAAGCTAAGGTCTTACGCAGCAGCCATTGCTCGATAGGCGGTCTGTCCGTCAGGACAGTTGGAGTCGCGCTAGGGAATTGGGATAATTGAACAACGGGGCGATGTACCAGGCAGCGCGGGAAGGGAATTCAGCGTCAATTTTGAGGGCTACGAACCATGAGATGGCTGACCATTGCCGCGTCTCTCGCTCTTGCATGCGCGCCCATAGCGCGCGGGGCTCAGTCCTCGACCAGCGCGTCAAGTTCTTCAACGTCGACCACGACCAAGCACCCAACTCATAAGCACAAGCACTCCGCAAAGCGCCAGCCGGGCCAGAAGGCGCCCACATCCGACCGCATCTCCGAGATTCAGTCGGCGCTCGCACGCGAGGGCTACTACAAGGGCGATCCCAACGGCAAACTCGATACAAGCACGGTCGCGGCGTTAGAAAAATTTCAGTCAGATAACGGCCTCGACGCAGACGGAAAGCTCGATGCGCCGACGCTTCAAAAGCTCGGTCTCGGCTCAGATATCGCCGGCGTAGCGGCGCCGAAACCGATCGTTCCGGCCTGCTGCTCGATGTCACCGTCGAGCTCGTCATCATTAGGAGATAAACCGGCTTCCTCCTGCTGCTCAATGGCTTCGAGTCAAGAATCTCAGCCTTCACCTTCGACACCTCCCGCCAGTTCCAACGCCGGTGCTTCCGGCGCGACTTCCACCGAGTCCAAGCCCGCACAGCAATAGTCTGCGCGCGTTGACGCTTGCACGCGCGGTTGCTAACCTAGCGTTTCCGATCCATCGCGGCGCCGAATCGCAACGCCCAAACCGCACATCGAATCACTGACGTCAGCAGAGGAGGGAATCGCATGGCTACTGCGTCTGCCCCGAAAGTCTTCAAAAACTACATCAACGGCGAATGGGTCGAAGCGCGCGGCGGCAAGGCCATCGAAAATCGCAATCCCGCGAATCGCGATGAGCTTGTCGGAATGTTTCCCGCTTCCGGCGCGCAAGACGTGCAGGATGCGGTCGACGCGGCGAAGGCTGCGTACAAGAAATGGCGGCTCGTGCCGGCGCCCAAGCGCGCTGAGATTTTGTTCCACGCAGCGGAAATCCTGATCGAGCGCAAAGAAGACTACGCGCGCGACATGACGCGCGAGATGGGCAAGATTCTCTCCGAAACGCGCGGCGACGTGCAGGAAGCCATCGACATGACTTACCTCATGGCCGGTGAAGGGCGCCGGCAGTTCGGCCACGTCGCACCCTCGGAGCTGCCGAGCAAGTTCGCAATGGCGGTTCGCGCGCCCATCGGCGTCGCGGGGATGATCACTCCGTGGAATTTTCCGATGGCGATTCCGTCGTGGAAAGCGATGCCTGCGCTGGTCTGCGGCAACACCATCGTCCTGAAGCCTGCCGAGGACACTCCGCTTTCCACCTACAACCTCACGCAGGCGCTCGCCGAAGCAGGATTGCCGCCGGGCGTACTCAACGTCGTCTTCGGCGATGGGCCGCAGGCGGGCGCGCCGATGCTCGATAATCCCGGCGTCGATCTCTTAAGCTTCACCGGATCGACGGAAGTGGGCCGCATCGTGAGCCAGGCCTGCGCTCCGACGTTTAAGAAGTGCCATCTCGAAATGGGTGGCAAGAACATCATCATCGTGATGGACGACGCGAATTTGGAGCTCGCCATCGAAGGTGCGGTTTGGGGCGGTTTCGGAACCACTGGCCAGCGCTGCACTGCCGCGAGCCGCGTCGCCGTACACAAAAAGGTTTACGGCGAATTCGTCGAGAAGTTTGTCGAGCGCGTGAAGAAGCTGAAGGTCGGCGACGGCCTCGACGCGGCGACGCAGATGGGCCCGTGCATCAACGAGCAGCAGCTCAAGACCGTGATGAGCTACGTCGAAATCGGCAAATCCGAGGGCGCGAAGCTCGCGACCGGCGGCCATCGCCTGGAATCCGGCGCGCTTGCAAAGGGATGGTTCCACGAGCCGACCGTGTTCAGCGATTGCAACGCGAAGATGCGAATTTGCCAGGAGGAAATTTTCGGGCCGGTCGTCGCGGTGATTCCATTCGGCACGTTCGACGAAGCCATCGACATCGCCAACGGCGTGACCTACGGGCTCTCCGCTTCGATCTACACGCGCGACGTCAACAAGGCCTTCCGCGCGCAGCGCGATTTGGAGACCGGCATCGCGTACATCAATGCGCCCACCATCGGCGCCGAAGTGCATCTGCCCTTCGGCGGGACGAAAAATACGGGCAACGGCCACCGCGAAGCCGGCCTGGCCGCGCTCGATTTCTACTCCGAGTGGAAGACGGTGTATGTCGATTATTCCGATAAGCTGCAGCGCGCGCAGATCGACAACGCCTAAATTCCGTCGCGCTTCGGCGCCTCTACTTTTTCGCCGCGAGTATGCGTTCGATCTGCTGGAAGTGATTGATGTCGTGGCCCGCCATCATTTTGACGATCGTCTCGACCGATTCCGGGCCCCGCTCGCTGTGCATGCCGTGGTGTTTCCACTGCTCGGGCGCAAGTGACTTCAGCAGCGCCACATTCGCTTCGCGCAATGCGCGGTACTGTTCGTACGATTTCTTCAAATCGCGCTTGTCATAGTGCAGCGCAGTCACCCAGACATCCTGATCGAAGCCGATGATCTGCGTTCCCGGCTCGCCGAGAATCGCGCGAATCCGGTAGCCAACGACGAGCTCTGTGTCCGCGATATGCGAGACGATCTCCGCGATCGACCACTTTCCCGGGGCCGGCCGCTTCCGCGCCTTGGCCGGCGACACCCCTTTCAGCAGCTTCGCCAGCCGCACAGGCGCTGCGGCCTGCATCTTGAGTGGATCCTTGCGATCGACGTGGCTGAACATTCGCTGTCGATACTGCTCGGCAGTTTCTGCCATCGGATTCGTCCTCCCGGTAGATCTCGTACGCGAGATTTTATGACGCCGGCCTTTATCGAAGTGTGAAATTCTGCCCCGCGCCCGCCGCTCGCAGGGCCATTTTGGCTTGGCCCGCTTTTCGGAGGCGCCTGTTTCCGGTTCTGGAAACTGGCGTCGGCATCGCCGCCGTAAGGGTTCCGCCCACATCGTAAAATTTGAGAGAAGGCACCTCTCAGAGGCGAACAATATGGCGCCGAAAGCGGCTGAGCCGCAGGGGATGGTCAGACCATCCTCCGTCAAGCCGGAGGAGCAGGAACTCGCTCGCAAGCGCGAAGAGCAGGCCGGGCTCGAAGCGGAGCTCGCCGAGCGCGAATTGCGCTCCGCCAATCTCCGCGCCGAACTCGGCGCCTTCGAGCGCCAGTACCTCCACTTTGTCGGCTCTCGCTACGCCGAGCTCGACGAATGGAAAGCGCGCCTCGCCGAGCGCCTGGCGCACGAACAGCCCGAAAATGAGCGCGCGCAGCAGGCCGCCCGCGAAGCCCGCGCCCGCGCCGACGAGACCAAATCGGCAGCCGGCGAAAAAGCCGCGCAGGAGCCCCGCGCCTTCAAGTCGACGCCCGAAATGAAGCGCCTCTACCGCGACGTCGCAAAAAAAATCCATCCCGATCTAACTTCTGATCGCAACGACCGCGCCAGACGCCAGCAATTGATGGCCGAGGCCAATCAGGCCTACGAGCGCGGTGATCAGGACCGGCTGGTGAAAATACTCACCGAATACGAGCACAGTCCCGAAGCCGTCGAAGGCGAAGGCCCGGGTGCCGAACTCATCCGCGTGATCCGGCGCGTCAGTCAGGCGCGCAGCCGCCTCGCTGAAATCGAAGCCGAGATGCAGGAGGTGCTGCGCTCCGATCTCTACCAGCTCAAGCTGCGCGTGGATGAAGCGGACAAAACCGGCCGCAACACGCTGAAAGAAATGATCGCCAAAGTGGACGAGCAGATCGCGCTTGCCAAGGAGCGCCTCGAGAAACCCTCGGAGAATTCCCGCTGATGGCCAGCCGGCCGCCATCGTCGACCGAAGAGATTGTCCCCGCGCCATCGCAGGCGCTGGCGGTGCGGTCGGCCGCGCTCGTCTCCCGCGGCCTGCGCGACCTGGCGCGCGATTCGAACTGGCTGATCAAGAAAGTCTTCACGGGGCGCGCGCCGCGTCTCGCGATTTCATCGGCGGGGCAGCTCTGCGCAGCTTCGCCCGTCGTGCGCCACGGCACCGAGCGCATCGCCCTCTACGACATCGAGCTCGCCACGCCCACGATGACGCTTTCCGTCCCCGGCGAGCTGGCGGCTTCGCCAGTGGGACAGCCCGCTGCCTTCGCCTGGTCGTCCTCGGGGCGCTATTTAATCGCGGCGTGGCCGGGATGGAGTCTGCATCTCCACGCCTTCGATCTTCATGCCAAGAGTTCGCTCGGCAGCTTCGGCTCGTTCTCGCATTTTCCGGAATGGCTCGCTTGGTCCGATAGCGGGAGATATTTTGCGTCCGCGTGCGGCGGAGGCGCTGAGGCGCGCGTCAGGCTCTGGGAGTCGGCTCGGGAGGCGAAGGACCGGCTGCCGTTCGCGGGCGCGCCGCTCAGCGAAGCAGGCGGCCCGCGGTCGTTCGATGAACTGTTCGGCGGCCAGCTATTCGAGGCCGAATTGGGCGATGAGGGCGCGTTCTCGGGTTTCGGCCGCTGCGTGTTCAGCCCCGACGAGGGTACGATTGCGAGCGTCGTCGAAATCGAGGGCGAGTGGGCCGATGATTCGATCGTGATGCTCGACGTCCCTACACTGCGCAGGCAGCAGGCGTTTCAGGCTCAGGGGCGCGTCACGGGTCTTGCGTGGACGCATGACAGCCGTCACCTGGTCTATTGCTCGGCGGGTCAGGCGTATCGGCTTACGTCCGGGAGCCTGGACATCGAGTCGCTGCCGTTCGGAGCGGAACTCGTCGCATGCCATCCGCACCTGCCGATTTGCCTCTGCTTCAGTTCGTGGCTCAGAAATTCCGCGAAGGGCCGGCTGTTCGTCGCCGACTTGAACACTCTGGCGGCGGTCGACGAATATGCGGCCGAAGGCATCGTCGATTTGCGCTGGTCGCTCGATGGCTCGAAAGCCTACGCCGTCACCGCCGACGGCCTTGCCTACATCTACGAACCCCCGCTGATATAGGAGCGTGGCCTCGCACGTCATTGCCTCACGGTTCCTACTGAAATCGTCTCCATCGGTTTGGGTCAAAGGTGAACGAGACGAGGCCGTCGCGATAATCGATCCTCATGTCGAGCATGCGAAGGGCCGTGAATCCTAGCGTGCCGGAGACTTCCGTCCCGATCGAATCACTCTGCGGCTTCATGTCGAAAGCGATCATGTCCTGAATCTTCTGGCGAAGGTTCCCGAAGGTCAGCGTCAATTCGTCTCCGCGAAACACGTCTTTCACGTTGCCGCTCAGCCCCTTTACTTTCGTCTGATCGTCACCTGAGACCTTCGTTACCTCGCGTGCAGCCTCGGGTGAAATCATGCTCGTGAGCGCGCCGGTATCAATAACAAATAGCTTTGAGATCGAATCGTTCAACCTCGTGGGGATCAGCAGCAAGTGTCCGAACCGGAAGACTCGCACGTAAGATTGCATCTCTGGAGCAATGTAGCGATCGTGAAAGCGCGACACCGCGTTTGGATCGGCCTCCAGGCTCGCTGGAACTGGGGGCTCATCGGGTCTCGGCGGGAGTTCGCTCAGTCTGAATTTCTCGTTCGGCATGTCGATATCGACTAGGTAATGTGCAAACACGTCGCCACCAACCAACCCGTCCTCTCCGGCTACCGAATTTCGGTCAACTACCCGCACGTTGCAGTCGTCAAACTCGAGGTCGCCGATCTGAATCGAATCGGCCGTACCGACGTAACCCGAAATCGGACCTTGGTCGCCGATGCCGCCTATACTCGTCTGGACGATTTGCTTAATTCCCGCCTTTTCCGCGACCTTGCGATCGATGATGATGCTGCCTGCGCCCGTGTCGAGCATCAAGTGCGACGACGTTCCGTTGAGTTTCACGTCGAGCCCGTAGCCGCGAAGATGATTGGAGTCGATAAGCAGTTGCCGGAGATTCGTTTGTGTTGCGGTAACTTTCGAGACCATGCGGCACTGATGAGCGCCACTTGGCGGAGTTTGAAATAGAGCCGTCAGTTGACGATTGAGAGCCGCGCGGCCCGCATCATCTCCGTCAGGGTAGTTGGCAAGAATATCCTGCAGGGCCTTAGTGCGATCTTCCACGCTTAGCCTTGCCAGCCAATACCCCCTGATATCTGGGTTTGCGGGGTCGAGGCTGTAAGCTCGGTCGATCATTTCTTTGCCTCGCCTGTAGAGCGACGCGGAGTTCGAGACCCGCGCGAGCCCGAAGTACGCGCGTGCATTGTTGGCCCCACTGTTTATAACGTCCACAAAGATCTTCTCGGCGTCAGGAATCCTACCCTGGCGGAAGTAGACCTCGCCCATGGCCACCTGAGCGTCGGCCGAGTGCGCCGCCAGCTCAACGGCCTTTGCGGCGAACGCGAACGCCTCCTCTGGGTGCCTCCGCTTCAACTCCACGCGGGCCAGGCCGACGTAGGCTGGCGCAGGATCGGCGCTCTTGGAAAGTGCGGTGAATTCCTCTTCAGCGGCGTCCAGTTTCCCGGTCCATAGCATCTTCTGAGCGTGATCGAGAGAGGACTGACTGATCGGTGGGGCAATCGCGGCCTGGCCCACAGGTGCATCCTGTGCCGACGCAGGCCACGCCAGAATAAGGCACGCAAAAGACAGAATCAGTCGTAAATCGTGGATCGGGCGCATTTGTACAGATGCCCCTAGAACAGAAATTCCCGCAAGTGAGTAATGAAGACTCTGCCAACCTGCAGCGACGAAGTCAACGGAAGGCTCGCATCGTGTTTGGAGATGAAATTCTCGAAGGAACTCAGGCGGATTGGACCCCGATCATCTGGTTAGTCCAGCGCCAGATTTCCGCAGAAACTTTTGGATCGCGCGAGAGGGGATTCGAGGGCGCGACCTTCGATTTCACGAAATATTCTCCGGTCACAGTCGCCACATCGGGTGACGTTGCGAGGTAAATCGTCACTTCGGCGCCCCGCTTGGAATCCAGCATGAACGGCTTCATCGCGCCAAGGATAATCTTGAAGAGCAGCGGCGGATTCGATGGCCAGATGTTCGTTCTCACGACGCCCGGATGTAGGCAGTTCGCCGTCACGCCCGTGCCGGCCAGCCGCCGCGCCAATTCGAACGTAAACGCATTCATCAGCAGCTTCGATTGCCCGTAGGCCGCCAGTGCCCGGTATTGTCGACGTTCGAATTGCAGATCGTCCATGTCGAGCTTGGCGTTGCGCTGCGCTTCCGATGAGACGTTGATGATCCGCGCGGGTGCGCTCGCCTTCAGCTGATCCAACAAAAGCAATGTGAGCAGCGCGGCGCCGAGATGATTGCCGGCGACCGTCATCTCGACTCCGTCGGCGGAAAGCGCGCGCATCGGGACGGCCGCGCCGGCGTTGTTGATCAGCACGTCGAGCCGCGGATATTTCTCGCGAATCTGCGCCGCAAGTGCCCGCACCGAAGCGAACGAGGACATTTCTGCGGTCAAGAGATCAAGCTGTGCGGACGGAGCTTCGCGGCGGATATCCGCCAGCGCCGCTTCGCCTTTTTGCGGATTGCGGCAGACAAGCGCCACTCGCGCGCCCATCTTCGCAAGCGCTAGCGCGGTCTCCTTGCCGATGCCGCTGTTCGCGCCCGTGAGGACGCAACTCTTGCCGCTCATGTTTACGTTCTGCGTCATTCATTCACCACAGCGGATTTGTGGCACAGGCACTCCTGCCTGTGCATTCGACTCGGACCGCATTCGAATCCGCAGCCACAATACAACAGCCGACCCTGCGGCAGAAGTGTACGCCCAAAGTCCACATACTTTTTTTCACTTGCCCTCCCGCTCGCGATGCTAGCGTCGATCTGTGATGATGAACGGCGGTCTACGAACGCGAAGGAAAGGCGGGACAGCCCGCGGCACCGGGGTCCCCGGAAGGGCGCCACTCTGTCGCCGAGCCGTGAATTTCTACTCGACAATGCTGTCGAATAGAATCGCCTGTAACTCACTCAAAACAAACGATCGGGTGCTCGGCTACTCGACAATTTTTCGACGGATTTTCGAACGCGATTTTCGAGTTTCCAGTTTCGAGTTTCGGCTTCCCGGACCCGAAGAAGGGTGTCAACCCATGCCAGATGTTTTCGGGTGTATCTCGTTGAAAACAAACGGTCGAGTACAAAAACAGGTGACAATTTTTCGCGATGTTTTCCTTGCGCCCGGAAACCTACGCCAAGGAGAGGTTTGCCTGTGCGTCGAGCGTCGAATCGGCGCGATCGCCGGCAATGAAACGCGCGTGGCCGGCTGCGGCGATCATCGCGGCGTTGTCGGTGGAAAGCGCGCGGCTCGGAAAAAAGGTTTCGATGCCGCGGCGCGCGGACTCCGCTTCGAACGCGCTCCGCAATTCGCTGTTCGCAGCGACGCCGCCCGAGACGAAGATCGAGCGCGCCGTGAATTGTTCGGTCGCTGCGAATGTTTGCGTGACGAGATTGGTCACGACGGCGCGTTGAAAGCTTGCGACCAAATCCAGCGTCGCTTTGCTGGAGAGTGCGCGCAGAGCGTCCGCGCTGCGCCCGCCGCGCGCGAGCGCCTGGCGACGCGCTTCGATCTCGGCTTGAAGTTCGGGATGGCGGCGCAGGTGATAGAGCACAGCGGTCTTGATTCCGCTGAAGCTGAAATCGTGAGGATTGCCCTCCATTTTCGGCGACGAGAATCGCACCGCATGCGCGTCGCCATACGTGGCAAGCCGATCGATGATCGGTCCGCCGGGATAGCCGAGCGCGAGCATGCGCGCGACTTTGTCGTACGCTTCGCCGGCGGCATCGTCGCGTGTGCCACCGATGCGTGCGTAGACGAACCGACTCGCCCCGTTCGCGGGCTCGGTGGTCACGTGGTAGAGAATCGTGTGGCCGCCCGAAACGATCAGGCAGACGGCAGGCAGCTGCGGCTCGCGTCCCGCCGCGCGCGCTTCGAGCAGCACGGCGTGAACGTGGCCTTCGAGATGGTTCACGGCCACCAGCGGCTTGCCGAGCGAAATCGCCAGAACCTTTCCGTACGTCACGCCGACGAGCAAAGCGCCGATCAGGCCCGGTCCTTGCGTGACGGCAACGGCGTCGACGTCAGCCAGCGCGATGTGCGCTTGTTCGACCGCCTCGCGCACCACCGGAACGATTTGGCGCAAATGCTCGCGCGAGGCGAGCTCCGGCACGACGCCGCCGTATTTGCGGTGAATGTCGTTCTGCGACGCGACGATATTCGAAAGAATGCGATGCCCGCCGGCAACAACGGCCGCCGCGGTTTCGTCGCACGACGATTCAATGCCCAAAATCAAATGTTCTTTTGCGGTCACAGTCAGATTCGATCCTGCCAGTGGAGCCAAATTAGCATGTTAGCATAGGCGCGTAACCTCACTCCGAACCCGATAGGCGCCACCAAACGACATGAGCGGAAAACTCAAAAAAGTTCGGAAAGCAGTCCTGCCCGTAGCGGGGCTGGGCACTCGATTTTTGCCCGCCACCAAGTCGATCCCGAAAGAGATGCTCACGGTCGTCGACAAGCCGCTGATTCAGTACGCGGTCGAGGAGTGCGCCGCGTCGGGAATCACGGAGCTGATTTTTGTCACCGGGCGTCACAAGAGCGCAATCGAAGATCATTTCGATTTTGCGCCGGAACTCGAGCAGTTCCTCGAGCAGCGCGGCAAGTCGGAACAGGCGAAGGCGGTTCACGATATCGGCAAAGGGCTGAAGTTCAGCTACACGCGCCAGAGCGAAGCGCTCGGCCTTGGCCACGCGGTGCTTTGCGCTGCGGAGCTGGTCGGCGACGAGCCGTTCGTCGTGCTGCTGGGCGACGTGATTATGGAAGGCAGGATTCCTGCGACGCGCGAGCTGGTCGAAATCTACGAGGCGACCGGAATGGGCGTGATCCACGTGGAGCGCGTGCCGAAGGAGCGCGTCCATCTCTACGGGATCATCGACGCCCAGCCGGAAAAGAAAACCAAGTGGGGCGACAAAGTGTTGCGCGTGAAGAATCTCGTCGAAAAGCCGAAACCCGAAGTGGCGCCTTCTAATTTGGCCATCACTGGGCGCTACTTGCTCTTGCCGGAAATTTTCGATTACATCCGAAAGGCGAAACCGGGCGCAATCGGGGAAATTCAGCTCACCGACGGCCTATGTCGAGTCGCCGAGAAAAACAAACTGCTCGCCTGCATTTATGATGGAAAAACGCTCGACGCAGGCGACAAACTCGGATTTCTCTTGGCCAACGTGGAACTCGGGCTGAAAGATCCGAAATTGGGAGACAATTTCCGGCAGTATCTGCGCGGACTGAAACTCTAGCTACTTTTTCTTGCGGTCCGAAACTTTGTCGGTCTTCTGAGTAGCTGCCGGCTTGGATTCCGATATCGAGTCGCCGGATTTTTCGGCGGGCTTCGCTCCGCCGTCGCCGGAAGATTCCTTCGCGGCCGAGCCGGAGCTTTTTCCGGCGTAATCGGTCACGTACCAGCCCGATCCCTTGAACTGGATCGCCGGCGCAGCGAGCAGGCGCTCAGCCTTCGCTCCGCACTTGGGACACTTCTTCGTGGTGGACGCCGAAGTGCTTTCGATTTTTTCGAAGCGGTGACCACATTTCACGCACTCGTATTCGTAAAGCGGCACTGCAAAATCCTCCCAAAGCTGCGATTGCAATCGCGGCGGTCAGTTCGGCGTGACGCGCCGCAGCACGGGGATTCTTGCTTCGCGCAGGACGTGCTCGACGACCGTTTCCCGCAGACGCGATGCGTCGTAATCGAAGTGCAGTTGGTTTGTCTTCTCGTCGAAGCGAAACTTCTGCAGGCCGTACGTGTTCGCGAACTGGCCCAGCGCGCGAAACTGCTCCGGCTTGAGCTTGCCCTGCAATTCGTAGGTAACGGTCATGAATGTCATGCGATCAGTATAGCATCGCAAGGAAGGGGCGAAACCAGCAGGCGATGCGGACTACTACACCTTTGCGTCACGAAGGCGGAGAGCATTGGCGACTACCGAGACGGAGCTGAAGCTCATCGCGGCCGCAGCGATCATCGGGCTCAGGAGCAGGCCGAAGAAGGGGTAGAGAACTCCCGCAGCGATGGGAACGCCGAGAGAGTTGTAGACGAAGGCGAAGAACAGATTCTGGCGGATGTTGCCCATCGCCGCGCGACTGAGCAGGCGCGCGCGAACGATTCCGCGCAGATCACCTTTCACGAGCGTCACTCCCGCGCTTTCCATCGCGACGTCGGTGCCGGTTCCCATGGCGATACCGACGTGAGCTTGCGCGAGAGCTGGCGCGTCGTTGATTCCGTCACCGGCCATCGCGACGACGCGGCCTTCGCCCTGGAGCTTCTTTACGATGCTCGCTTTGTCCTGGGGGAGAACTTCGGCGAAGACATCATCGATTCCGAGCTTGCGAGCGACTGCGTGCGCTGTAGTGCTGCTGTCGCCGGTGAGCATGACGATGCGGACGCCGTCGTCGTGGAGCTTGCGAATCGCTTCAGGCGTCGATTGCTTGATGGGATCGGCGACGCCGAGAAGGCCGATCACTCTGCCATCGGCGACGACGAACATCACGGTCTGGCCATCGGTGCGCAGAGCTTCGGATTTTTGGGCGGCATCGGCCGAGCTGATGTGAAGTTCCTCGAGAAGTTTCTGATTGCCGAGCGCGATCGTCGCGCCTTCGACGCGGCCACGGACGCCGCGACCGGTGAGCGATTCGAAGCTCTCTGCGTCGGCGAGTGCGATCCGGCGCTCTTGAGCGCCTGCCACGATCGCGGCAGCGAGCGGATGTTCGCTAGTGCGCTCCAGCGAAGCGGCGAGGCGCAGCAGTTTGTTCACGTCGTAGCCGCCGAGTGGTTCGATTGTGATTAGTTTCGGTTTGCCCTCAGTGAGCGTGCCGGTTTTGTCCACGACGAGCGTATCGACTTGTCGAAACAGCTCGATCGCCTCGGCATTCTTGAAGAGGACACCGAGCGTGGCGCCCTTGCCCGTGGCGACCATGATCGACATCGGCGTGGCGAGGCCGAGCGCACAAGGGCAAGCGATGATAAGGACAGCAACCGCGTTGACGAGTGCGTGCGCCATCCGCGGAGCCGGTCCCCAAATCGCCCAGATGACAAATGTCGCCGCGGCGATGGCGACGACGATCGGCACGAAATATCCGGCGACAACGTCGGCCAATTTCTGAATGGGAGCGCGGCTGCGCTGCGCTTCGCTGACCATCTTGACGATTTGCGCGAGCAGCGTTGCCGAGCCCACGCGCTCGGCGCGCATGACGAGGGTGCCCGTGCCATTAACCGTCGCGCCGGTGACGCGCGCGCCCGGCTGCTTTTCGGCGGGAATCGGCTCGCCGGTGATCATGGATTCGTCGACGCTGCTTGAGCCGTCGAGGACGACGCCGTCGACGGGGATTTTTTCGCCCGGGCGGATGCGCAGGCGGTCACCTGGATTCACCTGATCGAGCGGAATGTCGATTTCGGTGCCGTCGGTGCGGACGAGGCGCGCCGTTTTTGGAGCGAGGCCCAAAAGCGCGCGAATCGCGGCGCCAGTGGCGCTGCGGGCTTTGAGCTCGAGCACCTGGCCCACGAGAACAAGCACAGTGATGATGGTGGCGGCTTCGAAATAGGGCGCGACGATTCCGCTCTCGCCGCGAAATGAGGCCGGGAAAATTCCTGGGAACAGCGTGGCGACCACGCTGTAGGCGTAGGCGACGGAGATTCCGAGGCCGATCAGGGTGAACATGTTGAGGCTGCGATTCATGAGCGACTGCCATCCGCGCTCGAAAAACGGCCACGCTCCCCAGAGAACCACCGGAGTGGCAAGAATCATTTCGATCCACGCCCAAGCGCGCATTGAGGCGAAATTTTGCAGCGGGCGACCGGGGATGAAATCGGCCATGGCGATGGCAAAGACGGGAAGCGTAAGAGCGGCGCTGATCCAGAATCTTTTTCGCATGTCGCGAAGTTCAGGGTTCTCGGCTTCGACAGTGCCCGCGCGAGGCTCAAGAGCCATGCCGCATTTCGGGCATGAGCCGGGGCCGGGCCGGATAACTTCGGGGTGCATGGGGCAGGTGTATTGGGCGCCTACTGGAGCGGCTTCGGGCTTGGCAGCGCCCAATTGAACGAGAGGGATCGCCCGCTCGTGGGCGGGTACCCCTAATGGCTGATTGAGAAATCTCTCCGGCGCAGCGCGGAATTTATCGGCGCAGCCTTTGCAGCAGAAGTAGTAGGTTTTGCCGGCGCGGTCAACCGTGGCCGCGGCCTTCAGCGGGTCGACGGACATCCCGCAAACGGGATCGCGCTCCATGAAATTAACATTATGCCGCGAGTCGAGCAGGACAGGTCTGAAAATCATGCTAGGTCTCGGCGAAACTGTTGTCCTTATTTGCCGCTGAACTCAAATCCGGCGCCCGAAACAGGCGGTTCGTGAAACTGCAAGATGCTTTCGGATGCGCCGCAGCGCTAGTAAGAAAGACGTCCGGATAGCCGGCTAATCGGGACTCAAGCCTCAGTCTCGCCCTCGCTCAGAATTGAAGCTCAGTGCGCGACTTGGCCGGCGATCGTTTCGAGAAATGTTTCTTGCTCGTCGGCTAGCGTGGATGACACGGGCTCGGGCCAGGCGCTGGTCTGGACGATCACGACGTGCTTCGCTGGATTGGCGTAGATGCACTGACCGTAAATTCCTTCCGCCTCGAAGACGCCGTCATTCCCCGGCGGAATCCACCACTGATAGGCGTAGCCCCAGCCGCCGAGAGGACCGCCCGGCTTCGGCGCGAGGTACGGCGCGTCCGGTGTGGTCGCGTCGTGAACCCATCGCTTCGAAATGACGCGGTTGTCACCGAGGGCCCCGCCTCCGAGCATCATGAGTCCCACGCGGGCGTAATCCCGCACGGTGGCGTTAAAGCAAGCGAATGCACACGTGTCAGGCTGGTTCTTCGACTCGTAGAAAAATGCGTCGCTCCGCGCGCCGATCTTTTTCCAGAGCTTCTCTTGCGCGTATTCGTTCAGGCGCTTGCCAGTGATACTTTCGAGAAGAAGGCCCAGCACTTGCGTATTCACGCTCTGATATTCGAACTTTGTGCCGGGACGAATGGCTGATGGGTGGATGGATTGCGCGAAATTCTTGAAAGTCGGGTTGCCCGTAAGGAGAGCGGCTCCGATCAGCGCAGCCCCCGACTTCGGATCTTTGTAGTCCTCGCTGTAATCGACGCCGCTGGACATCTGCAGCAGGTTCTTCACCGTGACGTCGCGGTAACCGCTGTTCGATAGGTACGGCAGATACGTCGCGACGCGATCGTTGATGTCTTGGATCGCACCTTCGTCGGCGGCCGCGCCAGTCAGAATCGAAACGATCGACTTCGAAACCGATTGCGAGACGAACCTCGAATTCCGATCCGCTCCATGAAAATATCTTTCGACGATGATCTGATTGCCGTGTAGCACGAGGAATCCGGTGACGAAGTTTCTGTCGAAATAGTCCTTCATCGAATAATGCTGGCCGTGGAAGTCGTACTCCAGCGTGAAGTCCTTCTTCGGCTCGATTAGGGGATAGACGCTGCCTCCTCGCCGGATCCAATCCGTGCGCAGTCCGAGCTCGTCCATGTGGTGGAAGTAATAGAAACTGTAAGGCTGCGACATGTAGCTGTACTTGTCCACCAGAAGACCGGCCGGATTCATCTTGCTAATCTCGATCTTGCCTTCAGATTGCGCGAATACGACGACGCACAGCACCAGACTCGCAGTCACCACGAAAAGCAACCGGGACTTCCGAGTTCGAATCATGCGATCTCTCCTAAAGAAGTCTTTTTCGCTCGGTTTCTCTTCGCAGGTTTCCGTACAGCAAGCGCGAGACGCTGCTCATGAATCATCGAGGCGGCTGCCAACGAGACACTGCGGCGAGAAAACTGAGTGTTTCCTGCTCGGTAGCCTGCGCCGCGGGACCGACAGGGCCGTGGCTCAGCTTTATGACCACGGTATTAGTGGCAGGGTCGACGTAGATGAATTGGCCTTCGCCTCCCAGTGCAGTGAACGCCTGCGAATTGAGTATCGGCCACCAAAAGTAGGCATAGCCGAGATGAGGCTCTCCCGTTTCAGCGTCGCTATTCGTCGATGGCTTGGTCGATTCCGCGACATACGACGCCGGCAGAATCTGTCGCTTGTTTGCGCGACCTTGATTCAGCATCATGAGACCGAGGCGGCCGTAGTCTCGCAGCACGGCGTTGAATCCGCCGCCGGTGAACTCACGGCCGCCGCCGGGTGGCCCGTCGATAACGTAGAAGCCATACGATTCCATGCCGGCAGGCTGCCACAGGCGCTCGCTCAGATATTTGCTGATGGGCATCTTTTCGGCGCGCGCGACCACGAGCCCGACGACTGCGGCGTCCATGGTGTTGTAGTTGAAAGTGGCCCCCGGCGGGTGCGCCCTCTTCGTATTTTGGGCAGCATCCGTATAGCGTGCCCTGGCTTCGACCCAGGCCGCGACGTGCGCATTTCGTCCAGTAGTGCCTTCAGCGAAGAAATTGTCGTCCCAAGCGACGCCGGAACGCATCTCAAGCAAATTTTGAATTGTGGTTCCGTCGTAGCCTGAGCCTCGCAATTCGGGAACATATTTCACGACTGGATCGAGAACGGACTGAATGTGCCCGTCGGCGAGTGCCAGACCCACCATGATCGAGTTCACCGACTTGGCCATCGAGTAGGAGTTAAAGTGCGTCGCAGCGTCGGCGCGGTTGAGATAGCGCTCGTAAACGGTCTTTCCGTTCTTGATGACGAGCAGCGCGTCTGTGTCCGTGTCCTCGAGGACATCTTCCGCTTTGTGTCGAGCGCCGTTGAATTCGTAGGTAAAGTCGAGGTCAACGACGGTCCTGGGCAAGATCCACGTCGGCTTCGCGTTTTCGACTCGCGCGGTATCAAACATCAGCTCGATCGTGCGGTTCGCCAGGCTGCGGAACGGCTCGTCGAACATGTGCAGACGGTAGTTCTCGATCGTCTTCGATGTTTGCGCTTGCGCAATCGGCGCCGCGATCGAACGAGTGAGAAAAAGCAAAAGCACAAACATCAGAAAACGTAGCGCAGATCGGTTCATTGCGTGTCCTTTACTTGCACAATTCAGTGCAGACTGCAGCGTTGCGCGCCGCACACAGTTTCACCGCCGATCACGATAACGAAGCGCCGTACGGCGGGCGGTCCGACAACGTGCCACCCGTGCTGATAGGCTAGTCAAAGACCGGAGGGTATCACGAGAACGCTCTCGGAACCTGATCGTGGGAGGATAAAGCGGTTACAGGATAAGTTCAGTACTTCGACTCCGCGAAGTACAAGAAACCGCGGGGCTACATTCAGACCTGCGCCCTTACTTTTCGGCGAGGACGGAGTCGAGGTAAGCGAGCATGGTCGGGCCCGTCCAGTCTTGAGGGCCCACGATTTTGCGCTCGATGCGGCCGTTGCGATCGATGACGTAGGTTTCGGGGTACGCGGTGGTGCCGTAGTCGAAGGCGATTCGCTTCGAAGTATCCAGATACGTGGGGAAGTCGATGTGGAACGACGTGAGGAAGTCGTTGTAGCCGGCGTCGGTCTCGTCGACGCCAGCATTCACGCCAAGCACGACCCCGCCAAGCGGCGCGATGTGCTGCTGGAGCTGATTCAGGGACGGCGCTTCATCGCGACAGGGGTCACACCAACTCGCCCAGAAGTTCAGCAACACAACTTTGCCGCGGAAATCGGAGAGGTGCGCGGGCTTGCCGTCGAGAGTGAGCGCGAAATCCTCGGCGGGGCGGCCGCGCAGGCTCGCTTCGCCCTGGCGATAGTCAGGGTGCGCAAACAGATAGAGCAGCACGGCCAAGAAGACGAGGACGAGGCCCGTTTTTAGATTCCGTTTTAATCCTTTGTCCAAGGGAACTATAATAAGCAGTTTCCAGAGCTTCCGAGATCAGTTTAGCAGCCCCGCGGATCGGATCGCAAAAGCCTTGGTTTCCGTCATCATTCCCGCCAGAAACGAAGAAGCGTCGATCACGCGCGCGGTCGAATCGGTGGCGCTGCAGCTGGAGGTCGGAGAGGTGATCGTCGTCAACGATCAATCGACCGACAGGACGGCAGAAATCTTGGCGAGTCTGGCGGAACGATATCCGAGATTGAAAGTGCTCGCGACCGAAGGCTTGCCGAGAAATTGGATCGGGAAAAACTACGCTGCGTCGATTGGAGCGGGGGCGGCGAGCGGCGACTGGCTGCTTTTTACCGACGCGGACACCTACCATTTCCCGGGATCGGTACGGCGGGCGCTGATGGATGCGGTAGATCACGATGCGGTGCTGGTCTCGTATTCGCCTGAGCAGGAGATGGAGACGTTTTGGGAGCGGGCGCTGATTCCGTTCGTCTACTGCCGGCTGGCAGCAAAATTTGCGTATGTTCGAGTGAACGACGCGAGACATCCCGATGCAGCTGCCAACGGCCAGTTCATACTCGTGCTGCGCGAGGTGTATGAAGCGGCGGGAGGCCACGCAGCCGTTGCCGGAGAAATTTTGGAAGATTTGGCGCTGGCGCGCCGCGTGAAACAGACGGGAAACGGAATCTACTTCACCTCGCCGATCGGAGTTGTGCGGACGAGGATGTACCGTTCGCTTCGTGCGATGTGGCAGGGATGGTCGAAGAACCTCTATCCTCTGGTCGGAGGAAATCTGAAAACGGCCGTGTGGGAATTGTTGGAGGCTTCTCCGGTCGTTGAATTCGGACTGTTGCTGACGATGCTGATGTTGCACTTTGCAGGAATGAAGAGCTTCGCGCTGGGTGGTGTGGTCGTTGGGATGCTGCTCGGGCGGGGAATCGCGTACGCGGGCGCGCTTTACAGGAATCTCTACCCGGTCGCGTACATCCAATATTACCTCGTCGGCGCAGCGCTTTACGGAGCGGCGCTCGTGGAGTCGTGGCGGAGGAACACGCGCGGCGAAGTGGTCTGGAAGGGCAGGGCGTATCCTGCGAAAACGCGATGATACGAGTGACGCGCAAACTCGAGTTTTCGGCAGCGCACTTTTATCACAATCCGAATTTTTCGGCGGAGGAGAACCGCCGCGTTTTCGGCAAGTGCAATAATCCGCATGGCCATGGGCACAACTACGTTCTCGAAGTGACGGTGGCGGGCGAGCCCGATCCGGCGACGGGCATGGTCCTCGACCTGAAGGAGCTGAAGGAACTTTTGCAGCGGGAAGTGGCCGACCGCATGGACCATCGTCACTTGAACTACGAGGTGCCGGAGCTGGCCGGAAAAATACCGACGTGCGAGAACATTGCGGCTGTGATCTGGCGGCTGCTCGAGCCGAAGATCACGCAGGGGCGGCTCGACCGAGTGCGCGTGTACGAATCGGCCGATTTGTTCGCCGATTGCACCGCGGAGCCGAATGGCGCGGGAGGCCGCAAGTGAGCGCGGCGCTGAAGATTTCGCTCACGCGGCGCTACCAGTTTGCGGCGTCGCACCGGCTGTACAGTCCGGCTTTCAGCGAGGCGGAGAACAAACGGCTCTACGGAAAATGTGGAAATCCGTACGGACACGGGCACAACTACGTTGTGGAAGTGACGATCAGCGGACCCGTCGATGCCGAGACCGGAATGGTAGCGAATCTCGGGGAGCTTGACCCATTTATGGTGCGAGAAGTGATCGAGCCGTTCGATCAGAGATATCTGAACGAAGAGGTTGCGGAGTTTCAGAGGTGCGTGCCGACGACGGAAAATATTTGCCGCGAAGTTTACCGACGATTGAGGTCGTTTCCAGCCGCGCAGCTCGAGAGGATCCGAATCGAAGAGACGAGCAACAACAGCTTTGAATTTTCCGGCGAGATGGAAGCGTCGCGGGGAAGCGACGCATGAGGAGTAAAACGAAAATGCCTAACCGAACAGACGATCTGGCGACAGCGAGCACCACGATCGAACTGCCAGAGCAGGGAAACATTGCTGAACTGGTCCGGGAGATGCTTGTGCGGCTCGGAGAAGATCCGAAACGGGAGGGGCTCGCGCGAACGCCGGAGCGATTCGAGAAAGCGATGCGATTCCTGACTAGCGGATACCGTCAGTCGCCGGAAAAGCTGCTGAATGGGGCGATGTTCAGCGTCTGCTACGACGAGATGGTGGTGGTGAAGGACATTGAGCTGTACAGCCTGTGCGAGCACCACCTGCTACCGTTTTTCGGGAAGTGCCACGTGGCGTATTTGCCGAACAAGAGGGTAGTAGGCCTCAGCAAGGTCGCGCGGCTAGTGAACATGTACGCGCGGCGACTGCAGATTCAGGAGCGCCTGACCAGCCAGATCGCACAAACGATCAACGAGCATCTCAAACCGCAGGGCGTGGGCGTCATCATCGAGGCGCGGCATTTGTGCATGGTGATGCGGGGAGTAGAGAAGCAACATTCGGCCGCGGTGACGAGCGCGATGCTGGGAGCGTTCCGAACGAACAAGCAGACGCGGGATGAGTTTCTGTCGCTGGTTCACGGCAACGGAACAAAGTAGAAAGCTTCAGCGAAGACTACGGAGCGGGGACGGGCGGCGGGGGGACGACGAATTCGTCGCCGGTGCGGGCAAGAAGCAGCTCCCTCTGGTGCTTTAGCAATTCGAGCCGGCTTGAAATCTGCATGAACTCCTGCTTTTGATCATCCGATAATTGCGAGCCGGACTGATTGAGCTGGTCGAGCTGCGCTTGCAGCCGGGGAATTTCGCGGTCGATGAAGACCGGGTGGATGAAAGGCTGTTTCGCGCGGCCGCTCTTGAGCAACAAGCGATTGTTTTCGTTCCAAACGGGCATGATGCCGACGTCGGCCAACTCGAAGTGAATTCCCGCCGGGCCGTAGTCTTTTTTCACCACGGAGAATTTGGCGACGATTTCATCGCGCGGCTCACCTTCCTTGTCCGGCATCAGACCTTGCATATAGGTTGCGGACTGGTTCGACAGAAAATTCCCGAGAGAGAAAAAGATCACCGCCTTGCGATTGTCCTGCGTGAGATAGGTTTCGATGGGCTGAAGCACGTGAGGGTGATGGCCAATCACGGCACTCGCGCCGGCTTCCAACATCTTGTGAGCAATGTCGACATCGACGTCGCGCGGTGCGGGAGCGTATTCGATTCCCCAGTGAATCGAGACGAGCAGCAGATCGCATTGAGCGCGAGCTGCGCGTACGGCATCCAGCACGCCCGCTTCGTCCATGCCGGGAGCGCCGCCAGATTCGCCCGGATATGGAAAGAAGGCAACGTGCGGGTCGGATTCTTTCTCCGGGTTGCGGCGGCCGTTGAGCCAGCGCGTCATGCCGAGCCAGCCGATTTTGATGCCGTTCTTTTCGAGAATGACCGGCTTCCACGCATCGCCAGCCGAGTCGCCTGAGCCGACGAAGAGCAGGCCTTGATCGCGCAGGTGTTCGAGAGACTCGTCGAACCCGGCATAGCCCTGGTCCAGCACATGATTGTTCGCGAACGATACGATCTTGATGCCGCTGGATTTCAGGGATTCGAGCAGCGGGATGGGCGCGTCGAATTGAAACGGCTTCGAGCCGATAGAGTGCTTGGGCGCGACCGGAGTTTCGAGATTGACGAAGCCGAAATCGGCTTGGCGAAAGGCGTCGGCAACGTCGGCGAAGAGAGCATCCCATCCGGCGTGGTCGGTTGGTTCGGGCTGAGCGCCAGCTGACGCTTCTATCGCGTCCGCGGAGTGGACGACTGGCTCGTGCGGAATCACGTCGCCAGCGATGGCGAAGGTCACGCGGCTGATTTCCTGCGGATAGGTCGGCGGTCTTTGCGGTGGCCCCGCGCTGACCTGCCAGATGAACAGGCAAATCGGAGCTACGCCGCCGAGTAGAAGCGCGGCGGTTCGCAGGAAAACAGTGCGAAGAGCAGCGCCCGCGCTCGAATTTCGCTTTAGGAATGGCGAAGTCACGCTCGTTGTCTCAATCTGCGACGCTGACAACAGTATAGCTTCACGCGCGCAGTCGGACGCATTCGTTCATGCGGCGTGTTCCATGCGGCGACGGGCCCGGAGGCGGCCCGGAAAAAAGAAAATGCTTGTAGCGTGCCCGAAAAGTGTGTGCTAGCATTTTGATGTCGAAGAAAAGGACAAGAACGTAGAGCAGGGCACGACGATTCAGAGGGAGGTACGGGTTGATGGATGCCAAAGCCGGCGTAATCGAGCAATACCGAGTTCACCCGAAGGACACAGGTTCGCCGGAAGTGCAGATCGCGTTGCTCAGCGAGCGCATCAACTACGTAACGACCCACCTCCAGGCTCACGCAAAAGATCATGCATCGCGGCGCGGGTTGATCATGATGGTCAACAAGCGGCGGCGTCTGCTGGATTATCTGAACCGGCGCGACCCGGATCGGTATCGCGAGATTGTGGCAAGACTCAGCTTGCGCAAGTAGCGCGGAGTTCCTGAGCGGCCATCCCGGTCGCGATTTTCTCCCACGCAAAAACTTGAGCTGTCGTCCGCCGTGCGTGCGATCGCATGAGAAATGCGCGCGGCCGTTTGCCCGGTGATCCCGCACTCCACCATCTGCGCCTTTTGCCTGCCTTCGACGAATTCATCGAGAAAATCTCGTATCTGAAAATGGGTCCCGGTGAGTTGGGGCCGAAGGATGTGATGGATGTTTGAACAAGTGAGTTTGGAAGTAGGCGGAAGACAGCTGACGCTCGAGACCGGAAAGATTGCGAAGCAAGCGCATGGCTCCGTAACCGCGCGATACGGAGAATCGGTAATACTCGCCACCGCATGCATGGACAACAAAGCGACGGAGAAGGACTTCCTTCCGCTGACGGTCGACTACCGCGAATACACCTATTCCGCCGGAAAGATTCCGGGCGGGTTTTTCAAGAGAGAAGGGCGCCCCACGGAGCGCGAAATCTTGACCTCGCGGCTGATCGACCGGCCGCTGCGGCCGCTGTTTGACGAAGGATGGTCAACCGAAACGCAGATCGTGGCGGCCGTACTTTCCGCGGACAGCGAAAACGATCCGGACGTAATTGCGGTGACGGCGTCGTCAGCGGCGCTCTACATTTCGAAGATTCCTTTCAACAACCCGATTGCATGCGTGCGTGTGGGGCTGATTGACGGCAAGCTGGTCGTCAATCCCACCGTGGCCGAGCAAAAGACGAGCCTGCTCAACATCATCATTGCGGGATCAGCGGATGCGATCGTGATGGTCGAGTCGGGAGCGCTCGAAGTCTCCGAAGACACTGTGGCCGATGCGCTGGAATTCGGGCACAACGAGATCAAGAAGATCGTCGCGTCGATTCGCGAGCTGGGCAACCGCGTGAGCGAACCGAAGGTGAAGGTTCCGCCGCCGGCTTTTGACGAAGTGCTCTACAAGAACATCACCACGAAGTATGGTGATCGGTTGCGCGACGCGCTGGACACAGCGAAGCATCCGAAACTCGAAAGCTACGGACTGGTCGACACGATTCACGCCGAAATTCTGGGTGAGATTCCGGAAGAGGATGAAGAGAAGCGCAAGCTGGCCGATCGCGCGTTCGAGCGGCTGCGCGAGCGGATTTTCCGGGACGACATGCTGATCCGTCGTCGGCGACCCGATGCGCGCGCGTTCGACCAAATCAGGCAGATTACTTGCGAGATTGGAGTCCTTCCGCGCGTACACGGGTCGGCGCTCTTCACGCGAGGCGAAACACAGGCGCTGGCGACCACGACCCTGGGAACGAAGGAAGACAAGCAGCGGCTGGACCTGCTCTTCGAGGATGAGGCATTCAAGCGGTTCATGCTGCATTACAACTTCCCGCCGTTTTCGGTCGGCGAAGTGAAATTCCTGCGCGGCCCCGGACGGCGCGAGATCGGACATGGTGCACTGGCTGAGCGCGCGCTGGCGAACCTGCTTCCGCCGGAAGAGGATTTTCCGTACGCGATGCGCGTAGTCTCGGATATTTTGGAATCGAACGGGTCTTCGTCGATGGCGACGGTGTGCGGCGGATCACTCTCGCTGATGGATGCGGGTGTGCCGCTGAAGGCTCCCTGCGCGGGAATTGCGATGGGGCTCGTGATCGAAGGCGACAAGTACGCGATCTTGACCGACATCGCGGGCGCCGAAGATCACTACGGCGACATGGACTTCAAGGTCGCCGGAACGCGGAAGGGAATCACGGCGCTGCAGATGGACATCAAGGTCTCGGGCGTCAGCATTTCGATGATGCGCGAGGCGCTAGCGCAGGCGCGGAAGGCGCGTCTCGAGATTCTGGACATCATGGACGGGACGATTTCGACGGCACGGCCGGAGATTTCGACCTACGCACCTCACCTCCACGTTCTGACGATTCCGACGGACAAGATTCGCGACCTGATCGGGCCGGGCGGAAAGAAAATTCGCTCGATCGTCGAAGCGACCGGCGTAAAGATCGACGTGATGGACGATGGCAAGGTCCACGTCTTTGCGAACAACGGCAAGGCGGCGGAAGATGCGCTGAAGATGATTCGAGATGTGACTGCGACAGCCGAGATCGGCAAAACCTATCTCGGGACAGTCGTGCGCATCGCGGAGTTCGGCGCGTTCGTCGAGATCTTTCCGGGCACGGACGGCCTGCTGCACATCAGCGAGATTGCCGAGCAGAGGATCCGTTCCGTGCGGGACGCGCTGAAAGAGGGCGATCAGGTGCTGGTCAAAGTGCTTGCGATCGAGGGGAACAAGATTCGCCTCAGCCGCAAAGCGTTACTGCGCGAGCAGCGGGATAAGCAGCAAAAGGGTGAAGCGGCGGGCCAGTCGTAGGCTAGGTCGAAACATTATCTGAAGGGGACGAGAGATCGCCCCCTTTTTTTGGCTTTGCGAATGCCAAGGACCGGAGATGCCGCGCTAAAGCCCGCGGCGCTACAACCAGACCTCGGACAAACGCTCGTGGTGCGATGCGGTGCCCGGTCAAAGGGCAATTATTCGTCGCGGCCGGTGACGCGCTCGATGCGAGCCCCGACGCTGCTGAGCTTCTGTTCGATCCGCTCGTAGCCGCGATCGATGTGGTACACGCGATCGATCCAGGTTGTGTTGCTCGCCACGAGTCCCGCGAGGACAAGGCCAGCGCTGGCGCGGAGGTCCGACGCCGTGACCGGCGCGCCGCTTAGAGGCGTGGGGCCGGTGACGGTGGCGAGGTTGCCATCGATGGCGATGTTGGCACCCATGCGCATCAGTTCGCTGGCGTGGAGATAACGATTCTCGAAGATGGTTTCGCGGATGTGCGAAACGCCGTGGGCCTGAGTCGCGAGCGCCATAAACTGAGCCTGCATGTCGGTGGCGAAGCCCGGATATTCCTCGGTGGTGACATCGGCGGCGACGAGCTTTTTCGAAGCGCGGACGCGCACTTCGCCGTTGCCTTCGCACTTGATGTAGACGCCACATTCGCGAAGCTTGTCGATGAGCGCGCCCAGATGCTTCGGCTCGCAGTGCGTGAGGAGAAGTTCGCCTCCGGTGATGGCGCCGGCGACGAGAAACGTGCCGGCCTCGATGCGATCCGGAATGATCGTGTGCGTGGCGCCGTGAAGTTTGGCGACGCCTTGGACGCGGATGGTGGGCGTTCCCGCGCCTTCGATTTGCGCGCCCATTTTCACGAGCAGTTCGGAGAGATCGGCAATCTCGGGTTCGAGGGCGCAGTTTTCGAGGACGGTTTCGCCCTCAGCGAGGACCGCGGCAGTGAGGATATTTTCTGTTCCCGTGACAGTGATTTTCGGAAAGCGGAAGGTTGTGCCGTGCAGTCGCTTCGCGCGGGCTTCCACGTAGCCGTGATCGACCGAAAGCGTCGCGCCGAGTTTTTCGAGCCCTTGAATGTGCAGATCGATCGGGCGTGCCCCGATGGCACAGCCGCCGGGAAGAGATACGCGCGCGTAGCCGAAACGGGCGAGCAGCGGACCGAGCGTGAGAACCGAAGCACGCATGGTCTTCACCAACTCGTAGGGCGCTTCGGCGTGCGATATGTTTTCGGCCTGGATTGTGAACTCGCTCGGCGGAATGTCCGGGCTCTCGACGCGGCAGCGCATGTGCGCGAGCAGTTTCGCGATAGTGATGATGTCGCGGACGTGCGGGATGTTGTTGAGGCGGACCGGTTCGGAAGTCAGCAGTGCCGCCGACATGGCAGGAAGAGCGGCGTTTTTCGCGCCGCTGATCTGCACGGTGCCTTCGAGCTTGCGGCCGCCCTGGATTTTGAATTTGTCCATCTGTTACTCCCCACGCTCCCCTTATCGGGGACGTGGGCGGCTCCTGCGGCGCGGCGCGGCCAAAATCGGGCCAGTGCGCGCCGTTTCTCTTCGATGCGTGGCCGCATTTCTTGCTGCCTCAAGGGCCTGGCGCACATTGCCGCTTGACTTCGCCAGCAAGTGACGCGCCTGGCGCGCACTCGCTCCCGTTTTCAGTATTACAAGCGCCGCGGGCAAATTGTAGTCCGATTGACGCAGAGCGTGTTCGGCCACACTCGGAGATACGCCCGCGGCTTCCTGGAGGATTCGAGCTCCTCGCTGCCGTAACTTCCGATTTGTCAACGCGACGTACACCATCCAGTTCCCGTAAACTCTCCCAAGCCGCGCCATCGAGGCTGTAGAAAGCATGTTGAGGACCAACTTCTGTGCCGTGCCGGCTTTCAAGCGCGTTGAGCCCGCAAGTGCCTCAGGTCCGGTGTTCGGCGCAATTACAATTTGCGCTCGCTTCGCCAGCGGGGATCCCGGATTCGACGTGACGCAAACCGTTACGGCGCCGATTTTCCCGGCGAAATCAATGGCGCCCACGACGTAGGGCGTCGTTCCGCTCGCAGAAAGCCCAACGACTACGTCCGATTTCGAAATGTCTTCACGCCGCAGGTCGCGCGCACCGTTGCGAGCGGAATCTTCCGCGTCTTCGGCCGCATGCCGAAAAGCCCTCGCGCCGCCGGCTATGACAGCGCGAACTTTTCGCGCTGGCGTGCCGAATGTAGGCGGACACTCGGCGGCGTCGAGGACGGCAAGACGGCCGCTCGTCCCGGCGCCGACGTAGTAGAGCTTCCCGCCACCTCGCAGAGAGTTCACGATCGCATCGACCGCGCGGGCGATGTTCGGGATCTCGCGGCGAACGGCGGGAGCGACGCGCGCGTCCTCGCGATTCAGGGCACGCAAAATGCCGAGCGTCGATTTGCGATCGAGTCCGCGCGACCGCGAATTGCGCTGCTCTGTTTTAGCCGGTTTCAATCAGCTCCCCGAGGCTCGTTTCATTATAGCGGCTCGAATACGCAGGATAGCGTGCGAGGACGCCGTTCTGAACGTAGGTGTGCTGCGGGGGTTACCGGGCAGCAGCTTGGCTGGTGGCAAGGCCGAGCGATTCGAAAATTGCATCGTGAAGCGCAGGGCGAATTTGGCGGATTTTCTCGTTGGAGCGGGTGGGGTGGACGCGGTTGGTGAGCAGTACGACAAAGAGCTTGCGCTGAGGATCGATCCAGAGCGAGGTCCCTGTGAAGCCGGTGTGCCCGAAGCTCGCGGCCGAAAAGTAGCGTCCCGATGAAGATGGCTCGGTCGGGATGTCCCAGCCAAGGGTGCGGGCGGAATCGCCGATGGTGACGCGAGTTGTGAATTGGCGAACGACGGCGCGTGAGAGTAGGCGATCGTGGCCATAGATTCCGCCGTTGAGAATCATCTGCGCGAAAACGGCGATGTCGGGAGCGGTCGAGAAAAGTCCCGCGTGACCTGCGACGCCGCCCATCGCCCAGGCATTTTCGTCGTGCACTTCACCCCAGACCATGCGCTTGCGGTAGTCGGAATCCATTTCAGTGGGGGCGATATCCTGGCGCAGACGGCGAGGCGGATTGAACATCGAGCGGTCCATTCCGAGGACCGAGAAGATTGATTGCTTTGCGAAAGCGTCGAGCGACTGGCCCGTGAGGCGCTGAATGATTTCTCCGAGAAGGATAAGTCCGACATCGGAATACTGGATGTGGGTACCGGGCTCTGAGATGAGGGGCTCGGCGAGAACGCGCGCCAGAATCGCGTCGTGGCCCTTCGCTTCCTTGTAAAAGTCGCGATGATCGGGAAGGCCTGGATCGTGAAGAAGCAACATGCGAACCGTCACATGCGCGCGCCATGATGCGTTCGGGTCGGATTTCGCGGCAGCCGCAAATTCGGGTAGATAGCGCTCGACCGGCAGGTCCAGATCGAGGCGATCCTGCTGAACCAGCAGCATTGCGGCGGTAGTCGTGACGATGGGTTTCGTGAGTGAGGCAACGTCGTACATCGAATCTTCGTCCACGTCGTAGGCTTCGCCTTCCTGTTCGAGCTGGCCAAAAGGATGCAGCGCAAGCTGGCTCTTCCAGCCAACTGCGAGAACACCGCCTGGAAAAGCGCCGTCGGAGACAGCGCGATTGAGCAACGCATAGACAGGCATGAGCGCGTCCGACATTGCGCGCGGCGCCGGCTGAAGTTTTGTCGGAATCGCCGGAAGCTGGAGACCGTCTCCGCGCTGGGCGACGCCGGGGACGGTGACGGGAATTTTCCCTGCAATTCCAGTCTGACCGAAAAGGGCGTGCGCGACGGCGCGTTGCGAAACGTCGTTGAACGAAAATTCGGCGACCCATGTCTTCGCATTCGGGAAGCGCTCGATGAGATACGGACTTCCAAACGAGGCCACGACCGTGGGCTTTCCGGCAGCGATCAGCTGATTCACAAACGCGCGCTGCTGGTCGGGGAAACCGATGTCGCCTTTGCGGTCGGCGACGCGCACGAAAAGTGCGGCGATGGCCACATCGTAGGAATCGGGCGACGGCAACTTCAATGCACTGACAGGAAAGTATTGCGTGTCCGCGCGGAGGACGGTGAGCGAGTCGACGAGCGGACGAATCTCGGGTTCGATCGTTTCGCCGGGCACAGGATCAGCGTCGGCGGAAAGAGCGACGAGCAGGACGCGAAGCGGCCGCGTGGAATCGAGCGGCAGAAGATGCTGCGTGTCGCGCAGGAGTGTGACACCGCGATCGGCGATGGCTTGGGCCTGATCTTCGTACTCGGGGCGAGCGAATTTCTCGTTGAGCCGACCGACGTCGACGAAGCGGTTGCGGTCAAGGCCTAGACGTGCTTTGGCAGCGAGAATTCTGCGCACTGAGTCGTCGATGCGATTTTTAGAGATGCGACCGGAACGGACCGCATCCTCGAGACCGGCCAGAGCGGCATCGGGGGTCGGCGACATCAGCAGAACGTCGGCGCCGGCTTCGACGGAGCGGACGGCTGCTTCGCCCGGCGTATAGAGTGACGTCACGGCGCCCATATCAAGAGCGTCAGTAATGACGAGTCCGCGGAATTTCAGCTCGTCGCGCAAGACTGCGGTGAGGATATTTCGCGAGAGAGTCGCTGGAAGCTGCGGGTTTGGCTCAAGAGCTGGCACCGAGAGATGGCCCGGCATGATCGAGCTGACGCCTGCGTCGATGGCGGCGCGAAAGGGAACGAGCTCGGTGGTCTCCAGCTCTTGGCGGTCGCCCGGGACGACGGGAAGGGAAATATGTGAGTCGACGCCAACGTCGCCGTGGCCGGGAAAGTGCTTCGCGGTCGCGAGCGCGCCATTTTCTTCAACGCCCCGGACAAATTCGCGCGCGTATGCCGCGACATCTTTCGGGTCTTCGCCGAACGAGCGGACGTTGATGATCGGATTGTCCGGATTGTTGTTAACGTCCGCGTCCGGCGCGAAAATCCACTGAACGCCTGCGGCGCGCGCTTCCAGAGCGGTGTATTTACCCGCCGCGTAGGCGAGCTTCGGGTCGCCCGTGGCGCCGATGGCCATAGCCGATGGGAAGGAAGTGCCTTCGTCGAGGCGCATTCCCGTGCCGGATTCGAAATCCGCGCCGATAAGCAGAGGAATTTTGGAGCGGCGCTGCAGCTCGTTGGTGATCACGGCAGTTGGGTAGACCTGGCTGCGCTCGAGGCCGAGGGGGCCGCGATCGGTGACGATGATGAGTCCGCCAACGCGATTGTCGTCGACCTGGTGCAGAAGCTCCTTGAACTCAGGGCTGTCGGCGGGCTTGAAGACGCCGAAATACGTGACCATCAGCATCTGGCCAAGCTTTTCGCGCAGAGTCATTTTCTTGAGGGTCTGCTCGACCCATTTGGACGAGGCCGCGGGCGGCGTTTTGGCGCGCGAACTTTTTTGGGCGCGAGCGGAAGGCGTCATGAGAGAGAATAATGCGGGAAGGACGAGCGCCATCGCGAACGGTCCGAATTTGTGCGCAAATTCCGCCCAGGGCCGTCTTGTTGACGCCTGCATCCCGTAGCTGTATATAGCACGCGCTTTCATGCGGCACAATCGAGCGTCGCTCGTGATGTTTCGTTTCCGTTCTCAATCCATTCTGATAGTCGCGGCGGCAGAAATCTTTTGGATTGCCATCGCCTCGGTGCCGTCTCCGGCGCAGAATTTGAAGCCTTTGCAGATCGTCTCGGAGCAGCGCGTCAAGACGGGCGTTGAGGTCTACGAAGGAATGAGCGCCGAGCCGTTCGCGGGCAGGAGAATTGGCATCATCACCAACCAAACCGGCGTGGATGCATTTGGTCATCGCACCATCGACATGTTTGCAGGACGCGCGGACGTGAAGCTGGTCGCGATCTTCAGCCCGGAACATGGCCTCGGAGGGACTTCTGAGGGGACAGTCGCGAATGCGACCGACGCAGCGACAGGCGTGCCAATCTACAGCCTTTACGGCGAGACTCAGCGGCCAACCGACGCAATGCTGAAAGGGATCGACACGCTCGTTTTCGACATTCAGGATGCGGGAGTGCGCTTCTACACGTATGTGACGACGATGGCGTACTGCATGGAAGCGGCTGCGAAGCACCATATCGAATTCGTGGTCTTCGATCGCCCGGATCCTCTCGGCGGGGAAGTCCTCGAAGGGCCAATGCTGGACCCGGACCGGATTTCGTTTACAGCGTATTTCCCGATGCCGGTGCGCTACGGGATGACGATTGGCGAGCTTGCGGAGATGTTCAACGGCGAAAATCATATCGGCGCGAATCTGCGCGTGATTGCCATGCGAGATTGGCCTCGAGAGGAAACCTACGATCAAACGGGATTGAGATGGGTTCCGCCATCACCCAATTTGCGCACGGTCAACGAGGCGTTTCTCTATCCGAGCATTGAAATCCTGCAGGCAGGCGGAGTTTCCGTGGGACGCGGCACGGATACGCCATTCGAGGTTGTGGGAGCGCCCTGGATTCGCTCGGACCAACTTGCTGCGGAAATGCAGCGGCGCGCGATTCCCGGTATGCGATTCGCGGCGGCACAATTTACCCCCGCAGGCAGCCTTTACAGTGGGCAATTGTGCAGCGGCGTTGAGATGGAGGTCACCGACCGAAATTCTTTTCGTTCGATGCGAATGGGACTTGAGATCGCGGATGCACTCCGGCGGCTGTACCCGGAGCGCTTCAAGATCGAGAAGATCGATACGCTGGTCGGGTCGCGTTCAACATCCGAGCGACTGAAGCGGGGAGATGCGCCGGCCGGCATCGTGGCAGGGTGGTCTGACGATCTCGACAAATTCCGACGGGTGCGCGAGAAGTATCTCCTGTATAAGTGAAATCACGCGTCGATCGGTCGGGTCTTATGCGTCGACCGTGTTTTGGCTGAGCATGCTTACGACGGAACCAACCGCAAATGTGATGAGCGTGCCGAAGAGAACATACCAAGTGTAGGCTAGGTGGGTCGCGAATCTTACTGTGACCATCGCGGCGATTCCCGCTACGAGGCCGACCAGGGCGCCGGTCTGGTTCGCGCGCCGATTCCAGAGGCGGAGAAGAAAGACGCCGAGCAGCCCGCCGTAGGTAATCGACGCAATTGTCAGCCCCGCTTCGAGGACGTGTCCCCAAGGCGCCAAGCCGAGCGCGCCGAGAATCAGTCCCCACAAGAGCGTCGCGTAGCGCGACCGCCTGACCTGCTGCGTGGCGGCAGTGGCGGTGCGATCGCCGCCGAAATCGATCATGCTCGACGAAGCCAGCGAGTTCAGCGAGCCGCTCGCATTGGACATGGCGACCGCGAAAATCGATGCGAGAACCAGGCCCGCAATACCAACGGGCATTTCGCGCACGATGAACTCTGGGAAAACGCGGTCCGTGTCGCCGCCAGGGATCGGCAACGGAGCGTGTTGCGCATAGGCGAAGAGCATTACGCCCAGCACGAGGAACAGGGCGAATTGCGCAAAGATCAATACGCCGCTCGAAAGCAGCGCGGTTTTCGCATCGCGTTCGTTCCGCGCCGCGAGCAAGCGCTGCACCATGGTTTGATCGGTGCCGTGACTTGCCATTGTAAGGAATGTGCCGCCGAGGAGGCCCGACCAAAAGGTATAAGTGCGCGTCAGGCTGATGCCGAAATCAAAGACGCGCAACTTTCCTCCTGCGGCAGCTGCGATATGCGCGACCGAGAGCCAGCCGCCGGGAATTCGGTGCAGCAAAAGAACGAAGGCGGCAACCGAGCCCGTTAGATACAGCGCGAGCTGTATCACATCGGTCCAAATCACGGCTCGCATTCCGCCCTCAAACGTGTAAATCACCGTAAGAGCCGCGACAATGACTATCGACCATCGATCGCCTGTACCAAATGCGACGCTCACAACTTTTCCGATTGCGGCGATGCGCACGCCCTCCGCGAGAGCGCGCGTGATCATGAACACGAGCGCCGCAGCGCGCCTCATCGGAACGCCGAAGCGCTTTTCGAGAAGCTGGTACGCCGTGTAGAATTCCCCACGGAAATACTGGGGGACTAGAACCGCACATAGAACTACCCGCGCGACCAAGTAGCCCATAACGAGTTGTAGGAAACCCAGATTGCCGCTATAGGCGATGGCAGGTGTGCCGATGATTGTAAGCGTGGAGGTTTCCGTGGCGACGATGGAGCACGCGAGTGCCCACCAAGGCGCCGAGCGGCCGCCGAGAAAGTAGTCTCGCAGGGTTTGTTGACCGCGCCGGAACCGGACGCCGAAAAGCGTGATGCCCGCGAGATACAGGAGAATGATCGCGAAATCGAATGGGCGGATTTGCATGGCGAGGCGCCGGCGGGTCGGGCGATGCTAACCGCCGGATTTCGAGGCTGTCAAGCGAAGTGAAAGGCACGGATGCCAAAGAAGACTTCGGATAGTGAAGCGTCGTACTTTTTGGGTTTCGACGGTGGTGGCTCGAAGACGGATTGCATTCTGGCGAACGCCGAAGGGTGCGTCGTAGCGCGAGCGAGCGCCGGACCGTCCAACCCGCTACGCACGGGATACGCGCGAGCGTGGTTCGCGCTCAGCGATGCAGGCGACAGAGTTCTGGCGAAGGCCAAGATTCACGCCGGCCAAGTGCGAGCCGTATGCGCGGGGCTCGGAGGAGCGGGGCGACCCGGCGTGGTGCGGCGCGTGACGACCTTTCTCCAGGGGAGCTATCCCAACGCGACGATTCGCGTGACGACCGATCTCGAGATTGCCCTTGAAGCCGCTTTCGGCTCCGGCGAGGGCGTGATCCTGCTGGCCGGAACCGGGTCGGCGGCTTTCGGCCGGGATGCAGCAGGCAGGACTGCGCGAGCGGGCGGTCGAGGGCCGTGGGTGAGCGACGAGGGAAGCGCTTTTGACATCGGCCGGCGCGCCGTGCGAGCCGTGACCTTGGCTGAGGAGCACCGGGGACCGGCGACGGAGCTCTCCAAAGGAATTTTTGCGCTGCACCAGTGCAGCGGTTGGGATTCGCTCGCCGAGCAAATCGCCAAGAACCCGGACGATGTTTTCCCAAAGACGTTTCCCCTGGTCGCGGAGCTTGCCGACAAAGGAGACGCGGCTTGCCGTGAGATCATGACGGGCGCCGCGGGGGAACTGGTGAAATTAGCGGCGGCAGTGGCAAGAGAACTCGGTTGGTCTGAAAGCGTGTTCGGGCTTGCCAAAGTCGGCGGAGTTTACGGCCGCTCGAAGTTCTACGATGCCGCGATTGAAGCCGAGCTAAAACAGCAGCTTCCTCGGGCGTGCGCGGTGTCAGTCGAGGTCTCGCCCGCCGAGGCAGCGGTGCGCATGGCGATGCGCCTCAGCGGTGCAAAGGGAAATGCCGCCTGAAACAGACGAGCGGGTCGGACACGCGAGATCGGCATCGAGCGAGGAGCTGAAATCGCTCGTTCACGAAGCGAGCGAGGAGGTCTTGCTCGCGCTGCTCGAAAATCCCAACATGGAAGAGCCACACGTGACGCTGCTGTTGGAGCGCCTCGATTTGCCCGCGAGCGTGCTCGGCGCCGTCGCTGCGGCGGGGAAGTGGACTTCCAGCGAGGCGGTCCGGCTGCGGCTGGCGCGGCATCCGCGGACGCCCAAGCGGTTCGCGCTCGCGGCTGTCCGTCAATTGTATCTCTTCGATCTTGTGCGGCTGAGTCTGCTGCCATCGGCACCGGCGGATATTCGTCGCGTGGCAGAAGAGGTGATACTGACGCGAATACCCCACCTGCCAGTGGGAGAAAAATTGACTCTTGCGAGGCGCGGGCCGTCGCGCGTGGCAGGCGCAATCCTTGCGGAAGGGCATGCGCAGGCGATCAAGCTGGCGCTCGGCAACCCGTTCTTGACAGAAAGTCAGATCCTGAAGGTGCTTGCGAAGACCGGTGTGCCGGAACGGGTGGTGGCAGCGATCGCTCAGCATCCGAAGTGGTCGTGCCAGTACAACATTCGGGCGGCGCTGGTTCGAAATCCGCATACGCCGCCAGGATGTGTCCGTGCATTTTTGCCCAATCTTACACTGCGCGACTTGAAAGACATCGCTGGCCTCGACTCGCTCGCACCGCATCTAAAAAAACACATTCGCCAGGAATTGACGCGGCGAGCCGAAGCGGCCGGCAAGGTGGCGGGATGAGGTGTGGCACGCGACGTCCAGATTGCGATGGCACGGAGTTAGACTAAAGCTCTCGAGGCTATGGCCCAGAAATCAAATCACGTTCGCTGGATTATGGCGCTGGGTGGCGTGGCTCTGATCGGCATGCTGGCGTACTCCTCGCTCCAGCAGACGCGCGAGCGGTACGAAGTGTGCGTGAATTTCAAGGGATCGACGCACTGCGCCACGGCGTCAGGCTCGAATTACGACCAGGCCGTGCGGAGCGCGCAGGAGATCGACTGCCAGCTTCTGGCTAACGGCCGCGACGAGAACATGGTGTGCCTCAATAGCCCTCCCGCGAGTATTCGACCCGCAAAATGACGCGATGCTTGAATTGCGGCGCCGAGCGCGAGGCAGACATTTGCGGGGCATGCGGACTCGGCACAGCTGCCGCCGAACTTTTCCTGCGCAAGCGTTTGCTGAATCGGACGGCCGTTTTTGTTCTTGGAGCACTCGCGTTTGTGGCTGCGAGCGTGCGCTACCCGCCGGTCGAGCTTGATAGCGTATTGATTTTCATCGGAGTCCTGTTCTTCCCGGCACTGGGGCTGGCAATTTGGGTGGAGCGACGCGCGCTGCGACACGCGGCGGTTGAGGCGCTCAAGCGCGTTTACTACGGTCTCGTGCCGATCCCGTGGCTGCTTGCCATTTTGCTGGTCGCGAACGGCGCCTTGGATCGCGGCCCACCGCAGGTCGAGCATGAGCGCGTGGTTGGAAAGTTCGCGATGGCGGGAGCCTTGCCGATTCGCCGGCTCGTGGTTACGTCTTGGCGCGAAGGGCACCGTTTAGAGCGTATTTCAATCGATCGCAGCGACTTCGATAGCTATCATCCAGGCGATTTTGTGGACGTCAAAGTGCAAGAAGGCCTCGTCGGCATTCCCTGGGTTGTCGGCGTTTCCAACCGCTGATCTGGCTTCAAATCCGTTTAGCTTGTGAATGGGTTGCATTCCACGATGCATGTTCTCGCGGCCTCGGGTTGCGCTCTGCGACGTGATGCTACGATCGTTTTAGGGGCGAGATTCAAATGCGCGTTCCGGACACCTGGGTCGAGCGTTTTCCTTTCCTCGAACCGCTTGAGGAGGGATGGCAGCGCGTTCCGCTGGCGGCGCTCATCGTCGCTGGCGCGTTCTATGGCTTGTTTTTGCTGCAAGCGGCCAAAGGCAGCGGCCCTCTGCTGATGATCGATCTTGTGTTCATTCCCATCCACGAAGGCGGCCACCTTCTGTTTCGCTTCTTCGGTGAGTTCCTTGCGGTGGCGGGCGGCACGCTGCTGCAGCTGGGTGTTCCGTTGATGTTGGCAACATTCTTCATTTTTCAGCGGCAAGTGATGGGAACAACATTCTGCTTGTTCTTCTTTTTCGAGCAGTTGCTGCCAATCTCGGTTTACATGGCGGATGCACGCGCTCAGGAACTGCAACTCCTCACGGTCGGTGATTCCGACAACGTGATCCATGATTGGAACTACCTCTTCGGCAAGTTCGGCCTGCTCGATCATGACACGCAGATCGCTCATGCTGTGCGCGTCCTCGGCTGGCTTGGCATGATCGCGACGGTCGCGTGGATGGTTTGGATAAGCTTGAGGAGCCGAGGCGAGGTCCGAGATCAGTAGAACGGGCGCATATCAGGCGGGTGCGGGAGCGAAACTTCGAGGACGCGCCCGTAGTCGCCCAATGTGAAGCGAATCAGCTCCGCGGGGCCCACATCCCGCTCGGTCCACTCACTGCTTGGGACCAGTAAATTCTGTTGGGCCAAATCGCCGCTCTCCAAATCCGCGCCTCGAACCACAAGACTTGAGAGCGGCACCTCATAGACGAGGCGCGCTCGCATGTCGATCATCAGATAACGGTGGCCCAATAACACGAGGACCAGGTCAGAATTCTTCTTTCCGCCTCTTTTGTCCTTCTTGTCGGGCTGGAAGACGTTCCATCCAAGGGGCGTCTTATCGTCGAGCTTCACTTGAGCCTCGCTTACCGCTTTCCAGTGAACACGCTCCGCGGTGTCGTTCGAGGCGGCTTGTTGCGCACTCAAAGTGCCGACCGAGGAGATCAACGCTATGGTGATGGCGGCGAGTGCCAACTTGGAATTGCGAATAGTTCCGATCGAAAGCGGCATCATTCAGAAGAATACATCAGTGGGGAATGCCGCGAGGCAGGCCCCGGGCTACACATCCCATTCTACAACTACCCGTCGCGACGATACGGTGACGTAGCCCTTCGCGCGGCCGTGCGCGACCAAGTCACGCAAGATCGCGACGTCCTGTTCGCAGTAGTCGGCGACGCGCTCCTTTTGACCGGCGCGCCACCACGCAACCGCCTGCATGCCATCGCCACTCTTGGCTGAACCGAGCGTTTCTCTCGCCAATTGGTCGAGTTTCACGCGGTGACCGAGTTGTTTGTACAGCTCCTCGAGGACGTCAAACGAGCGCTGGCGAAGAGCGTCGACGGGTGCATACTTGCGGAGCACTTCCAGGTCGAAACGATTGCCGTTGAATGTGACGATTCGAGTGAAGCCCGCGAGTTCGGAAATCAGCTGCGCGGCGTCTTCTTCAAACCAACGGCGAAATCCCTGGTCCCTATCCCACGTGACCGCGACCGCCAAACCGAATCCGGGGATGTTACCCCACCCACCCTCGACCTCGTGGGAAAGGCGCAGAGTTTCAATGTCCAAGTAGATTTCGCGATCGAACAATCCAGCCGTGGGACTTCCTCTCCCAGTTAGCCGCAAGAACTGATTCCTCTATATTCGAACTTCTCCGAGTGATTTGTCCAGCAGGCGCACTGCCTCGTCGACGTCTGCCCTTGCGATATTGAGCGGCGGCGAGAGCCGAATCACGTTACCGTAGAGTCCGCCCTTGCCGATGAGCAGGCTGTTGGCGCGCGCGCGTTCCATCAATTCCGCCGTTTCGGCCGGCGCAGGTTCTTTTGTTTTGCGGTCGCGAACGAGCTCGAGGCCCTGCATGAGCCCCATGCCCCGAACGTCCCCGATCAGCGCATGCTTTTGCTGAAGTTCTTCAAGCTTCTTGCGGAAGTAGGTGCCGACGACGTGAACATTCTCGAGGAGATTTTCCTCCTCGATGACTTCGATCACCGCTCGCGCGGCAACCGACGTGACCGGATTCCCCCCGAAAGTGGAGATCGTCAGGCCCTGGAATTTGCCTGCAAGTTCGGCGGTGGTGATCGTTGCACCAACCGGAACGCCGTTGGCCATGCTCTTCGCGCAGGTGATGATATCGGGTGTCACTTCCCACTGCTCGATGCCGAACCATTTCTTGCCGGTGCGGCCGAAGCCGGTCTGTACCTCATCCGAGATGAAAAGTCCGCCGTAATTCTTGACGATGCGGTAAACCATCTTGAAGTATTCAGGCGGAGGGGTAATGAAACCGCCGACGCCTTGAATTGGCTCTGCGATGAACGCTGCAATGGAACCGCTTGTGCCTGTCTGAATCAGGTTCTCAACGTCGCTCGCGCAGGCAACGCCGCAGTCGGGGTATTTCAGGTGCAAGGGGCAGCGGTAGCAGTAGGGATTTACCGCATGTGAAATTCCCACGCTGACGACCCCACCCTTGCGCCAGGCGGCCTGCGCTGTAACCGACTTGCCCAGAGCCGATGAGCCCGAATACGCGTGGCGCAACGCAACGACGTCGTAGCTCGGCCCCACCATTCTCGCCAGCAGAATGGCGGCCTCGTTTGCTTCCGTGCCCGAACTTGTGAAAAAGCTCTTCTGTAATTGGCCGGGAGTGATTTGCGCGAGTTTCTCCGCGAGGGACACAATGGCTTCGTTTGGGTAGAGCGTCGAGGTATGTTGCAGCTTGTCGACCTGGGCTTTGATCTTTGACGTTACCTTGGGATTGCAGTGGCCCACGCCGATCGTGAGAATTCCGCCAAAGAAATCAAGGTACCGATTGCCTTCAATGTCCCAGACGTACTGCATCGAGGCATGATCGGCGACCAGCGGCTCGCGATAGTAGTTTGTGACGGCCGGCCAAAGATATTGCTGGTGTTTGCGGACCACCTCTTCGCTGCGCGTGGTTGCGCTCTTCGGTTGTGTTGACATTGGCCCAGCAGTTTACTCTGTGAGATTGCGCTGCGGCAAGGGCGCGCAACAACGGTCGATCGTGAAAGAGCGTTCGTGGATTCCGGTCGTTCCCGTATAATCCCACGCAATGAAGAAGGGTGCGATCCTTAGGAATTTGGCGGGCGCCGTGGGTCGCATTTTCCCTGATTGCTTCACGCTGGGCCAGGCCATTGCGTTCAATATGTTTCTGGCTTTCTTTCCACTCCTGCTGCTCGCGCTTGGCTTGCTGGGGGCGACCTCACTTTTTCCGGACGCGCTGAAGGAAATCCCCAACCGGTTAGCCGTGATTCTTCCTCCAGGGAGCTCGCGCGTGGTGGCCGACTATTTCGTCCGGAAAGCGGTGCATCCGTGGCGATGGTTCTCGCTGGGATTGGGTGGCACGTTACTCGCCGGTACGCAGGTGATGGTGGGATATATGGAGGCATTCCGGGTGATCGAGGGCGACTTGCTCAGGCCCGAGTATTGGGCGCGACAGCTTCGGGCGCTCGGGCTTTTGTGTTTGACCATTGTGCCGATGCTGGCTGTGATCGTGCTGACTGTGTTCGGCCGGCAAATTCGATCGGCGCGGCTGTTTCAAATCGGTTCGCCGAACTTCACCCGCGAAATTGAAAGCGCTGCTTACGTGGCCGTGGTTTTTGTCCTCGCGATGGGCGTACTCGTTTTGCTTTATCGGATTGGGCGCCCGGGACATCGGGGATTCCGGGCGCTACTGCCCGGGGCGGCCGTGTCGACAGTGCTATGGTGGGCCGCCGACATCGCATTCGGCTGGTACGTCCGCAAGATGCCGTACGACGTCGTTTATCGCGGGTTGGCGTCTGCGATCGGTCTACTCCTCTGGATGTTCTTGACGGCGCTTATTGTGATGCTGGGAGCGGCGTATAATGCCGAAGCAGCAGACGAAGCCAGAGCGGGCCGCCGAGTCACGGTTCTCATGCCGTAGGCCGGCAGTGGCCGGTTGCGAAGCGCGCCGTAGCTGGTAAACTATAGAAAGTAGTAGGCAGTCTTCTGCGGTGGACACCCTTCCACTCCGCGGAGGCGCACGATGAGCGAAATCCACGTCGAGTGCTACGCGGGGCACCGTGCAGACGAACGGCCCCTCCGATTCGTGATTCGGGGACGAGAGTTCCAAGTCGACGAATTGGACGGTCGATGGTATTCCCCCGAAGCCAGCTATTTCCGGGTCCGCGCCGATGACGGCAATTACTACGTGTTACGCCATCACGAAGCGCAGGACTTCTGGACCCTCGACGGTTTTCGCTCCGCTCAGCTGGAATAGCGGAAAGCAGTGAGCGAGAAATCGGTCAAAACGGTCGAATCGCGCCGTTATCAGCGCATGGTGGTGCCCGAGGGTTTCGGGATTCGTGTGTCCGGCCGCGAGAACGGAAATGTACTCGAAGGCATCGCGAGTGTGATAGGCCTGGGCGGGATGTTCTGCCGTACAAATGATCGACTGTCACCCGGCACAAACTTGATTTTGCGGATGACGTGGGCCGCTAGTTCGTTTGAGGCGGAGTGTTCCGTCCGCCACGCCAACGAGCAGGGGATGGGGATCGAGTTCCTACACTTCAGACCGGAAGACAGACAGAAGCTCGAAAGGCTGCTTTTTCGATTGCAATCCTGACCTAAGCCGTTTCTCCGTCTTTATTTACTGTTAGTGGCAAGGCGCAACTATTGGTCGTCCCGGGGGTTAAACTAACGGGAACGAGCATGAAGCCGACCATAGCGCGCCTCACCGAAGACCGAACGAATGTCAATAGAGGTCAAGCGTCTGGCGGGCTTGTGCGGTTGCGTGAAGTCGCGAGTGGCGCATTCCTCGCTATTGCGGTAGCGGCGACTGCGATCGCAATTACCGCGGTCGGAGCGCCAAACGTTCGCGCGGACAAACACAAGTCCCCTCCTGCCAATGCAGATACCGCTGCCGTCGACAAAAAGTTCAAAGGCCATTTGCCAGTTACTGAGCTGACGGAAAATGAGGCCATCGTCCACGCCTTGAACCGCCTGGCCTACGGCCCGCGCCCTGGGGACGTCGAGCGGATTCGCCAGATGGGCCTCGAGAAATGGATCGATCAGCAACTGAATCCGGATTCGATCGCCGATTCGGCTCTCGATCAGCGCCTCGAAAAATATCCAACGCTGAAGAAGTCTTCAAAGCAGCTGCTGGACGAATTTCCGCCTCCGGCGCTGGCAGCCAAACAAGAGGGCGTGACGAAGGAAGAATACAAAGCGCAAATTCAAGAGAAGCGCCGCGCGGCGATGGCGGAAACTCAGTCGATGGAGTCGGGAATCGACAATATCGATAAGGCGCAGGTGCAGCTTGCGAAAATTCAAGGCCCCAATCGCATCATCGCCGAGCTTGCGATGGCGAAGGTCGACCGGGCGATCTACAGCAACCGGCAGCTCGAAGCCGTGATGGAGGATTTCTGGTTCAACCATTTCAACGTTTTTGCGGGCAAGGGCGCGGACCGCTGGCTGCTCACATCCTATGTGCGGGATACGATTCGGCCGCACACGATGGGCAAGTTCGACGATTTGCTGACGGCCACGGCAAAGAGCCCCGCGATGCTCTTTTATCTCGACAACTGGCTGAGCGTCGATCCGGCCGCCTTTCAGGCGTACAGACAGGAAATCGCGATGCGCCGCGAGCGCTATCAGAGGCTGTTCGGAGGATTTGCTCCGCTGTCTCCGGGCGCCGGATTCCCGGGCTCACAGGCCGGCGAAGCTCGTCAACAGCAGGATCGCGGACTAAACGAAAACTATGGCCGCGAAGTGATGGAGCTTCACACCGTCGGCGTCGACGCTGGTTACAGCCAGCAAGACGTGATCGAAATGGCGCGCTGCCTCAGCGGATGGACCGTTCGCGCGCCGCGGCGTGACCCCGACTTCATATTCAAGGCGGAATTTCATGCCGAAGGCAAGAAAACTGTAATGGGTCACACGTTCAACTATGGTGGCGAAAAAGACGGCGAAGAAGCGCTGAAGATGCTGGCAAACGATCCACACACGGCGAAATTCATCTCGGCGGAATTAGCGAGGCATTTCGTGTCGGATAATCCTCCACAGGCGCTCGTGAACCGCATGGCCGGCGCGTACAGTTCGAGCGGCGGAGACATTCGCACCGTTCTCAAGGCGATGATCTACTCGCCGGCGTTTTGGTCGAAGGAAGCGTATCGCGCGAAAGTGAAGACGCCGTTCGAACTTGTGGTGAGCACAGCACGCGCCCTCGACTCGGAGGTGACAGTTTCGTTGCCGCTCGTGCAATGGGTTGGGCGCATGGGCGAGCCGCTGTTCCAGTGCCAACCACCGACGGGATACTCGGACAAGGCGTCTACATGGGTCAACACGGGTGCTCTCTTGAATCGGCTGAATTTCGCGCTCGCCTTGGCGAGCGGCCGTATGCCGGGGACAACAGTCAATCTGCAACCGATGTTCGGAGACGATGCTTCCAAGGATCCGCAGCTCGCCCTTGCGCGTTCCGAGGAGCTGTTTCTCAACGGGCAAGTCGATCCGTCCACGCACCAGACTCTTGAAGCCAGGCTTAGCGATCCGCAGGTTTTACGAGCGAGCCTCGACGATCCCATCATGCAAGTTAATGAAGGGCTGCTTTCGGGATTAGTGCTCGGAGCGCCGGAGTTTCAACGGCGATAGGTGAAGTTGCAAGGAGGACTGCGATGAACATCTCGCGGCGATACTTCCTCAAGAATGGTGGGATCGCGATGCTGGGAATGGCCTCGCTGCCAGCGTTTCTTCAGCGCGCCGTCGCCGAGACCTCCGGTCCGAACAAGAAGAAGATGGTCGTGCTGTTCCAGCGCGGCGCGATGGATGGGTTGAATGTCGTCGTGCCATTTGCCGAGCCGGAATACTACCGCCTGCGTCCCACGATCGCGATCCCCGAGCCGCGTCGCGGCGGCGCGGAGGCTGCCATCGACCTCGACGGTTTCTTTGGGTTGCACCCGAGCCTGCAGCCGCTCCAGCCGCTTTTTCAGAATGGCGTACTCGCGATCGTGCAGGCCGTGGGCTCGCCCGATCCGACGCGTTCGCATTTCGACGCGCAGGATTTCATGGAGTCCGGCACGCCCGGATTGAAGTCGACGGAGGACGGATGGCTCAATCGCGCGATGCGGGCGATGCCGGAAGAGCACGCGTCGCCGTTTCGCGCCGTAGCGTTTGGTCCGTATCTCCCGCGCACGCTCGCCGGAAGCGCCCCAGCCGTCGCGATTCCGGATTTGAAGCAGTTCAAGATGTTCGGGCCGCAGCAGACCGTCGAAGGCGGATTCGAGGCGATGTACGCGCAGACGCTGGATCAGGCGCTGCGCGGGGTCGGCCAGGAGACGTTCGAAGCGATCGACCAATTGAAGAAGATCAATCCGGATTCGTACCAGGCGGAAAACGGCGCGGAGTATCCGACGAGCCGCTTCGGGAAAAGCCTGATGGAGATCGCGGAACTGCTAAAGGCGGACATCGGCCTGGAAGTCGCGTTTCTCGATAGCGGCGGCTGGGATCACCACGTTAATGAAGGCGGCGTACAGGGACAGCTCTCGAATTTGCTGCGCGACCTGGGGCAGGGAATCGCCGCATTTTATCAGGACTTGGGCGATCGAATGGGCGACGTCGTTTTCGTCAGCATGTCGGAATTCGGCCGCACCGCGCACGAAAACGGCAATCGCGGCACCGATCATGGGCACGCGAACTGCATGTTCGTTATGGGTGGAGATGTGAAAGGCGGCAAGGTCTACACGCGCTGGCCGGGAATGAGCGAAGAAAAGCTCTATCAGGGCCGCGACCTGGCAGTTACCACGGATTACCGAAGTGTCCTCGGCGAAATCATGACGAACCATCTAGGCGGCCGCGATTTGAATTCTGTTTTCCCCGGTTTCGCGAACGACCCGCGGCAATTCCTTGGATTAATGAAGTCCTAGCAGATTTCGCACAGAAAACAAGAAGGGGAGGGTTTGCCCCTCCCCCCGCCACTTCCAGTGATAGACCGCCGCTTACTCGCCCCCGGCCTTGATTCGCATTCCGAAGAATGATCGGTGGACGAAGAAGAAAGAGACGAGGAAAAAGACCGCTGCCAAGATGCGGGTCAACACAGCATTTTGAGAACTGAGATCGACCGCCAGCGAGACCGCGAGCAATCCGAACAGCGTCGTGAATTTGATCACCGGGTTCAGCGCTACTGAGGACGTGTCTTTGAAAGGATCGCCGACGGTGTCGCCGACGACAGTGGCGTCGTGCAGCGGCGTGCCTTTCTGTTTCAGCTCTACCTCGACGATCTTCTTCGCGTTGTCCCAAGCGCCGCCGGCATTGGCCATGAAAATCGCCTGGTAGAGCCCAAATACGGCGATAGAGATCAGGTAGCCGATGAAGAAAAACGGCTCGATGAACGCAAAGGCAAGCGTCGCAAAAAAGACGGCGATGAAGATGTTCAACATGCCACGCTGCGCGTATTGCGTGCAGATAGCGACCACTCTCTTGCTATCGGTTACCGAAGCCTTTTCAATTCCTTCAAGTTTGATATTCGCCTTGATGAATTCCACCGCGCGGTAAGCGCCTGTGGTCACTGCCTGCGTGGAAGCGCCCGTGAACCAATAAATCATCGCGCCGCCGGTGATCAGTCCGAGCACGAACGGAGCATGGAGAAGCGACAGCATCTCCTTGTTGGTCTGCAGACCGTTCGTCAACGCCATGATGATCGAAAAGATCATCGTGGTCGCGCCCACAACAGCTGTGCCAATCAGCACTGGCTTTGCAGTCGCCTTGAACGTGTTTCCAGCGCCGTCGTTTGCCTCGAGCATCTCCTTCGCGCGATGGAAGTCCACGTCGATGCTGTATTCCTTCTTTAGCTCATCCTTCACGTTGGGAACGCTCTCGATCAGCGACAGTTCGTAGACCGACTGTGCGTTGTCCGTGACCGGCCCATAGGAGTCGACCGCGATCGTCACGGGTCCCATCCCTAGGAAACCGAACGCTACGAGGCCGAACGCGAATACGGGCGCCGCAATCATGAGGTTGTCCAGACCATTCGTGCTCACCAGATACCCGAGGGTCATCAGGATGACCATCGTCAATCCGAGATAGTATGCGGAGTAATTGCCCGCTACGAAGCCCGACAGGATGTCGAGAGACGCGCCGCCCTCTTTCGCCGAGGCCACAACTTCTCTCACGTGTCTCGACTCAACCGATGTGAAGACCTTTACGAGTTCCGGAATGATCGCACCGGCTAGCGTTCCGCAGGAGATGATCGTCGCGAGTTTCCACCATTGCGTGGTATCGCCGGCGAGATCCGGAATTATGTAGCGGGAAATCAGAAATGTTAGGGCGATCGAAACGATCGACGTGATCCAAACCAAAGATGTCAGCGGTGCTTCGAAGTTCATCTTGTCGGCATTGCCATAGCGGCCCTTCGAGATCGCGCTGTTCAAGAAGTACGCCACGGCGCTCGCGACGAGCATCGCGATGCGCATCACGAAAATCCACACCAGCAATTGCACCTGTACGACCGGGTTCGAAACGCCGAGCAAAATGAACGTGATCAGCGCGACGCCGGTGACGCCGTAAGTCTCGAACCCATCGGCGCTGGGCCCGACCGAGTCGCCTGCGTTGTCGCCCGTGCAGTCCGCGATCACGCCGGGGTTGCGAGCGTCGTCCTCTTTGATCTTGAAGACAATTTTCATCAGATCCGAGCCGATGTCTGCGATCTTGGTGAAAATACCGCCTGCAATCCGAAGCGCCGCAGCGCCGAGCGATTCGCCGATGGCGAATCCGATGAAGCAGGGTCCCGCGTAGTCCCCGCGTACAAAAAGCAGGATGAAGAGCATCATCAGAAGTTCCACGCTGATCAGCATCATCCCGATGCTCATGCCCGCCCGCAATGGAATCTGGTAAATCGGATAGGGCTTGCCGCCCAGGCTTGCGAACGCTGTGCGCGAGTTCGCGAACGTGTTCACGCGGATTCCGAACCAAGCCACTCCGTAGCTCCCAAGAATTCCGACGACGCTGAAGAACAGAATGATTGCGACTTGAATCGCCGCGTAGTGCCGGAGCACGCCGAAGTAGAGGACGATCACCGCCGCGATGAAAATCCAGAGCAGAAAAAGAAATTTGCCCTGATTGACGAGGTAGGTTTTGCACGTCTCGTAGATCAGCTCGGAAATCTCGCGCATCGCGCGGTGGACGGGAAGATTCTTCAGCCTTACGTAAATCGTCAGCCCAAAGCACAGACCGAACACGCAGAAGAGAATGCCCCAGAGCAGCAGCTGATGTCCGTTCAGACCAAGAAACTGCACGCTCTTCAAATCGGGCAGCTTCAGACTTGCTTCGCCACCTTGGTCTGCGCGAGCGCCGCTCGCGCCAATCAACGCGAGCATCGCGCCTGGGATGGTCCGCAGCCCGAAGAAGCGGCGCCCCAGCGCCCGCATGTCCGCCAGCCGGGCGCTAATGAATCTGTTATGCATCAGTGATCCTCCGTCCGAGTATGCCATCAGCGATTTTCAGATGATTACGGGAGAGCAACGATAATCATGGCTTCTGGTGGTCCGTCCACACCCGCAAGGCAGCCGATTTCCTCGATGTGAATGTCCTTCCCTCAGGATAAAAGGCTCCCGGAACGGGAGCTAGTAGTCGCGAGAACCGCCCCACCAAACATATGTTTCTAGCAAGAAACCGGGACTTCGTCAACGACATTACCCCGCCCAGCTGGAGCGGCCGCGACGATTACGATTCGCGAGCGTGTTAGACTTTCGTCATGGGAAAGCGCACGATTTCACCCGGTGGGAGAATTGACGGCGAAGTCGAGCTGCCCGGCGACAAGTCGATTTCGCATCGTTACGCCATTATCGGCGCGCTGTCGGAAGGTACGACCGAGATCTCAAATTATTCCTCGGCCGCCGACTGCCAGAGCACGCTCGAGTGTGTGCGCCGCCTGGGGATTGAAGTCGAATCGAATAAAGCGACTGTACGGATCGCCGGTAATGGCCTGGGCGGACTCAAAGAGCCTCGCCGCACGCTCGACGCCGAGAATTCCGGCTCGACGATGCGGATGCTCGCAGGAGTGCTTGCGGGGCAGTCCTTCACCTCCAAGATCACTGGAGACGACTCGCTGCGGCGACGCCCCATGCGGCGGGTCATCGAGCCGCTGCGGCAGATGGGCGCGGAAATCAAAAGCAGCGAGGGCGACCGCGCCCCGCTCGAAATTCGCGGCGGCAATCTGCGTGCAATCGACTACACCCCGCCGACTCCCAGCGCGCAAGTGAAGTCAGCGATACTCTTCGCTGGGCTCTACGCAGACGGCGTGACGACGGTTCGCGAATCCGTCTGCACGAGGGATCACACCGAACTGGCACTGCGTGAGTTCGGTGCAAACGTCGAGACGAGCCGCGGCGTGGTCCGGATTCACCCGAGGCCCAAACTTGTGGCGCGCAAGCTCACCGTCCCGAGCGACCTTTCGACGGCCATGTTTCTGATCGGTGCAACGCTCATCCTACCCGAATCGTCGCTGATGCTGCACAATGTGGGCCTCAATCCCACCCGGGCCCGCGTGCTTGATTTCCTGGTTTCCATCGGTGCGCCGATCCGCGTGCCATCATTGCAGGCGCGAAACGGTGAGCTCGTGGGAGATATTTCGGTTCGACATGCGGCGCTCGAAGGCGGGTTGATTTCCGGCGCCCAGGTCCCAGAAATGATCGACGAGTTGCCCATGCTCGCCGCTCTGGGTCCTTTTACGGAGAAGGGAATTGTGATTCATGATGCGCAGGAACTGCGCGTGAAGGAAAGCGACCGGATTCGCACGATCGCGCAAGGTCTGCGTGCCATGGGCGCAAGCGTCGAAGAGTTTCCCGATGGATTGCGGGTCGAAGGCCGTTCCGCAGGAAAGCTGCGCGGCGCCTCAATCGCTCCAGAGGGGGATCACCGCATCGCAATGGCGCTAGCCGTCGCGGCACTGGCCGCTGAAGGCGATACCGTAATCCGCGATGCCGAATGTGTGGGAGTGTCGTTTCCGCAGTTTTTCTCCGCGATAGAGCGTCTTCGCGGAATCAAAACGTGACGGGCGGGATTTCGGCGTCAAAAGTGCTGATCAGCCGGCCTTGCGGAGATGAACCGTCCCGTAGCTGGTAGTGATGCTGAGCATTGGTCCGGCACCACCAAATTGCCCGCTGATTTGACCCTGAGTCTCCTCGTTCAAGGTTTTTAGCGACACAGACTGAAAGTCACTTTGAACCTCTCCCGACCGCGAAACAGCCGAGACCCCAAAGCTCGATCGCGCTGGCAAAGTAACATCGGTGTCCCCTGATTCGTTCTTTACGATGAGATCCTCGCGCGGTGGCGCCTTGTATGCGACCTTCACGTCGCCGTGCGTATTGAAGATCTCGATTTTGCCGGCGACATTCTTCACGTCGATGTCCTTGTTGTGCGCAATCAGCTTGGCCGCTCCATCGGCACCGGTAAGCGCGATGTCACTGGAATCGGCGTCGAGGCGACCGGTGAGGTGGTCAACAGTTAGGTCCGCCCAGGGAGAGACGCAGCGCGTCGACTTCGCAATATTCGCAATTCGAACTGAGCCGACAAAAGCGCCCTCGATCGCGGCGTCACCCGAAACGTTGCTTATGTCAACATCGTCGCCTCGGCCGGTGAGCTTCACGTTTCCGTCAACACCCGAAACTTTCACATCGCCATGTTGCGACCCGATGGAGACGTCCGAACCAACATCATGAATCTGGATATCACCGTTGGCCGAGTGTGCGACCACGCCCCCGGAGATTCCGGCAATTGCGACATCGCCATGCCCGGTACTGACATCAAGACTTACAGCCTTCGGTAGAGCCACGTCCAAATCCGTGCTCGTGAGAGCTCGAAAACCGAACCGGCGAACCGGATGAATGTGGTAGTCGTTGCCGGACTCCTCGATCACGACATCCACACTTCGCATCTGCGCGTCCGCTGCTGACTCCGACGGTCCCCAAGCGGTTTGCTTCAGGTTGACGCGAAGTTCGCTGCCTTCAACTGAGTGAATGGAAATGTCCCCCCTCTCCGTTTCGATCTTTATGTGCGCTCCGGCAGGAAGTGTCTTCGGGGCGATCTGGCGCGTTTGCGAATAGGACTGGTGGAAAGGCGGAATCTCGATGTCCAAGTCCGCAGCATGTTCGCGAATCCAATCGCGAAACACGAAACCGGCGAGCACAAACGCGAGCAGGATCATCAGAGCGGCCTCACCGCCTGAAAGGAGCGGTGCCCGCGGCTCCCCGGCGCGCTGCGCGGAGAAATGATCCACCAGCTTGGCAACGCCCCAGAGAATGATCAGGACCGGCCAATAAACTCGGATCAAGTGCCCGATTCCGAATGAAGGATCAAAGCGATCCAGCAGAAAAAGTACACCGATCAAAATCAGGAGCAGACCGGTAAAGATGGAACCTCGGCGTCGAGCCCCGTTGCTCATGTGTTTTTCAAGGCCCCGTATGCCCCTCTCGCGAAACCATTGCTTGACACACTAAGATCCCTCCCAAAACGATCAACGCGACCGGCCAGAGATCGAGAAAGCTGAAGCGTGAATATTCGCCGATCAGAAAAAGCACGCCTAGCGTTATCAGCATCACGGGAAAGATCAACCCGCGCGTTCGGCACTGCATGCACGAGCAGCGTGGTGCCGCCGGAGTTGCCATGACCTAAGCTCCTAAGCGTTTCCTTTCATTCGATCCATGAGTATCCAAACGCCGAGCGCGACCAGAGCAATCGGCCACCCCTTGATCAACCATTCCTTGTGCAGCAGGCCGAAATTTGCCAGCAGGAAGATGACACCGAGCGCGATCAGGACGATCGCGCCCATCGGCGTGCGTTTCTGCTGGGGCGCGGAGTCGATCGCCAGCGGCTCACCCAATCTGCAGGCCTTCGCCGTGCGGTACGCTTCGATGGGCATGTAGAAATAAAAGCACCCGAGCCCGATGCCGAGGAACGCATAGTAGGCACCTCCCGGCAGATCCATATTAAGCAGCGCGATAATGCCCCCGAAGACCGCAACGTGGATGAGCGCCTTGATGTATTCACCGTTATAAACAGCGCCGAGACCGGGGATGAATCCCAGCGCAAGGGCCACGCCCGGGTGACTCCCCGAGTTGCCACGGGCGCCTGGCGCCGCCGAGACGATGGATGAAAGGCACGTCTCGCAATATAGTGCGCCCCCAACTTCACGAGTACATCCAGGGCAGAGCGCTTTGCCGCATTGTCGGCAGTAACCGGTCGCTGCGACATCGGAATGAACGGCGCAGTTCATAGATCACTCCTCAGAGTTTAATCCAGTGGACTCGGTGGCAATCCACTGATCATCAGCATGGCGAGTTCGGCGGTGCTTTGCACCTTGCGGTGCCCGGCGGGTGGCGCGGCTTGCGACTTCGGACGGGCGTCGGAGTCCGGCGGGTGTTGTTCTGGCGCGGCATCGGGCCGCCCAGCTGGCGTTGGCGTCGGTTCGGCGCTCGGTTGAGGCTCGGCAAAGAGCCGCGACTGGATCACGTAGACCACGCGCAAATCATTGACGATCTTCACTCCTCGAGCGTAGGTGAGGTGTATGTGACGGTTTGCGCTGTAATACAAATTCACCGGATTAAACGCCATTCTGCGTGGCAGCGCGCCGACTGCGTGAAATACGACGAAGAACGAAGCGGCCACGGTTACAACGCCCATTGCCAGCCGCATCGGTGAGATTGCAGGCAACCAAGCAAACCAGCGTTTGGCCGTCTGCCCTCGCGGCGACACGCCACGCGTGGCGGCTATGATCCTGGAAGCAAGAAACGGCGGCTCTTCAATCTGGGGCAACTGTCGCATGCGCTGCACGACGCCACCCACCTGCGCGATCAGGCGGGTGCAGCGATCGCATCCGGCTGCGTGCGCCAAATAGGCGCTTGCGTCGGCCCCGACGAGCCTATTGTCGAGGACGTCGCTCAATCGTTCTTCCGTAAGTGTGCAGTTCCAGTTCATTTCTCGTTCGCTACTTTGCGCGCCTATGCGGGGCGAAAGCCCATTTCCTCGAGGATTCGCGCCAACTCGATGCGTCCCCGGTTAATTCTTGACTTCACCGTTCCCTCCGGCACTTGAAGCACCACTCGAATCTCGTCGTAGTCGAGTCCCTGCAAATCGCGCAGAATGACGGCCTCGCGCAGTTCAGGCGAAAGTCGGCTAAGCGCCCGTTGCACCTGCACACTCAATTCGCTCGCCTCGGCCCAGCTATCAGGAGTGCGTGCCGGGGAAGGGTGCTCGTCGAACTGCGGCAGCGCATCAATCGAGTCGGTCTGTCGGTCGCGCCGCGTGCGGCGGTAATGGTCGACCAGCAGATTTCGCGTGATGCTGGTCAGCCACGTGGTGAAGGCACCTTGCGCGGCTTGATAGCTCGCGAGCGTCCGGTAGACGCGAACGAAGACGTCCTGGCTTAAATCCTCAGCCGCGGCAGCGTTGCCCGTGAATCGGTAACAGAGGTTATGGACGCGCCGCGTGTGCCGCCGCACAAGTTCCTCCCAGGAAGGCCCGTCGCCCCGGAGACAGAGCTGCACCAGTTGAGCGTCGGGCTGCAATCCCTTTCAGCCTCGTAAACTCCATTACCACTCGGCCTCACTGGATGGAACGCAGGCTGAGGCCGAAAAGTTCCCTTGGCGCGGCATCTTATTCGTCCCGGCAGTGGAAACACAAGAACGAGTACTCAAAAATTGGCTGATCGCATTTTCTGGGCGCCAATCGGAGCGGAGTCGCAACAGAGGAGGTTGTGCTCCTTGACACTCTCAAAAGCTTGCTGCTAGGGTTCAAACCGGATGCTTCGAAACTCGCGACGTTACCTGTTCCTCCTTCTTGCTTTTCTTGCGCTGGCTTTCCTGCTCTACAAATTTCGCAATGCGATCTCGCTGGAGGGGTTCCGCTGGGGTCTGGTTGCAGCTTCGCTTCGTCACGCTCGGCTTTCTCTTCTAGTGCTCTCGCTCCTGACGATATACATTTGCTACGCAGTCCGGGCGCTCAGATGGGTGCGTTTCTGCCGCGGACTTGGCGAGGCCCACTTCGCCAACGTATATAGCGCCACACTCATGGGTTTTACTTGTGTGTTTCTGCTTGGTAGGGCCGGGGAACCGGTTCGACCCGTCCTAATCGCGCAAAAAGACTCCCTCTCGATGCCTCGCATGTTTGGGATCTACGTGGTGGAGCGCGTTTTCGATATGGGGGCGACGGTCCTGCTTGCGATCGTTGCGCTCCTGTTATTCGAACAAAATCGTACGGTTAGCTCGGAAAACGACCTCGTACTTAAGGCCGCTCGTTCTGCAGGTGTCATTTTGCTTGGCGGGATTGTTGCTGCTGTCTCGTTTCTGGTGTACTTCCGTCAGCATGGCGCCAGGTGGTTGGCCGCCAGGCTCGAACATAGCAAATGGCGGCACGGCTGGCGCGGCAGGGTCGTGCTCTTGCTGCAAGGTTTCAGCGAGGGCCTGCAAAGTATCCGGACTTGGTGGGACCTTGCTGCGCTCTCTGGCTATACCGCCGTGCACTGGATTCTGGTCGTGTTCGTCTACTTTTGGACAGCGCATGCATTTGCGGGTTCGCTGGCCGCTCTGAGTCTCAGCAGCGTCATCCTCGTGCTGGCGTTCACACTGGTCGGGTCGGCGGCGCAGCTGCCGGTAGCCGGCGGCGGATCGCAAGCCGCGAGTTTCCTTGTTCTGACGCTCATCTTAGGAGTAGAAAAGGAGCCCGCGGCAGTCGCGTCGATCGTCTTGTGGCTTATCGCCTTCGCCGGATGTTCCCTGGTGGGAGTGCCGTTGCTCTTGCGCGAGGGTTGGTCAACGGCCGAATTGCGGCGTATGGCGCGCGATGAGGAAAAGGCCGAGGAAAAACACCTTCTGGCGGACGCTGAGCACGTCGCAGCATCGAAAGAGAGGCCGTAGTGAAGTGCCCTTTTTGCGCGCACTTGGATGATAAGGTAATCGACTCGCGCGAAGCGCGGACCGGCGACATGATTCGCCGTCGCCGCGAATGCTTGAAGTGCAATCGCCGCTTCACCACCTACGAACGCATCGATGAAATTCCCTACATGGTCATCAAGAAGGATGGCCGCCGCGAGAAGTTCGACCGCCAGAAAATTCTGCAGGGTCTGCTCAAGGCATGCGAGAAGCGGCCGGTGCCGGTCGCCAAATTGGAAGCGATTGTCGATCAGGCCGAGGCTTTCGTCAGCGAAGCTGCAGATCGCGAGCGGACGACTACAGAGATCGGCGAGCTGCTCATGGCGCAGCTCAAGAAGCTCGACAAAGTCGCTTACGTCCGATTTGCTTCCGTCTATCTCGACTTCAAGGACGTGAAGGAATTCATGGATGAGCTCAAAGGCCTTCTCAAAGAGCGAGCCCGGAAGTGACTTAGGCTTGCCAGACTCCCGCCGCAAATTTCTTCACGGTACGGAACCCAAGACTCTCATAGAGGTCCACAGCACGCTTGTTGACCGACGTCACTGTTAACGAGAGGTATTGGTAGTTGCGCCGGCGAAGCGCCTGGATCGAATGTTCCATCAAATGGCGGCCGACTCCGGAACCCTGATAGCCGGGCATGACGCACACTTGCGTTGTGTGCCCCACTCCTTCCGCGACGGTTGAAGTGAGAATCATTCCGACTAGGCGATCTCCCGTCGCGGGCCGCACCAGAAACGAAGCTTCCGGCAAGAACTGTCCGCAGCCGGGGAGAAGCACGATATTGCGCAGAAATCGCAGGCTGCCGGGCTCGCTTCGGTATTGATCGTTGATCTGGCCGTCCACATGGTTTGCGTACGCAAGTTGGATGAGACGGGCGGCGGAATCGAAGGCGCGATCGGTCCACGGCTCTACGCGCAGGCCTGCTGAAAGCGGCGTGCCCTTTAGTCTGGCGTCGTCGAGCGACAGGAGCATGAATTGGCGTGCGTGCAGTTGAAAGTGTTGGGAAAGAAAGCCTGAATCGAGGTCTATTCCGAAGGGCATAAGTTGCGCTTCGATACGTTCCAGCCGCGGCATCGATCGAAGCATGCTCAGCATTTCCGTCAACAGGCGCTCGGTCGCGGTGCCTTGCGCGTGCTGCGATGAGACGAACAATCCCCCAATCAGACCTTTGTGTTCTTCCACAACGTAGAAACCGTAGCCGGTCAAACGGCCGTCCTCGAGTGACGCGCAGCCTCCTAGAGCGTGTGAGTCGATAAACTTGCGGACGAGATCGATCGAAGGCCGGTAATCCCAGTGGAGTTCTTCGCGCCATCGGCGAGTCTCCTCCTGGAACAAGCCCTCGAGTGACCGTGAATGTAACTGGCGAAGGTCTACGATCTGCATGAACGCCCGAACGTCCCCTCGGTTCATTATAGCTTCGTGCCGTGCCGGAACACAGTACGCACGGATTGTGCTTCGGTCACGGCGAACCCGGGTTCCCTGCGAACTGTGCTAACATTTCCTCGCCGAGGCGCGTACGCGCAGCGCCCGCGCCTATTGCATGGCTGTGCTTTCCGAATTTCGCTATCTCATATCGCGTATTGCCAAGGTGTTGTCGGGAATCCTGGCGCTACTTCTGTTCGGTTTCGTCACGATCGCCACCGTCTCCGGATACCTGCTCTACCAAATTCTTCACCCGCCGCGTAACGCAGCCACCTTCGATCTCAATGTGATGATGGGCCATCCGTCGACCTTCTCGTTCGACATTCCTGGTGCATCAACGCGCGAAGGATGGCTATTCCCTGGATTGCGTGGAGCGCCGACGATCGTGGTCTGCCACGGATACTCGTCTCAGCGAGGCGAGGTGCTGACGCTCGTTACAGCCCTGCAGGACCATCAATTCAACGTCTTTCTCTTTGATTTTATGGGCCATGGGACGAGTCCGGGCACAACCACGTTGGGCTATCACGAAACTGCCGAGCTGCGCTCAGCGATTCAGGCGCTTTCCACGCGCGATGACGTGGATCCTCAGCATTTCGGGCTTTGGGGAGTCGATATGGGCGGCTACGCAGCGCTGGAAGTCGCAGCAGCCGATCCGCGCATCACAGCCCTTGCCGTGGACGATGCTTACGACGATCCGCGCTCCCTCGTAAGAATGGAAGTGCAGAAATCCGGGCTGACCGCGCTGCCGTTTGTTCTCCGTCTTTCCGATTTCGGCTTCCGGATGGCGAACTATCCGTTTCGCGACGAACCGCCCGTCTCGACGCGCTTGGCGCGCACGCGAGGCGTGCCCAAGCTCTTTGTGCAATCCGAAGATCGGCCCGCTCTTGCCAATGAGACATTTCAGCTCTTCATCAAAGCTCCCGATCCGAAATCGACCCTGCGCGAAACGCAAAGCTACCGCGACATGTCGGACGACGATCGCAAGACGTATGAGAGCCAGATCGTGAACTTCTTCCTCCAAAGCATGCCGCCTACTGCAGGTCACTGACGTGGAACCGGCGCCGCCGTCACAGGCACATACAGAATCCCCGCATAGTGCTCGTCAAGAAATCCGCCGATCCTGCCGAAGCTTCTGATTTCCTTCGCGCCTTCAGGCGTGGTCAGGACGAGAGCCGGTCGATTATCGGATCGGGACCATTCCGGTAGCTCACGTCGGAAATAGAACGCAAGCCCGTAAACCCAATTGCGGCGCAGCCGGTAGGTGAAAATGCGGTCGGGGTGACGATCGCTGCGGAGGAAAAGGGCATGGGGCCGCGCAGAGTAGAAGTAGTCGAGCAACGGGAGAAAGCGCGAGCTTGCAATTTCGACAGCGAGAATCGTCCACAATGCGCATAAGCCCACGACAACGCCTAGGCTTTGCCGATATCCGGCAAAGATTATTCCCGCAGCGATCAGCGCAGTGACTCCGAGAGCGGCGTAGCCGAGCACGGAGACCGACGCCGTTTCCTGGTACGCCGCGAGCGCTGCCCAGTCGAAGCGCTGCGCGAAACGCAGAGCGACGATGGCGACAGTCACGCAGGTAACGGCGATGATTGCCGATAGCGTCGCGGCCGTGCCGCGCTTTTTTGCGAACGCCCGGTCGAGCGCAACAGCACAAATCAGGGCGAGGGGCGGAATCGCGGGCAAGACGTACCCTGGCAGTTTCGACTGTGAAAAGCTGAAGAATGCAACCGGGAATACCGCCCAGCACGCGAAGAAAAAGCCGGGCGAGTGAATCCAGCCGTTTTCACGCCACCGCCGCAACCCCGCTCGTGCGACAGGCCACAGCAGCGCGGTCCACGGAACAAGTGCGACCAGCACGATCGGGCCGAAAAACCAGAACGGCTGCCGGTGCTGAAACATGGGGGTCAAATACCGCTCGACGTTGTGCTCGAACAAGAACACTCGGAGGAAGTCCGGATTGCGAAGCGTGCAGAGTACGTACCACGGCAGCGCTATGGCGCAAAACACCGCGATCCCTAGGGGATGCGCCAGCCGAATCGCTTCGCGCCATTGCTTTGTAGCGAGAGCCCAAATCGCGATCGCGCCGCCTGCGAGCGCAATCGCGGCAGGCCCCTTCGCCAGCACTCCCATTCCAAGGAACAAGCCGAACAGTACGATCGGCAACTTCTCCGCACCGGCGAAGCCGACATGCCTCGCGTTCGCGCCACGCAGCGCGCCGTAGCGACGAAGAAGGGCTGCTGCGCTTGCCATTGCGAGCGTGATCGAGGCGCTGAATAGCATGTCGGGAGACGCGGAGCGCGCGAATCCGATAGCGGCTACGCTCGTCGAGAAAATCAGCGGTGAAATCAGCGCCGGGCCTAGTTCAAAAGCTTGTTCATCGCGGTAATGTTTCCAGCCTAGCCACCCGACCCCCAGCGCCGCTGCAAGCGCTGCGACTGCAGAAGGTAGCCGTGCAGCCCATTCGGCTGGCAAATGCAGGACAAATCCGATCGCCGCAGCCCAGTAATAGAGTGCAGGCTTCTCAAACCAGGGCGCGCCATATAAGCGCGGAGTTACCCAATCACCGGTTTCTGCCATGGCACGCGCGATCCAAACGTACCTCGGCTCGTCCGGTCCTACGAGGCCCAATGCACCGAGATGCCCCAATAGGCAAATCAGTACGGCGACCACAGCTATCGCGAGTAGCCCGGCTCGCTGCGGTCGTTGAGCGAGGTTCGTGTCGTTCAAAGCGCGTTCGAGTCTATCACCAGCCGATTCGAAATGAGTTTCACGCGCTCATTCGCAAGTTGCCGTGCCACTGGTGTCCGATAGACGTCTCCCGCATAATGGCTCGCGATGCGGGAATGGTTCGAGTACATCGCGGCATGGACAGGGTTGAAGACGCTGGGAATTTTGCCGAGGCCGGCGGCGCGTTTTGTGGGGGCCAGCTTCGCTGTTGCCGCGTACTTGATACGCCCGCCACTCCGTCGCGCCGCGATGTTCAACTTGCGCCTCGCGTTCCCGGATTGGACCGATGCCGATCGCCGGCGCGTAGTCAGAGGCATGATTCGGCAGGTCGGCTGGATGGCTGGGGAATTCTCGCAGTTTCCTAAATACAATCGCGAGAAGATCGAACGAATTGTGGTTGTAGACGGATTCGAGAATTTCGAAAATGCGCGGCTGCGAGGAAAGGGAGTGCTTTTTCTCACCGGCCACATGAGCGCTTGGGAGCTGGCTCCCTTTGCGCAAGCGCTTTACGGATACCCGCTTCATTTTCTTGTTCGCCCCATCGCCAACCGCCGCCTCGATGAACTCATCAATCGCTACCGCTGTCGGTCTGGCAACCAACCGATCGAGAAGAATCGGGCGGCGCGCGCAATTCTTAAGATTTTGGGCGAGGGCGGGACGATCGGAGTTCTTTCGGACCACAACACATCGCACGAGAACGTCTTCGTGAATTTCTTCGGCGTGCCCGCGGCAACAACCTCGGGGCTTGCGAGAATCGCTCTTCGCACGGACGCCGCAGTTGTGCCCGGGTTTCTTTCGTGGGACCCGGAGATCCGAAAGTACCGATTGCGTTTCGAGCCGGCTGTCGAAATCTCTCGCACCGGTAACGAAGAAGCGGACGTTATCGAGAACACGTCCCGGTTCACTCGCGTGATCGAGGACCACATCCGAGCCCATCCCGACCAGTGGCTCTGGGTGCACAAACGCTGGAAAACTCGCCCGCCCGGCGAAAAGCCGATTTATCCATTCTGATCACTATAGGGGGAGAACCAATGACGCGGACTTTGGGAGAACTTGCGCAATTCTTGGGAGCAAAGCTCGAAGGCGACGCTCTCATTGAGGTCACTGGCGTTGCGAGCCCCGAAGGGGCGCGTCCCGATGATTTGATCTATTGCGACTCGCTGCGCCATTTGGATCGTGTTGTGAATTCCGCGGCGCGGGCGGTGATCCTGGCGCTCGACAGCGGCTTGGCCAATAAAGCCGTTCTCCGGGTGCGCGAACCTAAGCTGGCGTTCGCGAAAGCAGCGGCGTGGATACTTGAAAAGGCGGCTGCTGGAGCGTCAATTCATCCGACTGCTGTTGTTTCAAGTACCGCTCGAATCGCGACAGGCGTGTCGATCGGGCCTTTGGCTGTGATCGAAGAAGAGTGCCGAATCGGCGCGAACTCCACAATCGAAGCTTTCTGCTTCATCGGCCGCGGCGCCCATCTCGGCGAAAGCTGCCGTCTTCATGCTCGTGTGACCTTGTACCCGGGGGCGCACTTGGGAAATCGCGTCGAGGTGCATTCGGGAGCAGTAATCGGAAGCGACGGCTTTGGTTACGTTTATGGCGAGGGCCGGCACTGGAAATTTCCGCAGATTGGCGGCGTTGAAATCGGGGACGACGCGGAAATCGGCGCAAATACGACGATTGATCGCGGTTCGCTGGACGTCACTCGAATCGCCACCGGAGTGAAGATCGACAACTTAGTCCAGATCGCGCACAACGTTCAAATCGGGGAGCACTCGGTGATCGCCGCTCAGACGGGCGTGTCGGGCAGCAGCTCAATCGGCGCGCGATGTGTCGTTGCGGGTCAGGTGGGAATCGCGGACCATTGCCGAATCGAAGACGAAGCCATCCTCGGAGCCCAAGCCGGAGTCCCGACTGGAAAGACAGTTCGCAGCGGCCAGACGGTTTGGGGCACGCCGGCCCGTCCTTTGGAGAGGTTCAAGGAGCAATACGCTTATTTTGCGCGCCTGCCGGAGTTGGCCGAGCGCCTACGGAAGTTAGAGGAGCGTGAATAGCAGGCTAGGGTGCCGACCATCCTGTGTGCAGACCCGCGGATGTGTCACTTTAAGGAAGATTCTTGCTACTTCGGGGCAGCCCCAACGACGGAGCCGACATCATAACCGTCAGGTCAAATGAAGCAATGTCTTGTGTTTTCAGTTGACCGGCGAAAACATACAAAAGATAATACCGAGGAGCGTAGCTATTAAGCATCTTCCGGGCGGGGAGGTCAAGTTCGACTCCCAGTCTAAACTTCATGATGCCCAGAACTTAGTAGGGTTTGCGAACCGCGGTGTGCGACCACGGGCCAGAACCAATCGCCGCGGCGGGCTCAACTGTGACGATTTATGTCTGAGGGGTTGATGACACCGGAGGCAAGGCTGCAGGTTGAGGCACCAGGCAGTGCCTCAGAGGCTGCGACGGCAGTCGCGCCGCGCCGCGATGTCGAATCACAGGTCTCCCAGACCATTTCCCGCGCCGTTAATTGGTTTCTCTCAGCCCAGCATCAGGATGGTTACTGGTGGGGCGAGCTCGAAGCCGATACCACGCTAGAATCCGACTACATCCTGTATCTCCACATTTTGGGCGAGTCCAAGTCCGAAAAGGTGGAGAAGCTCGCCAGATACATTCGCGATCGGCAGCTCCCTGACGGTGGTTGGAATATTTTCTACGGCGGCCCTTCTGAACTAAACGCGACTGTCAAAGCCTGGGTTGCTCTGAGGCTTGCAGGTGATTCGCCGGCGTCTCCGCAGTTGGAGCGTGCCAAGCAGAAGATCCACGAATTGGGTGGGCTGGAACGCACAAATTCGTACACCCGCTTTTATCTCGCCATGGTCGGGGCGGTCGATTGGTCATATGTTCCCGCGATCCCGCCGGAGATCATGCTTCTTCCCGGCTGGTTTCTGCTGAATCTGTACGAGATGTCTTCGTGGACGCGCGGCATTGTCATTCCGCTCGCCATCGTCTGGGCGCACAAGCCCGAATGGAGTCTCCCCGATGGAGTGACGGTGGATGAACTCTATCGCGAACCCGGCGTCAAGCCGCCGTCTCTCTCGTGGGACCGGCGAGTCGTCTGCTGGAAGAATTTTTTCCTCGCACTGGATCGCAGTCTGAAGCTTTACGACAACCTGCCGTGGAAGCCGTTTCGCCGCGCAGCACTCGCGCGCGCCAAGAAGTGGATGCGCGAGCGATTGGAGCGCAGCGAGGGCCTCGGTACGATTTACCCCGCCATGATGAATTCGATTTTTGCGCTGCTGGCAGAGTGCGGCGACACGACCGACCCGTTGCTCACGCGCGAAGTCGACTTTCTGGCCCGATATGAAATCGAAGAACGCGGGACGCTGCGCGTGCAGCCCTGCATCTCCCCGCTATGGGACACGGCGATCGCGATGGTCTCGCTTCAAGAAGCGGATCTCGATCCGTCGCACCCGTCGCTGCTGGCCGCATCTCGATGGCTGGTGCGCAATCAGATCTTGGGGCCCGGCGATTGGCAGGTGAAAGATCGAAAGGCCGAACCGGGAGGATGGGCGTTTGAATTTCGCAACGATTTCTATCCTGACGTCGACGATACCGCTTTCGTCTTGATGGCGCTGAGCCGCGTGGACGATCCGGACCGGGCGCGTCTGCGCGCTTCTATGAAGCGCGGTCTCGCGTGGCTCTTGAGCATGCAGAATGCGGACGGCGGCTGGGGCGCGTTCGACCACGAAAACAATCTGGAATTCCTCAACAATATTCCCTTCGCCGATCACAACGCGATGCTGGACCCCTCGACTGCGGACGTAACCGCGCGGGCGCTCGAGTGCCTCGGGCACATGGGTTGGTCCGCGACGCATCCGGTCGTACAGCGTGCCCACGAATATCTGAAGCGCGAACAGGAGAAGGACGGTTCGTGGTTCGGCCGCTGGGGTGTCAACTACATTTACGGTACAAGCGGCGTCCTTCGTGCGCTCGAAGCGGCGGGCGTACGCGCAGAGCAGGAAATGCAGCGCGCCGCCGAATGGCTGCGTTCCGTCCAGAATCCCGACGGCGGATTCGGCGAAACGATTCTCTCTTATTACGACACGGCCCACAAAGCGAAAGGCAAGAGCACCGCGTCACAAACCGCCTGGGGCCTGATCGGACTTCTGGCTGCGGTCGGCCCGGATGATCCAGCGGTTGCGCGCGCCGTGGCCTGGCTTGTTTCCAATCAGAATGAAGACGGCGCATGGGACGAAGCCGAATTTACTGGGACCGGGTTTCCGCAAGTGTTCTATCTGAAATATCACCTCTATCGAAATTCTTTCCCGCTCTACGCTCTGGCGCGCTACGATAATTTGCGCAAAGGCCGTACGAGATTTCAGGGAGTGCAGGTGCCCGCATCCGAAATTGAGCATCCAAATGGATTCTGGGGGTAGTGGATGAGAACTCCGTTAAGCATGTTCACGACCATGTCGGGCTACATCATGCGCAAAGGCCTGAGTGGCGAGAAGAAGTTCCCGCTCACGATGATGCTCGAGCCGCTGCACACCTGCAATCTGACGTGCACCGGTTGCGGCCGCATCCGCGAATACAAATCGACGATCAACGAAATGTTGACGGTCGAGCAGTGCCTGAAGGCTGTCGATGAGTGCGGCGCGCCGATCGTTTCGATTTGCGGCGGCGAACCGCTCATGTATCCGGAAATCGGGAAGCTTACGAGAGATATTCTCGCGCGCAAGAAGCACATCTATCTGTGCACCAACGGCATCTTCATTCGCAAGAAGCTGAAGGATTTCAAGCCGACCTCGCGCTTTTTCTTCAACGTCCATCTCGACGGACTCGAGAAGACGCACGACATTTGCGTGGAACGGGACGGCGTGTTCCGTGAGGCGATCGAGGGAATCAAGGCTGCGAAAGCGGCGGGCTTCCTGATCACTTCGAACACCACGATTTACAAAGAGACCGACATCGAGGAGATTGATCAGCTTTTCGAGTATCTCCAAACCCTCGGCGTCGACGGGCACATGGTTTCTCCTGCCTACTCCTACGCTGCGGTGGATACGAAGGACATCTTCATGTCCCGCGAGGAGATTCGCGAGAAATTCATCCAGGCGAGCCAGCTGCTCGAGCGCTACAACATCATGACGACGCCTGTCTACATGGAATACCTCCGCGGCGAGCGCGAGCTGATGTGCACGGCGTGGGGCAACCCGACCTACAACCCGCGCGGCTGGAAAGGCCCGTGCTATTTGATGACGGACGCTCACCATCAATCATTCAAGGACCTAATTGAAAAGACCCCGTGGGAGCAGTACGGACGCGGCCGCGATCCGCGTTGCGCGGACTGCATGGTTCACGTCGGCTACGAAGCTTCCTCCGTTTTGGGAGGCAACAAGAAGTTCGGTGACACTTGGAAGCTTTTGAATTGGACGTTTTCGGGAAAGATGGGCGGCCTTCTGAAAGATCGGCCCGCAACGGCCAGATCGAAGGCTAACGGCAATGGCCGTTCGAACGGCAACGGTGCAACGAATCATCGCGTTGCGGCTGTTCCGCTCGCATCGGAGCAGGAGAAAGAGGCTTTCCGCATTCTATGACCACGCTCGTTACGGGCGCTACCGGTTTTGTCGGGAGTCACGTGGCGCGCCAACTTCTTGCAGCTGGGCATCGCGTGCGCGTTCTCGTTCGTCCCTCAAGCAATCTTCGTGCGCTGGAAGGGCTTTCTGTTGAGCGTGCCGAAGGTGATCTGGGCGATTTGATTTCACTAGATCGCGCCATGCGCGGTGTTCGCCGCGTGTTTCACGTGGCGGCGGACTACCGCTTGTGGACGCGCAACCCAGAGGAAATTTACGCAACGAATGTCGAAGGCACGCGCCGCCTGTTTGAAGTGGCCGCCCAGGCGGGTGTCGAACGCATCGTATATACGAGCACGGTAGCCACAATCGCCGTCACGACGCCGGCTGGCGAGCTGCCGAGCGAGGAAACTCGCGCGACGCTCGATCAAATGATCGGGCATTACAAACGGTCAAAATTTCTCGCTGAACTTGAGGCTCTGAAACGCGCGGCGGCGGGTCTGCCGATCGTGATCGTCAACCCGACTGCGCCGGTCGGGCCGGGCGATTGGAAGCCGACTCCTACGGGCCGCATCATCCTCGATTTTCTCAACGGCAAGATGCCTGCCTACGTTGATACAGGACTGAATGTGGTCGGCGTGGAAGACGTGGCAGCCGGGCACATTCTCGCTGCCGAGCGCGGCCGCGTTGGGGAGCGCTACATTTTGGGCGCACGCAATATGACGCTGAAAGAAATTCTCGAGGCGCTCGCCGCGATCACGGGACGCACCGCGCCTCGCGTAAGGCTTCCGCACGCCGTGGCGCTGGCAGCCGGATACGCCGATGAAGCCATCGCGCGCATCACGGGCCGTGAGCCGCAGATTCCTGTAGAAGGCGTGAAGATGTCGCGTCATCGTATGTTTGTTGCGAGCGACAAGGCCGAAAGGGAATTGGGCTACAGGCCTAACGCCGTCGAGCCGGCGCTCGAGGCGGCCGTGCGCTGGTACGATCAGCACGGATACGTGGGTAATCGCGCGCGCCTGAAAACCGTTGCGCAGGCCGCGTAGAGAAGTTTGTTGTGAGTATTGTCGTCACATTTGCGCTTGATACCGAGTTCGCCCCGTGGCGTAAGCTGAGGGCCTTCAAACGAGCCTCCGTCGGTGAGTGGGACCGATGGTATGAGGCGCGGGTGGGAGCTGCGGAAGTTCGGGTGGTGGTTACCGGCGTGGGTAGGTTTGCAGCACAGCGTTCCATGGCGCAGGCGCTTGCGGGGGAACCCGCGGAAACATGCATTTCCGCCGGCCTTGCGGGAAGTTTGAAGTCTGCCTATCGATTGGGCGAGGTTCTCGTCGCGCGGGCGGCATCGGATCCGAACGGTAGTCATCTGATGCATAGCGATGAGCCGCTCCTGGCGCGCGCTGCAAGCACAGGCGCAAGAGTCGTCGAGAGATTCATCGTAAGCGATCACGTGGTCGGAACTACGCGAGAAAAGGAATCGTTGGCCGCAACCGGAGATGCCGTCGACATGGAGAGTCTGTACATTCTCTCAGCGGCGGCCCATGCAAAGGTTCCGGCCGTTGCGATCCGCGCAGTCAGCGACGGCGTGGAGTCGGATCTGCCCCTGGATTTCAACCGGGTCTTCAATGAGCGAGGCGAAGTGAGTCTCCCCAAAGTGATGCGCCAGTTGCTTGCGAATCCCGGGCGCCTTGGAGCGTTGCTCGGGCTCGCGCATCAGAGCGAGCGGGCAGCGTCTGCGTTGGCGCGATTTCTGGATGGCTACGTTCAAGAGATCAGCCGCGGTCCATTGGAGACGATTGCGAAAGCGGACGCCATAGCGATATGAGCCATACAATCGCACAAATCGGGACACACGAGTCCGGGGATGCTCCGGTTGGCTTGATGCGTGCGGGCGTGTATCGCGGAGAAGGGCGCGTCGTTGTCGAGCAAGTGCCGATCCCCCAAATCGGCGAAGGCGAAGTGCTTTTCCGCGTCGCGGCGTGCGGCATCTGCGGGACCGACATCAAGAAGATCCATCACGGTTTCATCGTGCCGCCGCAAATCCTCGGACACGAGCTGGCCGGGACGGTGGTTCAAGTCGGGCGTGGCGTGAAGAAATTCAAGGTCGGCGACCGCGTGGTCAGTTTCCATCACATTCCGTGCGGCTCGTGCTTCTATTGCGAGAAGAAGCTCTTCTCCCAGTGCGCCGGATACAAGAAGACCGGATTGACCGCAGGATTCGATCCCAATGGTGGCGGCTTCGCAGAATACGTTCGCGCCATGCCGTGGATTGTGGAACGCGGGATGATTGCGCTGCCGCCGGATGTGCCATTCGAAGAGGCTACGTTCGTCGAACCGGTGAACACGTGCCTGAAGGCCGTTCGTAAGGCACGAGTCTCTCGTGGAGAGACCATTCTGATCGTAGGCCAAGGTCCAATTGGAATGTTGCTGACTCTCATCGCGAGAAACGAAGGTGCCGAGGTCTTTACGAGCGATCCGATGCCTGGCCGCCGCGCCGCGAGCGTCCGTTTCGGAGCCGCCGAAGCGTTTGATCCGGCGGCGTCCGATCTTGTTTCTGAGCTGCGCAAGCGGACCGGTGGACGCGGTGCCGATGCCGTGCTGCTTGCCGCGCCCAATCCGTCGCTGGTCGCTGAGGCGTTGAAGATCGCGCGTCCCGGCGGCCGCGTGCTTTTGTTCGCGCACAATGATCCGGTCTTGCAGTTGAGTTTTCCCGCTGCCGCCGTAGGCGTGGAAGAGAAGGAGATCCTCGGCAGCTACAGCGCATCGATCGATGAGCAGGCAGAATCGGTGGAGCTTGTATTCCGGCGGCGCTTGCCGCTCCGCGAGATGATCTCTCACCGTTTCCCGCTTGAGCGCATCGCCGAGGCGTTGGAGTTGGCGGCGCGGCCAAAACAGGATACTCTGAAGGTAGTTATCCAACACGAATGAGTAGAACCAAGAGAAATGGACATATGACCGCAGCCGTCCTGTACGGTTGCGAGGACGTGAAGATCGAGCGCGTGGACATCCCGCGTCTCGGCGAAGATGACGTGCTCGTGCGCGTGCAAGTCGCCCTCACCTGCGGCACCGATCTCAAAGTTTGGAAACAGGGATTTCATGCTCGGATGATTCAGCCCCCTGCGCTTTTTGGCCACGAGCTCTCAGGTATTGTGGAAGAGAAGGGCAGCGCCGTCAACGGAGGCGTTCACAAGGGCATGCGCGTTGTGCCGTCGAACTCCGCGCCGTGCAATCGCTGCTTCTATTGCCTGCGTGGGCAGCCGAACCTCTGCGAAGACCTGCTCTTCAATAACGGAGCGTACGCCGAATACATCCGCATCCCCGGGCGGATCGTTCGCGAGAACATGCTCGAAATTCCGGAAAGCGTTCCGTTCGTGGACGCTGCGATGGTGGAACCGCTCGCCTGCGTCCTGCGGGGAATTCACGAAACGGGAATTCGTGCCGGCGATACCGCGGTAATCATCGGCTGCGGCCCGATCGGACTGAAATTCATTCGCATTCTTTCAGCGCGTCACGTTCGCGTGATTGCCGTAGGGAAGCGCGCGAGCCAGGTCCGCGCGGCCGAGCGGCTCGGCGCCGTGGCAGCCTTCGATGTGTCTGAGATAGATAATCCGGTGCGGCTCGTGCGCCAGCTTACCGACGGTGGCCGTGGCGCCGACAGCGTCATCGAGGCTGTGGGTCAGCCGGTCACGTGGCAGTGGGCTCTGCAAATGGTGCGCAAGGGCGGCACGGTGAATCTGTTTGGTGGATGCCCCCGCGGCACCGAAGTGAAGATCGATCCCTCGGCGCTGCACTACTCGGAAATTACGATCAAATCGACGTTCCACCATACGCCTCAGTTCATCCGCGAGGCGCTCGACACGATCGTGCGCGGCGAGATTCGCGCGCATGACTTCATAACCGGCGAAGTTCCGCTCGCGGAACTCCCCCATGTGTTCCGCCATATGAAGAATCGGAACGGCGAGCTGAAGACGGCCGTTATTCCCTGATCGCGCCGTAACCGCTGCGCAACCTGTTTGCGCCGACAACCGGTTGCGTCCTTTGGCGCGTCTAAATAGCATGGTTTTCGGGGTTGTGTAGCGCCCCAACCGGGACCCCGCTGTTGTGGCCGGCGTCGCGATGGTTCTTTGGGGAGATGCGGCGCTTCTAATCGCCAAAGTCCGGCGAGTAGAAATTCCCTAAATGATTGAAAACACAGACCGGGGAACTGGTCTAATCGCCAAAAACTTGCGGTTGTCGTTTGAGAGGATTGGGAACGTAAAAAAGATGTTGCCGACGCCCGAACTCGAAATTGGCCGCAACCTTCCTTCTGAAGGTTGTAGCCCGAAGGATGCCCTGCGCTATACCCGCTGGCTGGCAACCCACCACTACGAAAATTTCAACGTAGTGTCGTGGCTTTTGCCTCGCCGCCTGCACCAGCATTTTTACAATGTCTACTCTTACTGCCGCTGGTCAGACGACTTGGGCGACGAGGTTCCGGACCGCGCTCGGGCGCTCGACCTGCTGGATGCTTGGGAACAGGACGTCAGAAAAATCTACGAGCCCGATGGTGCGCCCTCGCATCCGGTTTTGATCGCGTTGCGTGAAACCATTCGAGCGAAGGATATTCCCGTCAAGCCGTTCACAGATTTGCTTCGCGCTTTCCGCCAGGATCAAGTGGTTCAGCGCTACGCAACCTGGGACGAGGTTCTCGATTACTGCGTCTATTCCGCAAATCCCGTGGGACGCTTAGTGCTCTATCTCTGTGATTATCGGGACGAAGAGAGGCAGCGCCTCTCCGATTACACCTGCACGGCCTTGCAACTCGCGAACTTCTGGCAGGACGTTTCGCGCGACCTAGAGAAAGGCCGGATCTACATTCCGCTGAGCGCGCTCACCGCCCACGGACTTTCGGAGCGGGACATCCTCCAACGCCGGTTTGACTCCCGGTACGTCAGCTTGATGAAGGAATTGATCGCGCGCACGCGAGGCATGTTTATTGCAGGATTGCCGCTGGCAAATCTTGTCGATCCCACGTTGAGGATCGATATCGAGCTCTTTAGCCGCGGAGGGCTCGCGGTTCTCGATTCCATCGAAACTTCCGGTTTCGATACGCTGAATCATCGGCCGTCGCTTACAAAATGGAAGCGGCTGCGACTTCTGTCGAGAGCGCTCAGCTCCCGAATGTTGGCTGGTTTCGGATTTGGCGGTGCAGGCGAATCGAGCAAGACCGCCGCAACTTCCGTCGGTACGCTCACATCAGCTTCTACCGCCGGCTCGATTCCGGCGGTTCCGCTCAGATTCGAGGACGTGGCTGCATCCTATGCGGAGTGCAATCGCATCGCGCGGGCCGCGCACAGCAGCTTTTATCTCGCTTTCTACGGGCTGCCCAAGTCGAAACGCAACGCTCTTTGCGCGCTCTATGCGTTCATGCGGCTGGTCGATAACGTGTCGGACGAGCCCGGTGATATCGAGTCGAAACGCCGCGGGCTGGCGCGCTGGCGTGCCATGCTCGACGAAGCCGCTTCGGGCGATACGAGCGGTCACCCGATTGTTCCTGCCTTGGCCGATACGATCGCTCGATTCGATATCCCGACGCGCTACTTCCACGATCTGATTCTCGGCGCGGAAATGGACTTGACCGTCGCGTCCTATGCGACCTTCGATCGGCTGTCCGAATATTGCTATCGTGTAGCCGGAACGGTTGGGTTGACGTGCCTGCACGTGTTCGGATTTCGCGATCCTCGCGCGCCGGACCTGGCGGAGCGTCTGGGTCTGGCTTTTCAGCTCACGAACATTATTCGCGACGTCGGAAGCGACTTCGAGATGGGCCGCGTGTACCTGCCACAGGAGGATCTCGAGCGGTTTGGCGTGAGCACGTCGGAGCTTCGCGGTCCGATGACACCGCAGCTCCAGGAGCTGCTTGAGTTCGAGGCCGATCGGGCGTGGCGGCTCTACGAAGAGGGCGCGCCTCTTCTCAACGACGTGGACGCCGACAGCCGCGCAACCCTATGGGCGCTCATTCGCACTTACAGCACGCTGCTCGCTCGAATCGAGGAGCGTGGATTCGACGTTTTTTCTTCGCGCGTTTCGCTATCGAGTGCCGAGAAGATTCAATACCTGCTGAGAGCCGGAATCGGAGGCTGGCGGAAGACGGATGCCCTCGCAAAGCGTGCTGGTGATCGGCGGCGGACTAGCGGGGTTGGCCTCCGCCGTCGCGCTGGCTGAAGCGGGCCTTCAGGTCCAATTGCTCGAGAAGCGCCCGCATCTGGGCGGCCGCGCCACGTCCTACACGCTGCCCGATGGCAGCGAGGTGGACAATTGTCAGCATGTCACGCTCGGCTGCTGTACTAATCTGGCCGATTTCTATCGCAGGGCCGGAGCCGGCGACAAGATTCGCTTTTACGACCGGCTCTATTTCGCGGACCGAGCGGGAGTCCGCTCGACGATTTCGGCGTCGGCTTTGCCCGCGCCATTGCACATGGCGCCGTCGTTTCTTGCATTTCGATCGCTGAGCTTGGCCGATAAGCGTGCGATCGCAGGCGCGCTTCTGGCAATCGCACGCGCGGGTGGGAAGCCGAAAGACATCGAATCTGTCTCGATGCTCGAATGGCTGCATCGGATGAAACAGACGCCGGGCGCGATTGAACGGTTTTGGAGGGTCGTGCTTGTCAGCGCGCTGGATGAGGAGCTGGCGCGCACGGACGCTCGATACGGGATCGATGTTTTCTGGAAGGGATTTCTTGCAACTCGCGGCGGATATCGAGTTGGAATTCCGTCCGTACCGCTGGCCGCACTGTATGAAGGCTGCCGCGACGCTGTGGTGAAGCGCGGTGGAGTCGTGCGTTTGCGCAGCGGAGTTCGCAAGATTCAGCTAAGGAGCGGTGAATTTGCATCGGCGGAGCTGGACGATGGGTCGGAAGCAACGGCGGACGCATGCATCGTGGCAGTTCCGCACGCCGCGTTGCTCGGTCTGCTCCCAGCGGAAATGAGCGAGGCAGGTAGTTTACTGGACGGGCTGCGGCACATTCGAACTTCGCCGATCACCGGAGTTCACATGTGGTTTGATCGGACGGTGATGACGGAGCCGTTTCTGACGTTGCTCGATCACAAGACGCAATGGGTGTTCAACAAGTCTCTGTTGTCTGCCGCGAGCGCGAACGCAAGCACGAGCGGTGGGGCAGAGCAGGGCAAGGGACAGTATTTACAGCTCGTGATCAGCGCGTCGTACGACTTCGTGGCTCTTTCGCGGCAGGAGATCATCGAACTTTGCCGCGGCGAACTTGCGGATGTGTTGCCGGCGACGCGGCAGGCAAAACTCGAAAAAGCCACGGTGATCAAAGAAGTCGCAGCGACGTTTTCTCCGGAGCCGGGCGTGGACCGTTTCCGGCCAGCGCAGGATTTCGGCGCGAAGAAGTTGTTTCTGGCAGGAGATTGGACGCGCACCGGCTGGCCTTCGACGATGGAGGGTGCTGTGCGGAGCGGGTACCTTGCGGCTGAAGCCGTGTTGAACTCATTCGGCCGGCCGCAGAAATTTCTGGTGCCCGATTTGCAGCCTGAAGGCTTGTCCGGATTCTGGGCCAGGCGGGCGGTTGGCGAAAGCAGGGCTTAGCGCCCGACCTCTGCGTTGCGCGAACAGGACGCGAAGTTGTCGTGTGATTGAATCAGTTCCGGGTTATGATGAGGTAACCCCCCAGGAGGATTCCATGGAGCGGAAGTATAAGCAGAGGGGCTATCGCGACCGCGACGCCGAAGAAAAGAAGCGCGAGCGCGCCGATCGCGGCGAGCGCCCCGCCGAGCCGCGCCCGAAGCAGGACTTGCTCGGGCCGCGCACTCCTCGGATGGTGGGCACCGTGATGCGAGCACGCTGCTCGAATTGCGGCACAGTTCTCGCTCCCGGATTCGATCAGAACGGCCAATGCCCCAAGTGCCAGTTTGAACTGCACAGCTGCAAGCAGTGCGTCCACTTCGATACGAGCCGGCAATTCGAATGCACGCAGCCGATTCCTGAGCGGATTGCAAAGAAGGACGCGAAGAACGATTGCACGTTTTTCGAGTTTCGGATGACGGTGGAAAAGGACACATCGCCGGTCAGCTATGCGCGAGCGACGCCCGCCGCCACAAGTCAAGCGAAGCCGACCGACGCGCGTCGAGCTTTTGAAGACCTCTTCAAGAAGTAGCTCACCGCAAACTGTCCACACGAACTTTCCGCTGTGAGAGCACAACTTCGTCGGGCGGAATTGCCGCCGCGCATTTCGCGGATCGCGTCTCAGGGCGGAGGCAGGGGAAAAAGTGTAGGCTCTTGCGAAGGAGCGTCCGCGATCGATTCCAATTGTGGATAGCGGTGCCGCAGCGTCTCGGGTACTTTCACTTTGTTGCCGCTCAGCATAGAAATGAGCTGCAGCGCGTTCACAACACCTTTTCCTTCGAAGTGATTGTTCGTGATGACGAAGGTTGTCGCGGTTCGCTCGGAGAGCAGCCGAACGCGGCGCGCCCACGGCTCCAGCTCGCGCTCCGAGTAAAGATAGTTGTAGCGCTCGTGCCTGGGCAGATCTGGATCATCGCTGAACCATGTGTCAGCGCGACGGCCGTGAAGGCGAACGTAGCCAAGCCTCGATGTAGCTCGCTCGTCCGGCTTAATCGAGCGCCCGATGAGCGGCTGATCGATATTGCAGATTCCGGCGCCGCGTTCGTGGAGGAACTCGTAGAATTCCGGGTGCGCCCAGGAAGAGTGACGGACCTCGACGACAAGCGGATAGGAGCCGAAGGCTTCGAGAAGCTGCGCGACACGCGCGCGATTTTGCGGCGTATCGTGAAACGAGAAAGGGAACTGCAGCAGGACGGCACCTAGGCGCCCTTCGCGTTGCAAGATGTCGAAGCCAGCGCGAACCGCGGCTTCATCGGCTGGCGTCGCGCCTTCCTCGTGAGTGAATTTCTGCCAGAGCTTGGCTGTGAAACGAAAACGCGGATTCGCACTAACGCATTCGACCCAATGCGCGGCGTGGTCGGGTCGAAGCGGATTGTAGAAGGACGTGTTGATTTCGATGGTGTCAAAGAACTGAGCCAGGTACGTCGCTTGGTGAAAACCGCTCGGGCGACGGGTTGGGTAGACAATCCCGTGCCAGTCCGGGTAGGACCATCCAGCGGGTCCGATCAGTATCCGGCCGCGATGTGGAGGGCGGACAGCTGGCTCCGGTCCAGGAACCGTTCTTGGAGGCTTTGGCGCCATTGTCGATCTTGGGGGTCGCTTTATTCAGCCTAAAGCTCTACTGGGAAACGTGTCAATTCGGAGAGAACGCTTTTGGGCAGTGGGAGGGGCGTCGCACATACGAAGGGAATTTTCGGGCGGTTGCTCGCAGCGCAGCGGCACGCTAGAATCGATCGACCACGTGGAAACGTGTCACGCCGTCTGCGGATTCCCGAACAGCACGAACGGTGCTCGATTTTTTCACGTCTAGGGGCGTAGCTCAGTGGTAGAGCAGCGGCCTTTTAAGCCGAAGGTCGTGGGTTCGATCCCCACCGCCCCTACCAACCATCCCATTTGCTGCGAATGGCTTACCGATTTCGCGAGGCGGCAAAAGGCGGCAATAACAAATAAAACGAGCCCCTTGGGTGGCACCTTTGGAACTTGAGGAATGCGAAGGGTTCCCACGCACATTCGCCATAAACTTTCTTGATCGATTTCGGAGGAGAATCGCTTCTACCTGCACCCTATTCGGCCGCGTAGCTGGGAGCGATAGCGTCCGAATTTCCGACCATCTACCAAGGAAGACCCGCCCCATTGAATGTAGTCGCGATTTAACGTCAAGCATGGCTGGGAAACCGAAAGGGAGAAGCACTACCGGAAGGCCATTCGACTTTCCTGCCGATCCCGAAAAAATTGATCCACGCTGTAATAACTATTGGCTCGGCGGCCTTGGAGGCAGCGGCGCGTTCATGTTTCTTGGTAGGCCCGAGGCTAGTGAAGGTCCGCTTTCAGTTCCGGGCCGAGCATACTGCGGCTTCTCCGTCTTATCGCTGAGCATCTGTGGAATGAAGGGTTGAAAACCGAAAAGCGCCATGCGCCGTTGAAGTTCCTTCCCGTAGGGGGTGCCGTCCACTTCCTCCCGTGGAGCCTCAACTTCGATCAGACTGTCGCGAGGGCCCAGATACAGCAGCGCGTCAGCGGCATCTTTCAGTTTCAGATGAGAATCGCTACCTTGAGTTCCTCCCGAGATCACAGGTATTGCCAGCAACTCGCCAACCCAGTTCCCATTCAGCGATGCAATCGAAGGCACAGGCCAGGAATCGAATCGATGATCGAGGTCGTCGTAGCCTTTCACGGCGTTTGTCCCAGCCAAGATCACAAAGGTCTTCGCCCCTGCCCGTTGCAATTCAGGTTCAATGACACCGTGTCCTTGTTGGCGCAGAAAATGGCCTGAGCCCGCAATCAGAAAGGCACGATGGTGTTTGGCGAGCACTTCGTCCTTCACGACCTGCGCGTACCATTGGTCACGATGTCCCAGGAACGGACCCAGTTGGTCCTGAGTCTGGACCTTGTCCCAATCGATATAAGGGTCTCCGCATAGAACGCGCATCTGGTGCTTGCCGTGGCGGTGCATGTTCGTTTCGCGCACCGCTTTATACAGGTCGCCGTAAATTGGTGGCGGAGGTCCCATACCCAGTACATTACGCCAAGCTCGCTGTACCTCCTTGATCGGAACTGATTCGCCTGCAATATATCGGTCCACGGACTTTTGATACAGCGAGTTTCCGAGCTCCATCACAACGTCGTCGACCCGGTCGGCGAACTCAGGACTAGCGACCAGCGATTCAAGCCATTTGTACTCCTGTTTATCGTTGTGGATCTCACCAAACATCACGATGTCGTGCGTGTCGAAGGCCTTTAGGACAGCGGCCGTCGCATTCTTGGGGTTCGCATCTACTTGGGCCAGACAAAGTGAAGCCAACGCAAAGAAAAGTACTGACGAAGTCGATATAGGAAGTACTTTCACGTGAGATCCCCCAGAAACCGTGCGCATCTTTACCCCTTGGAGTTAGAGACACCAGTCCAGTAACGCAGGTTCCTTGGCGATCCGAGGTTTGATGTCGCGCCCCCATGAGCCTTAGGCAGTTGCCCACGTTGCCATTGCCGTCACAAACGATCGTCTGACGAGCGTAGCTGTTGTTATCGGGGATTATACGCACCGTGGCGGACGGCCTATATTGGGGCGTATCACGGGCAATCCGGAAGCAATCCAAGTCGGCTGGAAAACGCGCTTTCCGTGGAAGCGTCCCTTCTAAGGTGGTGGGTATTTACCCCACGTCCCTCAGAAGGCATTTCGTTGTCGGGAATGTGGTTGCTGGCCTCTTGAGGCGGCAAAGTGCCTCAATTGGACCTCAAAAAACGCCAAGTCCTCTGGTGGCATCTAGCTGGCGTTTGATTTGTCCGCGTTTTGCCATCTCTACATGCTTTAATACGCGTTGCGCGGCTGAGGGGCGCGATGGCTGCGCGTGATTCGTCGGGAAATTTAGAGGAGGTACGGTGCCAGTTCGGTCTCGCAAAGCAGCGTTGACCAAGATGAAAGGCCTTGTGCGCGGAGTATGGCCGCTGGTGGCGGCGCTCCTCGTCGGCAGCTTGGCGCCCATAAGACCGAATCCGCAGCCCCAATCCGAGGAAGACCGTCGCTCCGATGCGATCCTCGCGAAGTTGAGTCTCGAACAGAAGATCGACTACATCGGAGGCGTCAACGGGTTCTATATTCGCGCGATTCCCGAGTTGAATGTTCCAACCTTGCGCATGGCCGATGGTCCCATTGGCGTTCGCAATGGCGGACCCGCGACGGCGATGGCTGCCGGAATCAACCTCGCCGCCACCTGGGATACCGACCTCGCACGGCGCGTTGGCGAACAGATCGGTCGCGACGCCCGCGCCAAAGGCGTAAATTTCCTCCTCGGTCCCGGCCTCAACATCTATCGCGCGCCGATGAATGGGCGCAACTTCGAGTACTTCGGAGAAGATCCCTTTCTTGCCGGTCGCATCGCGGTCGGATATGTCCAAGGGGTGCAAAGCCAGGGCGTCAGCGCCACGGCCAAGCACTACATGGGCAACAATTCCGAGTTCGACCGCCACAACATCGATTCCGTGATCGACGAGCGCACGATGCGCGAGATTTATCTTCCCGCGTTCGAAGCCGTCGTGAAAGACGCTCACATCGGCGCGATCATGAACTCGTACAACCTCGTCAACGGGCTGCATGCCACGCAAAACGAAATTCTGAATACGCAAATCCTCAAACGCGAATGGGGATTCCAGGGCGTTCTGATGTCCGACTGGTTTGCCACTTACGACGGCGTCGCGGCCGCCCAAAGCGGCTTGGACGTTGAAATGCCCGCCGGCGCGTTCATGAATCGTGGCGCGCTGCTGCCTGCTTTGAAGGATGGCCGACTTTCGCAAGCGCAGATCGACGACAAAGTCCGCCGCGTTCTCCGGCTTGCGGCCCGGTTCCACTGGCTGGATCGAGATCAGACCGATCTTTCGGTTCCACGCTACAACCTCGAAGGGCGCCAGGTTGCACTCGAAGCCGCTCGGGAAGGCGCTGTGCTGCTGAAAAATGACGCAAACATTCTGCCGCTCGACAAACACAGCGTGAAGACAGTCGCTGTCATCGGCCCAGGCGCCTATCCCGCCGTGCCGGTGGGCGGCGGAAGCGCGGGCGTCCGACCGTTTTCCGCGATCAGCATCCTGGAAGGAATTTCGAACGAACTTGGCACCTCCGTTCACACGACGTACGAGCGCGGCGTTCCGGATCTCAGCGATCTGGCCGCTGCGACAAATTTCTCCATCACAGCGTCCGGCGGCGACGCCGGCCTCGCCGCGGAATACTTCTTGAACGTAAATCTCGAAGGGGACCCGGCGTTGAAGCGAAATGATCCGCACATCAACTTCGGCGCGAGCCCCAACTCCGAACTCGGCGCCTTTGGGATGTCCTATCCTTCCGGCATGGGATCGGCGCGATGGACCGGCTACTACACGGCTGCCAAGTCTGGACCCTATGATTTTTTCGTGAATTCCACTGGCGAGGCGGGCGGCAACTATCGCGTATCGGTTGACGATAAGCTCGTGCTGGATTCCTGGAAAGATGCCCGCGCCCTCGTTGGGGTTACGACGATCGACCTTGACACCGGTCCGCACAAGATTGTTGTCGAACATCGCGGCCTGCCCAGTTTTCTCGGCGTCCGCTTCCGTTTCGGCATCGTTCGGGAGGATGGCTACGTCGAACCCGCGGCCGAAAAGCTCGCGTCGGCTGCGGACGCCGTGATCGTCGCCGTCGGCTTCGATCCGGAATCGGAAAGTGAAGGCGCGGATCGCTCGTTCCGCCTTCCGCCCGGACAGGACCAACTTGTCGAACGCATGGCCGCGCTCAACAAGCACACCATCGTCTTGATCACGTCCGGTGGCGCAGTGGACGCGACGGCGTGGATTGATCGCGTTCCCGCACTGCTCGAGACCTGGTATCCGGGCCAGGAAGGCGGCACAGCCATTGCCAACCTTCTCTTTGGCGACGCCAATCCTTCAGGCCGCCTGCCGATCAGCTGGGACCGCCGCTGGGAAGACAGTCCTTCGCACGAGAGCTACTATCCGGCCCCCGGCACGAATCGAGTGGAATACAAAGAGGGAGTGTTCGCGGGATACCGCGGCTACGAACGCAGCAGCGCAAAACCTCTCTTCCCGTTTGGCGTTGGCCTTTCGTATACGACGTTCACCTACAAGAATCTCACTGTGCATCCGCTCGCGCCATCGTCGAGGTCCGGTGTCAACTACGAAGTTTCTTTCGACGTGACGAATACGGGCCGCCGCGAAGGCGCGGAGGTCGCCGAAATCTACGTGAGCGAATCGCATCCTGTAGTCCCGCGCCCTCAAAAAGAGTTGAAAGGATTTGCGCGCGTCAATCTTGCACCCGGTGCCACGCGACACGTGAGGGTTCGTCTCGATAGCCGCGCTTTCGCATACTTTGACGTGTCGGCGCACGTCTGGCGCGTGGACCCCGGGGAGTTCACGATTTTCGTGGGCCGCTCTGTCGACCAGATCGAACTCAAAGGAACAGTCACTCTGTCGGCATCGACTGCGGCATCGGCAACGACCAATCCATAGCACTCCGAGGCTAGGCAACGGCCTAACCATCGCGGACAGCCCGCTCAAGCTCGGTCCTGACTGCGGCTGGAACTGCCCCTGCCAAAAGAACACGGCAACATCTTGAATCCACGCCGCTTGGGATCACATCTGATTGCGGCAGAGGATGTTGAGCATGCTTGTCGATGCAGATGCTCGAGGGATTTGTTATTCTTGGGAATCCGGACCGACATGAAGGCCTCTAACACACTTTGGAAAGAGCATCTCGCGGGGAAGATGCCCGAAGACTTGGGCCGCGAGGTGGAGATCTTCGACAACGAGGTCGCCCTGCGAAAACAGGGCAAGATGGACGAGCGTCTTTTCGCCGAGACGCGGTTGCGGAGAGGTGTTTACGGCCAGCGATACGACAACGGCGAGCGCCACGATGGCGCCAAAGTCCAGGACATGAAGTATCCGTCCGGCACGTTGACAAAGGGGCCGTCGACGATGTGGGATGCCCCGGGCATGCAGAGAATCAAGATTCCCGGCGGCGGCCTGAACGCCGAACAACTGGAAACGCTCGCGGAGCTTGCCGAGGAATATTCCGACGGAATCGCGCACGTCACAACGCGCCAGGATTTTCAGCTCCACTACGTCCATATCGAAGACACGCCGACGATCATGCGCCGGCTGGCGGCTGCGAAAATTACGACGCGTGAGGCCTGCGGAAATTCGGTCCGCAACGTGACGGCGTGCCCCTACGCGGGTGTGTGTCGCGACGAAGTTTTCGACGTAACGCCGTATTCACGGGCTCTGTCGAAGTTCTTGCTTGGCCATCCCGATTGCCAGAACTTCGGACGCAAATTCAAGCCTGCGTTCAGCGGTTGCGCGCAGCACGCTTGCGGACTTACGAGCCTGCACGATATCGGGTTCATCGCAGTGACGCGCAATGAAAACGGAGTCGAGAAGCGCGGATTTGACGTCTACGTCGGCGGCGGGTTGGGCGCCGTGCCTTACATGGCGAAGCGCTTCGATGCGTTCGTGCCGGTGGAAGAGGCGCTTCCTGTCACGCAAGCCGTCGCGCGAGTGTTCGCGCGTCTTGGAGAGAAAAAAAATCGCAGCCGAGCGCGTATCAAGTTTCTCGTTCAGGATCTCGGGATCGAAAAATTCAAGGAACTCGTTTTGGAGGAGCGAAAGACCCTAACTCCGGACCCACGTTGGACACAGCTGATTAGCGACGCTGAGAAAAATGTCGAAGGGCCACTGCGCGAAGGCGGGGAACTCGTGGCCGGTGGTTCCGAGGCCTACCAGCGGTGGCTGAGAACAAACACGCGCCCACAAAGACAGGCAGGGTACGTGGTCGTTACAATCGCGCTGCCACTGGGAGACATCACGGCGAACCAACTGCGCTCGCTCGCAGATATCGTGCGCCGCTTCACGAAGGAGACGGTGCGCACGACGGTCGAGCAAAATTTTGTGATTCGCTGGGTGAGTCGGAAGGACTTGCCCGAATTCTACGAAGCGCTGAGCGCTGCCCATCTGGCTGACCCGGGAGCGGGGACGATCGTCGATGTCGTAACTTGCCCGGGTACGGACACCTGCAAGCTTGGAATTTCCTCCTCGCGAGGCTTGGCTGCCGAGCTTCGCCAGCGTCTCGGCGAAAGAAACTTTCAAGCCGAGGAGGCAGTCGAGAGCCTGCACATCAAAATCAGCGGCTGCTTCAATAGCTGCGGCCAGCACCATGTGGGCGACTTGGGTTTCTACGGCGTGAGCCGCAAGGTGGGCGGCTACGCGGTGCCGCACTTTCAAGTAGTGCTCGGCGGCGAATGGGAGAACAACGCGGGATCGTACGGCCTGCCCGTGGTTGCAATCCCGTCCAAGAACATTCCGAAGGTCGTCACGCGGCTGACGGGCCGCTACATCGAAGGGCGAAACAGGGGCGAGTCGTTCAAAGACTTCATTAAGCGCATTGGCAAGGTCGAGCTGAAGAACATGCTCGATGACCTTGTGCGCCCGCCGGCCGGCGATCGCTCATACTTCAGCGACTGGGGCGATCCTCGCGAGTACACGCTCGACGACATGGGCACGGGAGAGTGCGCCGGTGAGGTCGTAGCGACGGTTGAGTTCGATCTAGGCGCGGCTGAAAGGGAAGTCTTCGAAGCGCAACTGGCTTTTGAAAATGGTCAAATCGAGCTGGCGGGGAAGACTGCATATGGCGCGATGCTTCATGGTGCGAAGGCGCTCGTGAAATTAGTGGATCCGGCTATCGCCGAGGATGCCGACCAGATTGTCTCCGAATTCCGCAAATACTATTTCGACACCCAGAAATTCTACGATCCATTCGCAGGAGGGAAGTTCGCGCAGTACCTCTTCGACGCCCACCAAAAGGCGGGCAATCCTTACACTTCGGATTCGAGCCGTTACCTGATCGACGAAGCCCAGCTCTTCATCGACGCCGCCCACAGCTGTTACAACAAACTGGGCACGACGGCTACCGTCTGAAGCCGAGGGAAGCCGCCGAATGGATTTCCAACACGTCAACGTGAAGTTTCTTGTAAAGGATCCCGAGGCTGTTGACCTCGAGCCGCTGATACCGGTGTTTCATCGCTGGATTCAGGCACAGGTGTGCGAAGAACTCCTGCTCGATATCGCCGATTATCGCCATGTTCCGGAAGGTCCGGGAATCGTCCTGATCGGTCACCAGGCTGATTACAGTGTGGACAACACGAAGGGTCGCCTGGGAGTCCGCTACAATCGCAAGGCAACTTTTGACGGAACGAATCAGGATCGTTTGAAGCAGGCAGCTTGCTCTGCGCTCAAGGCCTTCCAGCGGCTCGAACGCGAAGGAGCACTCGGCGGGAAAATCTCTTTCAACGGGCACGACGTTGAGCTGTTTATCAACGACCGGATGTTGGCGCCGAATCGCGGGGATATTCGCAAGGCATTCGAACCCGACTTCAAGGCGCTCTTCGATCGGCTATTCCGCGGAAACGAATACTCGATGTCGTACGACACCGATCCACGCCGGCTGCTTGGGCTGTCCGCGAGATCCTCGACAACATTCTCAATCGCAGAACTGATAAGCAATCTCTCGTCTTGAAATTCTAGCAGCGCCAACCAACCGCAGTCGCCGCTCTAGAATCGGGCAGAGCCCTCCATGCCGGCGAGCCGCCTCGGATCGTTTCCAGGGATGACCATTTGAAACGTGGACTCGACGCTCGTGTAATCGTGATAACCAAGGCGCGCGATGGGTCGCAACTTGAGCACATCGATGCGTCCGTCCGCTCCGATAGCCTCCTCCTTGATGTGAATACCGATTACGCGGCCGATCACAATGTCGACAGTTCCCATCGTTCCATTTCCGGGCAGTCGAATCGTTTGGTGATACAGGCACTCGAAGTGGATCGGGGACTCGGCGACTCGACAGGGCTTCACCAAATGGCTTGGCGCCTTGGTTACGCCCGCAATTTCGAATTCATCGATCTCGGGAG
>Ga0187779_10000051_pt1 | contig 85616 bp, 70 predicted proteins | sample 1015_Q2_SP10_10__FD_132435 | JGI IMG/M metagenome (GOLD analysis project Ga0187779, IMG submission 132435) | Tropical peat soil microbial communities from peatlands in Department of Meta, Colombia - 1015_Q2_SP10_10_MG | ecosystem: Environmental > Terrestrial > Soil > Wetlands > Peat | place...
CGTGCTTTCTGGATTGCAGGAGTTCACCGGCGGCCACGGAATCATCGATCCGATGCATGCGAAGCCGGGATACGAGGCTTACAACCAGATCCATGGACGGCCCGCTCCAGAGCGGTTCAAGGGCGATGGCAAGCTTACGTTTGACCGCCTCACGGACGTCTATCATTCCGGCACGCGCCATGAGGAAGATCAACCCTGCCACCTCAAAATTTCGGACCTCAACGTTTGCGCAACGCGTTGCGTCGAAGAATACGGCAATCCCTGCCAATACTTCTGCCCCGCAGCGGTTTACGAAATGGAGAAGGGAAGCGACGGCGTCAAGCTAAAGATCAACGCGGCGAACTGCGTGCACTGCAAGACCTGCGACATCGCTGATCCGTATCAGATCATCAATTGGGCTGTGCCCGAGGGCGGCGGAGGGCCGAATTACGAGGGGATGTGAAACCCGCTCCTTTTCCCGCGTGAGCTAGGAATTCGGAGACCAGAGCTTGTGGAAGAAGGTGCGAACGCGATTCCATGCCGAATCGTCAGCGGCCTTCTTGGCGCTGTCCGTTTTCTGCATGCTCGGCCCGGCGGGGGGAGCACTGGCCTGCGCAACCACTGGATCGCCCTCGACCTTTCCCTGAAAGATCAGCGTCGGCCGCACGCGCGCGCGCCGCACCAGAACGATGAGATTGGGATCGTACTCCTGCTGCACTCTTGAATTGGCGTCATAGTGCAACGGCGGCATGAAAACCTGATAGACAGGTTCTTCTTTTTGAGCGGGAGCCGTCTTTGCCGGAGGGTCCGTCGGCTTTGGATCGGCGGCCTTCTGTTTCAGTTCGTCGGTGGTGGCCAATCCGCTGATCTGTGTGGAAATCTCCCCGGGCTTTGCGCTCAACTGCAGCTCGCAGCGGCACTTTCCGGCGGTCGGATGCATCGTCTCCAGTTGTCCATTCACCAGGGATACGTCGCCATTCTGCGGGACCAAAAGGCTCTGCCCGGTTAACTGCTGCTCAACCCGGACCGCGCCCATACTCGGCCGGATGCACATCGTTCCTGACGCATCCAGCCCCACCAGCACATCTTCCGGCGCATCTCCGATAGATAGGGCGTGTGCTTGAATCAATGGCGTATACACGGTCAGGTTTAGCTGACCTTCAATGTGCGCGTGAATCGTGCCGCTATCCAGCGCGATGGTAAGCGCTCCCCCCGACTTCAGCACGGAAAAATGAGAAGGCCCACAAATCGTGATATTGCCGCCCTCCACAAGGTCAATGTGCGCTTGCCCGGATCTCACCTGAACATCGCTGCCGCTTCGAAGAATGGTCTTCACCACGCCATTCGCCGTATCCACGCTCATCGGACCCTGCACGGAAATCGCCTCGCCCTCGATGGTCCCCACGGCATCGGCAGGCGGATTATCCGCACGAGTCGCGCAAAGGGAGGCCATCGGTACAGAGAGACAACCAGCCATCCCGGCAATGACGGCAAAACACCAGAAAGTGCGGCTGATCCGGAAACGCGGCAAGCTTGCAGGCTCCATTCTGCGCAGTGAGACAGCAACCCCTCTATACTATATGAAGATGGAAACCAGCGAAAAGCTCTCCGAAGAAGTCCAGGAGAAGGTCAGCGCGCACTACGACGTGCGTCTGCCGAAGCTTCCGTGGCACCGTCGCATCCAGATTCCCATCATCGCAGCAGTCGTTTATAGCGTGATACGGGTACTGGGGCCAACGCTTCGTTTTGAAGTGCTTGGCCGCGCGCAGGTGGAAAAACGCTGGAACGCCAAACAACCCGTCATCTGGGCATTCTGGCATCGGTGTATTATTCCCATCGCATGGTACGGGCGCAATCGCGGCATCGTGATCATGAATACCACCGCGTTTGACGGCCAATGGACACGCAAAGTGATTGAGTGGCTTGGCTTCGGCACCGCGCAAGGAAGTTCGTCGCGCGGCGGCTTGCGGGGCCTCGCCGTCATGGCGCAGCGCATCAAAGAAGGACTGGATTGCGGCTTCACCATTGACGGACCTCGCGGCCCGCGTTACGTAGCGAAAGTAGGGCCTGTGTTGCTTGCGCGCATGACCGGCGCGCCGATCATGGTATTTCACGTGGGGGTCGAACGCGGAAAAACGATCGAAAAAACCTGGGACCATTTCTGCTTGCCTTCGCTCTTTACGAGAGCGATCTTGGTCGGCTCGGAACCGATCTATGTTCCTCAAGATGCCGATCCGGACATGATTAAAGCGAAGCATGAAGAGATGCAGAAAGCGCTAGAGCGCGTACGGGATATCACCGAAGGCTGGTTTTCGCTGACGGAAGAAGAGCGGAACCGCTACCGCGCGGAAATCGGTCCTTGAATTTCAAGCAAGGCACTGTCATTCCGAACAGAGTCCGCGGAGTGAGGAATCTCTCTTCCATCGAACTCCATAGAAAAGACGCAACCTTGAGTATCAATTCCCGTCGTGCTCGCCGAGCTTTACAGGGATGTCCAGCTTCTTCGCCCCGCGATAGAGAGTGATGTTCACCGTATCGCCCGGCCGCTTGCGATTCAGAACCACGTTGATATCGAACTGATTCGCCACTTTTTGCCCATCGATGCCGACAATCACGTCACCGCCGATGATGATGCGGCGCATGCCCGCCTGTGCGACTTTATCGCCGCCTCGTATGCCGGCAAGAGCCGCAGGGCTGCCCTTGGTGGTCTGTTCCACCAGCAGACCTTCCTGCACCGGCAGATCGAGAGCCTCCGCCAGCCAACCTGCAACCGGCCGAGTGGTCACTCCGAGGTATGCGCGGCGGACCTTGCCCTCGGTCATAAGGTCGTTCGCGATGAGCTTTGCGGTGTTAATGGGAATGGCAAAGCCGATGCCCGCCGTTGTTCCAGAAGGCGTGTAGATTGCCGAATTGATGCCGATGACTTCGCCGTGTGTGTCGATCAGCGGCCCGCCCGAATTTCCGCGGTTGATGGCGGCGTCGGTCTGGATCGCATCGTCAATAAAAGTCGTGTCGCTCGTTTGCACAGTCCGGCCAAGCGCGCTGACAACCCCGGTCGTCAGGGTCGAATTGAAGCCAAAGGGATCACCGATGGCCAGGACTTTCTGCCCCACTTGAAGTGTGGAGGAATCGCCCAAAGGAAGTGCCGTTAACTGCTTGCCCTTCGGGTCAATCTTGATTAACGCGACATCATTTCGCTGGTCCGCACCGATGAACTTCGCGGGAGACCGTGTTTTGTCGCCCAGTATAACCTCAATGGATTGCGCGCCAGCCACCACGTGGTAATTGGTCAGAATGTAACCGCGCGGGTCGATCACAAAGCCTGAACCTGCGCCTTCCACCGCTACGGGGTCCATGAAGAAGTCGTATTCCGTGGCCTTGGTCAGGATGTTTGCCACAGCCGGCGACGCCTGGCGATAAATGCGGACGTTGATCGATTCCTCTTCGGTGAGATGGTCGTTGTGCTGTTGCGCGGAGGCAGGCAATAGCGTCGCCGCGGAGTTCTCGCCGATGCGGTGGGCTTCGACGTCATTCGCCTGGTGGGGACCAAAGCGCGCGCCCACCCAGAACGCTCCCAGCACCAGGATCAACGCAATCAAAAAGAGCCGGCCGCGGCTCAGGTCATTTCCACGCGTCATGTCGGTCATCCTCTACAAGGATAGTATAAGGAATTTCGACAGGGCATTCACGGACGCCGGGAAGCGACAATAACCAGGGACCAATGCTGCAAAGCAGCTTGGCGGGGAAGGGGTCGAGCCGATCAGCCTATGCAGCGATGGATACGACTTTCGATTTGCGGCGCGGCTTCTTTGCGGTTCCAAGCAATTCCTGTTCCGCTTGGAGCCAGTCCTGCATCGGATCTCCCGGAGTGCCGCCGCGTTCCAGATAGATGTGATAAGCGCGCAGCGCGATTTCATCGTAAGTCGGTTGCGGCTTGACCTTGCTTGCTTTTTTCACCGTTGGCGAGGATGTAGTCCTCGTTCTAGCCATAACTATTCCCTCCAGACTGCTGCTTTCATTCTAGAGGCCAACTTCGAAGTGCACGCTGCGGAAATTTCCTCGCGCGTGCCGTTTCAGATAAGCCGCAAAAAACGAATCGAATAGAACGAAGAATCTGATTTGGGCGTGGAAGCAAAAAAATCGGGCGGAGAACAGACGTCATTCTCCGCCCGAGCTGAGGAAGCAGTTAGAAGTTGAACTTCGCGAACACCTGCACGATGCGCATCCCTTCCGCCGCGGCCGCAAAACCGCCATAGGGCGTGGTGGGAGAAACAGCAGCCGTCGTGATCGAGCCGAAGGCGCTGCTCAGGCTGTTGTTCACCGGCGCATCGAAGTTCGGGTGATTGAGGATGTTGAAGAAGTTAGCGCCGAGCGTGAACTTGTAGCGCTCAGTCAGCGAGAAGACCTTCTTCAGGTTCATGTCCGTATTGAAATAGCCGGGCCCGCGGAACGCGTTGCGGGCGAAAGCGTTGAAGTCGGTTGGAGTGGCGAAGTTGTTAGCACCAAAACAGGCCTTGGTCGCGCAGGCTGCCCCAAAATCGGTGGGGAAACCCTGCGTAGGAGCCAAAAGCGCTGTGCCAAGGGCCGCGCCATTCACGGACAGGTTGTTGTTCTTCAGGGCATTGCTTTCTGTTCCGTCGATGAGGCTGAACGGCAAGCCGGTCCTGAAGAAGAAGGTTCCCGCCACTTGCCAGCCGCCCGCCAGCGTGTTCAGCCAATGATTGGAGAACTTCACCGGGATGTCCCAGACGTAGTTGGCGCTCAACTGATGGCGCACATCGTAGTCAGAGGAGGCATAGCTCAGGTTGGGGTTGGACGGGTCAATTTGGAGAAGGAGGCTGTCATTGAAGCTGTAGGGCGATATGCCGCCGTTAGACACGTTGTCCGTTGCGTGGCTAAAGGTGTAATTGAATCGCGCCGTAAATCCGTGCCACAGATTCTGCTGCACGGAAGCCGTCAGCCCGTGATAGTTGGAGTAGCCCCCATTCGTGAGTTGCTGAACAGCAGCCACACGAGGATCTGGAGCCGCGCCGAACGGAAGCGTAGTGAAGCCCGTGCCACAAGCCGCAGTGGTGCAAAACGCGTTCAGGTACGGGTTGGTCAGAAGGATGTCATAGCCATGGTTGCCCACATAGTTGAGGGAAACCAGGGTGCTCTTTCCCACCGTATGCTGCACTTCCAGGTTCCATTCCACGAATTTGGGGTTAAGAGTTTTCGCGGTGACATCGTACAGCGGCGGCAGCGCGCTGGCGCAACTCGGAGCCGCTGCCTGATACTGCGCGAGGGTCTGGCCGCTTCGGAAGGCGTTCTGGAAAGAAGTGTTGCAAGCCTGCGCAACGCTCACGCCGCTGCCTGCCTCAGCTGGATTGACGGTTCCGCCCGGAACGGAGAAACTCACCACCTCCGGGAAGTTCGTCGTGAAGTTGTCCAGAATGCTGCCGGGATAGAGATCGCTGAACAGGCCGATACCGCCGCGGATGACGGTCTTGTCGTCATGCGGGCTCCACGCAAATCCGGCCCGTGGTTCAAATACCACCTTTTCCACGTCGCGCAGGATGCTGCTCTGCCCCGCGGTCACCATCTGGTTGAACGGGATGTCCGCATTGTGAGACAGCTGTTGGAAGGGCACAGTTGGCAAGGAGACGCAGTTGGATTGGCAGATGCCTCCCGAGTTGCGATCCGCGCGGAGCGCCAGGGTAAGTTTCAGTTTCTGGCTGACACGCATCTCGTCCTGGAAGTAAAGGCCAAAGCTGTAAATGGCCAGGGGTTGAGGCGAGCTCAACGCAAAGTTCATGGCCGTAGAGCTATCGACGGTGTCCGTGGCAAACCCCAGCAGGGATGTGGTCACTCCGGCGGGATTGGTCAGTTCGGAAGCACGGAAATCGCTCACATCGTCGCGGCGGAAGTTTATGCCCATCTTGAAGCTGTGAGGACCTTTTTCGATCGATAGGTCATCGACGAACTGGTACTGTTCGACGTTCCGTCCCTGCGGGAAAAATTGGCCGAAAGGAAAAAGTCCCCCGCCGGCGCCAAGACAAGACAGGCTCGTGTCCGCGGAGCACAGGATTTCCGGAAACGCGGAGTTTGAGGTGTTGAGGTTCGCCGACTGGAAGACCGCGGAGTACCAAAGGTCGGAGAAGATGAAGTTGTTGGCCATGGTCGGGCTGAAGATGTGCGTCCAGTTCAACTGGCCTTCGTCCTGAGGCTGGTGGCTAATGAGATTGAAAGCTGAATTAATTGGATCGGCGTAGGTCGGCTGCGTTCCACGGTCGAACTTCACTCGGCCGAAGATCTTGTCCTTGTCGCTGAAGGAATAATCCACTCGGCCAATGAGCAACCATTCCTGGTTGCCGCTAGAACCGGCAAGCGTGACGGCACCAAGGCAGTTCGTGGAACCGTTAGGCAGACCGTACGCGCCGTTAGGACCCGCAAAGATCCCTCCGGCGAAGCCATTCGCGGGATCGCCTCCACAAGTATTGGCTTGCGGAACGGCATTCGCGGCGCCTTTTGCGTTGTTGTAGAGGTTAAACGCCTGCTGATAGAAGCCAGTAGCTGTGGCAGGCACCTGCGAGAGGGCGTAGTTTTCGAACGCCGAGGTGGGCAGGAAGGATTGCGCGGCTGTGGCGAACACGTAGCGCAGTCCTTCGGTATCCACGAAGAAATACGCCTTGTCCTTCTTGATCGGACCGCCGAAGTCCGCCGCCCACTGGTTATTGTTCTGGAAAGGCTTTGGCTGTTGGCTGGCCTTCAGGAAGTAGTCTTCCGCGTTCAAATCGCTGCCGGTGTAGTAGTAATTGGCGCTGCCGTGAAACGCGTTGGTTCCCGAGCGGGTGGAATAGTCAATCTGAGCGCCCGCCTGCCTGCCGTATTGTCCACTGTAGCCGTTGCTGACGACAGCTACTTCCTGCACGTCGTTGCTGCCCAGGAGCAGGTTGCTGGCGCCGGAGTTGTTCAGGTTGAGGAACGGATCGTTGTAGTCGTTGCCGTTGACGGTAAACAGGTTGGACGTGCCGGGCAATCCGAACGCGCTGAAATTGCCGTAGCCGTTGCCGGAGGATGTGTTCATAGAAACGCCGGGCGCTGTCTGCGCGACATAGGTGATGTCATTTCCCGGGTTCGGTATGTTCTGCACCTGACGCGTGTCAAACGTCGTGGCGATATTTGCGTTTTCGGTCTGCAGCAGGTTCCCCTGGGTGGTGACCTCGACTGTCGTCGAACTCGTGCCCAATTCCATGGATAAATTCACGGTCAAGTTCTGGCCAAGGAGAACCGTGACTTTCTGCACATTCGTCTTGAAGCCGTCCTTGCTGGACTTCAAGGTGTAGTCACCGGGCTTCAAGAGAGAAAAACTGTAAGCGCCGGTGGCGGAAGAGACTGCTGTGAAGGTGTCACCAGTCACGCTGGTGAGCGTCAAATTAACCTCAGGCACGACCGCTCCGGTGGGATCAATGATGGTTCCACTGAATCCTCCCGTCACGATCGTCTGCGCCGCCGTTGTGAACGCAAGCATGAACAGACAGAAAACCAACAGAAATGCAGTTCTTAGGTACTTCGTGGTCATCTTTCTTTCTTCCCCTAAACAAAAATTAACTTCTCCTCGCCTTGACCACTCTGGGCACACCACTGCGTCGCCATATGAAATGGCATTCACAGCTTTCCACCACTCGCAATGGACTTTTAAAAAACTGCAAAAGCCCTGACCCGAACTGACCGCACACTACGCAGTAACCACACGCAGGACCGACACTGAGGTGCCCTACACCAGTGCAATATGAATGCCAATTTGCCTTTTGTAAAATCCAGAAAATATAGAATTTACGTTGTGTGAAGAATCGGCGGACACATGTGCATCCGCATTTTAGAAGATTTCTACAGAATTTGGATTTCTGTATTCTCGAATCTGGGATAGACGATCTGTTTAGTCCGGACACCTAAGGGAACATGCGAGGCAGCTTGTAAAGCCACAAATGAAATCACCACTCCGAAGTCACTGTTGACCTCAAAAAGAAACAGCCCGCCAGACTGGCGGGCTGTTCGGTCAGATGAGTTTGAATCTCAGGCGACAGTAACTTCCTTCGCGAGATACACGTCCTGGATCGCGTTGAGGAGCTTCACACCCTCGCCCATTGGACGCTGGAACGCCTTGCGGCCGCTGATGAGGCCCGTCCCGCCGGCGCGCTTGTTGACGACTGCAGTGGCTACCGCCTCTTCGAAATCGTTCGCACCGGAAGCCCCGCCGGAATTAATCAATCCCGCGCGCCCCATATAGCAGTTGGCTACCTGATAGCGCGTCAGATCGATGGGGTGATCGCTGCAAAGCTCGGTGTAGATGCGCTTGTCGAACTTTCCATAGCTGGAACCACCCATGTTCAATGCTTCGTAGCCGCCGTTATTTTCGGGCAGCTTCTGCTTGATGATGTCCGCCTGAATGGTGACACCCAGGTGATTGGCTTGTCCTGTCAGATCGGCGGACACGTGGTAGTCCTTGTCCTTCTTGAACGCGGGATTGCGCAGATAGCACCACAAAACCGTGGCCATTCCAAGTTCATGCGCCTTGGCGAACGCCTGGCTGATTTCGATGATCTGCCGGTCGCTCTGCTCGGAGCCAAAATATATCGTCGCGCCAACCGCCGCCGAGCCCAAGTCATACGCTTCCTGAACGGTTCCAAAGAGGACCTGATTGAACTGGTTCGGATAGGTGAGCAATTCGTTGTGATTAATCTTGGTGATGAAGGGAATCTTGTGCGCGTACTTGCGCGCCACGGAACCCAGCACGCCAAAGGTGGAAGCAACCGCGTTGCAACCGCCCTCAATAGCCAGCTTCACGATGTTCTCGCCGTCGAAATAGTCCGGATTCTTTGCGAAGCTCGCGCCGGCGGAGTGTTCGATGCCCTGATCGACGGGGAGAATCGACATATATCCCGTCCCGGCGAGCCGGCCGGTGAAGAACAGCCGGTGAAGATTGTTGAGCACGCGAATGTTGCGGTCAGAGACGGCGTATACGCGGTCGATGAAATCCGGGCCGGGAAGGTGCAGCCGCTCTTTCGAAATTTTGGGAGACTTGAAGCCGAGGAGCGATTCCGCCTTCGCGCCCAAGAGTTGTTCCACAGTGGATAGAGTTGCTGTCGCCATGATTCTCTCCTAGTTAGTTTCGAACACCGGGCGCCAGCTTCGAGCCGGCATCCTGGTCTACCAGCCAGAGCAATGTGCCATTGACCGGTTGAATGAGCTGAGCCGGAAGTTGCTCCGGCTCGTAAGGGCCTTCCAGAACCGCTTTCAAGGCTAGAGCCTTGTCTGCGCGGGTCACAGAGAAGATCACATGGTTCGCCTGATTTGCGGCCGGGGCTGTCAGGGTGATGCGCTCAGTAAACAATTTGCCGACCCAGTTGCGAACAACGATGTGATTGGTGGCGTGTAACGCTCTGGTCCCCGGAAAAAGCGAAAGCGTGTGGCCTTCTTCGCCCATGCCGAGGAGCACCAGATCGAAGCGAGGGTACTCGCCGTCCCTTAGTTTAAAGTATGCGCGAAGAGCCTGCTCATATTCCAGTGCTGCTTTTTCCGTGTCGGCGTATTCACCTTTGATCCGCGTAATCTGTTCCGGTTTGATCAGGCCCTTGGAGAAAAGTGTTTCATTCGCCATGTGGAAGTTGCTCTCTGTGCTGTCCGGGGGCACATGGCGCTCATCCCCAAAGAAGAAATGCAGCTTGCTCCAGGGAATCTTCTGCGCATACGCCGGGTCTTCGCTTAGCAGGGAATAAAGCGCTTTGGGAGTCGACCCGCCCGCGAGCGCAACCGTGAAAGAGTCCTTTTCCGCGATTGCTTGATTCACGCACTTCAGAAACTCTTCTGCGGCGCGGCGGGTAATCGCGGTGGCATCCGGCAGAATTACCACCTCACGTTTTGTTTGCACCGTCATAACGCAAAACCCGCCTTGCTCGTAGCGCCCGGCGCTGCGATTCTGCCTCGTTCATCGATGTTCTCTTCCCCGATGCGCCGCCAAGCGCGTCCATCACGCTCCAACAAATCTTCCGCCTCTACGGGCCCCCAGGAGCCGGCCGCATAGTTCGGAAAGCCACGCGGCGGCAATGCATGCCATACGTCTAGCATCGGTTGAATCACTTGCCATCCTGCTTCCACCATGTCGCTGCGCTGAAAGAGTGTTGCATCCCCGGCCATGCAATCACGAAGCAACCGCTCGTAACCGGTGCCGTGCTCCATACCAAAATAGCTTTTGTAATCGAAGTCCATGTTCACCAGACCCAGCCGCATCACCGCTCCCGGGACCTTCGCGCCAAAGCTGAGAGAAATACCTTCGTCCGGCTGAATATGGATGACCAGGCGATTGGTTTCGATGTTTTTCACGGCAGTGTTGCGGAACAGAACAAAAGGCGTGCGGCGGAACTGAATCACAATTTCCGTCGCGCGCTGAGCAAGCCGCTTGCCAGTGCGTAGATAAAAGGGAACGCCCGCCCAGCGCCAGTTGTCGATCTGCAATTTCAACGCGACGAACGTTTCCGTGTTCGAATCGTGCAGAACATCGGGCTCGTTCCGATAAGCTACGACGCGTTCGCCGTCCACGATTCCTTCTGCGTATTGGCCGCGAACCATGCACTTGAGAACATCTTCCGGGCTTAACGGTTGAATCGCGTGCAACACTTCCGCCTGCTTGTTCCGGACCTCATCCGCATCGAAGGAGATCGGCGGCTCCATGGCGGTCATGGTAAGAAGCTGAAACAGGTGGTTGGGAACCATATCTCGCAACGCGCCGGCAGTTTCGTAAAAGCCTCCGCGATGCTCCACACCGACCGTCTCGGCTGCCGTAATCTGCACATGGTCCACATAGTTCCGGTTCCAGAGCGGCTCGATGATGTTGTTGGTGAAACGGAACACCATCACGTTTTGCACCGTCTCCTTGCCCAGATAGTGGTCAATACGGTAAATCTGTCTCTCATTCAGCGTCTTCTTCAGGTCCGTATTGAGCTGGCGCGCTGAATCCAAGTCATGGCCAAAGGGTTTCTCGATGATGACCCGTGTCCAGTGGTCATTCTCCTCTTTCGTCAGGCCCGCGGAGCCGAGTTGATCCACAATCGGGGCAAAGAAGCGTGGAGCCACGGCAAGGTAGAAAAACTTGTTGCCGCCCGTGTTGTGCGCCTTGTTCGCTTCGTCAATCTGCTGCTTGAGTCTTTGGTATGCCGCCGGGTCCTGGAAATCGCCCTTCACAAAATAGATCCGCTTCGACAGCTCGTCCCACATCTTCAAGTCAATGGGATCGGGCGCAAAGCTGGGCATTTCCCGTCCAAGTGTCGCGCGGAAGGAGTCCGTATCGAGATCATTCCCCGCAAAACCAACTATGGCGAATTGCTTGGATAGAATCTCTTCTTGTGCCAGGTTCAACAGAGCAGGAATGAGCTTGCGTTTGGTGAGGTCTCCGGTCGCCCCGAAGATGACCATAACGCAAGGGCCCGCAGAACTGGCAACTTCCAAGTGATTCAAGCTCATGAAGCCATATCCTGTCTTCGGGCAGATGAAGCCGCAAACAGGCTTCAGTGACCGGCTTTTTTCTCGAGATGACCGCCAAACTGGAAACGCATTGCGGACAGCAACTTCGCCGCAAAATCGGCTTCGCCTCGTGACGTAAACCGTTCGTACAAGGCTGTACTTAGCACCGGTGCCGGTGCTGTGGATTCAATCGCGGCAAGAATTGTCCAGCGGCCCTCCCCGGAATCGGAAACACGGCCAGAGTAGTTTTCCAGCGTGGGCTGTTCGAACAGCGAAATGGCCGTCAAATCCAGCAACCAGGACGCGACGACGCTTCCGCGCCGCCAAACCTCTGCGACATCCGCGAGATTAAACTCGTACTGGTAGTGCTCGGGATGCCGAAGGGGCGTGGTCTCCGCGTCGGTTTCCCGCTTGGAATGTCCCGCGTTGGCGTGCTTCAAGATATTCAGGCCTTCTGCGTATGCCTGCATTAGCCCATATTCAATTCCGTTGTGGACCATCTTTACAAAGTGTCCCGCGCCGGATGGGCCGCAGTGCAGATAACCTTCTTCCGCTGTGCCGGGGCCTCTTTCCCGGCCTGGCGTGCGGGGGATGTCCCCGCGTCCCGGCGCAAGAGTCTTGAAAATGGGATCCAGATGCTGAACAACCGAGGCCTCTCCGCCGATCATTTCGCAATAACCACGTTCGAGCCCCCAAACGCCGCCGCTCGTGCCGACGTCCACATAGTGAATGCCCTTCGAGGACAACTCTTTGGCGCGCCGGATGTCATCAATGTAATAGGAGTTTCCGCCGTCGATGAGGATATCGTCCTTGGATAGCTTTGGAGCCAGTTCGGCAATCGTTGCGTCCACCACCGCGGCGGGCACCATCAGCCAGATCGCGCGCGGCTTCTGCAGCTTGCTGACAAAATCGTCGATGCTCACCGTGCCCGTTGCCCCTTCGCCAGCCAACTGATGCACCGTATCGGCGCTTCGATCGTACACAACGCACTTGTGCCCAGCTTTCTGCAGGCGGCGAACCATGTTCGCCCCCATCCTTCCGAGACCAATCATGCCGAGTTGCATTGAGTAAATTCCTCCAAGAAAATTGTGACTACGTCAGTGGCCCGGATCGCGTGCCTTCCGACCCAGGAGATACAGGTTGATTCACTTCCGCTTAGGGCTATCGTGTGCCGGCGGACTTGCCCGTGGCGTCGAGCAAAGTCTTGAACGCGTCGGCAAACAATTTCACGCCGTCGACAAGCAGCTTGTGCGTCACTTCCTTCATGGAGATCCCGGCCGTTTCCAGGTTGGCCATGGTTTTTGCGCCGCCCTCTACGTCCTCGGTCAGGCTCTTGCGGAGCTTGCCGTGATCGCGGAACGCATCAAACGTCGCTGGCGGAATCGTATCCACGGTATCCGCACCGATCAGTTCTTCCACATAAAGGACGTCGCGGTACTTGGGGTTCTTCGTGCTGGTGCTGGCCCAAAGCAGGCGCTGCGTCTGTGCGCCTTTCGCCGCCAGTGCTTTCCAGCGTGGCCCGCCGAAAAGTTCCTGGTATTTCTTATAGGTGAGCTTGGCGTTGGCGATGGCGACCTTGCCTTCGAGGCTGTTTAGCAGCTCCTTCGTGCTTCCGGACGCCGTCTTCAGCTTCTCTTCGATCTTGGAATCCACCAGTGTGTCAATGCGGCTGACGAAGAAGCTTGCGACGCTAGCGCAATGGTTGACGTCCAGGCCCTTCAGAGCTCGCGCTTCCAGGGCAGCCAGAAAGGCCTCTGCCACCTGTTCATAAGCAGATTGCGCAAACAGGAGCGTGACATTGATGTTCAGCCCCTCTTCCAGAAGTTGCCGGATGGCAGGAACTCCTTCCGGCGTGCCGGGCACTTTGATCATCAGATTTTCGCGGCCCACGGTCTTCCACAAACGCCGCGCTTCCTCAAGCGTGCTCTTTGTGTCATTGGCGAGGTAGGGCGAAACTTCCAGGCTCACGTATCCATCGCGGCGGTGCGTGGATTTGTATACCGGTTTGAAAATATCGCAAGCGTCCTGCACGTCGCGGATGGCAATCCTCTCGTACAAGCTCTTGGCATCCAGCGTCTTCGCGTCAGGGGACTGCAGAATGTCATTATAGAGAGTGCTCCCCACGATGGACTTTTCGAAAATGGCGGGGTTAGAGGTCATGCCGCGCAGACCGTCGGCGTCAATCATTTTCTTCAGCCCGCCGTCGGTGAGGAGGTCGCGGCGAATGTAGTCCATCCAGGGGGATTGGCCGTATTCGAGCAATCCCTTCAGGGGATTCGTGCCGGCCGCATTGGGAATGGTTACCGAGGTGGTCATAGTCCTTCTCCTTTACTTAACCGAGGGCCCGGAGGCCCCATTGTACGCTCCTGAGGCGGGGCCCAAAATCCAGATTTCAGCTTTTTAACATCCTCTTCTCTAAGGCATGGACCTTGGCGAGCCGCCGGACGTGGCGTTCCTCGTGCGTGAAGTTTGCCAGCAAAAACGCGCGAACCACGTCTTCCGCCAGTTTTTCGCCTATGATCCGCGAACCCATCACCAGTATGTTCATGTCGTCGTGCTCCACGCCCTGGTGGCCGGAATAGGAATCGTGGCAGATCCCCGCGCGAATGCCGGGCATTTTGTTCGCCGCGACGCTGGCGCCAACTCCGCTTCCACAGATCAAGACGCCCCGCTCCGCCTTTCCATCGAGAACCGCCCGTCCCACCGCCTCCGCAAAATCCGGATAATCCGATGGGTTCTCATTGAAAGCTCCCACATCCAGAACCGAATGCCCGAGGGAGCGAATCACATCACCCATGGCGTTCTTCAACCGAAAGCCGGCGTGATCGGAGCCAATGACAATCTTCATTGGCAGCTCACTTCCCGAGTTGTGCTTTTGCGGCGGCGACCACGGTCTCCACATCGAAGCCGAATTTCTTCAGCAGGTCCTTCAACGGTGCGGAAGCGCCAAAGGAGTGCATGCCGATAGCCTTGCCTTTCAACCCAATGTAGCGCTCCCAACCCAGCGTGGACGCCATCTCCACGGAAACGCGGGCATTCACGCTCGAGGGCAGAACGGATTCCTTGTAGGCCGCGTCTTGCTGGTCGAACAACTGCCAGCACGGCATGCTGACCACCCTCGCCTTGATGCCCTCCGCCTTTAGTTTTTCGTAAGCACCCACCGCCCATTGCAGCTCCGAACCGGTGGCCATCAGGATCACGTCCGGTTTGCCGCCATCCGCATCCGCCAGGACGTAAGCTCCCTTCGCGGCGCCCGCCGCCGAAGCGTATTTTGTACGGTCCAGGGTGGGCATCGCCTGGCGGCTGAACACCAGCGTCGATGGACCATGTTTATGTTGCAGTGCGGACTTGTACGCCTCCGTCACTTCGTTCGCATCTCCCGGGCGGAACACCAGCATGTTCGGCATCGCTCGGAATGCCGCCAGTTGCTCAATCGGCTGGTGCGTCGGCCCGTCTTCGCCCAGGCCAATCGAATCGTGAGTGAAGATGAAAAGGACGGGAATTTCCATGAGCGCAGCAAGCCGCATGCTGGGGCGCATGTAATCGCTGAAGTTGAAGAATGTGGCCGAGAAGGAACGCAGTCCGCTGAGGCACATGCCATTGACCGCCGCTCCCATACCGTGCTCGCGCACCCCGAAGTGTACATTCCTCCCTTCGAAATGCACTGGGAAAAACTCGCCCGCCCCTTCGAACGTCAAATTGGTCTTGTTGGATTTAGCCAGGTCCGCCGATCCGCCGACCATCCACGAGATTTTCTGTGCCAGGGCGTTCAAGACCTTGCCGGAACTTTCGCGCGTGGCGATCCCTTTCGCGTCCGCCGCGAACACCGGCAGATTCTTGTCCCAACCCTCCGGCAGCTGCCGGCACTGGATGTCACCCAGTTCTTTCGCCAACTCAGGATATTTCTTGGAATAATCCGCGTAGAGCGCATCCCACTTCGCATGCTCTTGTGCACCGCGCGCGCCCACGCCGTCCTGGAAATGCGCGTAAACGCCGTCCGGCACGAGAAACTTCGCGTCTTCGGGCCAGCCGTAATTCTTCTTGGCGAGCTTGACTTCCGATTCACCCAGCGGTTCGCCATGTGCTTCGTAAGAATCCTGCTTGTGCGGGGAGCCGTAACCGATGTGGCTGTCCACAACGATGAGCGTGGGCATGTCACTATGATTGAGGAAGTCTTTGTAGGCCCGTGACAGCTGCGTCAGGTCGTTCGCGTCCGCGACCCGCGTGACGTGCCAGCCGTAGCCGACGAACCGCGTCATCACGTCTTCGCTGAAGGACCAGCTCGCCGGACCATCCAGCGTCACGCGGTTGTGGTCGTAAATCCAGCAGAGATTGCCGAGTTGCAAATGCCCCGCAATCGATGCCGCCTCCGCCGCCACGCCTTCCATGATGTCGCCGTCGCCGCACACGGCATACACCTTGAAATCGAAAAGGTCGAATCCTGGACGATTGAAATGCGTCGCGAACCACTTTCCGGCGATGGCCATGCCCACGCTGTTGCCCGCACCCTGGCCGAGCGGGCCGGTGGTGGTTTCGACGCCGGTCGTCAAGTGCGATTCCGGATGGCCGGGAGTGCGGCTGCCCAATTGCCGGAACCGTTTTATTTCCTCCATCGTGACCGAGAGTTCTTTTTGCACTTCTCCCTTGGCGTTCACGGCCCGCACGCCGGCCAGATGCAGAGTGGAATACAGCAGCATGGAGGCATGTCCTGCAGAGAGCACGAACCGGTCGCGGTTCGGCCACAACGGAGAAGCGGGATCGTACTTCAGGAAATACTGCCAGAGGGAGAAAACGACAGGCGCCAAGCCCATTGGCGCGCCCGGATGACCCGAGTTGGCTTGTTGCACGGCGTCGATGGAAAGCGTGCGGATGGTATTGATGCAAACTTGGTCTAAGGTGTGCTCGCTCACGGTGTCTCCGGCGCGGGAGTGGGGGCGCCCGCTGAAATTAGGCTCAGGCCTTAGATGCTTCTACGGAAGAAAAGGCGTCAAAATTGTACTGCAATTGGATTCGGGTGTCTGCCCGGCACTTGCATGAAGGAAGGAAGAAATGAAATGGTGCGGCTGGTCGGACTCGAACCGACAACGGGGAAATCCCCAGCGGATTTTAAGCCCGCCGCGTATGCCAATTTCGCCACAGCCGCACCGGACGTTTACGCGGCAGAAACAGAATAGCACGCAAAGGAGAGGTCGTTCACGTGGGTCCGTCATCAGAGAACGCTTGGTGTAGACGATGTCTGCCGAGTCCGAGTTTGATGCAGTGTTCTATCCGAGCACCTCACATCCTCAAACCACGGAGTTTGCGGGTCTTCGCAGTTCGTGACTGCAAAAGAAAGCCGTGCCGGCGTCCGCCCCCAATAATCCACGAAACCGAAAGCAACATTTGTGGAATCAATCAAGTACACCGGATTGACTTTAGTGACTTTGGTCACAGCTCTCTGTGATGGTTCCTCGTACTCTGACCTTGAGTCCAAATCCTATGGCCACCCAGGTTCCTTTGAACGAGCAATCCAAACTCTCACCCACGCTCCCCCCTCTCGCCGTCAGTTCCAAGCCAGCCGCGAAACCCAAGAAAAAACTCATCCGCCGCACCGATATCGATCGCTCCCAACTCTATCGCCGAAGTTTTCAGGGCGCCTTCCTGGCTTTGAACTTGTGGCTGGGCACAGAATTCTATTTTTGGGTGCGCCAATTCGAAGTCGGTGTGATCGATACGAGCTTGCATCGTCCCGCGGGCGTGGAAGGCTGGCTGCCGATCGCGGGTCTGATGAACCTGAAGTACTGGCTGCTCAGCCGTGAAATTCCCCAAGTCCATCCCGCGGCGTTCTTCCTTTTGCTTTCATTTCTTGCCATGGCCTTTCTGTTCCGCAAAGCATTCTGCAGTTGGCTTTGTCCCATCGGCACGATCTCCGAATATCTCTGGCGCGCGGGAAAGAAACTCTTCAAGCGGAATTTCTATCTTCCTCGCTGGCTGGACCTGCCCCTCCGCGGTTTCAAATATTTTCTTTTGGGATTTTTCCTCTGGGCCATCTCCACGATGTCTGCTGTTGGCATCCGCGATTTCATGCAGAGCCCATACGGACTGATCGCGGACGTCAAGATGCTGAATTTCTTCCGCCACATCGGTCAGACCGGCCTGATCGTCATCGGCATCTTCATGCTGGCTTCGGTCTTCATCCAGAATTTCTGGTGCCGCTTTCTTTGCCCCTACGGCGCGTTGTTAGGGTTAACCTCCTGGTTGAGCCCGACCCGCATTCGCAGAAATGAAGAGGCCTGCATCGACTGTGCCAAGTGCGCAAAAGTCTGCCCCTCAGCTCTCCCCGTGGACAAACTTGTCCAAATCCGCTCCGTCGAATGTACCGGCTGTCTCGAATGTGTAGCCGTTTGCCCCGTGCAGAATGCGCTCGCCATGAGCCTGCCGGCCATGCTCTCCGCGAAGACGAAAAGAACCGTCCTTCCCGCGTGGGCCATGGCTGCGGGAATTGCTGTTCTCTTCCTCGGAGTGGCCGGCTTTGCCAAAGTCACTGGCCACTGGGATTCCGCCATTCCTGCCGCAGTCTACGAGCGTCTTGTGCCAAACGCCGATCAGGCCGCTCATCCTATGCCAGGAAGGTGAATCTCATGAGCGCAACGCCGCAAGCCCGTCCTAGCCAGATGCCTGCCAGCGAAGTGCTGCGCTTGAGCGACCTGGTCAGCTATCAAGAAGGGACGGTCGTCAGCCGCACGCTGGTCAAGCATCCCGGCGGCAATGTGACTCTTTTCGCTTTCGACGCCGGCCAGGGACTGACCGAACACACTGCCGCGTTTGACGCGCTCGTGCAGATTCTGGACGGAAAAGCGGAAATCACAATCTCCGGCAAGCCTTATCAAGTGGAGAACGGCCAGGCGATTCTGTTGCCGGCGAACGAACCCCATGCCCTCGCCGCCCTCACTCCCTTCAAGATGTTACTGACAATGATCCGACCCGTGTAGCGGGCGGTCTTCAAATCGGCCAGAGTCTTTTCTCTTTGATTTTATAGGGCCCACTTTCTGAAGTGGGCCGCTTCGCAACACAGAACGCACTCGCTTCTTGTGATATAAGACCGGAAGATTCTGTCGCACTCACTTGGAGGAGCACAATCGTGCAAAAGAGCCTTGGCACGCTCTTCATCGGACTTACCCTCATCAGCCTTGCCGCCATTTCATCAGCCCCGTGCGCCGCGCAAACTTCTGGCGCAAACAAAAATCCCGTCGCCGGCGTGCGCGTTTGGCAAGACACCGTCGAATTGCCCACCTACGAAGAAGGATTGCCGGACGAAAATCCTCCCTTCGATCAGTTCGTCACCAATGGCCGATTCAACTACCCGTATACGCTGCGCGAAAATCTCACGAACCATGTTGCGCCTCACCGCTGGCGCGCTCTGAATCTCGAAAATGAATACCTGAAGTGCGTGATTCTGCCCGATCTCGGAGGCCATCTCTATCGCTGCCTCGACAAGCGGAATGGCGCGGACATGTTCTATGCCAATCCTTCGCTGAAATTCGCGCGTATCGCCTACCGTGGAGTCTGGGCCGCCTACGGTATCGAATTCAACTTTCCGGTTTCGCACAACTGGATGACGGCTTCTCCCGTCGATTTCTCGATCTCCAGATCCTCCAACGGCAGCGCTTCCGTTTGGGTCCGCAACATCGATCGCGTTTACGGCATGGAATGGTGTGTGCAACTGACGCTGCATCCTGGACTAGCGCTCCTGGAACAGAAAACCACGCTCTACAATCCCGGCGGCGAACGCCACCGCTTCTATTGGTGGACCAACGCAGGCGTGCAGGTCTGGGATGATTCGCGTTTATATTATCCGCAGGAATTCTCTGTCTTTCATGGCTACACCGATCTGGACACCTGGCCGGTCGATCGCAACGGCGTGGATTTGAGCGTCGTCGGCAATCACAAATTCGGCGCTGTTTCACGTTTCAGTTTCGCCAGCAACGAGCCGTACATAGCGGTCTATCACCCGAAGACCGACGCCGGCGTCGTGCATTACTCCCCGCGAACGGATCTTCCCGCAAAGAAAGTCTTCTCCTGGGGCAGCGATGCCGAAGGTCTCGGCTGGCGGGAAGCGCTTTCCGATAATCACAGCGCGTACGTCGAAATTCAGGCCGGGCTTTTCCGCAACCAGGAAACTTACGGCTTCCTTGACCCGCAGCAGGCCATCCACTTCACGGAGATTTGGCTGCCCATCCTGCGGCTTGGCGGCGTCACGCGTGCGAATCCCGACGCGGTGCTTAATCTGGCGCGCGTGCCATCGAAGAAAACAGAAGCCGCCTCTCTCGAGGTGGCGCTGAATGTCTCGCGCGATTTTCCCAACGCGAAGCTGCAACTTCTCGACGCATCGCAGGTCGTCGCCTCGGAAACGGTTTCGCTTGCGCCGAAATCCACTTTCCACAAGCAGTTTTCGGATTTGCCGTCCCAGAAAACCTACACGGTGACACTCTCCGATAATTCCGGAGAAATCATCCTCACCCACACCGAAGGGAAGTACGACTTCCTGCTTAAATCCGAAGTGCCGAAGGAACTTCCGCCCGCCTATGTCTACCCTCCCTCCGAAAAACGCACCGAAAGCGACTTTCTGGAACTGGGTGGCGACCAGGAACGAAACGGTGAAGTGCTCGACGCGCTCTCCACTTATCGCGAGGGTCTGAAGCGTTTTCCAGACAGCATATCGCTCCACCGCGCCGCAGGCCGCCTCGACGTTGGGTTAAAACAGTTCGCGGATGCCACTATTCAGCTCTCTCCTGTGCTCGCGCGCATCAGCAACGATAAGGAAGCCGCCTACTATTTGGGCGTTGCTTATGCCGCAACTGGAGAATGGGAGAAAGCCGGCCGCGCCTTCGAAGTCAGCGAACAGTACGGGACTTTTCGCGCTCCTTCGCTCTTCGAACTGGCGGCCCTGGATGCGCGTGCCAGCAAACTGGATAAGGCTCACGAAAAACTGGCCACAGCCTACACGGAATTTCCGGACGCTGTGCGCCTGAGCGACATGGACGTAACCGTGTTGCGCCACTCGGGCAACGCAAGCACAGCGAAAGAAAATCTGAACAGGCTGCGGATCTCCGATCCGGCAAACACTTTCCTGCGATACGAAGCAACCCTCTTGGGCAACGGGGATGCGGCCCTTTGGCAGCATCTCGCCGCCGATCCAGAACGGATTCTCAACATCGCGGTCCTTTATATGCATTTCGGCTTCTATGCAGATGCCGTCGAACTCCTTTCCCATTCGTATCCAAACGGCCCCGGAGTCGTTAGCGAACCCGGCACGCCTCGCCCGGAAGCGTACCCGCTGATCGCCTACTATCGCGCCTATTGCCGTGATTTGTTGCGCCAGGATGGCACGGCCGATTTCAACGCTGCCTCGCGAATGCCCCTGACCTACGTCTTCCCGAACCGTCCGGAATCTTTCGACGTTCTCAAGCGCGCCGTCTCTGCGAACCAGAAAGACGCCAGCGCCCATGCCCTGCTCGGTTCCCTCTACATGTCCGGTGGAATGCAGGACTCTGCCATGAGCGAATGGAACGCCGCCCGCGAATTGAACCCGGCGATTCCTGCTCTTCTTCGCAACATGGGCTACGCCGTTCTTTATTCGAAACAATCTCCCGAGCGTGCGATTGAGCTGTTTACCGAAGGAACCAAATACGATTCGCAAAACCCGGAGAATTATCTCGGCCTCGAACGAGCCCTCCGCGAAGCGGGGCGTTCACCGGAAGAACGCGTAGCCGCGCTCGAGAAATTCCCCGGCCCTAATCCTCCCGCCACGCTGATCTTCCAGCTTGCACGCGATCTGGCCGATGCCGGGCGCTACGACGACGCGCAAAAAGAGCTGGCCACGCGCTTCGTCTCCTTGGAAGAAGGAGGAGCCAGCCAACTCGATGTGTATTTCGAAATTAAGCTCAAGCAGGCGCGTGCGCTTGCGTCAAGCCATCGTTGCGATGAAGTTCGCAATTTGATCAGCCATCTCGGCGATCCGGTTCCCCAACTCGCCCTGACAAAAGAAGACCTGGCCCTTGCCCTCAAGTCTCCACGCAGACAATCCGAAATCGCCCAGGTGCAGTCTTCCTGTTCGAATTAGCAACCGTGCTCAGCTTCGAAACCGGTCGCTCTGCCGGCACTGCTCAATGACCGCCTCCAAAAATCTCTCTGTGCGCGGCCACCCGTAGATCTTCAGTCCCATTTTGTCCGCCATCCGGTTGGCAATCTGCATCGCCATGTTCGTCCGCACCGCCGGATCGAGAGAATCCCTGCGATTCAGAAAAGTCTCAATCAGTTGCGCTTCCTCTAGCGTCACCTTGCCGGCATCGACGGGAGGCAGCGTTTCGTCAATCGCGGCCTCTGCATACGGCCGCACGCCCTCCAGCGTTTTTTCATGGACCACCACGGTCCCGGCCACATAATCGCCCACTCGCTTGCTCTGCCGGCTCAAGAAGATGCACACCAACCCGACGGCGTACATGGACGGAAGAATGTCCACAAGACGCAGCGCATTTCGAACAATCGCTTCGTACACCCCGATGGGCCGTCCGTCATCCTTGATTACCCGAACCTGCGCATACCGTTTCCCGGGAGTCTGCCCGTTCCAGAAAATCTCAAACAGGGCAAAATAGGCGGAGTTCAGAAGAAAAAGAAGAAACACGATAATTGCCACTACCCACTGCGGGCCCAGTCCTCCCCACCGCGCCAACCCGACGCCGATGAAACTCCCCACAATAAGCGCGAAAAATCCCAGGACGACCTGGATGCCCGTGTCCAGAAGCAGGGCCAGAAACCGGCTGCCCAATCCGGCAATCGGGTACTCCAGAACCGTCTGCTCCGGTGTGTCAATGGTAAGCTTGTCGTGGGAATCCATCGATGATCTCCACCCGCTGGGTTGAAAAGCGCCGTACACACTGGAACCGGCTCGAACAATTGGTCAACACCAGCGGACGCAGCGGCGTCTCCTCTCTTTCGCCCACTGATCTTCAGGAATTAGCTCTATTATATCGGCAGATTGCCGCAGACCTGGCCACCGTTCGCGAAGATGCCACCAGCATAAATCTTGCCCACTACTTAAATCAGTTGCTGGGCCGCGCCCACAACATCATCTACATGGGCCGCAAGACCGAGAGTCGCAACATCTTCGCGTTTTATCGCTACACTTATCCCGCCATTTTCCGCGAGACTTTTTCGAATACCCTCGCGGCCTTCCTGATCTTTCTCTGCGCAGCGGTCGCCGGTTGTCTTCTGTGCCTCAGCGATCCTTCGTTTTCGCGCCACATTCTCGGTCCTGGCATGATCCAGAGCATCGAACAGCACAAAATGTGGACGGACTCCATCGTGACCGTGAAGCCTGTGGCTTCCAGCCAGATTCTCACCAACAATTTGAGCGTTTCCATCCTCACGTATGCGCTGGGGATTACCGCGGGAATCGGCACCGTCTGGATGATGCTGCTCAATGGCCTGCTGATTGGCGTGGTCGGTACGGCCTGCTGGCAGGCGCACATGAGCCTAATGCTGTGGAGCTTCGTTGCGGCGCACGGCGTTCTCGAGTTACCCGCCATCTTCATCGCGGGAGGCGCGGGCTTCATCATTGCGCGCGGACTCCTGTTTCCTGGCGCGTTGCCGCGAGGCGAATCACTGGTCCGAGCGGGACGTCTCAGTGCCAAGCTGTTCTTTGGGACGATTCCGCTTCTGCTTATTGCAGGATTTATCGAGGGATTTATCTCCCCTTCCAACCTGCCTCGAGCACTGAAGTTTGGCCTTGCCGCCGCGCTTTTCACTCTGTTGATCCTGTATCTCTTTTTCACCGGGAAGTCGCAACCTCCCCAGGACGAAGGCGACCCCTTCGAAGGATGGGAAGCCGCTAAATCAGGCTCCGGTCTTTTGCCATCAGGTACTGATTGACCACCGCGGTCGAGAGCTTCGCCGGCTCCACTTCCAAAGTCAGCGCCCCATGCTGGCGCAATGTACGCAAGAGCAAATCCCGTCGCTGCACAATTTCCATCGCCGCCGTCTGGCGATACATCTCTCGAACATCGTCTGGCCGTTCTCTCACCATCGCCCGCAGTTCGGGCTGCCCAATAACGGTGAACAGAACCAGGTGCCTCTCCGCCATGTGCATGGCGCTCTCAATCACCTCCGGCATCGTCGCCGTCTCTGCCAGGTCGGTCATCCACACCACCAGGCTTCGCCGCTTCTGGAGCACCGCCAGCGTTTCCGTCGCGCGCCGATGATCCGCTTCCAGCTCTTCCGCTCGGACCAGTGCCAACCCATCCAGCAAAGCGCGCACATGCCGTGAACCTCGTCCCGGGGGAAGCCGTTGCAGAATCCGTCTTCCGTATCCCAACAACGCTACACGGTCGCCGGAATAGAGCGCCACCTGCGCCAATGAGAGCGCCGCACCCACGGCGTAATCCAGCTTGCTCAGTCCCTTCACGCGTGTCCGCAACAACCTTCCGGCGTCAAGCACCAGCCAAACCGTTTGGCTCCGTTCAATCTGATAGGACTTGCTGATCAATTTTGCCCGCCGTGCCGTGGCACTCCAACAAATGTCCCTCCATTCGTCGGACTCGCGGTATTCCCGCAGGCTTTCGAATTCGCGGCCGTGCCCCGGTTGGTGCTTATATCTTTTTTCCAGAGCGATTTGCCGGCTGCGAATCAGGTAAATCGTGTCCTTCTTCGACTCCTGAAAATTCGGATAAATGCGGATGCTCTGTTTCAGCGAAGCTACTGCCCAGCGCTCGGCGATCTGCCACGCTGTCTGGTAGCGCAGATAGGTATTGCCAAAGTGCATGTCGCCGCGTTCGCGTGGGCAGATAGAATAGCCGGCGCTTTGTGTGCCACCGGCCGGAACGCGCACCTCCATTTCCGGGATCTCTTTACGCAATCCAACGGGAGCTTCCTCCTGAGCGCGCAACAAAATGTCTAATTTTCCGCGATTCAGGAATTCCAGCGTCGCCTCCGCCGGTTCCCGCAACTGCAGTGTGGACTTCCACAAGCGCCGCACTTCGATCTCTTCCGGCCTCGGCAGTCGTTTTAGGTCTGTCGCCCACAGGACCAGCACCAGCAAATCCCAAAGGACCATCCCCAGCAGGTATTTCGCATCTGTCCATGCCGGGCCAATCCACGCCAGGCCAATCAGCAATAGAAGGAAGAAGCGGCGCCCGAACGCGACGCCCAATCGCCCTTTCGCTTTGCCCCGAGCGCCAATGGTTACTGGAGCAAGTTGCGCCGGCTCCGTCATTTCGGCACTTCCACTCCCTTCACCACATCGCGCACCACCTGATCAGGTGTCACGCCTTCCAGGTCCGCTTCCGGCTTCAGCACCAGGCGATGGCGCAGAATCGGCAGTGCCGCGGTCTTTACGTCATCGGGAATCAGGAAATCGCGTCCTTCCGTGGCTGCCAGTCCCTTCGCAAAGAGCATCAAGCTGATCGCCGCGCGCGGGCTCCCTCCCAGACTGACCGAAGGCCAATTCCGGGTGCGTGCCACCAGTTTCACGATGTAATCGAATAGGGCCGGCTCCACTTTCACTTGAGCCGCTTCCGCCCGCGCCGCCATCAGCGCTTCCGGGGGAACCGTTTCGAACGCCACTTTCTTCAATTCCCGCGAATCGAAACCATTCTGGATATTTTCCAGAATCTTCACCTCTTGCTCGCCGCTCGGATATCCGATGCGGATCTTCGCCAAAAAGCGATCGAGTTGCGCCTCCGGCAGAGGGTAAGTGCCTTCGAACTCCACGGGGTTCTGCGTCGAAAACACCGTGAAAAAGGGAGTCAGTTCGTAACCCGTGCCATCGATCGTCACTTGCCGCTCCTCCATGGCCTCCAACAGCGCGGACTGCGTTCTCGGCGGCGTACGATTAATCTCATCCACCAGCAACAGGTCGGTGAAAATCGGCCCGCGGTGCAACGCAAAAGAACTTGTCCCCATGTTGAACACGTTTGCGCCAATCACGTCGGCGGGCATCAGATCGGGGGTGCACTGCACGCGTTGGAATTTCAGCCGAAAAATACTGGCCAGCGCCTTCACCGCCAGAGTCTTTGCCAGGCCCGGCACACCTTCCACCAGTGCGTGTCCACCGGCCAACAACACCAGTAGCAACTGGTCCAGCACTTCCTGCTGGCCGACAATTACCCGTCCCAGTTGGCCTCGTACATGGTTTGCTAATTGCTGCGCTTGGCTCATTCCGATTGTCCTTTTTTCTCCGGCGCATTCCGGACTTCCAGCCGCGCCGCATAGTCATGAAGATCCTGCACGATCTCCAAAGCTTCCGTGTCACTCACGTCCAGCGTTCTGGAACTTCGATCCGCGCGCGCCAAGGTCCCCAATAGCGCTTGCTCGTTCCAGCCCAGTGTCTGGCTTCCCGCGTGTGCCAATTCAACCACTGTCGCATTGGCATTCAGTCCCAACTGGCGCGCCAATTGAGAGCGCAAGCGTTGATACGCCACTCGCACCGCAGCCGACCCGGCATGCGCCGAAGTGTACAGGTCACCCAGCGTGTCCACAAACTCCAACGGAGAAAGGCGCGAGACTTTTCCCGGCATTCGGATCGTGCCGTAGCGCCGCGCATAGGTCACCAGGACGAACACGAAAAGCACGCCCAGTTGCACGAACACCCAGGGAAGAGGAGTCTTTGCGATATACGAGGAAAAATCCGTCCGGGCGCCATGAAAATACTCGTCCCAGAGAATTTCCTTGTCTTCCATCCCCCCTACAGAATTCAGCAACAGCCGCAGGTTCCCCGGTTGCTGGATTCCCCGGTTCGTCAGCGGTGAAGGTGAACCCCACCACACAATCGTTCCTTTGCCCATCGAATACGTCACTACCGCGGCGGTGTCGCTGTTTCCATAAACGGCAATTTCATCCATTTTCCGGGGATGCCACTCGATGGGAGCGGCCATGGAAATCTCCGGCGCCCCCAGAGCGAGCGAGGAGGGGAGAATGGCGGGGAACTTTGTCTCGTCCTGCGTGTCGTCCATCTCTGCGAAGAAGTCCCCGCCGGGAAGAAACAGCGCGGCATTGCTGCCGGTAGCTACAATCCGCCCGCCGTTCTCCAAGAACCTTCGAAGCGCAGCGGTTTCCTCCGAAGTGGGCGGCTGTTGCGGGCTGGCCAGGATCAAGACCTGATTTTGCGCTTCTCCGGCCAACTCAGTCGGCGACTTGTCCCAGCGCTGGATGTCATAGCCCAAATCCTCCAGAAGGAGGTAGGCCGCCTTCGCTCCGTCCCACGAAGTCGAGTAGCTGGAAGGATATCCCGTGCGCCCTCCTTGCTGCGATGGCGAAAGCACGGACGTCGCGATCGCCAACGCCAGCACCAGGACACCGGCGACGATCAGGAGGGAACGGTCGGTGCGGTCGAGCCTTGCAGGCATCCCATCTTCTCCAACTGCTCTTTGGTCCCGGCCCATTCCGTGGCGGAGACGGGCCGGTATCCGTACCAGATCAATTCAAAGCTGTGGGTAATCGTTTGTAATAAGCCCTGCTCTTTCGGGTGTTGATCCAGCAGCCGCAGCGATTCGCGCGGCGTTCGGGCGCGGTCGCGAGGCAGAATGCGTATGTCTTCGAGGTGTGCTACTGCAGCCCAGTAGGCGCAATGCACCGCCTCCCGAAAATCGCCTCGATCAGCGGCCGCCAGCGCCTCCTGAACCCAATGCCGCGCATCGCTCGGCGACGCCTCAACCTCCGCCCGAAAGGTTTCTGTCTTCATCGATTTCGAAAGCCAGCGATAGAGCACATAGAACAACAGAACTACGGCTGCGAAAATGACGGCCCACGCGATTCCATTCCCTGTTTTTTGGCTGATGTGAAGCACGCGGAACAGCCGGATGATTTGCTCCAGAATCCACCGGTTGATTCGTGCTTTCATCAGGTCCCAGGCAGAGGGCCCGGACGAGTCCTGGAATTCTCCTCGGCCAAGGATGTTCTTTAATCTGCTTTCCGCCCCGGCCGTATTTGTCTCGGAAGTCGACTTGGACAGCTCCTCCGCCTGCTGCCGCATAGTGCTTAGCCGCTTTTGCAGTTGTGCAGCCGTCCCTTTCTTTGGATCGTGCTCGATCTCCCGGAGTGCGTCGGCAATTTCCTTGGTCGGCACAGAATAAGAGCGGTCGCCGTCCTTCACCTTCCAGAATTCCGGCAGGGATCGTCGTAACTCCGGGATTTCCGCAGGATTCTTGATCCCTTCTGCAATGCGCGCGAGCTCGTGCTGGTAGGAAGCTAGATCCAGTTCATCGGGCGCAGGGCCGGCACTGCTGGCCGCGGCCGTCTGCGCGTGGCACTGCGTCGAGAGCGCCAGGAAAACCGCCAGGAAAAGCATGCGCGACCACATCGGGAATCCCACACCGCGTCGCTTCATTTCTCTATTGGATTCCTGAGGGATCCGCAAACGGCCGTGGCACGCTGCCTAGCGAGTTCATTAAGTGCTGGATATCGAAGCCTTCTTTTCTCACGCGCAGATTGTAGTACATCAGGGAAGCGGAGATCGTCCCGATCGGCCCGACCAGCACCTGGCTCAGGAAATTCGCAACATAGCTGTAGGCCATCACTCCCAGCGAAGGCTGCTGCTTCGCCAATGCCGCTTTCACCGTAAAGATCGTGGCCGGAAACTCAAGAAGCATGCTTACGACCCAGCTGATGACAAACGTCAGAAGGAACAGCAGGAACATTTGCCAACCGTACCCTTTCGTCAGCTCCATGCTCCTTTCCATCGACGTGATAGAAGACGCGTTTTCCACCATCGCCACCGGCACGGAAACCGCTAGCCGGCACGCCAGATAAATACCCGGAATGAAGAGCAGGAAAAAGAACACGCCGCCCACAATGACCGTTGCCAGAAAAACCAGGATAATGATCACGATCACGGTCATGATCCTGTCCTTCGAATTCACGTAAGCGGCCCGAACGCTGGCGGAGCGGCCCAGGTACAGCTCCGATACTGCCCAGATCGTCGCTGCCTGGGCAATCCCCAGCAGTATGACCCATACTGCTGCGGCTCCTACGCCGCCCAGGATGATCCCGCCGAGCATTCCGGGAGAAAAGTTGTCGGGATTCTGAAATCTCGCCCTGGTGCCGAGTAGAAGCAAGAATCGCCCAATCAGGAGCATCAGGTAAGGAAGAGCGGCAATTCCAACAAACAACAGAAAGTTCTCCCGGTACAGAGTGAACGTATGGTCGAGCACTTCGCCAAGCGTCATGGGGCGGAGGTCTGCGGTGGCCATGGGCTCTCCTGGTTTGTACGCTATTCAGCGCATGTAAACACATTTACACTTGCTCGGCAAGATTACGTGGGCATCATTTGTGGCCGGTGCAGGCAAAGAGTGAACGCGAAAAGGAAAAAGGCGGTGCTGCTCGGCTGGGGGGAGGATGCAGCACCGCCTTGTGATTGGGATGCGGATCCCTAGGGGGATTCCGTTCCCTATCGAAGATCAACCACGAACGGTCAGAACCGGGCACGCGGCCTTGGTGACCACGTTATAAGCAATCGTCAATGGCACATGACCCGCCAGGCTCTTCCTGGCCTTGGCTCCCATGACGATCAAGTCCGCCTTGCTTTCCCGTGCGGCAATCAGGATTTCTTCCACGGCCGAGCCGAAGGTCACGCGGAATTCCGGTTTACACCAATCCTCCGTGCCGGGGGGCATCAACTGCTTCATGCGGACCACATTGATCTCCCGCTGCCGCGCAATGCTCTCCTCCGTATAAGCTGCCGCGCTCTCGATCACGTGCAACAGCGTGAGGTGCGCGTTGTGCTCCTGCGCCAGAGAGAAGGCGTGCGCCGCCGCTTTTTCTGCGCCCGACCCGAAATCGGTGGCAAACAGAATGTGGTTCAGCTCGATTTCTTTCTCCGTGCTGCCCTTCACCGCGGGCCCGACCGTCAAGACAGCCGTTGTGGCCTGCCGGAAGATCTCCTCCGCGACCGATCCGATCAGAATCTTCTGCACCTTGCCGCGGCCATGCGTTCCGACAACCACGAGGTCGATTTCATGTTCCACAATCAGTTTTTCCAGTGTTGGCCAGACGTTCCCTTCTTCCATCAGCACTTCATGCGGTACGCCGCGCAGTTTCCCGGAAATCAGGATGTCCGTGATGCCCTCTTCGGCAGCCTGACGGACTTTTTCATAAGTGGCTTGGGCTAGCTGCGGTTCCGCAAACTGAAACGGATCCGGCGTGATCACGTGGGTCAGATAAATCCGCGCATCGTAACGCCGCGCGAGCGCAATGGCATAATCCAATGCCCGATCGGAGACTTCTGAAAAGTCGGTCGTGACCAGGATTTTGGTTAACGATACTCTTTGGCTTACTTCAGTTTTGCCGACATCCTTTGGGTGCTCCACCAACTGCGGCATAACTCCCTCCTCAAACAAAGCAACAAATTCGCGCGCTGAAGACACTCTTGATGTTCAATCTTTCAGAGTGCACGTTCGGTACCACAGAGCGGCTTTGCATTTCATTCGAAATAAAGAGCTTGCCGCACTTTTTTCGGCTGCTTCTACAGCAGTGAGCCAACTTCCGCAAACTCCTGCGCCGATTCACCTAACTCTGTGGAAAAAGAACAACATCGAAGCAACAACCGGTGGCTTGCGGGAGAACTCTGTCGGCGAAGAGGGAAGGAGCAAAAAATAAGGGCAGCGGCCAGCGTATTCAGAAGCCCGTGATCCGGGCATTCGCGATCGTTCGACGACGCTTCGTTGTATGATTGCCAGCCGCTGCCGAGACCTTTGATTATTGTGGGCGTCCCTTTTTACGACGTATCCTTTCGAGCCTTCACCGCAAGCCCGACCGTCCTAAAAGGAACGCCCACTGCTCAGCCTTTCGACAATCGCTCCATTGCCTAATTGCTGAACATGCAGTGGATATGCACCTGGGATTCCGTTTTGTGACAATCTCCACAGTCTTCTAACCCTTTGCAAACAGAAGGCTTGCGAAACGGTCAATCCACTCTACCCCAGCCCAAAATGGGAAAATGCGAGTTTTCACACTCAGACGGGGAATCTCACGCACTCTTTGTTCGGATGTAACTGCTTGTTCTTGGCCTTACTGCGGGTTCGCGGGCGCGGCGGGCTCTTCTTCCTCGGTGTGAGACAGCCCAAATTTCTTCATCTTATATCGCAGCGCATCCCGGCTGATGTTGAGTAGCTTCGCCGCTTTGATCTGGTTGCCGTGCGATTGCTGAAGCGCCAGTTCCACCAGTGCGTGCTCGACATCCTCAAGCGAGGTGCCGCCTTCGGGAATCGAAAGAGGAGGCAACCGCCGTTTCCCAGGCGCCGGTGTCGATTCCATTGTGGGACTCATTGGACCGTCCACTGCAACGGCCCCGCTTCGTCCGCTGGCAACCGAAAATGGCAAGTCATCGGGCTTCAGGAGCCTTCCTTCCTCCAGAATCATGGCCCGTTCCAAAGCGTTCTTCAGTTCGCGCACATTTCCCGGCCAATCGTAATTCGTAACCAGCCGGGTGGTTTCCTCAGACAATCCCTGGACGGACTTGCGGAATTTCCGGTTGTAATGCGCCAGGAAGAACTCCACCAGGGGCAGGATATCTTCTTTTCTTTCCCTCAAGGCGGGCAGATAAATGGCAATGATCGCCAGCCTGTAATAAAGGTCCTGCCGGAACCGGTTCTCGCGGACCTCCCGCTCCAGATCGCGGTTGGACGCCGCAATCACCCGCACGTCTACCTGAATATCGCGTACTCCCCCCACCCGCCGGATAACCTGGTCTTCCAGCACGCGCAGCAACTTGGCCTGCAGCAGGGGCGACAGCTCCCCGATCTCATCCAGGAACAGCGTCCCGCCGTCCGCCACTTCGAACAGTCCCTTCTTCATGGCCTTGGCGTCGGTAAATGCGCCTTTTTCGTGCCCAAACAACTCCGCTTCCATCAACGTTTCGGGAATTGCCGAACAATTGATGGCCACGAATGGCCGCTCGGCCCGCGAACTATGGTAATGGATGGCTTTGGCGACCAAATCTTTTCCTGTGCCGCTTTCTCCCTGGATCAAAATGGTTGTCGCCTCGCTCGCCGCCACTTTGTAAACAAACTTCATTAATTCGGTGATCTTGCGAGACACGCCAATCACGTCGTGATAGCCCGCCCGGCGTCGTACCTCGTCCCGCAGCGATTCCACTTCGGTACGCAGCGAGCCCGCCTCCAGTGCATTCTGCATCGTGATGCTGAGTTCATCGAAATTGATGGGCTTGCTTACGAAGTCATACGCCCCCAGACGCAGCGCCGCCTTGACGTCATCCAGCTGGGGGTCCGCCGTCATCATGATGATGCTGCGTGTCTCTCCCCCCTGCTTCAGCTTTTCCAGAACCTCAATGCCGCTCAGGTCGGGCAGGTGCACGTCCAGAAGCACCAGGTCCACGGACTCGTTTTGCAAGGCCCGTAGAGCGTCTTCCCCATTCTGTGCTTCCACGGTCTGGTAGCCGAATTCGGCGCACTTCTGGTTCAGCGCCCAGCGGACGAGCTTCTCGTCGTCTACGATCAAAATCCTCTTTTGGGCCATCCTTTTACTCTATCACCAAATCAATGCTTGGAAGCCTTTGGGCGGCTTGGCTTTGTCGGATGTAAGGGCAGCCATATGCGGAACTGAGTGCCTTTTCCGGGTGTGCTGCTGACTTCAATCCGTCCCTGGTGTGACTGCACAATACTGTTCGCCAAGGACAGTCCCAAACCGGTACCTTCACTCCGGGTCGTGAAGAATGGCTTAAAGATTCTCGGTAAGGCTTCGGCCGATATCCCTTTGCCCGTGTCGGTAACCTGGACGACTACGAACCCGGGCTCTTCTTTCAGCGTGATTCTCACCTGACCCGCCCCGGAAATAGCCTGAATCCCGTTCAATTCCAGATTCAGAATCACCTGCTGAATCAGTGTTAGATCATGTTTGACCAGTGACAAAGCTGGATTCGGCTCAAACAGGATCTGGATCGGCTTGGTCAGCACTTGCTGGCGCGCAAGCATAACCGCCTGCTCAATGGTCGCGTTCAAGTTGGCGGGATGAAAATCCGGAGGCCTTGGCCGTGCGTACGAAAGCAGGTCATTCAAGATCGCTTGAATGTGCAGAATCTCAAGGTGCACCTCTCCAATCACTCCCCGGCTGGGGCTGTTTGCCGGCAGCTCTTTCCCCATGATATCGACCACACCGGCAATCCCCGCCAGCGGATTGCGGATCTCGTGTGCCAACCCCGCGGCCAGTTCGCCCAATGTGGCTAGATGCTCCGCCCGCGCCATCTCTCGAGTATGAAGCTCTTCAATCTCCAGCCGGTTTTGGTCGAGCTGCGCGACCATTTCATTGAACTGCCGGCCCAGTTCTCCAACATCGTCCTCGCGCTTTGCGAACGCCACGCGCGCTTTCAGGTCGCCCCGGCGGACATGCGCGATCGTCTCCATCAACTCTTCCATGGGCCGCTCGATCAGCACCAGCAGAACCGCTAGAAGTACGAAGCAGAGCAGAATCCCAAAAAAAACGGCAACGATCAGGATCCATTTCACGTCCCAGCCTTCCGGCGACCGCAAAATCGTATGAATCGCCAGAATGCTGAGAAGGAGTACCGCTATGATCGGGATGAAGACTTTCCACTGCCAGCGGATGCCCGTGGCCCACCGCACGAATTGGGGCAGTTTCATGTCCGTATCACATCAAAGACCCGTTCAGGACGCAAGTCGCCTCCGCGCGCTACGGACGTTCCTGCAACCGTGAAACCCATTCGGCACACCGCGCCGACTATTTTCTCTAACACGCCGCCCCTTGCTCTAAAATCAATCCCGTTCCCTGTGTCGGCTCTCAACGAACCCCATCCTACCTGCGGAGGTTTTTGTGGCTTCTCCCGAGATGTTTGACCTCGTGGTCATCGGCTGTGGTCCGGCCGGAGAAAAAGGCGGCGCCCAGGCGGCCTATTTCGGTAAGCGCGTGGCCGTTGTGGAACGCGCCCCGGCAGTTGGCGGCAGTTGTATCAACACAGGCACCGTTCCCAGCAAAACTCTGCGCGAGTCCGCCTTGTATTTCTCTGGCCTGAAGCAGCGCGGCTTGTACGGCATCGATTACTCACTGAAAGAAAATCTCACCGTCCACGATTTCATGCACCACGAACGCGCTGTCGTGGAGATGGAGCGCAATCGCATCCTCAAGAACCTTGAGCTGCACAAAATCCAGCTCATTCGGGGCCAGGCCTCTTTCGAAGACACTCACACCGTCGTCATCAATGGTCCCGAGGGGAAACGCACGCTGCGCGGCGACGTCATCCTGATCGCCACCGGTTCCAAGCCGCATCGTCCCGCGGAAATTGCCTTCGATGACGTCCACACTTTCGACTCGGACACCTTCCTCCGCATGGAACGCATCCCGAAAAGTCTGGCGGTCATCGGGGGGGGCGTCATCGGCTGCGAATACGCCTCCATCTTCATGGCCCTGGGCGTGGACGTGACCCTGGTCGACGGCCGCGATCAACTTCTTCCATTCCTCGACGTCGAAATTTCGAAGCGCCTGCGCGACCGCTTCCTTTCTCTCGGCATGCATCTCTGGTTCAACGAACGCCCCGTCAAAGTGGAAAATCATTCCTCCGGTGCGCGTCTCACCATGAAAAGCGGCAAAACGCTGGAAGTGGAGGCCGCCTTGTTCGCCGCGGGCCGCCGCGCGGCGGTCGATAACCTTGCCCTCGAAAAAGCCATGCTTGCGCTGAATGAACGTGGCTACATTCCGGTCGACGAAAACTACCGCACGAGTGTGCCGCATATTTATGCCGTCGGCGATGTCATCGGCTTTCCCGCGCTTGCCTCCACATCCATGGAGCAGGCGCGCGTGGCTGCCTGTCACGCCTTCGGCCTGAAGTACAAGCAGCGCGTGGCCTCACTTCTTCCCATGGGCATCTACACTATTCCCGAGATTTCCGCCGCCGGCGAAACCGAAGAGTCCTGCATAGAGAAGGGAATTGACTACTGTGTAGGACGGGCCCTTTACGAAAATAACGCCCGCGGCCACATCACTGGCGACACGGCGGGCATGCTGAAGCTCATTTTCAGCCGCGCCGATCGCAAGCTTCTGGGTGTCAGCATGATCGGCGAATCGGCCACCGAACTCATCCACATCGGGATGATGGTGCTCGACAATGGTCTCACCATCGACGAATTCATCGAACAGGTCTTCAATTACCCTACCCTCAGCGAGACCTACAAATACGCGGCGTACGACGGCCTGGGCAATCTTTCCGGTCACAAACTCCGCGAAGGTTGAGCGCTTGGCGTCAGGCAAAACCATGTAGCGGCCGCCGTCTGCGGAGGGCATTCTCCCCGCTGCCTCCTCCAATCGGAGCTTCTCCTCTTTCTCTCGCGCAAAACATGCTGTAGATTCTCGAGATGCGTTGTTGGCGAATTGCTTTCGTGGCCTTGCTGCTCTCCGTTTCTGTCGTCTTGCTTGTTCTTCCCAGGCAATACAGTACGAAGCCGTCGCAACCCACTTTGTATCTCGGCTTCGACCTCAATGACTATCCCGGCGACGGCGCGCTTCCCGTCCTTCGCAAGACATTTTCCTTCGCCAGTTACTGGCTCGGTCCCGCGCCGGGGGAAAAGCGCACCACCTGGCTCGGCAAGCGCTCCTTGATGAAAGCCCAGGGATTTGGTTTTGTTGTCCTGATCAACGGCCCGGAAAGCCGCCACTTGAAATCGGGGCCGGACGCAAAGCAAAAGGGGACCTCGGACGGGGAAGCCGTGGCCAAACTCGCCCGCCATGAAGGCTTCCCGCCGGGAACCGTCATTTTTCTCGATATTGAAGAGGGCGGCCGTCTCGTCCCTGCTTACTACGACTATCTCCGCGCCTGGATCGATGCTCTGGCGCGTTTCCACTTCCGCAGCGGCGCTTATTGCTCCGGCGTTCCCGTGAATGACGGCAACGGCAAGACCATCACCACGATCAAAGACCTGCAGGAGCACTTGGCTGGCGCCAAGTTGACTCTTTGGGTTTTCAACGACGTTTGTCCACCCGCTCCCGGATGTGCTATTCCCCAGCCTCCGCCTGCAGTTGCGCAAAGTGGTTTTCCGGAAGCGTCCGTGTGGCAGTTCGCACAATCTCCGCGACGCAAAGATCGCACCGCAGCGTGCGCGGCGACGTACAACCCCGACGGTAATTGCTATGCCCCCGGTGACGTCGCCCACAAGTGGTTCCTCGACCTCAACGTAGCCAGCTCCGCCGATCCTTCCGCCCCGCAAGAGTAGAGCGGGCTGGTGCCGCCCTACTCTGACTGTCCCTGTAGCATAGGCTTCAGCCTGTGTCTTCTCTTCGCAGGGGCACGATACATCGTGCCCCAGTCCCTTCCGTCGGGCTGGGCTTCTTTGCATTGAGCGACGCGAAGGGTTACCACGCCGCGCTTTACGCTTACAGCTGTCCTAGCCCGCCGTCCACGTTGATCTCCACGCCGGTAATGTATGAAGCATCCGAAGAAGCGAGGAATGCCACCACGCCTGCCACCTCTTCCGGTTGCCCGAAGCGTTTCATCGGTACTTTGCCAAGAAGATCCTTCGCCCAGTCGTCAATCACTTGTTGCGGCAGTCCTGTCCTGCCAAAAATCGGGGTGACAATCGGACCCGGCGCCACGGCATTCACGCGAATGTTCCGCTCTGCCAACTCTGCCGCCGCTGTCCTGGCCAAGGAGCGCAGCGCCGCCTTGGTGGCCGAATAGGCGCTGGTTCCGGGTGTGCCTGTGGAACCCGCCACGCTCGTGTTGAAGACAATCGACGCGCCGTCCTTCAGATACGGCAGCGCTTTCTGAATCGTATAATACGCGCCTTTGATGTTGATGTCGAACTGCTCATCGAAGAGCGCTTCCGGCGTTTCCGTAAGCGGCGCGAACTTCGCAACTCCTGCATTCACAAACAACACATCGATCTTTCCGAACTTCTTGCTTACTTCCCCAAGAAACTTTTCGATCTCCGCCAGCTTCGCTGTGTCCGACTTCACCGCAAACACGCCATTTCCCAGCGTCTTCACCGCCTCATCCAGAGTCTTCTGATTTCTTCCGGAAATGGCCACCTTGGCCCCTTCATCCAAAAAGCGCTTCGCGGTCGCCAGCCCAATGCCGCTGTTGCCGCCCGTGACCACCGCCACCTTGCCTTCCAGACGCTTCATATCTACCTCCGCCCCATGGGGGCAATAAGTGTCGACCCCTTTACTTCGACATTTTGATGACTGTCTAAACATTTGGTTACACGAAACTCACTCAGGGCTGGTACCTTCGCGCCTTCTTCGCTAAACTCGCTCTTAACGATGGACAGGCAAAGAGTTGAACGTATTTCCAAGGCCCTTGCGGACGAAACTCGCCTCCGCATTTTCGAGGCTATCAGCTCCCGCGACCACATGAATTGCGGCGAAATCGTTTCCATGCGCGGGGTCACGCCCGCCACCGTTTCCCATCATCTTCGTATTTTGTCGGAAGCGGGCCTGATCGAGTGCCAAAGGAAAGGCCAGTTTGTCCACAGCAGGGCGACGCCAAAGACGCTACAGAATTACGTCCGCGAACTCTCGCGCCTCACGCACAAGAAACCAAAGAAAAGATAAAACTGAAATATAGCCAATTCTTGGCGGAAGCTCCTGACTTTAGTCAAAGGAGCGACGCGTCTACACGCCGCCATCATTCCGTCGGATTCTCAGGGAACTTCTGATAGGGCAATCTCACGCCATCGATGACAATCTGGTCCGCCCGGATCTGTGTTGGCGCTTCGAAGCCCGCCGCGCCACCCGCCGCAACGTAATCGTCCTGATCCACGCCGTCTCCGCTCACCCCGAGTCCGCCCACCAAAACACCATTCCGATAGAGGCCGACGCTCCCCGGAAAAAAGACAATCCCGCTCTTATTGGAGTTCGGCGGTCCGCTCTGAAATCCCTGTGTGCAGGGATTCGCCACGTCCTGGGCGTACAAATTAAAGAATGGTCCTGCGGCCGTGCCGTCTATACCCGGAGGGAAAATGGGCTGTGCGCCAAAGCCGATCGTGCGATTGGTTACCGCCGTTCCCATCGGCACTTGATTCAAATCAGCCGCCGTACGCGAAGCACTGTTGAAATACACCATGTTCCGCGCCTTCGTCGCCGCCACGTCAATGCTGAACACCGTCGAATCGGTCATGCGGCGCAGCCCAATAATCGTCCCGTCCAGGTCCGCCACCGCGATCACCATTTGCGTTCGCGACCCCAAGGGCAGCCGGATTACCGCGCGCGTCTGATTCGCCGTTGCTTCAGCGTTATTTAGAATTCCTTGCACATCGGAAGCGCTGAGCCCGCCGACCGGCCCCGCAGCTGGCGCGACTAAATCACCCTCCGGCGGTTGTCCCGTGCTCGCCACTGGCCCCACAAGAAAAGTTCCGGTAAATGTACCGGGGTTCACGCCCGCTGGAGTCGTAGTCTGATTCACGAACGGAAGGGCAATGCCGTTCACAAACACGACTCCCGGCGGTGCTGGCGTCGGTCCGAATCCATTCGACGTCGCCGCAACATACGCGGCATATTCGGCGACATCCGCAGGAACTCCCGCTACTCCGACGCCGCCTACAACTACCCCACCGCGAAAGATCGGAACGCCGCCGGGATTCACCGCGTTGGGATCGCTGTCCTGCAGATCTGCTTTGCCTGTGATGATTCCGAGCCCGGGCCCGCCGCCCAAGGCCAGCGACGGCTGCACTGCCTGTCCCGGAAGGTAATTTGTCGAGAGCGTGCAGCCGCGATTCGTGTTTTCGATTCCGTACAGAGCCGCGTTGGCCGTGTTTGTCACACCGGGGGGGAAGTGAATCCCGCTAATGAATCGCACCGTGCGTGAGGAAAGAGGCGCCTGGTCGTTGCTGAAATATGCGGCTGTACGCGCCAGCCCCACAGCCAGGTCATTCACGTTTACGGTGACACTGAAATTTCCTGCTGCCGTTGCGCCCGCTCCGGACTTGCGAAATACGGCAAGCACGTTGCCGCCTCGATCCGCCACGGCAATTACCATCGTGGCGGAATCCGCGGCCTGAGCGGCGGCCTGCACAATGTTCTGAACGTCGCTGATTCCCAAAGGGGACGCGGTCGGCGGCGGGGTAGCAGGATCACTCGCGCTTGACGAAACGCTCCCGCATCCCACGAGCAGCGCGGTTAACGCCCCCGCGATACCTAACGCCAATAGCATTCCCCACGCAAGCGTCTTGCGCCGGCTCAGGTACGCGGGACGAGATTCCACATGTCTGCGGATTGCGTGTTCCATTGGACTTTACTGTTTTTTGGTAACACGCGTTCCGACTCGTCGACAATTGCCATTGTTCCTGTGGATGGGAATCGGTGACCCCCGCTCGCGAGCGCCGGCAGGGACGTTATCGACTATTCGCATCCCTTCTTGAAAAATCTTGCTGTCCCGCTCCGAATTCGATGTAGTTAACGGAGATTGTGCCGGATTCCTTTGTCTTGCCGACCTAATTGAATGCGCCTTCTCGCTCCGTACCAGACGCACCTGGCTCCCGTGGGGCTCTGCCTGTTCGTGGCCCTGGGTCCTTTCCTCTCTGTGCTCGCCCAGGCGCCTGCTTCACCGCAAACTCCTTCTGTGAAAACATCCACCGAACCGGCCCCGGCGAAACGCATCCCGCGCGAACAGGCTCTCACTACGGCGGCGCTCGACGGCGTCGTGCGCGAGCAAGTTTCTCTCTCCGTCACGCGGCCGATCGCGGCCGCACGGCTTACTCTTCGCAACACCCAAACGAACCAATCCATCTCGGCCGTTTCCTCGGGTGACGGGGTGTTCCGTATTTTTCCTCTTCCCCCTGGTGCCTACGAACTTAGCGTCGAAGCCACAGGTTATTCTTCTCTTTCGGTTCCGATACCCTCCTTAAACGCTAATGAGGTTCTCACGTTGGAAATCTCCCTTGTCCCCTCTGGATCCGCGCCCTTTCGATCCAGGCTCCCTCGCCAACCCGAACTCGGCCCGCCTTTGCCCGCCGAATCGCTACCGGCGGCGGGAACCTATCGCGAATTCCGCCATCGCCTCGACTCCGACCCCAACTACATTCTCGAACTCGCGCCAGACTTCTTGCCCCCCGTGGCGGATGTCTTCAACACCGTTCCAAACCGCTGGGATCTTCCTCAGCCCGACTATCGCCGCTACGCGACGCTGAGCGATACTCCCTATGTCAAACCTCATTGGTACGATCCTTTCAATCACAATCGTTTCAAGGGCGACGAACCCATCTGGCCGGAAGTTTTTGGCCAGCAGGTCTTCTTCGATTTCACCGGCACTGCCGAGACCTTTCTCGATGGCCGCTGCGTTCCCACGCCCACCGACATCAGCCCCGCGCGGCCAGGCACACCGGACTTCTTCGGCAACGGCAACCAGTTTTCTCTGGACCAGACTTTCCGCTTCTCCTTCGACCTTTTCCATGGCGACACCTCCTTCAAACCGGTCGATTGGCGCATTCGCGTCACTCCCGAGCTCAGCTTGAACTACCTCGACGTCCAGGAATTGGGTATCGTCAGTCCCGACCCGCGTAAGGGCACCACGCGCTTCGATGATCACCTGGGCCTGCAAGAAGCATTCGTCGAAGTAAAGCTCCACGACCTCAGCCCCAATTACGATTTTGTTTCTGCCCGTGCCGGCATTCAGCAGTTCAACGCTGACTTTCGCGGCTTCCTTTTCGTCGATGAACAGCCCGGCCTGCGCATCTTCGGCAACTGGAACAGCGATCGCATTGAATACAACGCCGCCTATTTCAATCTGCTCGAAAAAAACACCAACAGCGAACTCAATTCGTTCGAACTTCGCCAGCAGCAGGTTGTCCTGGCGAACATCTACTTGCAGGACTTCTTTTTCCCCGGATACACGGCTGAATTCGTCGGCGCCTGGAACAAGGACGATCCCAGCGTTCACTTCGACGACAACGGCTTTCTCGTTCGTCCGGCTCCCATCGGCAACGTCGTCAATCAGGGAGTTGGCCCCATCCCGCACGGCATTCGCGTCGGCTATTTTGGCTGGCTTGGCAGCGGCCATATCAAAAAGCTGAATCTCACGCATGCCTTCTACGAAGCGGCCGGCGAAGACACCTTTAATCCCATTGCAGGCCGCCCCGTCACCGTCAATGCGCAAATGGCTGCGGTCGAACTCTCCCTCGACCGCGATTGGGTCCGCTACCGCGTTTCCATCTTCTATGCCTCGGGCGACGCCAATCCCCGCCAAGGCCGAGCCAACGGCTTCGATTCCATCGTGGACTTGCCTAATTTTGCGGGTGGAATTTTCAGCTTCTGGAATCAGCAGGCCATTCGCCTCACCGGCACCGGCGTAGCTCTCACGCAGGATGGCAGCCTGCTTCCCAATATGCGCTCGGACAAGTTCGAAGGTCAGGCCAATTTTGTAAATCCCGGAATCTTCCTGATGAATGCAGGCGCGGACTTCAATTTCACGCCGAAGCTCAAGGGTTTTGCGAACTACAATTTTCTCCGCTTCATGCGCACCGAGCCGCTCGAGTATGTCCTCTTTCAGGCCCCAGTTCACCACACCATCGGCAACGACCTCGGCGTCGGCGTTGAATATCGTCCGCCCCTTTCGGAGAACCTCGTCCTCACGGGCGGCGCCTCCATGTTGCAGCCAGGGCAGGGCTTTCGGGACATCTACACAGGGCGCACACAGTTTTCCGTTTTTGGTTTGGCCAAGTTCACTTTCTGAAGGATGAGCGAATGCCGCGATTCGCAAATTTGACGAAACGATGGAATAAACGCGAGAGCCACGCCCTGCAGCACCTGTTGCCTCTTGTTTTTGTGCTGAGCTCGCTCCTCCTTCTCTTCCTCGGCTCGCGCACTTCTTTGCGAGCCGCCGACAGTCCCCAGACCTCCTTCCGCGGCCAATCGCAGGAAGAGGCAGATCGAAAATCCGCCGGCTGCATCACCTGCCACACCGCCACGGATGAGCCGACCATGCATCCTTCAAAAGCCGTACACCTCGGCTGCACCGATTGCCACGGTGGCGATTCCTCAGCCGCTGTCACTCTGGGAACGCAACCGAATTCGCCCGAATACGCCGCTGTCAAAGAAAAAGCACACGTTCAGCCCCGGGATCCCGCTTTCAAAAATCGATCCGCTATTCCCGAGCGCGCCTACACGAAGTGGCTGAAGGAATCGGCGGAATACATCAAGTTCGTGAATCCCGGCGATCTCCGCGTCGCCCCGGAAACCTGCGGCGCCGCCGGTTGCCACCCGAACGAAACCCGCGCCGTCTCCACCAACATGATGACCCACGCCGGATTCCTCTGGGGTGCAGCGCTCTACAACAACGGCGGCTTTCCTTATAAGAACACGCACTTTGGGGAAAGCTACGACCGCAACGGTACGCCACAATCCCTGAAAACCGTTCCCACGCCGGCGCCGGAGGAAACTCGCACCAAAGGCGTGCTCCCGGAACTCACACCGCTCTTTCGCTGGGAACAGTCGCAACCCGGCAACATCTTGCGCGTCTTCGAACGAGGTGGAGAGAAAAAAGCCGAAATCGGCAATCCCACCCGCGAAGAAAATCCCGGCAAGCCAGACGACAAGCTCAGCGACCGCGGCCTCGGTACGGAACTCCGCACCGACCCCGTCTTTCTTGGCCTTCAAAAAACGCGTCTCCTCGATCCTATCCTTTCGTTTCCAGGTACCGACGATCATCCCGGCGACTACCGCTCCAGTGGCTGCTCTGCTTGCCACGTCATCTACGCCAACGACCGTGATCCGGCGCACTCTGGCCCCTACGCGTCCTTCGGCCACTCCGGCTTCAGTGCCTCTCTTGATCCCACCATTCCGAAAAATGAATCCGGCCATCCTATCCGGCACGCCTTCACGCGTGCGATTCCATCCAGCCAGTGCATGATCTGCCATGTCCACCCCGGCACGAACATGGTCACCACCTACTTCGGCCTGACCTGGTGGGATAACGAAATCGACGGCGACAAAATGTATCCCGTCCAGCAGCACAATCCAACGGAAGAAGAACGCTACGAATCTTCCTTGCGAAATCCGGAAGCCGCCGCCGCGCGAGGCCTCTGGGGCAATGAAAAATTCCTGGAACAAACAGGAAGCCCGGAGCTTAATTCGCAACTGAAAACAACGCAATTCGCCGACTTCCATGGCCATGGCTGGGTCTTCCGCGCCGTCTATAAACACGACCGGAAAGGCAATTGGCTGGACAAAGACGGCAACCCGATCGCCTTCGACGATCCGCAGCGCTTCCAGAAGGCTGTGCATCTCGCCGATATCCATCTCGAAAAGGGCATGCAGTGCGCCGACTGCCATTTCGCCCAGGACAATCACGGCACCGGCAAGATCTACGGCGAACCGCGTGCCGCGGTGGAAATTGACTGCGTCGATTGCCACGGCACCATTCAGCACAAAGCCACGCTGCTCACCTCCGGCCCGGCCGCACCCGATCCTATCCGTCCCGGCGAGCCCCGCGGCCGCTACCTGGAAGCGCTTCGCACCCCTTGGGGATTGCGCCGATTCGAATGGCGCGGCGACAGACTCTTTCAGCGCTCAATGACGGATGAGCACACCGAGTGGGAACTCGTTCAGACCAAGGACACCATCACGCCCGGCAACGTTCATTTCAGTCTGAAATCGCTACGCGCGAAGCTAATGGGCAAAGACGGCTTCACCCTTTCGCAAGTCCCACCGGACGACTCGTCCCTCGCTCACGCCAACTCCTCGATGACCTGCTACGCCTGCCACTCTTCTTGGACACCTACCTGCTTCGGCTGCCACTTGCAGATGACCGCCAACGCCCGTCGCCCCATGCTCCACAACGAAGGCCTGCTCACGAAAAACTACACCAGCTACAATTTCCAGGTTCTTCGCGACGACGCCTACTTCCTTGGCGTCGATGGCACCGTCACCGGTCATCGCATCGCTCCGGCGCGGTCCTCCTGCGCCGTCCTCGTCAGCTCGCAAAACGCAAACCGCGAGTGGCTCTACTACACGCAGCAAACCATCTCCGCCGAAGGCTTTTCCGGTCAGGCATTCAGCACCTATGTCCCACACACTGTCCGCGCGACGGAAACAAAGGAATGTTCGGACTGCCACGTTTCCGCGGCGAACGACAACAACGCCTGGATGGCCCAACTGCTCCTCCAGGGCACGAACTTCATGAATTTTCTCGGCCGCTACGTTTATGTCGCCACTGGCAGCAAAGGCTTCGAAGCCATCGCCGTTGCCGAGCACGACGAACCCGAAGCCATCTACGGCAGCGATCTTCACCGCATCGCCTATCCCGATGACTACAAAAACTTCGTCTCCCACAATCGCCAGCTCTCCGCGGTCGCCGGCCACGAAGGCAATGTTCTGGACATTCAGGCACGCGGGGAATACGCCTACGCCGCCACCGGCAAAGGCGGACTGCGCGTCTACGACATCGCCAATATCGACAACAAAGGCTTTTCGGAGAAGATGACCACCGCGCCAGTCTCCCCTCTTGGCCAGCGCTTCTATCTGCCCACCAAAGACGCCGTCGCGGTTGCATCGCCAACCACACTTGGTGTCGATCCGCTCCGCTCACGCGTTCCGGAAAATGAAGAGCGGCCCATTCACCTTCTTTATGGCTTTCTCTACGTCGCCGACAAAGAAGAAGGTCTGGTGATTGTAGGCAATCCGGACCTGAAGTCAAAAAGCCCCGGCGTCGGCACACTCCTCGATGGCGATCCCACCAACAATTTCTTGAAGCGCGCGCTCGCCTTCAATCCCAACGGCACACTCACCGGAGCCCGCCGCATCACTATCGCCGGCGCCTTCGCCTACATCCTTACCGACAAAGCCCTCGTCGTCGTGGACCTCGACAATCCCCTCGCCCCGAAAATCACCGCCACCATCGGCGCTCCGTTCATAAACGATCCTCGCGCCATCGCCGTTCAGTTTCGCTACGCCTTCGTCGTTGACCGCGACGGCATGAAGGTCCTGGACGTCACCGATCTCGCGCAGCCGAAGCCCGTGCCGCACGCCCTGGTTCCACTCGAAGATGGCCGAAACATCTATGTCGCCCGCACCTACGCCTACGTCTCCGCAGGGAAGCAAGGCCTCGCAATCGTCGACGTCGAAAACCCCGCCGTGCCCAGGCTCGATCAACTCTTCACCGCCAACGGCCAGCTCAACGATGTGAACGACGTCAAAATCGGCATGGTCGCTGGCAGCGCTTTTGCCTTCGTTGCCGACGGCAAAAACGGCCTCCGCGTTCTCCAAATCGTCTCCTCCTTTGACGATCCCGCGCATTTTTCCGGCTTCAGTCCCCGCCCCGTGCCAAAACTCATCGCCACCGCGCGCACGAAAGGTCCCGCTCTCGCCATCTCCAAGGGCATCGACCGTGACCGCGCCGTCGACGAATCCGGCAATCAGCTCGCTGTTTTCGGTCGTCGCGGCGCTCGGCCCCTCAATCAGGTGGAATCCCAGCGCCTCTATCTGCGCAACAGCGAGCTCTATACCGTCACGGACAGGCCCGTCGAGCACCCCGAAACTGCCTCCAGGACCCCTTCTCAGAACTCTTGGTGGTACCAGTTATGGGCTTGGGTTTCTACCTCCCGATAGGCCCACGTTTGCCGCCGCCTTTATCGCCTTTTCTTCGTATGAATATTTTTTCTTCTTGCCCTCGCCAAGCTCTTCATTTCCGGCCGTTTCCTCGTCCTAACTCTCTTCCTGTGAACCTTTTACCCTTTCGCTGCATCTTATATACAGATAACATTTCGTTGACGTTTTCCACGCATAGCACCCATTAAAATTATTCGTGGGGCTGCACCTTGAATCAAAGGTAAGGTGTAGACGTGGGGAGTTTTCGGGCCGCCAGTCCGGCCCGCGTCCGCCGAAAGCGGACAGAAAGAGGAGCATTTTTCCCTATGACGAAGCACTATCTTCTGGCCAGCGATTTCGACCAGACGCTGAGCTTCAACGATTCTGGAGTCGCACTGAGCGAGCTCATCGGCTTTCATGGCTTTCACGATAAGGTGAAAGGCCTCTCCAACATCAATCTCGTCCAACAGGGCGCCGAACTTTCCTATCTGATCTTGCACGACCCGGATTTCCGCCGGGTTCGCCGCGAGCACCTCATTGAGACCGGCAAGCGCATCCGCCTGAAACATGACGTCAGTCTCTTTGCGCGTTCCCTGGATAGCCTCTCGGACGGATACAGAATCTCGTTCTACGTGATTTCCGCCGCGCCTCAGGAAATCATCCAGTCGGCGCTCGAAGGCATTGTTCCGCCGGACCACATCTTCGGCACCCGTTTTCGCTTCAATGAAAGCACCGGCGAAGTGGAATCCATCATTCGCGCCACCGCCGGCTGGGGGAAGATCACCGTTCTCGAAGAGCTTCGCACCGAACTTGGCATCAGCCACGACCACATCATCTATATGGGCGACGGCAGTTCCGATTTGCCGGTCATGATGCACATCAACCAGTACGATGGGCTCACGATCGCCGTCTCCGAAGCCAAGTTCATCACCCGCGTCGCTCGCCGCACCGTTCTTAGCGACAACGCCATGAGCGTCCTCGTTCCAGTGCTCGAAGAAGTGCTTCGTTGGGATTCCCCGATGATCCGCCGCTTCTTCGCCGCGCGCGGCCTCACTCTTCGCGAGTGGGACAAAATGCGCACAGACATGCTGACCATAGAGGAAAGCACCGCTCCGGCCCCAGCGGCCGCCCACTAGAACCCGTTTTGAAGTGCGGCACCCTGGCGCTGCTTTCGCAGCGTAATCCTGACCTGGACGCATAGCGTGTCCCGTGTCTCGCGACCCGTGGCCGACGCGCCGCCGGCGTTCCACTTTGGGTGGCGCCTGTTCTGCGAGGTTGTGTAGGGCCCGCCTCCTTCCCAGGCGGGCCGCTCACCTGCCGCTTCTTGCTTCCATGGTGCGTTGGCTTTCATGCCAGCCTCCTACCTAAGCGGGGCCTCCCCCGCGCGTCCACACCATTCCCGAAATTTGCTATTCTTTCTTCCCAGCCGAGAGGAGCCTCATGTCTCGCAAGAACATTCTGATGCTTGTTGGTGATTACGTCGAAGACTACGAAGTCATGGTTCCATTCCAGGCCCTGTTGATGGTTGGCCACACCGTCCACGCCGTCTGTCCGGGCAAGAAGTCTGGAGACGTGGTTCGAACCGCGATTCACGACTTCGAAGGCGACCAGACCTACTCCGAAAAACGCGGTCACAACTTCGCTCTCAATGCCACCTTCGACAACATTCGCGCCGAAGATTACGACGCCCTCGTCATCCCCGGTGGCCGCGCGCCCGAATACATCCGTTTGAATCAGCGTGTACTCGAAATCGTTCGCCTCTTTGCTTCTGCCAAAAAGCCCATTGCGGCCATTTGTCACGGAGCTCAGGTACTTGCCGCCGCTGGCGTTCTTCAAGGTAAAAACTGCAGTTGTTATCCCGCTGTTTCGCCAGAGGTCACTCGTTCCGGCGGTACCTTTGCCGACATCGCCATGACCGACGCCGTCGTCGATGGCAACCTTGTCTCTGCTCCGGCCTGGCCCGCTCATCCCGCCTGGCTCTCCAAGTTCCTCACCGTTCTTGGCACGCGCATCGAACTCTAGCGTTTCCGCTCTCCAAGGTTGTGTCGCGGCTCCGGACCTTCGTGAACATCACCGTCCTTCTTGCTTTGCTCTTGTAGCGGCCGCCTTCCGGGGCGGGCCTTTCTTGCCGGCATATGTAGTGGCCGGTCTTTAGACCGGCAACCGTAGCATAGGGTTCAGCCTATGTTGTTGCTCGCGACGCTGGACCTCAACGTAACAATCTGGCACACACATCCTGAAACGCCCTGTGCCCACCCTCTTTTGTGACTCCTGCACTTCCTAATTTTCCCCGCAAGCCGCATAATCGTCTGTTTGCTACTCCACTCTAAGGCGAGTCTTGCGACATGGCTAACATCAACGTAAAGAAGGGCGTAATTGGAATTCTTACCGGAGGAGGTGACGTCCCGGGTCTCAACCCCGCTATCCGCGCGGTCACCCTCCGCGCAATTCACGAAGGTTATGAGGTCATCGGCATCCGCCGCGGCTGGGCCGGGATTGTCGATCTTATTCGCGATGAGAAGCACGACAATTCGAATAACTTTCAGCGGCTCACCGAAGACGTCGTCAACCGCGCCGGCCGCACTGGCGGCACCTTCCTGCACTCTTCTCGAACCAACCCCGGAAAGGTCAGCAAGAGCAGTGTCCCCGACCATCTGAAAGGGGAGTACAACGCCGAGAAAAACGATCTCACCCCAGAGGTCCTCAAGAACCTTGCCTGGCTCGGTATTGAGTTCATGATTCCCATCGGTGGCGACGATACGCTCAGTTACGGCGTGCGCCTCCATAAGGAAGGAGTCCGCGTCGTCGCCATTCCAAAGACCATGGACAATGACGTTCCCGGCACGGACTACTGTATTGGCTTCAGCACGTGCATCACGCGCACCATCCAGATGACCAACGCCTTGCGCACTTCGGCCGGTTCCCACGAGCGCTTCATGGTCCTGGAAGTCTTTGGCCGCTACGCCGGATTCACCGCCATGCTTCCCACCATGGCCGGTGCGGCTAATCGTTGCGTCATCCCCGAACACAAGTTCAACATGGAGCGGCTCACCGAACTGCTCGTCCACGACCGCAATCGCAATCCCAGCCGCTACTCCATCGTCCTGGTTTCCGAGGGCGCCATGTTCGAAGGCGGGGAAATGGTCTTCCAAGGCACCGCAGCCGATGCCTACGGTCACAAGAAATTGGGCGGCATTGGTGAGGTGGTTGCCGAAGAACTAACCAACCTCTCGCCGAAATTCAATAACGGTAAGAAGATCGACTGCATCACCCAGAAACTCGGCTACCTCGTCCGCTGCGGTGACCCGGATGCCGTTGACTCAATTGCACCGATGGCTTACGGCAACCTGGCGCTCGACCTGCTCCTGAACCGCATCCACGGTCGGCTCGTTGTACTCAAGAATGGCCGCTACGACAACATTCCTATCGACACGGTGACCGCGACCAAGAAGGTCGTCAACGTCAAGGAGCATTACAGCATCGAGAGGCTCCGGCCCGTCTACCAGAGCTTTGAAATGAAGCCGTTGTTCCTGATGACCAGCGAATAACTTTCAGACTCGACGAACATTCCGGGAGCGCCTCTTGCGCGTTCCCACTCTTTTCCTGCATTCTTTCTAGACCTGTCTCTGCCCCTGCCGCCTGAGATGGGACTTCGGGGAGGTCCTATGCTCACCGATCCTCCAGCCGCTCCTCTCATGCTCGAGCATCATCGTGCGCTCATCGTTGATTCCAGCCCGGAAATCAACCAGCTCCTGATGAACCTGTTTGACCCGCAGGACTGGGACATTCACTATGCGCGAGACAATCAACATGCTCTTGAGCTGGCCCAGAAGGACGCTTTCGATCTGATCATCACGGGCGAACGCACCACCGGCCAGGAGGATCTCGATCTGCTTCGCCGCCTGCGTATGGTCCGTCCTCACACGCGCCTGATTATTCTCACCGACGAATTCACCCCCGGCGATGTCCTCAGTTCCATCCGGGAGCACGCTTTCAGTTATTTCTCGCGCCCCTTTTCTACCGAGAGATTTGCGGAAATGATTCGCATTGCCATGAGCGAACCCTCATGGGACGACGGAATAGAAATTCTTTCCGCCACACCCCAGTGGGTGCGACTCTGCGTCCGGTGCGATGTCGTGGCCGCGAATCGTCTCATCCAGTTTTTCCGCGAAGCTTCGGATATGCCCCCCGCGGAAACTGAGGAAGTCGCTGCCGCTTTCCGTGAGATTCTGCTGAATGCGATGGAGCATGGCGGCAAATTTGATCCCACCAAGCACGTCGAGATCAGCTACGTGCGCACGCGCCGCATGGTCCTTTGCAAGGTTAAGGATCCCGGCACGGGTTTTTCGCTTCACGAACTGAAGCACTCGGCCATTTCGAATCCGCCCGACCAGCCCTTCCTCCACATGGAAGAGCGCGAGAATAAGGGAATGCGTCCCGGCGGTTTTGGCATTCTGATGTCCAAGAAGCTCGTCGATGATTTGATTTACAACGATAAGGGCAACGAAGCCCTGCTCATCAAGTACCTCGACCGCCCCTGCGCGGACCAGCCAGCCTGAACGACAAAAGGCGGAACAGCCCAAACACCGCTGTTCCGCCCTCCGTCCAACTCCTGTTTTCGTCTCAACCCGCGAGCCTGAATTCGACGGTCACATTCAACTCGACCGGCACAGGCTGGTCATTCAAGTAAGTGGGCTGGTATTTCCATTTCCTCACCGCGTTCAGCGCCGAATCGATCAACAACGGCGGACCGGAAACCGCCTTCACTTCCGTCACGTTGCCTTCCTCGTCGATGATCGCCTGGACGATCACTACGCCCTGCAAATGCGTCTGAATCGCCAGCGTCGGATATTTCGGCTCCACGCGCGTAATCAGCAGGGGCTCCTTCACGTGGCCTCCGACGCGCACCGGCGCCTTGGGCCCTTTTTCCTTCGGTGCAATCGGAGCGGCCGGCATTGCCGTCCCGCCAATTACCCCGCCAATCACGCCGCCCATGGAACCACCTGGTACGCCGCCCGGTACTCCACCGACAACCCCGCTGCTGCCTTCCATGTCCGGCAAGGGCTCTTCTTTTATTTGCGCAATCTGTTTCGGTATTACCGTTGGCGCAACCAGCTTTCCTGAATTTTCAAACACTCTATGCGGTGGCACCGTCGCCTTGATCACCGGCGCGGCTGCGGGCGGTGGTGGCGGCGGTGGCGGAGGAGCAACAAGGAACGTTGTCGCAAACTGCTTCAGATCGAGCGTGTCTGTAAAGTACAAGCCTGCAAAAATGGGGACGATCAAGAGGCAAGCATTCACTGCCAGGCTGATCAAGGTATCTATCAGCCGCGAACTGCTCTTCATTCGATTGTTTTCCAGCATCGCGGATTCGAACGAACCGTACGCTGGCCGTGCAGGCAGCACCTCTCTTGCCGGTGCTTCTTGAATTTCTGTTCTTATGGATTTGCTAATTTGTACTTCAATTTTTTTGCCCGGGGATACTTCTTGGTCCGGGAGTACTTCGACTTGGATGGACGGAGCCATAGTCTTAGCCTCCATCCTTACTCCCGCACCTTCCATGCCAGAAGGTCATGCTCTAACTGATTGAGAAACTTAATCTTGTACAATCCTGAAAACGTATTTGCGCTGCTTCACGCAACTTTGTGCTCACCTTGAGTCAGGTGCCCCAGTACTTTTGATCCAATTTGGAAGGGTTAACCGTACCAGACCTAACTGACGCTTTTATTCAGAGTCTTCGCGATTACAAAATAACAAACCACTCCTGCTGCCAACAGTATCGCAATCCAAACTCTCGTTTTGCCCGGTCTCTCTTTTCTCTCGATCCAATCCCCAACCGCCGAGCTCAAAAAATACAGCTCAACGCCAATAGCGATGCTGGCTGCTACTTCCACAAGCGCTAACTGTCGATATAGCGACAGCAGGAACGTCGCTCCACAAGTAAGCGCCGAGCATAGAACCACAAGAACCCTCACTGTGGGATTCTTCATCCATTCCTCCTGCGTTCATGCCTCTCTATCATGTAGCTTTATCTCGCAGATATACATCCTACTCACGTAAGCTACATGCGAGGTGAATCGATGCAACAGCGGCGTCTGGGCAGAACTGGACCTCTGGTTTCCCCCATGGGACTTGGCTGCATGGGAATGTCGGAATTCTATGGCGCGCGCAATGATGTCGAATCCATCGCCACGATTCATCGCTCCATCGAGCTCGGCATCAACTTCCTCGATACTGCCGATGTTTACGGGTATGGAGACAACGAAATTCTTGTGGGCAAGGCGATCCGGGATCGTCGCGACAAGGTCTTTCTCGCCACCAAATTCGCCATTGTCCGCGACCCCGCGAATCCCAGCGTGCGCGGCGTCAATGGAAAGCCGGAGTACGTGCGCTCCTCTTGCGAAGCCAGCCTGAAGCGCCTCGGCGTGGACACCATCGACCTCTACTATCAGCACCGTGTTGATCCCAAAACTCCCATCGAAGAAACGGTCGGAGCCATGGCTCAACTGGTTCGCGAAGGCAAAGTCCGCTTCCTCGGCCTTTCCGAAGCTTCACCCGCCACCATTCGCCGCGCCCACGCCGTGCATCCCATCGCCGCGCTGCAAACGGAATACTCGCTCTGGACGCGCGATCCGGAGGACGAAGTCCTTCCCACAACCCGCGAACTCGGCATCACCTTCGTGGCATACAGCCCGCTCGGCCGCGGCTTCTTAACCGGCCAGATCAAGAAGTTCGACGATCTTGCCGCCGACGACTATCGCCGCTTCTCGCCGCGTTTTCAGGGCGAAAATTTCCAGAAGAATCTGGACTTGGTCGCGCGCGTCGGCCAGATCGCCAGGGAGAAGCAGTGCACGCCGGGCCAGCTCGCTCTGGCCTGGTTGCTCGCGCGCGGTGAAGACATCGTTCCCATCCCCGGCACAAAGCGTCGTAAGTATCTGGAAGAAAACACCGCCGCTCTGAACGTGACGCTCTCCGCCGACGATGTACGCCGCATGGAAGAGGTAGCTCCCAAGGGTGTCGCTTCCGGCCCTCGCTACCCCGAACACATGATGGCCCTGATCAACGGCTAACCTGGTGCCTGCTTTCTGAAGCGGGCCGTTCCCTCTCTCTTCCTGCTTCCATGTAGCGCTGGCTTTCATGCCAGCCTCTTCCTCACTGCCCGACGCGTTCCAACCCCGGCAGCACAAACCTCGCCTTTACTTCCTTCCTCTTCGCCCAATCGTGATACGTGTGGCACTCGAAGCACCGCGATTCCGCATGCTCGGCCCCTGGCGCATGACATGTCTTGCAATTCGCAATCCCCGGCAGCAGAACATCGCTCGTCTCCGTGCTCGTCATCGCTTTCCCGTGGCAACTGACGCATGAAAATCCTCGATGCGCGTCATGATCAAACTTTGCGTGCGGCAGCCAACGCTCCCGTATTCCCGCGGGCGCCAAGAAGGGCAGGGAATTGACCTCCTTGAATACAAGCGAATGACACTGCTTGCAGGTCTTTCTCCATAGCAACTCTTCCGCGTCCGCCGTTCGTTCGGAAACCCACTGCGTCGGCGTCAGCACCCGCACTTCTGGCGGAATCGGCTTGCCCGTCAAATCTCTCTTCGGTTCCCGCACGACGCGCACCTCGCCCGGATGCGCGGCAATATACTCCTGAAATTTCTTCACCAGAAACGCGTGTACCACTTCCGTCTTGTCATGTGGCACGCCCTCGTCAAACCGTTTGTCGAACGTCAATAAATGACAACCCGCGCACGCCTTCGCGAACTGCACCGGCGCCATCGTCTCTCGCCCCGTCATCGGCTTTGGCCCCGGCAACATATCTCCTGGCAATGAGCTCTTTGCTTGACCGGAATAGGACGTTTCTGCAAAAACATAAGCCCGATCTTCATATGGCCACGGCAGATTGACAGCGGGTGGCCGGTGACAATCCCCGCATTCCAATTTCACAATTGGTCCATTCGGTCCCTGCCGGATCGGCTTCATATGAATCGCGTGGTTCAGCCGGATGGTGCCGGGATCTTTTGCGCCGTCCCGCAGCGCTGCAAATTCCGGGTGCCCTTCTTCGAAACGTTCGATCTTCTGGGAGTAGTGCACCTGCCCGCTCGCCACCCGCAGACTTCCATGGCACTCCGCGCAACTCTGATTGCTCGCGGCGTCCAGATTGATACGCCCGCGGTGCTCCATATGGCACGTCGCGCAAGCCGGCACGGCGGCAGCTATTTGGTTCTCGTGGTGCGCCGGTCCGTCATGACACGCCAGGCACGCGCTATCCGTTGCATTCGAAGAAAACTCGCCGGCCTTTGCCACATGGCACGCTGCGCACTGCCGTTCCAGCACGGCATGGGCCTCGCTCATCCGCCCGCTGGAATACACGCGAGAGTCCCGCGTGAATCCTCGCCATGCAATCCATATCACAGCAAGCAGCGGCAGCAGCACGCTCAGCCACACCAGCGCCCGTTTATACGCCGTCGGCCTCTTGAAATAGTTCAGGTCGACCCGCTGCGCCAACTTCTTGGTTGTCCTTGTCCTTGCCACTCCCTCTCCGTGCTCTCAGTGCTCTTCCTTCAGTGCTCTCTGTGGTAAAACTCTTTCTTGCCTCCTTACTTCCTTGCCTCAGTATTTCAGTGCCATCACCGCGTGTACCGCCCCCAAAACCATCAATGCCAATGACAGCGGAACATGCACCAGCAGCCACCCATGCAGCCAACGATGCAATTGTTCTTGCCGCACCAGTTGCCGCGCCTCCGCGCAAATCTCTTCCAGGTCGGCCAGTGTCACGTGCGCCGTCGCGGGCAACAGCGTTTTCAATCCCGCAAAGGCCAGCTTGGCTTTGTCCGCGTCTCCCAGTCGCTGTCCTCGCCGCCCCGGCTGTTCCAGATAGACGCGCATCTCCTCCAGATAAAACTTCTTCAGCGGGGCGCTGTCCGCCTCACTCAAGAGAATTGTCTCCACAACCGGCGCCACCGCCGCGCTCGCGCCTGCGCTCACTGCCGCCGACGTCCGCAACGGCGCGGACGCCGCCGCAATCGGCCTCAATGCCGTGAATCCCCCGGCACGCTGTCCTTCCGCTGCATCCCTCCCCAGCCCCATCACGCCGCAAATCGACTCCACCGCCCGATCCGCCTCTTCCCGCAGCAACTTCTGCACATTCCCGATTTCTGCATAAATTGTTTCGAGCGGCACTTCGGTGGTCATGATTCGCGGTACATACTCCTGCAACGCGGCGCCAAACAGCCCACTTCCCACCGTGATAATCAGCAGCCACATCAGCACGCGCGTCAGCGTTCCGCCAAAATGAAATCCGCCATGAAACAAAATCAGTGGCAAGCTCAGTAGTCCGAGCCATAAATGCCCCCGCATCCAAGCTTGCGCTCGTCCCAACCGCCACGTCGGCACGCGCTTTCTCGCTCCCAGTAGCGCAGCAAAAATCATGAACGCAAATCCGGCGCTCCCGAAAATCAGCCCCATCGTGCTTCCGCCGCGCGGTCCTGCCGGAGCCTGGTGCGCGTACACCACATAAGCGATCGCGCCGACCGCCAAAATCCCCAGCGACGCCACCAACCATCCCCGTTGTGTCCGATCCATCCTCATCGCCGCGACTCTTGCACCCTTAAACTCTTGCACTTCTTTCTCTTTCTCTCTCTCAACCCACCACTCATGCAAAAAATCTCCTCGGATCCACCCGGTGCGCCGCATCGTGCGGGCACGCATACACGCAACTCGGCTCCTTCAAATGCGTGCACAGGTCGCACGACGTCGCCTTCTGCTGCACCACCGCCTTCTTCCGCCCCGGATTCTCCAGGTCCTCCACACGCACCTCAAACGGGTGCAAATTGATGTTCCCGTACGGACAATTCCGTGCGCACAATCCACAGCCAATGCACCAGTCCTCGATAATCACTTCCAGCGAATTCCTCCGCCGGATCGCTCCCACCGGGCATCCCACCATGCACAACGGATCCCGGCACTGCCGGCACGACGTAGCTACCAGGTAGTTTTCGAATCGCAATCCTTCGCGCACCAGCCGCGTCACCCCATCGTGTGCGTCAGCGCAGGCGTTCACGCACGCGTCGCACCGGGTGCATTTCTGCAAATCCAGGATCAGCAGGCTCTGCGCCTCCATCAATCCCTGCGACAGGAATTGATCCAGCGGCACGCTCTGTACCAACTGCATCCGTTGCGCATTTGCCGCCTGCCGTTCCGCCGCTACGGCTTCCAGCCCGCTTCGCACGCTTGGAAACCGCGACACCATCTCGCGAAAATCGTCGCCGGAAATCTTTACCAGCTCCACGTGATCTAGCGCCGTGCAGCTCGCCGTCCGTACCCCGCCGCCTAGCAAACCGATCTCGCCGAAATAATCCCCGCGCGAAAGATATGCCAGCACTAGTTCGCCGCCCGGATACTCTTCCGAGATTTTCACGAACCCGATCCGCACCAGATAAAAGCTGTCCGCTGCCTCACCCTGCTGCGCGATCACCTGTCCCGGCGCGTACCGCACCAGCTCCACGTTGCCCTTCAAATGCTCGATGAAATCCGGCGAAAGCCCTGCAAACATGGGCACGCCGCGCAAGTGGGTCTCCAGCGCCCGCCGCCGGTAGTTCTCATCCAGTTGCGCCCGGAACGTTTTGTTCTTCATCATGATGTCGAGCACGTTCCGCAACATTTCGAACGCCAGGACATCCGTCTTCGCCCGGACCGTCGCCGACCGCGGATAGAAATTCATGCACGTCATTTCGCCGAACAGATCGCCGGGCCCAAGCTCCGCCACGGGGTTCCCATACGCCAGGTCCACTGACGCATCGATCGGAATCGTCCGGTCCCTCGCCTCTTCCTCGCGCTTGTCTTCTTCCCGCCCCACGAGCACACTCGTCAGCCGCTTGAAGAATCCCTGTGCGCCCCCTTGCGTCTTCACGTGCGCAATCGGCGTGGAAATGGCCACCTGCGCCTGGCCCTCCACGATGTAAAACGCCGTTGAGCCGAAATCGCCTTCCCGGCAAATTACTTCGCCTTTGCGGTAGCGCCGCTTCACGATGGCGCCGCGATTCAATTCCAGGAATGTTCCAGACACGCCCGCAAACACCGGCAAGCGGTGCAACTCCTCCGCCGTCAAGGATTGGGTGTCCGTCCCAGCAGCAATCGCTGTTCCCACCACGCCTTTATTCGTCAGCGCACCCGTCGGGCAAGACACCATGCACTCCCCGCACGAAATGCACGTCGAATCCCCCATTGGCGCATTCAAGTCAAACGCAATCCCCGCCGAATAGCCCTTACCCATCCGCCCCAGCACAAAATTGTTTTTGATTTCGTCGCACCCGCGGATGCACCGGTCGCACAAGATACATGCGTCGTGATCCACCGCGATCGAAAGCGACGAATCGTCCTCCCCACGCGATGTGGTTCTTCGCGCGAATCGCGGTGTGCCCACACCTGCCTGCTTTGCCAGCGTCTCCAGTTCGCAGTCGCCCGAATGCCGCTGCCGCGTGCATGGCGAAGGATGATCCGTCACCAGTAATTCCAGCAGAGTTTTCCGCGCGGCCAGCACCTTTTCCGAATTCGTGCTCACCTTCATGCCCGGCTCGACCGGCCGCACGCACGCTGCGCTCAGCACTCGCGCTCCCGTATCCACCACGCACAACCGGCACACGCCGACCGGCGTTTGGCTCTGCAGGTGACACAACGTCGGAATCGCGATCCCGTTTACCCGCGCGGCATCGAAAACGGTTGTGCCCGCTGGCACCCGTACGGTCCGCCCGTCAATCGTCAACTCCACAAAGGTTGTATTACCTGTGCTCATATCCAGTTGCTTGGCAATGAATCTCCGTGTTCTCTGCTGCGGATCTTCGCGTCCTCTGAGTTAGGCCCCCTCCTGATTCTTCTCTCGCCACTCGCCACTAACCACTCGCCACTTTCCGTCACGGCCGTATTCCCACTCTCGCCAGCTCCCCCATCCTCCCCGCTGCAGAAAAACAAATCCCACTCGGACATTTCCCCCTCAGCACATGCGAATCCACTTCTGCCCGAAAATGTTTCAGCACGCTCTGAATCGGCGCCGGCACAATCTGCCCCAACCCGCAAATCGAAGTCAGGCTCATCGCCTGCGACAGCTCCTCAATCAACCCCAAGTCCGCGTGATAGTCCCCCTCGCTCACATTCCCCTGAGTCCACCTCGTCAGCAACTCCACCATCTTCTGCGAGCCCATCCGGCACGGAACGCACTTCCCGCACGACTCATTTCTGTAGAACTTCACCGCCGTCAGCGCCATATCCAGCATGCAGGTCGTTTCGTCGCACACCACAATCGCCCCCGATCCCAGCATCGACCCGGCATCCGCCAGCGCTTTGAAGTCCAGCCGCACATCCACCATAGACGCTGGCAAATATCCCGACGAGGGGCCCGACGGCGCAAACGCTTTCAACGCTCGCCCGCCGCGAATCCCTCCCGCGTTTCCATAAATCACGTCGCGCATGATCGTGCCCATCGGCACTTCGTAAACGCCCGGCCGCACCACGTGACCGCTCACGCCCACAAATTTCAATCCGCGCGCCCCGCCTACGCCAGCGGTTTTGAACCACTCCACGCCCCGCATCAAGATTTGCGGCACATTCGCAAACGTTTCCACGTTGTTGATCACCGTGGGCTTCTGCCAAAGCCCCGCCACGCCAGGAAACGGCGGCTTATTCCGTGGTTCCGCCCGATGCCCCTCAATCGCTTCCAGCAACGCGCTTTCTTCTCCGCAGATATACCCGCCGGGACTGACAAACACTTCCAGGGAAAAATCCACGTCGCTGCCGAGAATCTTCTTTCCCAATAATCCAGCTCGCGCGCAGCGTCGAATCTCTTCGGCAAAAATCTCTTCTTGCAGCGGGTACTCGTGCCGGATATACAGAATCCCTTTCTTCGCCCCCGTCACCAGCCCCGCGATCATCATTCCCTCCGCCACCAGATGAGGCAGATGGCTCAGAATGAAGCGATCCTTGATCGTTCCCGGCTCGCTTTCATCCGCGTTGCACACCACATACTTTTCCGGGTCCGCTTGTTTTCGTACCAGATCCCATTTCATCCACGTTGGAAATCCCGCGCCGCCCATTCCGCGCAGCTCCGCCTCTTTCAACGCCGCCAGCACGCCGTCATAGTCCCGCGTGCTCACAAGTTTCCGCAGCGCGCCATATCTCTCGCCGTCCGCATACGGATCGGAGGCGCAAGGGGCGCGCGCAGTCTCCAGATGCTCCGCCTGCACCTCCTCGCCGCGCATCGCACGCTTTGCCAGTTGTTCCACCTGCTCCGCGGAAATGCCTTCGAAGATGGCATCGTTAATCGCCACAGCTGGCGCGTGGTCGCATCGTCCCAGGCAGCTTACATCCTTTATTTGCACATCCTCTGGACGCGCCCCCCCGAAACGAGCCGCCAGTTCCGCGCGCAGCTCACACGCCCCGTTCAGCCGGCAGCTCATGTCCGCGCACACAAGTACTTCCGCCCGGCTCGGCGGCGCCAAATGAAAATGAGGATAGAAACTCGCCACGCTGTGGATCTGGTACAAGGGAATCTGGCTGCGCTTGGATAGGCTTTCGAGCTCTGCCTTTGGCAGATAGCCGTAACGCAGTTGGATGGCTCGCAATTCGTCAAAAATCACGGTGGAGTGTCTCGCGAACCCGCGCCCTCGCTTGCAAACCGCCGTGGCGCCCGATTAGGTTTACGTTATTTCCGCACACTCGCGGCTTTCTCGCCGCTTCTAAATCTGTGCCCGTTGTCTTTTCGCACAATCCCCCGCAAAAGACCAGCCCTTTCCGTTGACTTGCCCTGGCCCGCGAAGCTATAAGCTAAAAGAACTTTTGCCTCACCTCATGCTGCCTCGCATCCATTTAATTCCTCGACGCGCGCTTCTCTTCGTTGTCCTGTTCGTGCTCTCGTCCGCCGTTGCTTCCACCGCAAACGATTCCAGCGAGCCCGTAAAGTACATCGGACCGGGCTCCTGCGCCGCCACCAGTTGCCACGGCAGCGTCAAGCCTGTCGCGGGCAGTCGTATTCTCCAAAACGAATATTCCACCTGGATTCTTCAGGACAAGCACAGCCACGCCTATCAAGCCCTCACAGGAGATATCGGCGAGCGCATGGCCCGCATCCTGAAGCTGGACGCAAAAGCCGAAGACTCACCCAAATGTCTCGCTTGCCACGCCCTGTACACCACTCCTGACCAGCGCGGCCGCCCCTTCGAGATTGCCGACGGCGTCTCCTGCGAGTCCTGCCACGGCCCCGCTTCTGCCTGGCTAGGTCCTCACACCACGCGCGACTGGCCACACGAAAAATCCGTTGCCCTCGGCATGCGAGACACACGCAACGTCGTCCAGCGCGCCAACCTCTGCCTCGAATGTCATCTGGGGACCAAAGAAAAATTCGTGGACCACGAGATGATCGCCGCCGGCCATCCCGACCTTTATTTCGAACTCGATTCGTTTTCCGCGGTCATGCCGCGTCATTGGAAGGTGCCCCGCGAATCCGCTCCCGGCAAGCCGGTCGAAGATCCTGCGTGGGCTGGAGTTCGCGATTGGGCGACCGGGTCAGCCGTGCAGTTGCGCGCTTCCATGGAGCGCCTCGCCTGGCGAGCCAACAACCAGCGCGCCGACAAAAAAGATGTCTGGCCCGAATATGCCGAGCTTTCCTGCTTCGCCTGTCACCATTCGCTCGGCCCCGCAAAGGATAGTTGGCGACAGGAACACGGCTACGAAGGCCGCCGTCCCGGCGATCCGCCCTGGAACGCATCACGCTACGCGGTCTTCCGCCACTTCGCCAAGCAGATCGATTCCGCTTCCGCTCAGGAACTCGATCGCCAGATGCTCATCGTCTCCATGGAAATGGGCAAACTCAACCCTGATCGCACCGTCGTCGCTAACGCCGCCCTCGCCGCCGCGCCTCTCGCCCAGCAGATCGCCGATCGACTCGCCACCATGCAGTACGATCAGGCCATCACCCTCCGTATGCTCCAGCGCATCACCGACGACGCCGAAAACATCGCCATCTCTGACGAGCGCGCCGCCGAGCAAGCCGCCATGGCCCTCGACTCGCTCTATATTGCCTACAGCAAAGACACAAAGCCTTCAAACGACGCGGAAATCCGCGCCTCCATCAACGCCCTCTTCCAGCAACTCGAAAATCCTTCCGCCTATAACGCCGACCAGTTCGCTTCCGCCCTCCGCCGCCTCCGCCCCCTCTTCCACTAATCCCTCTCTCTTAACTCTTACATGTAGCGCTAGCCTTATGCCGCCTTTTGTAGCATAGGCTTCAGCCTGTGCTCTTGGGTTCTCTTCCTGCTTCTATGTAGCGCTGGCTTTCACTTGTCCCGTAAGGGATGCCAGCATCTTCTAGCGCGCCGGCGCGATTGTCTTTCCCCTCAACAACCCGCGCACAATCACAACCACCGCAATCGCCGCCAGCGCAACCGTCACAATCAGCCATCGATGGTACGGCTCATAGAAATACCTCAACGGATTCGCATTCCCAATGATGAATAATTCCCAGAACAACCCTATGCCTTCCAGATTGGGTACCTCGCTCGCACGGTATTGCGCAAAGATCGCCGCGAAGGGTCGAAAACTCCACAAGAAAACTACACTGGACATCAGAAACAACGCCGGCCCATAATCCGCCACGCGGCAGGCGATCCGTCTCCCCATTCCTGACTCTTTCCATCGAAAGGCCGTCCCTGCCTCAAGGGCCAACAAGCTGAGCACAACCGTCACGGCAAACAGGATCGACAAAATCGCAGAGAGTTGCACCACCAGCGCCTTGCGCCGAACGGCATTCATGACATCGGAACGCCATCCCATGTACGAATGCACTCGTCCATCCGCGCTTGCCTCCACCTCCTTCAGTCGAGCGTCCGTTTCTGTTGCCTCGCGCGTTTGACCCTCCGCGCGATAGAGCTTTTCGAACCCCTCCAGGCCACGCTTGGTCAAGCCGAATCCGAGAATCTGCACAAAAGGCGTGGGATCCGCGCCCGACATTCGCGTTCCCAACTCCGTGATTTCGCTTAGCATGGCTTTGGCGTCGTCCACCTTGCCCGCCGAGCCCGTTCGCAAGGCTTGCTCGACCCGCAAGTCACCATACGTCTGAACCTGGAGCGCATCAGGAACACTGCGAACCCACAGGCCGATACCCACCAACCCTGGCGACAAATTTGGGTTTCTCTTCCATCCTTCGCGGACCAGTTCTTCATGGCGCCTGTAATAACCGTCGTACTTCGGTGCGCTGAACGCCGTCTCCATCTCCTTCATCCACTCTTTATCGCTTCCCAGCGTTTCGCCGGACCCTTCGGGCGTCCAGGCTGCCTTGGCAATGGACTTTCGCACTAGAGGCTCACCTTCCGCGAAAGCGCTCATTAGGTGCACAAACGCATTATCGGGATCGGACTTCTGCACGAGCTTCAACCGTTCCGCGATCCTTGAGAAGTCCTCGCTCTCGCCCCCGTAGTATCGGCTGGCATAAATCCATACCAGGCTTGGATCCAGAGCCACGGCGCGATCTGCGAATTGGATTGCAAGATTGGGATCGGGATAGCTGAGCGCCACAAACGCAAGCCCGCGTGCGTCTTTTTGCTTCTCGGCTTTTTCGGCGATCTTTTCCAGATCACGCCGGTCTCCCGCAGAAAGGTGAAATCCTCTCCAACTCGCGGCCACCGTGTTTCTTGCCTCGCGTCCGATCGGCAGAAGTAACAGCGCCACTGCCCCCAGCAGAATCACCGCTGTCGCCAGCCGCGAATGCTTCGGAAACTGTGGACCCTTGCCATCCGGCAAGGTGGGCGGAACGGAAAATCTTCTCCCCGCCGGCAATCTCATCCAATCAAACAAGTGGGAAAGCACAGCGCGGAAGAAAAGCACGATTCCTCCCGCCGCCCAGCTCAACGCTGCGCTCGGCTCGGAAATCTCTCCCATTTCTGCCAGCAGTGCTTGTCCCCATCGCCGCGAACTCTCCGGCCAATAGCGCACCGCAAGATCAACCGAACTCACAGCCATCCGCGTCAGCAGGGAGTTTTGAGGAGCGCTCATCGTTACACCTTGCTATGTGCCGGCTTCCAGAACTTGCTCTCTCGAGCGGCCCCAAGCTCTTCCCGCGCCCACTCCCGGCCATTGCCGCTCAACCGATAAAAATGACGCGGTGGCCGGCCCGGAACGGGCGGCGCATCCTCCCAGCGCGTTTCCAACCAGCCGGACTTTTCCAGCCGCATCAGGATGGGGTACAACGTCCCCGAGGCCAGCCCCGTCTGCTGGCTCAGCGCGTAGCCGTGATGCCATTGCGCGGGATGCACCAAAAGTGCTTCCAGCAAGGCCAGCGTCTGTCGCGAAATACGTAGCCGAACTCCCATACCATAACTCTACATAGGTAGAGATAAATTGTCAATCCCTCTTCTAGGTTACACTTACCTGCTACGACCCATGAACGCCGCCGAAAACTGGATCTGTTCCTCGTCTCTGTGGCGCTGGTTTACCACTCGCCAGTTGCTCCCTTGGGTTCTCTCTGGCGCAAGCCTTGGCGACCACCTTCTCGAAATTGGCGCTGGTTACGGTGCTGCCACCGCTCACCTGAGCACACAGGTTCCTCGTGTCACCTCTCTCGAGTACAATCTCAACTCCGTCCGCAAATGGAAGTCGTCAAATAACGGATTAGCCGCCACGGTGTGCGGAGACGCATCGAACCTGCCCTTTGCCGCGCAAACTTTCACTTCCGCTCTGGCCATCCTCGTTCTGCATCACTTGAAATCCACGGAGCTCCAAGACCAGATGTTCGTGGAAACCTTCCGAGTCCTCCGCCCAGGCGGTTTCTTCATCGCCTTCGAAGTCACGGATAGCTGGTTCCACCGCGTCGGCCACATCCGCAGCACATTCACACCCGTAGAGCCCGGTTCCGTCTCCCCCCGTCTTACTGCCGCTGGATTTTCTGGAATTGCCCTGGACGCCCGCCGGGGAGCCTTCCGCCTCACCGCCATCCGCCCTACTTGAACTTTGGACTGCGGCGGCTAGCTTGTCCTGAGCCTCGAAGGGCCGCCGCTTTTGCACTTTTCAACTATCCAAAAAGTCTGCGCAAAAAGTTCTTCACCGCCCGCTCATTACCGCGCTCAACTCGCTCCGCGTCTGAATCACCCGCAGAATCGCGTCCCGTGTCACCATCCCGATGATATGCGCCGCGCCGTCCTCGCTGTGCCGCACCACGGGCATCTGATTCACGTCCGCTCCCATCAGCCGCTCCAGCAGCCTCTGCAGCGGTTCCTCTGGTGACGCCCACAGAATCTTATCCCGCGGCACCATCACGGCCTGTACTGAATTCATGGACCACTCATCGCGCGGCACGCGGTTCAGCGCTGCCACGTTCATCAATCCCACCAGCCGGTCATCCATGGTTACGATGTGAATCCGCCGGCCCGTGCGCAGAGCTTCAGCGCTGTACTCCTCCAGGCTCAGGTTCCCGGGAATGGTTGGCACTTCATGGCTCATCACGTCCGCGGCACACAACCCCGTCAGCGTCTCGCGGATCGTTAACTGGCTCATGCTGGCTTGCGCCGCGCTCAACAAAAACCATCCGATAAACGCCAGCCAGATCCCTCCCCACCTCCCAATGTACTCAACCACGGCGCCGCCCTGGCCTCCGGCAAACGCGGAAAAGATCCCCAGCCCAATCATCACGTAGGCAATCAATTTGCCGCTCATTGCGGCCATCCGCGTCGACCGCGCAAAATCCTTCGTGATTCCCCAAACGATCGCTCGAAACACGCGCCCGCCGTCCAGCGGAAAGCCCGGCAGCAGATTAAATCCCGCTAGCATCCCGTTCGATAGCGCCAGCGGCTTCACCACGGCTCCCAGCATTTCGTATCCCGGAAACCCCACCGCAAGCCCGTAAAACACGGCCGCCAGAAACCCGCTCGCCAGCGGCCCGGCAATCGCAATATTGAACTCCTGAATCGCCTTGCTCGGTTCGCGCCCGATCCGCGCCAGACCCCCGAACAGAAACAAGGTGATCGAAAGCACTTTGATCTTGTAGTGCTGAGCCACCACGCTGTGCGCTAGCTCGTGGAACACCACCGACGCAAAGAACAGCAGGCTCGTCACAATTCCCACGCTCCAATGCTCGGCTAACGTCCATTGGGAAAACTCCTGTGTGAATTGCAATGCCAGAGAAACCGTGATCAGTCCAAAGATCAGGATCCAGCTGAAGTCCAGATAGATGGGAATTCCCAGGATTCGTCCGATTCGAATCCCTTGCGTTTGGGACATGAAAGCCGACCCTCTCCTCTTGTTCCGTTTCTTAGACTACCGCCGAACCCCCCAACCTCAAAGCCCACCCATTCATTCCTGTTCTTTATCTTCGTGCTTTTGTAGTGGCTGGTCTCTTGTAGCATAGGCTTCAGTCTGTGTGATTTCTCTTCGTAAGGGCATCCTTGTCCGCGTGCAAGACCGTCATTCCGAGCGAAGCGAGGAATCTCTCTTCTGCGAAAATGTGAACTGTGAACGGACGACCGGGGGTCGAGCACCGCCAAACGCGTCCCCCCAAACACGCCGTGTCTCCTGTCCCACAAGTTCCTGTCACAGGTAGAGCATAACCTATTTATTTTCAATGCGGTAGAACTGGCCGCCCATCTGCAATTCCTCCCTGCGAAGGTCAACAAGATCAGCAGGGAGAACAACAATGAACCGGCCAGCCAGCCCCAAGCCAAGCAATACGAGGTTCGCAACACTACCTCTTCTTTTCGCCGCTCTTACCCTCAGTACCAATAGCGTCTTCGCCCAGGCTCCCTCCCAGCCTAGCCCTCGCCTTGCACGCCGCATCGTTGTCAGCATTCCCGACCGCAAGCTCGCCCTGCTGGAAGGCGATCGCGTGATCAAGACTTACGACGTCGCCGTTGGCGCCCCCGTCAGCCCCAGCCCTTCCGGCGAATATCAGATCGCGCAGCGCCTGGAAAATCCCACCTATTACAAACCCGGCGTCGTCATCGGTCCCGGAGCCAACAACCCCCTCGGCCCGCGTTGGATCGGCCTGAACATCAAGGGCTTCGGCATCCACGGCACCAATCGGCCGGACTCCATCGGCAAGAACGCTTCCCATGGCTGCATCCGCCTGCGCAACAGCGACGTGGAAGATCTCTTCGCCCGCGTCCAGGTTGGCGACCGCGTCTCCCTCGTTGCCGAACGCACCGACGAGACCGCCCGCCTCTTCAGCCCGGCTCCCAGCTTCGCCGAAGCTCACGAGACTCTGCAGGCCCGGAACGAAACTCCTGCTGCGCACGAAGTCGAACAGCAGGGCAATCGCTAGACCCGTTTCCCAGTCCACCCAAGGAGAACACTCATGGACACATTCTTCGGATTCGCCGCGGTAGTAATCACCACAATCGTCGCCCTCTTTTCCGCACTCGCTCTTCAAGCTCTCTTGTTGCGTGGAGTCTTTGCCCTGATGCAGCCGGCTACGGCCGATCGCCGGCCCGTTCGTCCGTCGCTGGCTCGCGGCACGCAGTTGGCGGCGCGGGCCTTTGGCCACGGGCGGGTGTAGTGGCCGGACTTTAGGCCGGCCGGCGCGAGCACTGCGAGCGCGCCACAAATCTCGCAGTTGGATTTCCCGGCTCATGCATGCCGCATTCGGTGTCCGCGAAGTGGCAGCCCGCCGGGAATGTAGTGGCCGATCTTCAGACCGGCCAAGGAGAGAAAGGAAGTCACCATGCTTGCTTTAAAGCTGTTGCTCATGATCCTCGGTGTCGGGCTGTTCGCCAGCGCCGCGGCTGTAGTCGCCTACGATGTCTACATCGCCACACGCCTGCGATGGCTCCTGGAGCAATCCGCAGCGCCTTCCGGGGAGGGAACCGCGGCCATCCAGCCGCGCCCTTTCGGACCGGTGCGGTGGATTCTTGCGCGCAATCTGGCGCTCGCGGGAATTCTCCCGGTGCTGTTCTCCCTCAGTATCACGGTAGTTCCCGACGGCTTCGCCGGCATCCGCGTCAGCCAGCTCTTCGGCGTCCGCCCCGGTACCTTATATCCCGGCGTCCATCTGCAAACTCCGCTGATCGATAACATCGTTCTATACGACACGCGAGAACAGGTCTACTCGACTGCCGCCAACGCCTCCGCAAAACCTGCTGCGGAAGTCCTTACCGTCCAGGCCCGCGAAGGTCTCAACCTGGGCCTTGCCGTCACGGTTCGCTACCGTCTTGATCCTTCGCGCCTAGCCGCTATCCACCAGAATCTCCCGCAGCCCGTGAACGAACAGGTTGTCGGACCCGTTGTTTCTTCCATCTATCGCCAGCTCGCACCGAATTACGTCACCCGCGAAATCTTCGCCGTGAAGCGCGAAGAATTGCGCAGCCAGGCGGCGGAAGCCATCAAGGCTCGCCTCGCCAGCGACGGTATTCTTGTCCGCGAAGTGCTCCTTCGCGACATCCAGCTTCCCGCGGATTACGCCAAGGGCCTCGAAGGCCTGCTCTTGAAAGAGCAGGAGAACGAACGCCTCGGTACCGACCAGGAAATCAAGGAAAAGGAAGTCAAGATTGCTGAACTCGAGGCCGACGCTCAGAAAGCCCGCGAAGTGAAACAGGCCGAAGCCCAGGCGCAAGTCCGCGTCCTGCAAGCCAAGGCCGAGTCGGATGCCATGCAGTACACCCTGCCCTTGAAGCAGAAGCAGATTGAACAGACCAAACTCGAAGCCGAGGCGCGAAAGGAAGCCACGCTCCAGAATGCTGAAGCCGCCGCCCAGGCAAAAATCATCGATAGCAAAGCTGAAGTCGAGCGCCAGAAGAATCTCTCGGATGCGGAGGCCAACCGCATCCGCGTCACCGCCGCGGCCGATGCTGAGCGCATGAAGTACGAGGCCGCCGTCCTCAAGCAGAATCCCCTGCTGATTCAGAAGATCATCGCCGAACGACTCTCGGACAAGCTCCAGATCATGATGGTTCCGATGGACGGCAAGAATTTCTTTGCCGCGGACGTAATGCGCTCCGCCTTCCAGAACAACAACAGCAACAACTCGAACGGCAATGCCACGCCGGATGCTTCCGACGATTCGGACGATCCAGCGCCCACACCCACAACCACGGCCCAGCAAAGGCAGAACCGCAGGCCGTAAGCAGTGTCCGGGGAAGCGGCTAGTGCCGTTCCAACCATTCGCACAGGAGGCGCAGATGACTCACAACTCGAATCACCGCGACTTACCGGTGCAGAAAGCTGGCCAAGCCGTTGGAGCGGCACTACCCTTCCAGCCGCTTCCCTCGACCATCAGCTACAAGATTCTCCGCACTCTTCTTCGTCAAACCAAGGCTACAGCCCCCGAGATCCTAAAAGGTGGCGCGGTCCGCGTCGCTGGAGGAGAACTCCTGAGCAAGAAGACAAGCACCGCCGCGCGAGTCTCTTGCCGCGATCTTCTCCCCATCCAGCGCCGCGCTCCGCGCCACCCTGCAAGCGCTTTCGTAGAGTCCGCCTTCCGCTTGCCCCTAGGTACGAAGGGAGGCGGGCCGCTCTACACACGCAATTCTCAGGAGAACGCCATGAACACTGCTCCGCATTTTCCCGGTCGAAGCTTCAAATCTGTTCTTCCCGTCATCTTCCGCATCACCCTGAGCCTGCTCCTCTGGACCCTCGGCGCCGCGGCCATGGACATCCATGTCACTCCGATTCCGCCAAAAGAGCATCGCGTCGTCTTCAATTTCCCCGTCGACCGCGCCAAAGCCGAGAACCTCCAGCGCTGGGTAAACGCCGGACACGATTCCTGGTGCCGCGACCCTCAATTCGTCGCCTCCGAAGCCCTCCGCCGCATTTCTCCTGAACTGGGTGAATTCGAACCTGCCTCGCTCCCTCTCGAACTCGAACGCAACACCAGAACAAAAACGGTCTACACATTTCACTCTCTGGACGGCCGCGCCACCTATCGCATCACCCTGCGCCGATATCTTTACCTTCTGCCCACGGCCGGTTCTCTTCACCGCGTCATCTGGATTCCCGAAAGCGCCGAAATCATCACGCGCGACGTCCGCGATTGATCCAGCTGCCACGACTTCCACTAAACAAACAACAAATAGCAACTCTCTCCTGACCAGCCGGGCGGCCCTGACCACGCCGCCCGGCATCTTTTTCCCGCCAGTGTTACCATGCCATTGGTTCAGAGAATTGCTGCAGCGCTCTGCATTCGTCATTCCGAACGGAGTCCGCGAAGTGAGGATTCTCTCTTTTCTTATCGTGCCAATCGCCTTGTTTCTCGGCGTAACTGCATCCTCCGCCCGCCCCGCCGCCCCTCCCAGTTGCGCCGACCTCCGCGCCGAAAAATCCAAAACCTACGGCTTCCACGTCACCCAACTTAACGAAGCCCAACTCGACGCCAAATCGAAAGAACTCGACGCCTTCTGGAAGCAGGTCCAGGCCGCCGGACCTGAAGGCGTCTCCTGCATCCGCACCCTCCTCGCCGAAGAAAAGACCGACCACATCTTCCAGGTAGACGCTGCCACGATGCTCTTTCCCGCGGATCATTCCCCCGAATCGCAAATTCTTATCCGCGACGCTCTCGCCCAGGCCGACTTCCAGGAATCCGATCCCGCCAACTACCTCACTCTAGCTCTCGCCCTCGGTCAGGCCGGAGTCGATATTCGCCCGCTCGCTTCCAAGCTTCTCCTTTATCCCAACGCCGTCATTCACATCTCGGAACACGGCCTCGACCTCGATTCGGACACCGCCGCCCTCTTCTTGTACGGCACGATGGAGCCTTCGCAGGCCAGCGCCGCTCTCATCGCTTTGCTCGACGATTCTCAGCCCTTCGTCCGCGCCGCTGCCGCCCATCTTCTTGCGGAACAGATGACCGACGAGAGCTTCCGCGCGCTTAGCAAGTGGGACGGTCTTTCGAAAATCGAAGAGGAGTTTCGCCGCAACGACATTCAAGCCATCCTGAAATACCAGCCGCAAAATCCTGCCGATTACGCCAATCCCAAATTCACGCGCGAACAGGTCCTGCAGACCATCGCCTCGCTGCCCCACACCCAAAAGGAGTTCGACGAAGTCATGGCCACCAAAGGCGCCGCCTTCGATCAGGAAATGCGCGAGAAAAAAGTCACCCAGCAGCAACTCGCCCAGGCTGTTGCGGACAGCCTCCCCATCTACGGCGTCGCCGACCACACAGCGTTCCAAACCAGCGCCATCGCCGCGCTTCAGCCCGGCGATTTCGCAACCATCCGCGAAGCCCGCCGTAAATCGCTCTACAACGTTTCCGACGAGAGCCTCTCCGAATATCTCGCCTGCACACAGATCATGATCGGCATGCTCAACCACCTCGACCTCTTCAAGCAATACCGCCAGCACTAACCCAACACCCCATCCCGGCTAATCATCCCGTGTTATCATCACCTTTAGAACGCCGTGCGATCCTCTGTTGCCCGTCCCCTGTTTCGTGGTTTTGTGCTTCCGCTTTTTCTTTTCTTCATCCTCCCAATGCATTCTTTTTCCGCCGACACTCCCTCCCTCGATGACGCCGTCCGTCAACTCGCCGACCGCGTCTCCACCATCCCCAATCTCCGCGGCCCTCTTCGCCTGCAATTCTTTCAGGACGCTAGCTTCGCCTCAAACACCGGCAAGTCCTGGCAAGATACGTTTCGCAAGGAAATCGAGACACATCGCCTCGCCCTTACCGACGATCCCGCTGCCGCTCTTCTCCGCATCGGTCTCGCCGAGACCCCGACGCAACTCGTTCTATCCGCCAGCATCAACATTTCTGAAAAAGACGAAGTCCGTTTCCTTACACTCCCGCGCACCGCTTTCCATGCCGCAAATCTGCCGGTCGCGCCGGTTCGCATTGAACGCCAGCTTGTCTACCAGAGTTTTGACCGCATCCTCGATGCCTCCCCTCTCGCGAATGGCGCCGAAGGTGGCATGGCCCTGCTTGCGCTCAACAACGCCGAACTCTCCGTTCTTCGTATCGATTCCTCCGGCCAGCTCACGCAGACCATTTCGCTCGTCTCCGCAAATTCCCCGCCTTCGCGCGACCCGCGCGCCGAGCTCACAATTCACGCCGGCGACGGCACCGTGCTCCTCCCATCTAAAAGTTGCGAATTCAGCTGGACGAATCCCGCCGATGCAAAATGTCGCTCCGCCAAGCCAACTTGGCGCGCCGCGACAATACTGACCCCTTCTTGCGATGCTGGCGGATGGAAACTTCTCTCCGATGGATCGGACTGGGCCACACCCGATGTTCTTCAAGTCGTCCCCGACAGCTCTTTGCGCGAAGGAAGTGCGGCTCTGCTCAGTGATTTTCCCGGTCCAATTCTGAGCATCAACGGCGAGCAAAATCCCGCCAGCGCGCTGATCGTCACCAGGAATCTTCGAACAGGGAACTATGAGGTCTACAAAATCACTCTCGCCTGTGGTAATTAGTTCTTCAAATGTAGCGGCGCGTCTTCAGCCAGTCCTGACGCAGGAAGAGCCCCGCGCTTTTTCCCTCGCTGTTCCCAACTCCGTCATTCCGAACGAAGTCCGCGGAGTGAGGAACCTCTCTTGGGATTTTCAACGGAGAAAGCTTCTCTGTCTCTGTTTCCTTCTCCTCTTGCCCCAGGTCCTCTTCGCCGCCAAACATCCCAAATACGGCGGCACCCTTCGCCTTGAGCTCCAAACCGCCAAAATCTCCCTGGACCCGCGCGAATGGAAACCCGGCTCCGTTTCCGCCGCTGAAAACGCCAGGCTCGCCGCCCTCGTCTACGACCGTCTCCTCACCCTCGACGACTACGGCCGCTTCCATCCCGCTCTGGCCACCGAGTGGTCCCACGACGCCTCACTCAAAATCTGGCAATTCAAGCTTCGGCCCGGCGTAAGGTTTTCCGACGGCGCTCTCCTCACTGCCAAAGACGTGGCCGCCGCCCTGCAGCCTCTTCTTCCCGCGGGCTTGCAAATCAGCTCCACCGAAAACTCCGTCGTCATTCGCTCCTCTCATGCTGTTCCCGATCTTCTCGAGTAACTCGCCTCCGGCCGCTACTTTATATATCGCCCACAACCCGACGGCACTCTCGCGGGCACCGGCTCCTTCATCCTTGCCGAAAATCTGCCTGCCTCTCCCGCGGAAGCGAATCCCTCCGTCCTGAAACCCGCTCGCCTGAAATTTCGCTCCAACGACGACGCCTGGGCCGGCCGCCCTTTCGTCGATTCCATCGAAGTCGTCCTCGGCGATCCCGCCCTCCGCCAAATCCTCAATCTTCAGGTCGGCCGTGCGGACATCATCGACATTCCTCCTGACCTCGTCCGCAAAGCCCGCCAGGACAATCTCCGCGTCTGGAGTTCGCCGCCCTGCACTCTCCTCGCTCTTCGCTTCGACGACGCCCAGCCCGCCGCTTCCGACGCCCGCCTACGCGAAGCGGTCGACCTCGCCCTCGACCGGGACACCATGGCCAACGTGTTGCTTCAAAGGCAAGCCCTGCCCGCAACGGCCCTTTTGCCGCAGTGGCTCTCAGGATATGCTTTTCTCCTTGGTACCCCGATGAACCTCGACCGCGCCAAGCAGATTCGCTCCGACCTTCCCGCCAACATCGCGGGCGGCACGGATCCGCTTCGCTTGCGCGTGGATGCCGTCGGCGATCTCATGAAGTTGCTCGGCGAACGCGTTGCCGTGAATGCCCGCCAGGCCAACATTTCCATTCAACTCGTCTCGCATTCCGCTCCTTCATCCGCAGGCGCCAATACTCCTGCGCCCACGGTCGGCCTGCATCTCTTCGCCTGGCGCTACGATTCGCTCTCCCCGCGCGCCGAGCTGCTCGATTTCGCACGCTACCTTCATTCGGAATCTGGCTCCGAGTCGCTTCCGGACACTCCTGATCCGGAAAAACTCTACGCCGAAGAACGCCGTCTCCTCGACGGCCGCCAGGTCCTGCCCTTGCTCCTTTTGCCCGACTATGTGGGCATCGCGCCCGGCGTTCGCAATTGGTCCGTCTCGCCATCGGGCGAATGGCGCCTCGCCGATGTCTGGCTCGATTCGGGAGAACCTTCGGCGTCCACAGCGGAATCGCCACAAAGCCGGAATGCGGCAGCGGGAGTCCATCCATGAGTTTTCGCAACAAAATCTTTCTCATATTTCTCGCCACTGTTCTGGCCTCCGTCTCCCTCGTCGCCTACGGCGTCACGCACTACACGGAAAGCGCCTTCGAACAGGAAGATTCCCAGCGCACGGAAGCTCTTGTCGCTCAGTTCAAAAAAGAATTTGACCAGCGCGGTGAAATGGTCGTTCAGCAGGTGGAAAACATCACCAATGCCGACGTCACCGTGCGGATGGTTCTTGATCTCGCGCGTCCCAATGCCGATTCCTCTCTCTATCTCCATGACGCCAACGGCGCTGCGCAAACCCACAACCTCGATTTCGTCGAATTTGTGAACTCCGATGGCGCGCTCATCTCTTCCGCGCAATACCCCGCACGTGTCGGCTACAAAAATGACTGGGTCACGGCCAGCAAGAATTGGGACGGCACGCCTGCTTTCCTGAAGCGCGAAGAATTGCCGGATGGCGTCGCCCTTTCCCTGACCGCCGTTCGCACCCAAACGGTCGGCGACAAAGTGGTCTACGTTATTGGTGGCCGCCGCCTCGACCAGAATTTTCTCGCTTCTCTCGTTCTTCCCGCGGGCATGCGCGCGCTCCTCTATCGCAATCTTGACCAGGGCTTTGTTGCCAGCGCCCTCACCGATGCCAACGGCCCCGTCTCGCAAGCCGACCAATTCCAGCCGCTCATCGAACAGGTGCAGAAGCAGTCCACGCCGGAAATGCTCGTCAAAACCATTCAGTGGACCAGCGATCCGGCCAGTGCGGAAACGTTTCACGCTCGCCCCCTCACCGGACGCCACAACGAACTTCTCGGTGTCCTTCTCCTCGGCAGCCCGCAGCGTGAACTCGTTCTTCTCCGCCGCCAAATTCTGAAAACCGCTGCTGTCGTTGCCCTCGCTGCTATCTTTATCGGCCTTCTCCTTGCTTGGTGGGTATCGAAGCGCATCACTCGTCCGGTCGAAGAACTCGCCAATGGCGCGCGCGATGTCGCTTCCGGCCGGTGGGACACGCACATTGACGTGCAGGGCAAAGATGAAATCGGCGAACTCGCCGCCGCTTTCAATCACATGACCAACACCCTCGCTGCCCAAAAAGAGAAGCTTGTTCAGACCGAGCGCGTCGCCGCCTGGCGCGAACTTGCCCGCCGCCTCGCCCACGAGCTCCGCAATCCGCTTTTCCCCATGCAGATCACTCTCGAAAATCTGCAGCGGGCCCGTAACCTCGGCCCCTCCCAATTCAATGAAGTGTTTGCCGAAGGCACCGCCACGCTCAAAGCCGAACTCGCCAATCTCAACAGCATCGTCGGCCGCTTCAGCGATTTCTCCAAAATGCCGGCCCCACAATTCACTCGCGTCAACGTGAATGAAACGCTTCGCAACGCCGTCCGCCTCTTCGAACCGCAATTCAACGCCGTCGGCAAACCCGCGATTACGACTGAATATTTCCTCACGGAGTCACTGCCCGAAATCGATGCCGATCCCGATCTTCTCCACCGCGCCTTCCAGAATCTCGTCCTCAACGCCTTGGACGCCATGCCTGCTGGCGGCACGCTCACTCTCCGCACTTCCGACAGGGACGACACCGTACGGATCGAAGTCAGCGACACCGGCAAGGGCCTGACCCCTGAAGAGTGCTCGCGCCTCTTCACGCCGTACTACACCACAAAGCAACTTGGCACTGGCCTCGGTCTCGCCATCGTCCAGTCTGTGATCAGCGATCATCACGGCACCATCTCCGTCTCCAGCGAAGAGGGCCGCGGTGCCACGTTCCGCATCGATCTCCCCAAGCGCCAGCAAAACGCCTCGGTCAAGCCCAAACCAGAGGCTCCCGCCGCTGTTCCCGAAACCGACCGCGCCCCCGCCGCCACCGACTAGCACTTGCCTGTGTAGTGGGCCGGTCTTGAGACTGGCTGCCGTAGCATAGGCTTTAGCCTGTGCTCTTCGTTTTTCCTCTTCCCTGTAGCGCTGGCTTTCACTCGTCCCGCAGGGATGCCAGCCTCATAAACCTCTCTCAGCGTAGACTTCGAAGGGTTGTTCTTTTGCTGTCGCTCCCCTCGCACAAACATTTTGGCTTTCCCTCTTGGGTTATTCTTGCCTTTGGCCGATCTTCCCCTCGGCTCGAGGACACCGTGCCGCGCAAAGCCCATCTCCTTCTGATCGACGACGATCCCAATACGCTCGCCTCTCTCTCCCGCGCATTCCGCCTCGCCGGGCACGACGCCACTGTCTGCGACAACGCCAATCGCGCCATTGAACTCCTCCAATCCCAGCGCTTCGATCTCATCCTCTCCGACGTCGTCATGCCCGGAAAAACCGGCATGCAGCTCCTCGAGGAACTGAAAAATTCCGGCCTGCAGACCCCCATCGTCCTCGTATCCGGCCAGGCCAACATCGAAATGGCCGTCAAAGCCACGCGCCTCGGCGCGCTCGATTTCCTCGAAAAACCTCTCACCACGGACAAACTCCTCCTCACCGTCGAAAATGCCCTCAAACTCTCCCGTCTCGAAGACGAAAACCGCGAGCTTCGCCACCGCCTCGGCAAACACGAGTTAGTGGGCTCCGGCCCCGCCATGACCAAACTTCGCGCGCAAATCGACAGGGTCGCTGCCAGCGAAACCCGCGTCTGTATCCTCGGTGAAACCGGCACGGGCAAAGAGCTCGTCGCCCGCGCCATCCACGAAAAATCCCCACGACACGAGAACGACTTCATCACTCTCAATTGCGCTGCCGTGCCTGCCGAACTCATTGAATCGGAGCTATTTGGCCATGAAAAAGGCTCTTTCACCGGCGCCGCTGCACGCCACACAGGCAAATTCGAACAGGCCGAAGGCGGTACGCTTTTCCTCGACGAAATCGGAGATATGCCGCTCGCCATGCAGGCCAAACTTCTTCGCGTCCTCGAGGAAGGCGAAGTCGAGCGCGTCGGCGGCGACAAGCCCATCAAGGTCAACGTCCGCGTCATCGTCGCCACCCACCGCAATCTCGAAGAACTCGTCAGAAAAAATGAATTTCGCGCCGATCTTTTCCATCGCGTCTACGTTTTCCCTCTGACGCTCCCGCCCCTTCGCGATCGCAAGGAAGATTTTCCCGCTCTCGTCTCCCACTTCGCGGTACAAGTTGCCAAACAAAACGCCTGGAAAGAAAAACTCTTTTCAGAAAACGCTATCGATGAACTGCGCCGTTACTCCTGGCCCGGAAACGTCCGCGAGCTCCGCAACATCGTTGAGCGACTCGTCCTTCTTTCCGCTGAGGACGCCGTCACGGGCGACGATGTCCGCCAGGCGCTTCCCACTGGTGAACTCTCCGCTAGCTCCTCATCGCCATCGGATGCAGCAGCAACGGGGCAGGGAACTCTCGAGCAACGCACCGAAGCCTTCGAACGCGAAGTCCTTCTCGCAGAAATTCGCCGCCACAATTTCCACATGACCAATGTCGCCCGCGCTCTCGGCCTCGAGCGCTCCCACCTCTACAAGAAGTGCCAGCAGCTCGGCATCGACCTCCACTCTCTCCGCAAGCCCGAGTAAGAATTTCCCTACCCCTGTCCCCTCAGTCTAATAGGTCCGTATCTGCTTGAAATGTAAAAAGTTATTCATCTTTGCCGATTTCCCTTGACAAATTACATATTGCTATATAAAGTTTGCATATCGCAATATTCAGAAAGGCCTCCTCCCATGACTCTCGGCGACAAACTTCGCTCCCTTCGAGCCATCGAGGGCTCGCTCCGGGGACTCGGCCGGCCCCTCACACAATCCGAGGTAGTCGGTGCCATGAAAAGGGAACTGGGCCGCGCTCTCAGTCAAGCCTATCTTTCCCAGATCGAAAGTGGCGCGCGCCCGCACATGACCAATACGTCGCGCGAACTACTGGCTCGTTTTTTCCGCGTCTATCCGGGATTCCTGGTCGACGATCCTCCAGGTTATTCCCGCGAACTGCAATCCGAACTCCGCATGGCGGATGCCACCATAGATTCCTGGCTGTATGCCGGCGCCGACCAATTCACGGGTGATGCGGAACTGGCCCGCGCCCTTCGCAATATCGCGCAAGTCACCGATTCACGCGGCGCGATCCTGCTCCTCGGCGAAATTCTTCGCACCCCCGGCTTGGCTGAGCGGCTCAGCGAAGTCTTGCAACCGAATCCATTGACGGGCAGCGGACATCCGCCGCCGGTTCCTCACAACTAACCACGCTTTTCACCCTGTCCCCGCAGTCGGTTAAGCCTCGAAGTTCGCCGTAGCCCGGGGAAGGCGGAGGTACGGTATGTCCTGGTCCGACGTGTATCTTTTCTGCTTCTTGTTCGGTTTTTCCTTGAGCGTTCTTTCGTTTCTTGCCGGGGCGGTGCATCTGCACCTGCCCTTCAAAATGCACCTGCCGTTCCACGTTCATCATCATGGTGGCGGCTTCGCCAAGGGAGGCTTGAAGGGCGCGCACTTGTCCTGGTTCAACGCTTCGACTGTCCTGGCTTTTCTCGCCTGGTTTGGAGGCACGGGCTACATCCTGACGAAGCACACACGGCTTGTCGCCATCGCCTCCTTGAGCATTGCCATTCTCGCAGGCTCGCTTGCGGGGTGGGTCGTCTTCCGCTTCATGGTTCGTCTGTTGGCAAACGACGCGGCCCAGATGAACGAATGGGACTATCGCCACGAAGGTTCGGTCGGCACCGTCAGCATTTCGATCGCGCCAAACGCCACAGGCGAAATCATCTTCGAACAGCATGGCGTTCGCCGCAGCGCTGGAGCGCGCAGCGAAGATGGATCCGCCATCGAGAAAGGAGCCGAAGTCGTCATCAGCCGCTACGAAAAGGGAATCGCCTACGTAAAACGCTGGGACGAATTCACCAAAACGTGACCGCGATAGGGGTGGTTTTTGTAGGGCCAGCTTTCTGAAGCGGGCCGTGAACAAGCGAGTTTTCAGGAACTGAAGCACGAAGCCAACAGTTCCAGGTCGGGTAAGAGGGAGGATCGTATGCAAGAGTTCTCGAGTGTTTGGGTCATCGCCGGTCTGGCGGTGCTTGCTGTCTTATTCATCATGGGCCTCATGGCCCGGATGTATCGCAAAGCGGGTCCCCACGAAGCCCTGATTGTCTACGGCTTCCGCGGCACCCGCATCATCAAGGGTGGGGGCACGATCATCTTTCCGATGGTGGAGCAGTGTAAGGAGCTCTCCCTCGAATTGATGTCCTTCGATGTTGCGCCGCAACAGAACCTGTATACCAATCAGGGCGTTGCCGTGAACATCGAAGCCGTCGCGCAACTCAAGGTGAAATCGGATCCCGTCTCGATCCGCACCGCCGCCGAACAATTCCTCACGAAGCGGCCTGAGCAGCGTGAGGGCCTTATCCGCCTGGTCATGGAAGGCCATCTGCGCGGCATCATCGGCCAGCTCACCGTCGAGCAAATAGTCAAGGAGCCCGAAATGGTTGGCGGCCGCATGCGCGCCACTTGTGCCGATGACATGAGCAAGATGGGACTTGAAGTCGTGAGCTTCACCATCAAGGAAGTTCGCGACAAGAACGAGTACATCACCAACATGGGCCGGCCGGACATCGCTCGCATCAAGCGTGACGCCGAGGTGGCTGCCGCCGAGGCCGACCGCGACATCGCCATCAAGCGCGCCGAAGCCACCCGCGCTTCTGCCATCGCGAAGGCGCAAGCCGACCAGGAACGCGTCGCCGCCGAAACCGCTTCCATGGCCAAGCAAGCCGAAGCGCAACGCGACCTCGACATCAAAAAAGCCAATTACCTGGAGACCAGCAAGAAGGCCCAGGCGCAGGCCGACAAGGCCTACGAGATCGAAACAAATCGCCAGCAGCAGGCCGTCATGCTGGAGCAGGTTCGTGTTCAGCAAGTCGAACGCGAAGCGCAAGTCAAGGTTCAGGACGCGGAGATCGCGCGCCGCGAACGCGAACTGATTGCCACAGTCCTCAAGCAGGCGGAAGTCGAGCGCCAGCGCATCGAGACGCTTGCCAACGCTGAACGTCAGCGCCTCATGTCTGAAGCCGAAGGCCGCGCCGCTTCCATCCGCGCTCAGGGTGAAGCCGAAGCGGAGATCATCTTCAAGAAGGGCGAAGCCGAAGCCAAGGCCATGAACGTGAAGGCTGAGGCCTATCAGGAATACAACCAGGCCGCCGTGTTGGACAAACTCATCACCGGCTTGCCCGATGTTGTCCACGCGCTCAGCGAACCGCTCAGCAAGGTCGACAAGGTCACCATCGTCTCCACCGGCAACGGCGACGCCGCTGGCAGCTACAAACTCACCGGCGACATCACGAAGATCGCGGCGCAAGTCCCCGCCCTCTTCGAAGCGCTCTCTGGCATGCAGATGTCGGAGTTGCTCGGCAAAGTCCGGATGATCGGCGACAAAGCGCCGAAGCCGCAGGCGGAGCCGCCAGCCGCCAAGTCGTAAACCGATTCCGCCGGAGCGGGTTCATCCCTGCTCCGGCGCTGTACCGCCGGGTTCGCAGTTGTAGGGCCGGTCTTCGGACCGGCGGTTTTCCTGGGCCAAAGGCGTAGTCCGCGATCGGGTTCGATTCGGAGGGGGAACGTCATCATGGCACTCACACTGCAGCACAAGCGAGCGCTCTTCTGGGGGTTAGGCATTCTCGCGTTATTCGTTCTGACGGACCTTGCGTGGAGTCAAATCGCCAATGCCGTCTGCCGCTGCTTTTCGTTCTAGTTCGTCTGCCGGCAAGAGATTTTGGAGGGTTATAGAAAGGAGCATCACCATGGGACTCTTAGAACGTGTCAGCACCTTAATTCGCGCCAATCTCAACGACATGATTGACCGCGCCGAGGATCCTGAAAAAATGATCAAACAGGTCATCCTCGACATGGAAAATCAGTATCTCCAGGTGAAAACGCAGGTCGCTGTCTCCATCGCCGACCAGCACATCCTGGAGAAAAAACTCCGCGAGCAGGAAGACACCGGCAAGGAGTGGATGCGCAAGGCTGAAGTCGCCGTCGATAAAAGCCAGGATGACCTCGCCCGCGCCGCCCTCGACCGCTTCCAGACCGCGCAGCGTCTCGCTCAGAGTTTCCAGGAGCAGGTCAACGACCAGAAAGCGCAGGTGGAAACCTTGAAGAACGCCCTCGTCAAGCTCGAACAGAAACTAGACGAAGCCAAGTCCAAGCGCGAAGTCCTGCTCGCCCGTCACCGCCGCAGCATCGCCCTGGACAAAGCCGCCAAGGCGCAAGTCGCTCTCGGTGATAACTCCAACAGCGCTTCTTTCGATCGCCTCAAAGAGCGTGTCACGCACACCGAAGCCACGGCCTCCGCCGAGGTCGAGCTGATCAATGACGATGTCGCCGAGAAACTCAATCGTCTGGATCGCGACGCCGAAGTCGAGCGCCTCCTCACCGACCTGAAGTCCCGCCGCCTTCCCGAAAAAGTCGGGTAGTTCCGGCGTAACAGAACGACTTTTGCTGGCGCTCCTGGTTGTCTTTGCGTCCTTCAACAGGGGACCCCAACTGCGCTGCAAATGTCTCATCCTTGAATCACAAGCCCGCGTTGTCATCACAATAGCCGCGTATGAAGCCTGTTCGTAGGCAACAGCTTCTCTCGGCCCTTCACACTCTCTGGGACCTTCCCGCCACGCTGACTGTTCCTTCTTCTCCCGTTCCTTGCGGGCATGGATGGTTTCCTCTCCAAGCCCGTGTCGCCGGACGAACTCGCTCCGAAATCGAGCGCCTCACCAGCGCCCCCGTCGCCCAGCCCTGCTGATTCTACCGTCCTCTCTCTCATTCCACTCCCCACCCCACATCGTGGCATCATAACTACGATGGATCCCTGGCTCATTGCCATCCCTTCCTTTGCCGCTGGCTTGGCCGGCCTCACCGTCTATGGCGGCGTGCATCCCCGTTCTCAACTCTTCGGCCACACTGTGGTTCGCACCGACCATGCCCGAAAACTCGCTCTGACTTTTGACGACGGCCCCAATCCCGCCATCACACCCAAACTCCTTGATCTCCTTGACCGCTACAATGCCAAAGCCACTTTTTTCGTCGTCGGCAAATGGGTTCGTGAATCGCCATCTCTCGTTAAGGAAATCTCTGCACGCGGTCATCTCCTCGGCAATCACACGGACACTCATCCCAATCTCTTCTTCTGCGGCCCGCAGGAGACGCGCACTGAGCTTCTTCGCTGCAGTGAGGCCATCGGCCAGGCCACTTGGGAAGAGCCGCGCTGGTTCCGTCCCCCCTACGGCTTCCGCAGCCCGTGGCTCGGTCCACTCGTCCTGCAGCAGCGCATGCGCATGGTCATGTGGACCCTCATCCCTGGCGATTGGCTCGTGAAACCGGCGGACTGGCTGATCCAGCGCATGAAACCCATTGCGGCTCATGCGCAGAATTTGCCGCCGAAGAATCAGCCCTCTTCCGGCGACATCCTTTGCCTGCACGACGGCGATTATTCCCGCCCCAATGGCAATCGCGCGCACACGATCGCCGCGCTCGAGTATTGGCTGCCCCGCTGGCGCGACCTCGGCCTCGAATTTGTTACAATGAACCAAACGAACGGGAAGGCGGTCGAGGCGTAATGGATGAACGGACTTTCTATACGGAAAAAGAAGAAACCCGCAAAGTAAAGCTGGTTTGCCCCAGTTGTCGCGGCGAATTTGAAGCCCCGGTGCGTTGGAAGGTCAGCCGCAAGAAAAAGGAACTGCCCCGCGGCGCCAGCGAAGAAGATCGCAAGAAATTTGCCCGGGCCACATCCTTCATGGTTCGCCTGGACGACCTCGTCGCCTGCTACAAGTGCCGCAAGCGTTTCGAGCTCACCGGCCAGTCCACCGTCCTGATTAACGATAACCTCGGCGACCCCAACGAAGACCCCGAGAACTTTGGCAATCGCTAGCGTGTAGCGCTGGGCAAGCGCTTTTCGCGGACCCCGCGGCCCTTTCACCGATTACTGATTACAACTTCCTGATATCTGCTATCCGTTATCTGATACTTCCTGCCTAAATCTCCGGATACATCTCAAAAAACGCGTCAATCGACTGCCGGAATGTCTCCTCAATCTCTTCCTTCGATCCTTGGATCAGATGCATGGCCACACGAGCAGTCCGCCCGTTCTTCAGCACCACCGTGGCTTCCTTCACTTCTCCCAGATCGTCCACCGGCAGCAGTCGCATACCGTAAATCAACGCCAATTTCGCCATCCTCAACTCTCCCTTCCTAACCCTCAGCCTAACCGCCCACTCCCACCCGGTCAATTCACAAGCCTGTGTAGAGGCCGAACTCCAGATCGGCCAATGGCATAGGCTTCACAGCTTGCGGGAAAACGCTGCTCCTTAGGAGGTGGGGGCTTTCAGCCCCCACGCAAGTCGTTTTCAATGAGTCGGGCTTCAGCCCCTGAAGACTCCCCTTCCGGCTTTTTCCGCAAGCTGTTCAAGCCTGTGAGCGCCAGCGCCTGATTTCGATATTAGATGTCATCCACCGGCTTCTGATCGCCGGTCGCTGATCGCTGTTCGCCATTTTCCGTGGACCGAATACGGATCACGGATTGCCGTCTCAAACCCCTTCCCCCGGCCCGCTTTGGAGTAAACTCTCCTTAGAAGCCCGCGGGCATCCGATAACCGACTCCCCCGCATCGGAACAGGCAGAAGGAGATTGACGGTGAAGCCCCCATTTCAGTTGCACACTTTTCTTCCAGCCTTGGCTCTAACCCTGTTACTTGCCTCTACAATCTCCGCGCAAGCCCCGGAAGGACCACAGAGCGATGCTCCTCCCCCAACCGCTACCCCCGCGCCTACTAGACCCAATCCCGCCCCCACGGGCCAGTCCATTCTTATTCCGAGTGGTACACACTTTGGCGTGATCCTCGAAAGCGGCATTTCCACCGCCACGGCCAAGCCGGGCGACTCCGTCTACTTCCGCACTTCGTTTCCCATCACCATGAACAACAAGGTTGTTGTTCCCGTGGGCTCCTATCTTCGCGGCGAAGTCGCGGATTCCAAGCGTCCTGGTCGCGTGAAGGGCAAGGGTGAACTCCGCATCCATCTCAGCACGTTGGTTTTTCCGAATGGCTACACGGTTGATATGAACGCCGAACCTCATAGCGCCGATGGAGGCCAGGTGAAGACCGACCAGGAAGGCAAGATGACCGGTCCCGGTGGGAAAGGCAAAGATGCCACCACTATTGCGACGACTACCGCAACCGGCGCAGGGATCGGGGCGATTGCCGATGGCGGGAATGGTGCAGGGATTGGCGCGGGCATTGGGGCTGCCGCCGGTCTTGCCGCAATTTTGCTAACACGTGGCCCGGACGCGCAGCTTCCGCGTGGCTCTTCGATGGATTTGGTCTTGGAACACGATCTGCAGCTGAACGCTGACCAGATACACTATTCCACCGTGGGCCAGTCCAACACCGTCGTCATCCAGCAGTCCCCATCCAATTGAGTCTTTGGAGTGCGGCTCGTCCTGAGCTTGTCGAAGGGCGGATCGCTTGCCATGAGCCTCGAAGGGCCGTTGCTTTCACGGCGCAATCTACGTTGACAAACGATTTATGCAGTTAAGTCGAAATAAATTCAACCTTAAAACTTAAAACTGAGAACTCTTCACGCGCTCTGGCTCCGGGTCGCCTCCAAAAACCGCATCGGACTCACCCGCTCCCAATCCACAGTAACTTTTTGTTCCTTCACCCACTCGCGAATCAGCCGCGCGGTCACGGGCGCCAACAAAATCCCACTCCGAAAGTGTCCAGTCGCGATCAACAAACCATCCAAATCGGTCGGCCCGATAATCGGTAAATGATCGGGTGAATCCGGGCGGAGTCCCGCCCAGGTCTCTTCAATCCGAGCCTTCTCCAGCCCCGGCGCCAGCTTCGTCGCCTCGTTCAGAATCTTCTTCAGTCCGCCTGCTGTCACGTCGTGATCGAACCCCGTCCGTTCGATAGTTGACCCGGCAATGATTCTTCCGTCATTCCGGGGTACCAGGTACGTGTGCTCCAGCCACAACACGTGATGGATCTCCACAGACTCGCACCGCAGCGCCACCATCTGTCCCTTTGCTGGAAACACCGGCGCGTATGGCGCCACGCCTTCAATCCTCGCCGAAAAACATCCCGCCGCAATCACCGTCCACTTCGCCTCCACCTGTCCCTTTTCCAGGACCAACCCTTTGCAGCGCTCGCCTGTTTGCCAAAGAGCCTTTGCTCCATTCCCCGCAAAAATCTGCACGCCCTTTCGCTGGGCCGCCTTCAGCGTCGCTTCCGTGAACACACGCGTGTCCAGCGATGCCTCATCCTCACGAAAAATCGCCGCCTGCATCTCGTCGGTTAGCGCCGGCTCTATCTTTCGAGCTTGTTCGGCGCTCAGCGCTTCGGCCTTCAATCCCACGCCGTGTTGCAGCGCAATCACCGTGCTCAATTCTTCCTGCGCGTCCCCGTCCACAATCACGTCGAGCGCGCCGTCCTTCCTGTATCCCACGCTCACTCCTGCAAGCTCTTCCACCCTGCGGATGAAGTCCGGATAAAGAGCCACGCTCGCCAGGCTCATCGGCACGAACGGAATCATGTCCGGATTCTCCGGCGCCGGTGAAATCATCCCTGCGCTTGCCCAGGACGCCTCGCGTCCCGGCTCGTGCGCATCATACAAACCCACCTTCAGTCCCGCTTCTGCCAGTTCCAGCGCAATCGATGCGCCGATCAATCCACCGCCTGCGATCACTGCGTCGAATGTGTTCATGGCCGCACTCTATTCCAAATCTCTTTCACCTGCTGTGACGAATAACCCGGTCTAGAAACTCGCCGCCAATTCTTCCGACAGCACTTCCGCTTTGCTGGACAAATTCTTCGCTTTCACCCAATCCCCGCTACTCATCGCCTCTCGCGCATTGTCCGCGAATCCGCGCACCTTGGACGCAAGATCCTGCTGCGCGGCATTCAGTGTCTTTCCTTGCGTCATCGCCAGGTTCTTCTCGGCGATATCCAAATTGTGCTGCGTCTCCGCCTTCGCCGCCATCATCTCTTCTGTGGGCACTTCGGGAGCGATCGTGGGCTCCGTCCGCTTTGGCCCCACCGGTTCCTGAGCCACGGGCGCCGCGACACGCGGCCTCGGCGGTTGCGCGCGGCTCGGCGCGATTTCCGGCAGCATCGCTGGCGCTTCAGCTTCCAACTCGGGTGGAGATTCCAGCGCCGCTTCCGTCGACGGGGGAATCACTGGCCGCACCGCGGCGACAAAATGCACCACTGGTTTTGCCTCTGGTCTCCGCGTTGCACACCCGCAGCTCCCTACCACGCAGGCGCACACCACCGTCAGCCATCTCTTCCTCGTCTCTCGTCGGTTTCTCATCTGTCTCTGGGTCCGGGTCGCCACCATTTTTATGCGGCCAAGGGTAATTCGATGCGGAACGTCGTTCCGCGGCCTACCTCAGAAGTAAAATCGATCGAGCCGTTGTGCAGTTGCACGATCCGGAACGTGCTCGCCAATCCGATTCCGCTCCCTCCCGGCCTCGTCGTAAAAAAGAGCTGAAACACCTTCTGTCTGTGCTCCAGCGGTATGCCTTTTCCTGTATCTCCCACGGTGATTTCCGCCATGTCTCCTCGTCGGCTGAGAGTCAGTTGCAGCTGCCCTCCGTTCGGCATCGCATCCACCGCATTCAACACCAGGTTCAAGATCGCCTGCTTCAATAACGCGCGATCCCCAAACACTTCCGGCACGTCAATTGGCAAAAGCTGCGCAACCTGCACTTTCGACCGCTCCAGTTGTGGCGCTGCCACTTCCAGCACCTCTTGCAGCAATCCCGCCAGTTGTGTCGGTTCCAGCCGCACGTCCATCGGCCTCGAAAAATCCAGGAACCGCTTTACCACCGCATCTAGCCGGTCAATCTCCGCGTCCAGCACATTCACTGCCTGCTTCGCCGCGTCCTCTGTCTCCGGCGGCAGGGACTCCTTCAAGTTCTCCAGCCACAGCCGCATCGAGTTCAGCGGGTTCTTCACTTCGTGCGCCACACCGGCAGTAATCCTTCCCAGCGCCGCCAGCCGTTCGCTCACTTGCAACTGAGTATTGATGCTCTCCAGCGATTCCAGGTCTCGCAGTGTCAACAGCGCTCCCATGCGTTCTCCCGCTCCTTCGATCTCTTGCACGGTCACGCCGACTCGTCTCGGCCCTTCCTCTGTCGTCAACTCGATTTCGGACGTCACTTCCCGAAGTTCGCCGCCCTCCAGCCGCAGTGCTTCAAACAGCGGGTGCCCTGCCGGAAAAATCTCCGCCATGCGCCGCCCCAGAAAATGCGATGCGGGCGCTCCCAGAAACTTTTCCGCCGCCGGGCTGACCATCACCGCCCGCGCGTCTCGCGTAAACAGGATCAGCCCATCCTCCAGTCCGGCCATCACCGAATTCATGTTTTCGCGCAACGAACTGAAGATCTCGTGCACGCCACGCAACTGCTGTCCCACCTGCTTGATCTTCCGCCGCACTTGCCCCAGTTCGTCGGTGCTCTCCACCGTTTTTTCCGCGATCATTGTCGCCGTGTCGTATTCCCCCGCGTAGATGCGGTCCAGTTGATTGCTGATGTCCCGAATCGGCGCCAGTGCTGCGCCGCTCACTGCCGCCGCCAGGAACGTCGAAAGTACAAGCGCCAGCAGGGCCATCGCGATCCACTGCCGAAATTGCGGCCGGA
>Ga0187779_10000053_pt1 | contig 84164 bp, 72 predicted proteins | sample 1015_Q2_SP10_10__FD_132435 | JGI IMG/M metagenome (GOLD analysis project Ga0187779, IMG submission 132435) | Tropical peat soil microbial communities from peatlands in Department of Meta, Colombia - 1015_Q2_SP10_10_MG | ecosystem: Environmental > Terrestrial > Soil > Wetlands > Peat | place...
AAGACCGGCTCCCGCCGAACGCTGAATAAAGTAAATCTTGTCCGCATCGTCCGGACGCGTAAGCACAACCGCCCCTCCCGTCGAATCGCTATGCCCATTCAGATACTTCGTCAGGGAATGCACGACGATGTGCGCGCCCAACTCGATCGGCCGCTGAAGATACGGCGTGAGGAACGTATTGTCGACCACAAGCGTGGCGCGCCGCTCGTTGGCCAGTTTTGCCATCGCGGAAATATCCGTGATGCGCAGGGTGGGGTTCGTGGGTGTCTCGATGTAAATCATCTTCGTGTTCGGCCGGAAGGCGCCGAGCACCACGGCGGGGTCGGCCGTATCCACGAATGAAAATTCCAAGCCGAAATGCACCAGGAGTTGTGTCGTCAGCCGGTACACGCCGCCATACACGGCTTCAGAGAGCACCACGTGATCCCCCGGCCGAAGCAAGCGAAACACGGAGTCAATCGCCGCCATTCCCGTGGTGAACACGTACGCAGAAAGCCCGCCCTCTAGCTTCGCGATGGTCCGCTCCAATGCTTTCCGGTTCGGATGATTTGTCCGGGCGTAATCGTAGCCGCCTTTCGTCTTCCCCAACTCCTCGTAGACATACGTCGAAGTCTGATAAATGGGCGCGACCACTGCGCCGGTCGATGGATCCGGTTCCTGGCCTACGTGTATCGCGTTTGTAGCAAATCCCATTCGATTCTCCTTGATGGCGTGCGCTTGAACGAGGACGAAGCGGGTCGACCTACGCAGATGGATCCCGGCTTGTCGAGGCTAGGAAAAAGTTACAAGAGCAAAGGCAGTGAGTCAAATGGTGGCGGTCTTGACGTTTCCTACCCTTCCGGAGAGGATGAGAGAGGCTCATTATGAGACAGAGACTCTTACGAGCTTCCAAAGTTGCCCTCTTATTAGGAATCGTTCTTGCTGCGGGAGCTGCGGCCCAGGATCAGGCTCCGCCTTCCAAAAAAGAGCAGGCTCCTGCGCCCGGTAACAAGATCACCATCGAAGTCACTGCCGGTGACGCCAATAAGCCCGTGGAAAATGCCAGCGTCTACGTAAAAACGGTCGAGGAACACCTGATCAAGGACAAGAAGTTCGAAGTCAATGTGAAGACCAATCCGGAAGGGATCGCCCACGTTCCGGATGCGCCGATGGGTAAAGTTCTGATTCAGATTGTTGCGGATGGATGGAAGCCGTACGGCCACTGGTACGAGATTACGGATCCGAAGCAAGTCATTAAGATCCACCTCGAGCGCCCGCCGAAGTGGTATTAGAGACGCCCTGAACCCCAGTTCTTCCCCAAAGTACCTGTGCTCTTAGCGCGGAGCCCTGTCTGAAAATAACTCTCATCGCGCAATTTACGATTACGAACTCAAACCACTCTCTCGGGTTGCTGGAACAGTTGTTCGAACTTTGGAGCCGCAGGAAAAAATTTACCAAGTAGGAGTCGATTGCACCAAAATTGTGCAATCTGCATCATCGCATTGAAATTTGGTGATTTAGTTGAAGATTTCCGGTACTTTCCACAAGGTTTTCCACTTTTGTGTTGAAAACTTAACACCAGAGAAATATTTCTTCTTGTGCGCCGGAAGGAGCCGTGCCATGCACAGGCAGCAAAAGCTTTCCTGGACAAATTTTGACCGTCCGTTTTGACGAATGTTAAAGTAGGAATGACGGAAAAATCTATGAATGACAGCACCAGCGGTCCTTTTTCCCTGATGCAAATGTTCTGGGGCAATCTGGCGGCCCGCCCGCTTCGTTGCGCTCTGAGCATTCTCGCTATCGCTATCCAAGTCGTGCTCGTGCTGCTCATCGTCGGCATGACTTCCGGCGTCCTTGCCGACTGGGGAAAGCGGACCGAAGGAGTCGGCGCGGACATTATGGTCCAGCCGCCCAACGCCTCTATTTTCTTTGCGTTCTCAAGTGCGGTAATGCAGGAATCTCTCGGGGATGAGATCGAGAAGTTGCCCGGCGTGGACGAAGTTGCGCCTACGCTCATGATGAGCGATCCGAAGACCATGGTGGTCATCTATGGGATCGACTATAAGCGCTTCAATGCCCTGAGTAAGGGGTTCGTCTTTCGGGCGGGAGGACCGTTCGAGGCCCCGGACGAGGTCATTGCGGACGACATCGCTGCGCAATCGCGCCACCTCAAGGTCGGGGACAGCGTAACCCTAATCAATCACCCTTTCCGTGTTTGCGGCATCGTCGCGCACGGCAAAGGCGCACGCTTTTTCATTCCTCTGAAGACAGCTCAGGACTATATGGGTGCGGACAAGCGCGTTTCCATGTTCTTTGTCCGCAGCAAAGGAGACATGGAAGGCACCCGCTCCGAAATTCTCAAGTTGAACCCGCAGAATCGCGTGCGTTCCATGTCTGAGTACGTTTCCCTGATGAGTTCTTCGAAGCTCCCGGAACTGAAGCCTTTTATCCGGACAATGGTCGTGCTTGGCATTGTCGTCAGCTTCCTGGTCGTACTGATGAACATGCACACCATGGTGATGGAGCGCACGCGCGAGATTGGCATTCTGAAGGCATTGGGGTTCACCCGCCTGGAAGTCGTTGAAATGCTGCTAGGAGAGACCGCGGTTCTGGCCATCGCCGGCAGCCTGGTGGGTATCGGAATCACGTTCCTAACGGAAGCTATACTGAAGGAGACCAGTCCCTCGCTACCGATTCTGATTTCGCCGGGTTGGCTGGTCGCTTCCGTCGGCCTCGCGCTTCTAGGCGCCGCGCTTGGAGCGGCGGTCCCCGCCGTGCGGGCATCCAGCTACGATCCGGTGGAAGCGCTCGCTTACGAATGAGTGCGGCTGGAAAAATTACCTTCCACTTTTTCCTCAGCCTCGGCATTGCGCTCCCTCCTCCAAACTGATATGAGAGGAACAGAAACTAGCTGGTTGCGCTCGCATGAGCGGCGGGTGTCCCCAAAACTGAGGAGAAATTCATGAAGCGAATGACGTGGGTGCTGTTGGTTTTGACGCTGGCATCCACTTCGCCGGTCCGCGCGCAAATGGGGATGGACCTTTTCAAACGTCCAGGTTTCACAAAAGTGTTTCGCCCTGTGGTGGGGCAGGGTGCTGAATATCAAATCGCCACAGATTCCGGAGCAAACGCGAAGTCGCGCACGATGCAAATGGGAATCGTGGGTAAAGAGAGTGTCGAAGGCAAGGAAGGCTACTGGATGCAGATGGTCATCCAGAGCGAGCAAGGCCAGGTCCTGCTTTCGAAAATGCTCATGGGAGGAATCGATTTTCAACCCTACCGCATGATCATCCAATCGCCAGGCCAGCCTGCCATGGAAATGCCCATGAACATGGCCAACTCGAACCGGGGAAAGATGGCCGAGTCCATGCAGGATTGGCATTCGGTCGGGACGGAAACAATCACCGTGCCGGCCGGAACCTTTTCCTGCGAGCACTGGAGGAACGACAAAACCGGCGGCGACGTCTGGACGAGCGACAAGGTCACTCCTTTCGGAATGGTGAAAGAGGTGGGAAAAGACCACTCCATGGTGCTGACGAAAGTGCTCACGGATTTTCCGGACCGCATAACCGGGCCGGTACAGAAGTTCGATCCCCAGATGATGATGCAGCAAATGCAGCAGGGTCGGCAGCCGCAACCATAAGATTGGGGCGGTCAAGAAGGAACTGCCCCCATACACGGGCGGGAACGCAGTGGCGTCCCGCCCGTGTCTTTTTCAAGGCGGCAGCATCGAAACAGGGAAGGGAATCAGCCGATGGCGACGGAGAGATATCTTCAAGCGAGAATCGTGGACCGCAGGGAAATTGCGCACGATCTTTTCCTTCTCCACGTGGAGGCAAGCCAGCCGCTTCCTTATTTGGCTGGCCAATACGCCACTCTCGGCGTGGAGGTCGATGGCAAGCGAATCGAGCGCCCCTACTCCATGTGTTCGTCGCCCTATGAGCGGGCGCTAGAGTTCTTCGTTGAACGCGTGCCCCATGGCGAACTAACGCCGCTCCTCTATGCAATGGATAAAGGTGCGCCGTTACTTCTGCGGCGTTTCGCCAAGGGGCGCTTTACCCTCGATCTGCGCAGCGGCAGGAAAAATCATCTTCTGCTTTCTACGGTCACAGGCATTGCCCCCTATGTGAGCTACGTTCGAACGTTATTTGCCGATTGGACGAAGAGCACGGGCCCGGCCACGGAGGGGCACCGCCTCTTTTGCATGCAAGGAGCCAGCCGAAGCTGGGAGTTTGGCTATCGAGAAGAGTTGGAACGCGTGGCAGCGGAGGCCACGTGGTTGAAGTATCTCCCCACTGTTAGCAGGACCTGGGAAGACGAAGCGTGGACCGGAGAAAAGGGCCGCGTCGATGACCTTATCCGCAAGTATGTAGAGTTGTGGCAGCTCAAGCCGGAGGAGACTACGGTCTACCTCTGTGGTCACCCCGTGATGGTCGAAAACGGCCGCGGCATCCTCCTCCGCGCCGGCTGGCACAAGGATGCCTTACAGGACGAAGCCTACTTCCCCTTGCCGAAGTAGTTCGCCATTGCCGATCTAATGTCCTTGCTCACAACTTAACGGTGACTGTCTTCACCTCGGTATAGTTCGCCAGCCCGTACTCTCCGAGTTCGCGACCGATACCCGACTGTTTAAACCCGCCAAACGGCGCCGCGGCGTCAAACACATCGTAGCAGTTAATCCACACGGTTCCGGCCCGCACGCCATCGGCAATCGCGTGCGCTTTGGTAATGTCCTTGGTCCAAACCGCGGCGGCCAGCCCATACAGCGACTTGTTCGCACGGTTCACGACTTCGTCGATGTCCTTGAATTTCAGAATCGACATCACTGGACCAAAGATCTCTTCCTGCGCGATCTTCATGTTGTCCTGCACATCGGCAAACACGGTCGGCTCGATGAAGTAGCCCTTGTCACCCACGCGGTTTCCTCCGGCCAGCAGCTTTGCCTTCTCCTGCTTTCCAGATTCGATGTAGCCCATCACCTTATTGAACTGGTCCTGATCAACCTGCGGACCCTGCTCGGTGTTCTTGTCGAACGGATTCCCGACGGTCCGTTTCTTCGCGCGCTCCACGCTCTTTGCCACGAACTCGTCGTAGCACTTCTCTTCCACATAGAGGCGTGAGCCCGCGCAGCAGCATTGACCCTGATTAAAGAACAACGCAAAATGCGCTCCTTCAATCGCCTGATCCATATCTGCGTCCGCAAACACGATATTCGGGCTTTTTCCTCCGAGTTCCAGCGTCACGCGCTTCAGGTTCGATTCCGCCGAGTCCTTCATGATCAGGTGGCCCACTTCCGTTGATCCAGTGAATGCGACTTTATCGACATCCATATGCCGGGCAATTGCGGCTCCCGCAGTCGGTCCATAGCCGGGCAAGAGATTCACTACTCCTTCGGGAAACCCAGCTTCCAAGATCAACTCGCCCACGCGCAGCGCGGTCAGCGGAGTCTGTTCTGCTGGCTTCATCACCACCGTGCATCCTGTAGCCAAAGCTGGACCCAGCTTCCACGCCTGCATCAGGAGAGGAAAATTCCATGGGATGATCTGCCCGACCACGCCCACCGGTTCGTGCTTCGTGTAGCTGAAGTACCGTCCTTGCACGGGAATCGTCTTGCCTTGAATCTTGTCCGCCCAGCCGGCGAAATAGCGATAGCATGCGATTGTCAGAGGCAAATCTGCGGCAAGCGCCACCTGATACGGCTTACCGTTGTCTAGTGATTCCAGCTCCGCCAGCTCTTCCTTATGCTTTTCGATCAAATCGGCAAGCCTGTTCATCAGGACGCCGCGCTGCGACGCGCTCATTTTCTTCCGCCACGGACCGTGATCGAACGCTGCGCGCGCCGCCGAGACTGCCTTGTCGACGTCAGCCGCATCGGCTTCCGCCACTTGCGCAATCACCTCGCCGTTCGACGGGTTGATCGTCGGGAACGTCTTCCCCGAAGCAGCATCCACCCATTTCCCGTTAATGAGCAGTTTCGTGGCACTCACCTTCACCTTAGGTTCAATCACGGTCGTTGCTGTCGCCATAATCTCCTCCTCGCTGGGTTGGGCAAGGCTACACCCCCGCGCGGTCAGAATCAATATTTCATCAATATTTCCAGTTCATGTTATCGATTTTCTTGGGTTGAGCCGTGCCGGCCGCTTCTCGGTGCCTGCCTTGCCGCACGACGGTCTAGCCTGCCGCCCTCCGGGTGGCCATAACCGCCATCCCCAATGCGCCTAGCAGCAGCACCCCTGCCAGATAATAAGGAGCCCCCGGCATATGCCACGTCGCGTTCTGCTTTATGGCTTCGGTAAATACTTGTGTGAACAAGAGCGGCCCGACCATCCCCGTCAGTGCCCGGAGAGAGTTTACCGCCCCCTGCAGTTTTCCTTGCGAACTCGCATCCACTCGTTGTGACATCAACGACTGCATCGCCGGCCCGGCCACGCCCCACAGTGCAATCAACGGTAGGGCTGCCAGGGCTCCCCATCCTTTCCACGCCAAGCCAAATCCGGCAAATCCCAAAAATCCATAGAACAATCCGCTCACCAGACTGAATCGTTCCCCCAATCGCTTCACATAGGGGCCTACGAGCCCGCCGGACACGACTGCCGCGCACACTCCTACTAGCGCGAGGGAAAGCCCGATGTCCTGCCTGCTCCATCCATACCGATATTCCGTGTAGAGTACCCAGACGTTCTGCAGAGACTGGTGCGCCAGGTAGTACAGGATCGCCACGAGCGAGAGCCCTGCCAACTCCGGGTGCGATCGTAGCAGCGTCAACGACCCCAGGGGATTCGCCATGTGCCAGGCTGACTTGGCCCGTTTTTCCTTCGGCAGAGATTCCGGCAGGACAAACATCCCATACAAGAAGTTTGCCAGGCTCAACGCCGCCGCAGCCCAAAATGGCGCCCTCAGGCTGTGCTGTCCGAGCAGTCCGCCCAGAGCAGGTCCAACCACAAATCCCACGCCGAACGCCGCACCCAGCATTCCAAATCGCTTGGCCCGTTCCGCGGGCGCAGAGATGTCCGTAATGTACGCGAAGGCGGTCGAGACATTCGACGCGGTGATCCCCGAAATCAAGCGCCCAACAAACAGCCACTTCAACGACGGCGCCAGGGCCATGAAGATGTAGTCCAACCCTAGACCCAGACACGAAATGAGAATGACCGGGCGCCTCCCGAAGCGGTCGCTCCATGCCCCCAACACCGGCAAAAACAGAAACTGCATGAGGTTCCAAACAAATCCAAAGTACCCGGTGATATTGGACGCCCGCACAAAGTCTCCGCCCTCAAACCATTTAATTAAGTCGGGCAACACCGGCGCAATGATCCCAAACGCCAGAAAGTCCAGCAGAACCGTGACAGTGATGAAGGCCATCGCCGCTCGTGACCCGGACGGCGTCGCATTTGCTGCAGCAGGGGCAGGGAACTGTTCAGTTTTGGAAGGAGTGCTTTCGAGGTCCGCCATGCGCGTTAGATTCTAGCCTATTTCCAGGTCAACGGCTCTCCGCTGCATGCAGAAAAGGCTAACTTGCATAGTGACCGAGCTAGACGAGAGGTGAGATTCCTGCTCCTTGATATCCCATCGTTGATATTGATATCCCTTTTCCTACACTTCCAAAATCACAGGCAGAATCAATGGCCGCTTCGACGTCTGCTTGTTGATGTACCTCTTCAAATCCACGCGGATCTTTTCTTTGATCACAGACCAATCCGCCCGTTCTTCCAAGTTTGACGACTCGACCGTACGCGAGACTACATCCCGGGCACCCTCCAGGAACTCATTGCCATTTTCGCTCATCAAGCCGCGCGTCACGATCTCCGGCGAAGATTCGACCTGTCCCGTATGCTTGTCGATCGCGATAATGGGGATCACCACTCCTTCTTCCGAAAGGTGCTTGCGGTCACGGACCACTAGTTCTTCAATCTCTTCCAGCGATCCGGAATCCACTAAGACGCGCCCGGCTGGGACTGGATCCCGCCTGTAAGCCCCATCCTCCGTGAACTCAATGCACTTCCCGTTTTCCAGCAGCATGATCTCTTCACTCACGCATCCCAACTGGTGTGCCAGTGCCGCGTGGCGGAACAAGTGTCGATACTCGCCATGGACGGGGATAAAATACTTCGGCTTGACCAGGCGCAGGACCATCTTCTGCTCTTCCTGGCTGGCGTGTCCGCTCACGTGAATCGGACCACCGGAATTGTCGTAGTAGACGAGCGCCCGCCGCCGGAACATGTGATCCAGCATCCGGAAAATTGCCTTCTCATTGCCGGGAATAATTCTGGCGGACAAAATAATCGTATCGTTTTCGTCGATCGTCACGAGGCGGTGATTGTCGACGGCAATCCGAGACATTGATGACATTGGCTCGGCCTGCGATCCACTCACCAACAGCAGCAATTTCTTGGGGTCAAATCCGCGAATATCCTGCGGCCGCACGACCATCCCGTCGGGAATTCGCAATCGCCCCAGGTCGTGGGCAATCTCGACGTTATCCACCATGCTGCGGCCAACGAATCCGATCTTTCGGCCCACACGCTCGGCGATATCGATGACCTGCTGGATTCTGTGGATGGACGACGCAAAGCACGACAGCACCACACGCCGAGGGGCCAACCGCGTCAACTCCTCGATACGGGGCACCACAACCCGTTCCGAGGGGGTGAATCCCGGCCGTTCCACGTTCGTGGAATCGCTGAACAGGGCGAGTACGCCTTCGTTCCCGTAGCGCGCAAAGGCGTGTAAATCAAAGGGCGCACCGTCGACCGGCGTCTGATCGATCTTGAAATCCCCCGTATGAATGATCACGCCAATAGGCGTTCGAATGGCTAGCGCCACGCAGTCAATCGTGCTGTGGGTCACCGGGATGAATTCGATCTCGTAGGGCCCAATCTCGACGAGCCGCCCTGGCGTCACTTCGAACATCTTTACCGAGTCGAGCAGGCCTGCTTCTTCGAGCCTCTTTTTGGCCAGGGCCAAGGTGAAGCGCGTCCCGTAAATCGGGACATTCAGATCTCGCAAGATGTATTGCAGCGCGCCAATGTGGTCTTCGTGCCCATGCGTCAGGACAATTGCTCGGACGTGCTCGCTGTTCTGTTTCAGGTAGGCAATATCCGGAATCACCAGGTCGACGCCCAGCAGTTCCGATTCCGGGAACATCATTCCCGCGTCCACGACGAGGATGTCTTCCCCGAAGCGGAACACCATCATGTTCATTCCAAATTCGCCAAGACCACCAAGCGGAATTGCGGTAAGCGTCTGTGTCGGCTTGCTCAAGTAGTGTTTCTCTCCACCATTAAACTTTAAATCGTATCACACTGCTCTCAACGCCGTGGGAGCAGCCTTAAGCCCGTTCTCGTGGCTCCCCGGTTCGCATGCACCGGAACCCGCCACCCCCGCATCGAACTGGCCGTTGCGCCACGTCCCGTGGCCCTACCGGATTCAAACCATTGGGCTGTTATTGCGGTTCAAATTTAGGGAAAAGGATAAAGACAAATGAAGCGTTCTCTCGCGCCGATTCTTCTCGCTCTGGTAGCTCTGTGCTGTCTGGTTTGCACGAAATCTGTTCGCGCTCAGGGGCTAACTCAGGCAGACAGGGACAAAGCCGTCCAATACCTCGAAACCACGAAGAAGGGTGTCCTTGACGCCACCAAGGGTCTCTCCGATGCTCAATGGAACTTCAAGCCTGCCCCTGACCGCTGGTCCGTTGCCGAGTGCATGGAGCACATCGCCGCTGCGGAAGACTATATCCGCGGGATGATCGTTGAGAAGGTCATGATTGCTCCTGCCGCTCCCGGCCGCGATGTCGTGGCAATTGATGCGGCCATCATTGCGAACGTGCCGGACCGTACTACCAAGCGCCAGGCACCGGACGAAATCAAACCTACAAACCGCTTCGGATCTCCTCAGGGTTCGATAGACCACTTTGTTGAGAGCCGGGCCAAGACCATCGAATTTGTGAAGGATACGCCTGGCCTGCGCGACCATGCTGCGGATAGCCCCGCGGGAGGAAAGTGGGACGCCTATGAGTTCGTCCTGCTTATCGCTGCTCATAGTGAGCGTCACACCAAGCAAATTGAAGAAGTAAAGGCCGATCCCAACTTTCCTAAGAACTAGTGAGGTTCTGCGCAGGGGTGTAGCATTGCTGCGCCCCGTCTGCCTACCTTAGTTGTGTTGCCCTCCAAAAAACAGATGGGCAATCGAGACCAAAATCACAGCCCCAACGGTGGCCGCTGCCAGCGAAAACAAAAACGTATTCGAGTGCACGATTCCCAGCTTCGTGAAAATCCACCCGCCAATCACCGATCCGATCAATCCGAGCACGACATCGCCAATGCATCCAAACCCGCGCCCGCGCGCAATCTTTCCCGCCAGCCATCCCGCAATCAATCCAATCAGGAGCCAACCGAGAAGCCCTCGCTGCCACTCTACAATCACGACGTGCTCCTGCAGCATTGCCACCGCGCTCAATGCAACCATCTCGTCTCCTCCTCGGACCTTTTTCTTCGTCTCTGGACTGAGCTTCTTTATCCTCTCACCGGTTCCTGCTGCGTCATACAATGCAGTGTCCCTAGCCCTAACACCAGATCCCGGCAGTGAATTCCCACCACCTCGCGTCCCGGAAATACCTTCGCTAGAGTATTCAGCGCCACTCGATCGTTCGCGTCGTTGAATGTCGGTACAATCACCAACCCGTTGGCAATGTAGAAATTCGCATAGCTCGCCGGCAATCTCTGCCCATCAAAATAGACCGCTTTTGGCATTGGCAAAGTCTCCACATGCAGCGGCCTGCCGTCCTGATCCTTCATGGTCCGCAATCGCGTCAGATTCTCCTGCAACGGAGCGTAGTTCGCATCCCGGGAATCCTCTTCCACGATCGTCACCACGGTCGTCTCATTCACGAATCGCGTCAAGTCGTCCACGTGGCCGTGAGTGTCGTCGCCCGCGATTCCGTTTCCTAGCCATAATACGTTTGTGACGCCCAGATAATTTCGAAACACTTCCGCGTAATCGTCTTTCGTGAATCCCGGATTTCGCTCCTGAACCTTGCTCTGCAGACACTCTTCCGTCGTCAGCAGCGTCCCTCTGCCATTCACGTCGATCGAGCCGCCCTCCAAGACAACGCGTTTTCCATTCTTCATCGGCAAGAAGACTGGCCGCTTCAATCGCGCATTGGCCTTGCTCGCCGCCATTGCGTCTTTTTTGTGGTTGTCGTACTTTGCCCAGCCATTAAATACAAAATTGCTATACGCGACCTCGCCCGCAGCATTCTTCACGCAGATGGGCCCAGAATCGCGCATCCAGCCGCGGTCGGTCGGCACGCGGAAAAACTCGACAGAGTCCAGCTTCGCGCCAGCCTTTTTCAGAATTCCGCGTGCTCTCTTTTCCGTCGCGCCATCTTCTACAAGGAGAAATACTCGCTCCACTTGAGACAGCAGCCGCACCATCTCCGCAAACGCCCACGGGATCGGCGCGAACTTTCCCGGCCAATCGCTTAGTTCGTGTGGCCAGCCGAGCCAAGTTGCTTCGTGCTTCTCCCACTCCGCCGGCATGCGAAACCCCAACTGTCCCGGCGTTTTCTCCTCATTTTTCTTCTTCATGATTTTTCGGCGAATCTCTGTGTGCTCTGAGCCCCTGCGTTGGTATTTTCTTTCCTCGTAAACTTCACTTCTCAATCCACCTCTCCGTCAACGGCCCAAACGCATCAATCCGTCGATCTCTAAAAAACGGCCAATTCCTTCGCGTATCCTCGCTCTTTGCCGGATCGCACTCGACCACCAGAATCTCTTCCTTGTCGTTCGATGCTTCCGCCAGCAACTGGCCCGACGGATCCGCCACAAACGAATTCCCCCAGAATTCGATTCCCGGATCGCCTTTCTCCGGCTTGCCTTCAAAGCCTACCCGGTTCACCACGGCCACATACATTCCATTCGCAACAGCATGCGCGCGCTGAATCGTCTTCCAGGAGTCCAGTTGCGCGGCGCCAAACTGCTTCTTTTCGTGTGGATGCCACCCGATGCTGGTCGGATAGAAAATCACCTGCGCGCCTCTCATAGCGGTAATCCGCGAGCCTTCCGGATACCACTGGTCCCAGCAAATCTGCACGCCGATGCGCGCATACTTCGTGTCGAAATTCAAAAACCCCAGATCGCCGGGCGTGAAATAGAATTTTTCGTAATACAGAGGATCATCCGGGATGTGCATCTTTCGGTATTTCCCCAGGTACGATCCATCCGCATCCAGAATCGCGCAGGTGTTGTGGTATACGCCAGGAGCGCGACGCTCAAACAGGGAAACCACCAGCGCCGCCTTGTTTTCTTTTGCCACAGCGCTCAACCGTTCCGTCGTCGGACCAGGCACTGGCTCGGCCAGATTGAACAGTTCCGCATCTTCCGTGCGGCAAAAATACTCTCCAGCAAACAATTCGTGCAGGCAGATAATCTCCGCCCCGCGCTTCGCCCCCTCCCGAATCTTCTCCGTCGCCCGCGTCAGGTTCTCTTCTTTATTCGTCGTGCAGCGCATCTGCACGAGCCCAATCGTGAACTTATTCGCCATTCGCTACATCCTCTTTCAAGCTGCCGATGTCAAACTTCCGGCTATCGACTGCTTTCGATTCTACTTTCCTTCCTGCTCTGTTTGTACTATCAATTCCCTTAGCCTTACAATTTTTCCACTCGCATTTGGATGATGTTTGATCACATTCGTTACTAGACGTTCACATTTTGTTTGTGAGAGCCGCTTTTCGAGGCGGTCCACTCTGTATCAGCATCTCGGTTGCCCCAACACTCGCCGAATTTTGTGTATGATGGCAACCGTTTAGAAGGAGCACTCATGGCAAAATCATCCGACAAAACGGTCACGGGCCGCGTTCTTCATGATCCTGTCAAAGATAAGCTCCGCCCGATTTACCCGCTCGATCTCTCCAAGATCAAAACCATCGACGATCTCGTCCGCGCCATGGGAGACACCGCCTACACGGCGCGCCAAATCGGCGACGGCGCGGATGTCCTCGAAGCCATGGCTCGCGACAAGGACTGCTTCGTCGTGATGACCCTCGCTGGCGCTCTTACGGTTGGCAAAATGGGGCTTATCTTCTGCGATCTCATCGAGTCCGGCATCGTCAAAGCCATTGTCTCCACCGGTGCGCTCATGGCTCACGGGCTTGTCGAAGCCACAGGGCGTTCCCACTTCCGTTACGATCCCAGCAAAATGAGCGACAACGATTTGTTCCTTGCCGGCTACAATCGCGTTTACGATTCCCTAGAGCCGGAGACCAACCTCGATCACGTTGAACAGGTTGTCGATGACATTCTCGAAAAATGGGACGACAAAGAAGTGGTCTGCAGTTGGAAGCTTCATAAGCGAATTGGGGAGTATTTGAAGAAGAACACGAAAGGCCGGGGCATCCTGAAATCCGCCTTCGAGCATAACGTTCCCGTATTTGTTCCCGCCTTTTCCGATTCGGAGCTTGGCCTCGATTTTGCCCTCAATCAGTATGCGCGGCGGAAAGAGAAGCGCCCGGCGCTCCGCTTCGATCCCTTCGAAGATTTCGAGACCTTCGCTTCCACCATGATGGCCACGAAGAAAATGGGCATCTTTACCATCGGCGGCGGAGTTCCGCGCAATTGGTCGCAGCAATTTGGCGTTTACGCCGAACTTATGGCGCGCCGCGGCTACGAGAATCTACCTCTCAAGCGCTACAACTACGGCGTACGCATCTGTCCCGAGCCCGTCCACTGGGGAGGCCTCAGCGGGAGCACGTACACCGAGGCCGTTTCCTGGGGGAAATTCGTTCCGCCCGAAGAAGGCGGCCGCTTTGCGGAAGTTCTGGAAGACGCCACCGTTGCGCTGCCTCTGGTTGTTGGCGCCGTCCTCCAACGCATCGGTTACCTAAAGTAGCGGCGGCGTTACGCCGCCCCACAGCGGGATAAACGGGGCGCTACACTGCCGCTTTGGTTTCGCCCGATTGCTGATCGCCGATTACGGATTACCGATACTTCTCATCGTCTTTCACACCTCTTTGCGCTAAACTCCACGCCCCAGGAGGTTTCCCCGTCATGCCCAAATCCGCCGCCCAATCCGCTTTTCTTTACGATGTCCACCCTGGCGTGGCCATGGTCCAGAAATGGGTCGCCGAACTTAAGCCAAAGACTGGCCGCTCTCTCGAAGAATGGATCGCCCTCCTCAAGAAAGAGGGTCCCAAGGAGTACAAGGCCCGCCGCGCCTGGCTGAAATCGAAGCACAACCTCGGCACCAACTCCGCGTGGTGGATCGCCGACCGCGCGGAAGGGAAGGGCGGGGAAGAAGACTCTCCGGAAAAATATCTTGCCACTGCTGCCAAATATGTCGAAGAGCAGTACTCGGGCAAAAAGTCCGCGCTCCGCCCGATCTACGACGAACTGCTCCATTTAACCAAGTCGCTTGGGTCCGACGTGAAAGCCTGCCCTTGCAAGACCATGGTTCCTCTCTACCGCAACCATGTCTTCGCCCAGATCAAACCAACCACCAACTCCCGCATCGATTTCGGCCTCTGCTTCACGACCTACAAAGGTAAATTACCGAAACGCTTGATCGACACCGGCGGTCTTGCCAAAAAAGACCGTATCACCCACCGCATCGAACTTACTTCGCCAGGAGAAATTGACGCCGATTTGAAAAAATGGCTCCAGGCCGCCTACCACCTCGACGCCTAAGTTTGTTCGTGCGCCGAAGCTGAGTTGTGCTACATTCTTTTTCCCGATTTCCCTCCTCTCGAGGAACCCATGAATCGTGTGTTTCGCTACGTAGTTGCCGTTCTGTCTCTGCTCTGCCTTTCTGTCGTCATCTTGACGCCGAGGTTCGCGCATTCCCGCACTCCTCTGCCAACAAAATCACAAAAGGAGTCTCCCATGACCCGACACGCCAAAGGCGAATTCGAAGTTAAAATCGCGGCGCTCGAACCGGCCTTCAAATTTGACGAGAACCCACTCGCGCGAATGTCCATCGACAAGCAGTTCCACGGCGATCTGGAAGCCACCAGCAAAGGCGAAATGCTCAGTGCGGGCAATCCTGCAAAGGGCGCCGGGGGTTATGTCGCTATGGAAAGGGTAAGTGGCTCATTGCATGGCCGGACGGGCACTTTCATCTTGCAGCACAGCGGCACGATGTCCCACGGTGCTTACCAAATGCTGGTCACTGTCGTTCCGGACTCCGGAACAGGCCAACTCGTAGGGCTGACGGGCACCATGACCATCGTCATCAAGGACGGCAAGCACTCCTACGACTTCGCCTATTCCTTGCCCGACTCCCCATAAGGCGTTTTCTAACTAACCCCGATAAAAAAGGGCGCCTCAATCTCTCGAGGCGCCCGGCAATTCCTTCTCACTTCCGGCCACAAACTACCGCCTTCCGGCTCTCTTAATCATCGTCTCCGTGCAGAACAGCTGCGGTCAGTACGGTGGTCCACAAACCGCGCTTATCGCCCACGGCCGACTGCGTGATGTTCATCGTCCGCACGATCTTGTTGGAAATCCGATACACTTCCTTCTTTTCGTCCCAAGACAAATCCGGATCAAACTCCACATTCAGCGTGGTCGCGAGCATTTCCGCCGCCAGTTCTTCCGCGTACTCGCCCGCTACTTCTTCGGTCTCTCCGAACGAATGGTGTTCGCTCAAATACCCGTACATTGGCCGCTCGCTCGGCAGGGCCAGTCCAATGCTCGCCGCGATCAGCCGGTGCGGTTCCTTGGTGGAATTTTCGCTGATCACGGTGAACGCCACCTGTCCAGGCTTGATTAGCTTCAATCCCTCGCTCCGCGAGATCAGTTTGCAGTTCGGCGGGAAGATCGAGCTCACGCGCACGATATTACAAGCCGCGATTCCGGCGTTTCGTAGCGCCAACTCGAAGCTTGAAAGCCTCTCGCGATGTTTCCCCACGCCCTTGGTCAGGAAAATCTTCTTCGCTACGAACGCCATTTTGCTGGGTCACCGTCCAGATTAGATTTTTTCCTGCAAAATATTTTCTGCCATTCAAAAAGTAACAAGCTTGCCCTTCAGTGTCAATGCGCTTCCCTTTTGCACACGTGCACTTTTCTAGAATCGCCACCAAAACTAAGAAATGGATTCAGACAACGCAGGAAAGGGCCAAAGGCCAGAACTTTCTTTACTCCCCCGCCAACACATTCACTAATTTCCCGAGTGGCCGGCAGATCGCTTGTACCTTCGCGAGATCTTCCGTTGTGAAATCCGGTCCTGCATTTGCGGCGTTCTCACCCTTGCGGCTGATCTGCATCACTCCTACGACTTTTCCCTCGTTCACAATCGGCGCGCTGATGATCTTCTGGATCGATTCCCCTGTCGTCGTCGCCGCTTTCACTCCTTCAAACACCGTGGCATGGCGAACCGCGGAAAAGTTATTGTTGATTTCCGGCCGGCTTTCGCGTGCCGTGCGCGCAGCCAGAGCCGAGTTGCTGGTCAACGGCACGAATCCGACATTCTTCAGCGCCGTTGGCACCAGAAAATGTAAATGCCTCCAGCGATTCGAAACGCCCAGGATCGCCACTTCGTCTACTTTCACGCGCAGCTCTTTCGCAATTTTCTCAGCGAGCGAGGGCATAGACACTTCAGCCACACTCGATTCATCCGATTCGAGCGCACTCGCCAACCGCTCCAGTTCAGACACCAAGCTTGTCGCCATATTTGCTTATTTCATCTCCGCCCCCGCGGGAAGGGAATTGCGGGGCACCGGGGGAGATTCCTCCGTCTATCTATCGTCAATAGTCGAACTTTCTACGCCTTACCGCAAGAATTTTTCGAATCCTCTGTGCTTTCTGAAGTGATAGTTCGCTTGCATCCCCTCTTCCATCTCCTTATACTGAGTTTGCCGCAATCCCATCTTGCTTCTGCTTCAAGTTCCAATTAAATTTTGGGGGACTCTGGCGGCGGAGAGGGCATGTCTCTCACGACGACCCAGCCTAGTTTAACGCACCTCCGTAAGGCCTCACTCCTTAGCCGGGTTCAGTCAAAGTAGGAAAAAGGACGAACCGATTCCATGAGCGCCACTGCGGCAAATCTTACGGCTGCCGATTTGCGGTTCTGGCAGACCACGGTCGGCAAGAAAGCAATCATGGCGGTCACCGGTTTTATTCTTTTCGGTTTTATCTGCGGCCACCTACTCGGGAATCTGCAGATTTTTGAGCCGCCTGAAAAAATCAACCGCTATGCAGCTTTTCTAAAATCGGTGCCACTGTTCCTGTGGAGTGCGCGCATCACGTTGCTCGTTGCCATCGGCCTGCATATCTGGTCTTCCTTCGAACTCTGGCTACTGCAGCGCGAAGCCCGCCCCATCAAGTACGTCAAGAAGGCCAATCTCAATTCCACTTATGCCTCCCGCACCATGATTTGGAGCGGGCCCATCATCTTGACCTTTGTGATCTGGCATCTTCTGCAATTCACGCTGGGGGCCGTCCATCCCGGCGCGCCTTTCGACGAACACAACGTCTATAACAATGTCGTGCTCGGCTTTCAGGTCTGGCCTGTTTCGCTGTTCTACATCATTGCGATGACCATGCTGTGCTACCACCTCTATCACGGCCTATGGAGCATGTTTCAATCCCTGGGTATCAGTCACCCTGTTTACACGCCCATCCTGCGCGTTTTGGCCAAGGTGGTCGCCATCCTGATCGCTATTGGTTACATTTCGATTCCGGCCGCCGTTCTGGCCGGTCTCATCAAGCCTGTCTAACTCATGCTCACCAACCACAAATTCGTCATTTCGAACGGAGTTCGCAAAGTGAGGAATCCCTCTTTCCGAAGCCTCCGCGAATGCAGCATTCCAGGGAGACTCATGCCATGGAATTAATCTCCCATGCTCCGACTGGCCCGATTGAGCAATCCTGGGAAAAACACAAGTTCGAGCTCAAACTGATCAACCCTGCCAACAAGCGCAAATACAAACTGATTGTCGTGGGCTCGGGCCTCGCTGGCGGTGCTGCCGCTGCAAGTCTTGGCGAACTCGGCTACAACGTTCAGTGCTTCTGTTATCAGGACAGCCCGCGCCGTGCGCACTCGATTGCCGCGCAGGGTGGCATCAATGCCGCAAAGAATTATCACAATGACGGCGACAGTGTTTACCGGCTTTTCTATGACACCGTGAAGGGCGGCGATTTTCGCGCCCGTGAAGCCAACGTCTATCGCCTGGCGCAAGTCAGCGTGAACATCATCGACCAATGTGTCGCGCAGGGCGTGCCCTTTGCGCGCGAATACGGTGGCCTACTGGACAACCGCTCTTTTGGCGGCGCTCAGGTCTCCCGCACGTTCTACGCTCGCGGGCAGACCGGCCAGCAACTGCTCCTCGGTGCCTATCAGGCGCTGGAACGCCAGATCGGTCTCGGCGCCGTGAAGATGTACCCGCGCATGGAGATGCTCGATCTGATTGTGGTCGATGGGCAGGCTAGAGGCATCGTTACCCGCAGCTTGTATGACGGCAAAATCGAAGTCCACATGGCTGACGCCGTCATCCTGGCCACCGGCGGCTATGGCAACGTTTTCTATCTATCGACCAACGCGAAAGGCTGCAACGCCACCGCTATCTGGCGTGCATATAAGCGCGGCGCCTTGTTCGCCAACCCTTGCTTCACGCAGATTCACCCGACTTGCATTCCCGTCGCCGGTGAGTATCAGTCAAAACTCACCCTCATGTCAGAATCGCTCCGCAACGACGGCCGCATCTGGGTTCCTAAGCAGCCCGGCGATAAGCGCAATCCCGCGTCTATCCCCGAGAGCGATCGCGATTACTACCTAGAGCGCCGCTATCCCAGTTTCGGCAACCTCGTGCCCCGCGACATCGCTTCCCGTGCCGCCAAAGCCGAGTGCGATTCCGGCCACGGCGTCGGCCCCAGCGGCCTTGGCGTTTATCTCGACTTCAGCGATTGCATCAAGCGCTTGGGCAAACACACGATTGCCGAGCGCTACGGAAATCTCTTTGAGATGTACGAGCGCATTACGGGGGAAAATCCGTACGAAGTTCCCATGCGCATCTATCCCGCCACGCACTACACCATGGGCGGCCTGTGGGTGGACTACAACCTGATGTCCACGATCCCCGGTCTGTTTGTGCTTGGGGAAGCCAACTTCTCCGATCACGGCGCAAATCGACTTGGCGCCAGCGCGCTAATGCAGGGCCTTGCTGATGGCTACTTCATCATTCCTTACACGATCGGCGACTACCTCGCAAACGCCAAGCCCGCCAAGGTATCCGCCGATTCTCCGGCTGCCAAAGACGCCGTCGCCAACGTTACTAACATCACGAAGAAGCTGCTAAACGGCAGTGGCACTCGCACCGTCGATTCTTTCCATCGCGAACTTGGCAAGATCGTTTGGGAATACTGCGGAATGGCCCGCAACGAAGCCGGGCTCAAAAAGGCCATGACTCAGATCGTCGCGCTTCGGGAAGAGTATTGGAAGCATGTCCGCGTACTCGGGGCCAACGAGGAGTTCAATCAATCCCTCGAAAAGGCTGGGCGCGTAGCCGACTTTCTTGAACTCGCCGAGCTAATGTGCATGGATGCGCTCGACCGCAACGAATCCTGCGGCGGCCACTTCCGCGAAGAGTTCCAGACACCAGAAGGCGAGGCCCGCCGCGACGACGAACACTATTCCTACGCCGCCGCCTGGGAATATCAGGGAGAAGGGCGAACGCCCGGCCTTAGTAAGGAACCTCTCGTCTTTAACTACGTGCACCCGTCGCAACGGAGCTACAAGTGAAATGAAACTCATTCTCCACGTCTGGCGACAAAAGAATGCCCTGGAAAAGGGTCGCATGGTCCGATACGAGCACCCTGACGTCAACGAGCACATGTCGTTTCTCGAGATGCTCGACGTCCTCAACGAGAGCCTGATCGCTAAGGGCGAAGACCCTATCGCCTTCGACCACGATTGCCGCGAAGGCATCTGCGGTATGTGTGGCTTCATGATCAACGGAAAGGCCCACGGCGGATTCAAAGGCACGACGGTCTGTCAGCTTCACATGCGCCATTTTAAGGACGGAGACGAACTCTATCTTGAGCCTTGGCGAGCCAAGGCCTTTCCTGTCGTTAAAGACCTGGCAGTCAGCCGCGGGGCTTTCGATCGCATCATCTCGGCGGGGGGATTCATCTCCGCTCCCACGGGCAGCGCGCCCGACGGCAACGCCATTCCGGTTGCGAAGCAGGATGCCGAGCTGGCCATGGATGCCGCTGCCTGCATCGGTTGCGGCGCTTGCGTCGCCGCCTGCCCCAACGCCGCTGCGGCTCTCTTTGTTGGCGCCAAAATCTCTCATCTCGGGCACCTCCCGCAAGGTCAGGCGGAGCGTGAACGCCGCGCCCTCGCGATGATTCGCCAGATGAACGTAGAAGGCTTCGCCAATTGCACCAACATCGGCGAATGCGAAGCCGCCTGCCCCAAGCAGATCAAGCTCGAAGTTATCGCCTTTTCCAACCACGATTACATTAAAGCGTCCTTTCTGGAACGCCCGGAGTCCGAAATCGCCGGCGTCGGCTAACCCCATCGACCGGGTGCCCAGGCCCAGAATGGAACTTAACGAGAATCCGGGCGCTTTGAAAAGGTTTCGCAGGACTGTCTGGAAATTTCAGCAAACATTTGAGACACAGCTGAGAAACCTCCCTGAATTTGTGTCAACAATCCTGGCTGCCTGCGAATCGCTGCGCTCGGCAAGGGTCACTCTGGAGCTAGTCGTCTTTGAGCCCACAACGCTTATCGCCCTGCTCGAGCGCTATTCGCTTTCGCCCCAATATGAGCCGGGTGTAAGCGTGACGGCGGCAGGGAAGGAAGAAATTGAAGCCCTTTTATGCCCTGTCTTGGCAGATTGGATCGATTTTATTTTCGTTCCCGACCCTAATTCGTTCTCTATTTATGCTGATCATGATGAATTTGCCACCTTCTACGCTCACAAAAGAAGCAATCTGAATCGCATTACCGAATCTTTGATAGGCAACAGCTTTCGGCCAGTAGCAGATTACAAAAGAGAGCTATAGAGGCCGAGCGCAAACGTATCGTTCTTGCATGCCGGTTTTGGAGCCGTTTTCCATCTTCCATCTTCTATTTTCATTTTCTGTCTCCGCCCCGCTCTCTTCTGCTACTCTACGAATGCCACAAAATCACAACAGGAGCCCAGATGTCCCGCTCACTCCTATTTTTTTGTCTTTGCCTCTTGGGGGCCACCGTAATGCTTGTTTCCGCTAATTCGTATCCCGTTTCTGAAAAAGCCAAGAAGCTGCACTTCTCCTCTATCGTCATCGATACGCACGACGACACCACACAGCGCCTTCTCGATTCTCATTTTGATATCGCGGTTCCACACACCGACGGCAACATCGACCTCCCCCGTATGCGCGACGGCGGGCTCTCCGCCATCTTTTTCTCGATCTACATCTCCGGGAAAATCACGGGTCCCGATGCCGTCAAGCAAGCCCTCGATCAAATCGACGCCGTCCGCGAAACTGTTCGCAAACATCCGAACGACATGATCCTTGCCACTACCGCCGACGACATTCGCGAAGCCAAAAAACAGCACAAAAGCGCCGCGCTCATGGGTGTCGAGGGCGGTCACATGATGGGCAACGATCTGGCCGTTCTTCGTACCTTCTCCGAGCTCGGCGTTCGCTACATGACCCTGACGCACATGGAGAACACCGAGTGGGCCGATTCTTCCACGGCGAAACCCGAGCACAACGGACTCACCGATTTCGGCAAGGACGTGGTCCGCGAAATGAATCGCATGGGCATGATGGTGGACATCTCTCACGTTTCTGACAAGACCTTTTACGACGCCCTCGCCGTCTCCAAAGCACCCCTCATTGCATCGCACAGTTCATGCCGAGCGCTCTGCAATGCCTCACGCAACATGACCGACGACATGATCCGGGCCCTCGCCAAGGATGGCGGGGTCATCCAGATCAACTATTACGTCGGGTTCCTCAGCCAGCAGTTCCGCGATTATGAGGCCGCTCATCCCGAAGCGGAAACGGAGGTCCGCGAAGAGGTTAAGAAGCGCTGCGGGACGGATGAAATATGCGCTGGAGTAGCGGGAGATCAGATTGTCCGTGAACTCATGAACGCCGGCAAACTCCCCAAGGTCGACTGGACGCTTATCGTCGATCACATTGATCATGCCGTGAAAATCGGCGGAGTGGATCACGTTGGTCTCGGCTCTGATTTCGACGGTGCCGTAATGCCCATCGGTATGGAGGACGCGACGCACCTGACGCAAATCACCGATGCGCTGCTGAAAAAGGGCTACTCGGATTCCGACATCCGCAAAATCCTCGGCGAGAATACCTTGCGCGTCATGTCCGAAGTCCAGCGCGTGTCCCACGACCTCAATAAATAATGCGTTACTTTTGCGCTCTTCCGCCTGTCCACTTCGTCTCTTGCTCGCTTCTTGCGCTAAACTATTCCCAGCATCTCACTCATTGCACACATTGGGAGGTCTTCACCTAAATGCGTTTGACCAGCCTGTTCGCGTGTTCCGCTGCAATTCTGTTCTCCGCTTCCATACCAGCCTTCTCGCAAACGTCAACGACCGCGCCCGCGAAACCAAAGACATCTACAACCACAACTCACACAACTTCGCCCTACGACCGCGCTCTTCTTAAACCCAGCCTTCTGAAAGAAACCGCTCCCGCCACCTACCAGGTCAAATTCGTAACCACGCGTGGCGACTTCACGCTCACGGTCACTCGTGCCTGGGCTCCTCTTGGTGCTGATCGCTTCTACAATCTCGTGAAGCATCATTATTTTGACGGCGCCCGCGTTTTCCGAGTCGTTCCCGGTTTCGTGGCGCAGTTCGGACTTTCGGCTTATCCTCCGGTTACCGCCGCGTGGAGCAATGCCAAGATCAAGGATGATCCTCACAGCCAGAGCAATAAGCGGGGCACCATCACCTTTGCCACCTCCGGCCCCAACACGCGCACCACGCAGCTCTTCATCAACTTCAAAGATAATTCAAATCTGGATTCGCAGGGCTTCACGCCCTTTGGCGTGGTCGACGGCAATGGCATGAACATCGTCGAGATGTTCTATGACCAGTACGGCGACAGCGCCGGGATGGATCAGGAAGCCATCGAAAAGGGCGGGGAAAAGTACATCGCGGAAAGGTGGCCCAAGCTGGATGCGATCAAATCGGCCACAATCGTCGGCGGCACGTCTTCTACGACCGCGGCTCCCAAGCCCGCTGCGGCCGCCAAGCCGGCGCCCGCACCCGCAACCAAGCCATAACATTGGACTTACGGGAACAGACTTTCTCTAGGCTGTTCAAGAAGGAAACGCCTAGAAAGCACAGGTCTAAAGACCCGCTGCACCAAGGCTAGCGGTTGGGCGTGTATCCAATCCCCTGATGCAACGCATCAAATGTTTGAGGTCAAGTACGGGTTGACGTCCCCGTCGGCCCTACGTAACCTCATGAAGATATGTCGCACTTTTGCCAGATCAACTGTCACCTGCAGGCCTTCTGTTGCTGCTGTTGTTGTCGGTCTGCTCATTCTGGCAAAAGGTGCTTCCATATGTAGCTCGCTCTAGTCACCGACTTCGAAGCCCACTTGCCAGACTCCCCGGCAAGTGGGCTTTTTGTTTTTGCGCGGTTGTAGTGGCGGGTCTCTGGCTCCTGACAGAGGAAGGGACCCGCAGTTTCCGGTAAGGAAGAAAAGAAGACGAGGAAATAAGGACCAAGGGACCCATGCCCGAGCTCAAAGAAACCAAAGCGCAGCGCATCGAACGTCTCAAGCGTGAAAAGAATGCTTGGGACCACCTGGACGAGATCCGCTCTTTCGCCGGCCAAGGTCACTCTTCCATTCCTCCCGAATGGCTCAGCACGTATTTCCGTTCCTGGGGCATTTATACCCAGGGCGATGGCCTCGGCGTCCTGGGCGGTTCCGGCGGAGAAGGCCGCGCGACACCGTTCTTCATGGTTCGCATCCGCGTTCCAAATGGGCTCCTCACCAGCCATCAGCTACGCACTATCGCCAACCTTTCTGCGGAACATGGCAATGGCGTCGCGGACATCACCGTCCGCCAGAACATCCAACTGCACTGGGTGCGCATTGAGTCCGTCCCCGAAATTCTCGATCGCCTTCGCGAAGTGGGCTTATCTACGACTGGCGCCTGTGGCGACGTCGCGCGAAACATTACCGGCTGCCCGCTCGCCGGTGTTCACGTCCACGAACTCGCCGACGTCTCCTCTCTCGTGGTCGCTCTTGATAAGGAACTGGGCGGCAATCCCGAGTTCTACAATCTTCCCCGCAAATTCAAAATCTCTGTAACCGCTTGCCCCGACTGGTGCTCCTATCCTGAAATCAACGATATCTCCTTAGTCGCCACCCGGCGCGCCACTGGCCGTCCACCGGGGGCCACTTCTTCCTCCGAGATCGGTTTTTCGCTCCGCGTTGCCGGCGGTCTCTCCACGCAACCTCATCTCGCCGTCCCCCTCAATGGTTTCATTCAATGGCACCAGGTCATCCCCGTGGTCCGCGCCATCACCGAACTTTTCCGTGAATCGGAGGCGCTCCGCCACTCTCGCGAAAAAGCCCGGCTGAAATTTCTTTTCCTTGAGCACGGGTGGACCGCTGATTCCTTCCTCGCCGCGCTCGAAGCCAAACTCGGTTTCTCTCTCGATCCTGCCGAACCCGAAGTTCCTCCCGCCCAAGTCCACCGCGATCATCTCGGTATCATCCCGCAGAAGCAGCCCGGCCTGTACACCATCGGCGCTTCGGTTCTTCGCGGACGCATCACCCCCGCGCAACTGACCCTTGCCGCCGATCTCGCGGAGCGCTATGGAGACGGCCACGTCCGCAACACGCCGATGCAGAATTTGCTCCTCGTCAACATTCCCGAGGCCTACGTTTCGACCGTGGTAAACCAACTCAACGCCGCTGGGTTACCAGTAGAATCTTCCGCGTTCGCGCGCGGTACGGTTGCCTGCACCGGCTCAGAGTTTTGCAAACTTGCCCTCACGGAAACGAAATCCTTCGCGCGATGGCTCACCGAGCAACTCGAAGAGCGTTTCCCCAACTATCAGGAGCAGCTACGACTCCACATCACCGGCTGCCCCAACTCCTGCGGCCAGCATTGGATCGCCGACATCGGTATCGAAGGTAAGAAGATCAAATTCAACGGCAAGATGGTGGATGCCTACTATTTCTGCGTGGGAGGTAGTGTCGGCCAGATCGCCTCTATCGCCCGGCCAGTCGGCTATCGCTGTGCTGCCGATGAGGTTCCGAATGCCATCACTCGCCTGCTCGACTTCTTCCACGACGAGCACAAACCCAAGGAGACTTTGCAGAAATTCCTCGCTCGGCACTCCAACGAAACGATTCGCGCCGTCCTCGCGGGCGGCCCCGCCGAAATCGCGGAACGTGATCTGGCCGTTGCAGCCGCTCCCCACTCTGTGGAGGACCGATGACGCTTTTCCCGGCATTTCTTCGGCTCCGCGACCGTCCCGTCGTTGTCGTCGGAGGGGGAGCTATAGCCTCGTCTAAAATCCCTGGTCTTCTTGAAGCCGGGGCCCGTATCACGATTATTGCGCCTCAACTCAACGCACAACTAGCGGAACGCGTCCGGAGTCGTGAGATCGAGTGGCTTCCCAGAGCCTTCGAGCCGACCGATCTCGACGGCAAATTCCTCGTCGTGGCCGCTACGTCTCTCCGCGACGTGAACGCCACTGTTTTTGCCGAAGCCGAGCGCTGCCAGATTCTCTGCAACGCCGTCGACGACATCGACCACTGCCACTTTTATTACGGTGCCATCGTGCAACGTGGCGATCTTCAGATCGCTATCTCTACTAACGGCAAGAGCCCAGCCCTCGCCCAACGCTACCGCCAGGAACTCGAGCAACACTTCAGCCCCGAGTACGCCGTCTGGCTCGATCATCTTGGCAAAATCCGGGAACAGCTTCGCATTGAATCGACCGACCCCGAATCCATAAAGAACCAACTCCACCAACTCGCCTCCCGCGAAAGCTTCCAGAATTTCGTCGGCGAATTGAAGGGACGTAATGGCGGATCTGCAGACTCGTCTGCTCCTGTATCACAGGGCGAGCCGGCGAGCCCTGCGGCTTCCCCGTCTTCTTCCACGGTGTATCTTATCGGCGCAGGGCCCGGCGATCCCGATCTGCTGACTCGCAAGGCCGCACGTCTTCTTCAATCCGCCGACATCGTGCTCCACGACTCCCTCGTCTCCCCCGAAATTCTCGCCCTCATCCCTACCAGGGCCGAACGCATTGACGTTGGCAAACGCGCCCGCTTCCGCCTTCTCACTCAGTCGGACATCAACGCTCTCCTCGTTGACGCTGGCTCGAAACATAAAATAGTCGTCCGTCTCAAGGGCGGGGATCCGCTCCTCTTTGGCCGAGCCGCGGAAGAAATCGAAGCCCTCCGCGCCGCTAATATCCCTTTCGAGATTGTTCCGGGCGTTTCCGCGGCATTCGCCTCTGCCGCTGCCGCCCAGATCTCTCTCACCGACCGCCGCCTTGCCTCCCGTGTTCTTTTCACTACCTTCTCGCGGTCGGAAGATACGCGTTCGTTCTCCAGCGTTCCTGTCGCCTCGGACACCACAGTCGTTGTTTATATGCCCGGCCCGGACTATGCCGAAGTTTCGCGCTGGCTCATCAATTCCGGTATAGTGGCAGAAACGCCCTGTTTGGTGATTTCCAAAGCATCGCAACGCGAGCAGGCCATTCGCTTCAACACCGTGTATTCGCTCGCTTCGCTCCCGCCCTTGGCGGCGCCTGCGTTGCTGATTGTCGGCCGCGTCGCTTCGCACTCGGCTGCTTCGGCTGAGGCTCTTGATTGGCTGCAACAACTTGCCGCCGAACATGCAAACGGGCTTTCGATTTCGTGATTCACGGAGGAAAGAAGTGTCAGATCAAAAAGAACAGGTCACCGCAAGAACGTTTCCCAAGCTATCGCTGGACACCTGGGCCGTTCTGCTGGCGCTCGCTGCCGCAACCTTGGTTCGCCTGGGCTGGGTCCCCCATGTTCCGTGGTAGCGCCAAGACTTAAAGTTTAAGACTCCAAACTCAAAACTGACCGCTGATAACGGATCATTCCAACTCGAGGACTCTTATGGCCGACGTAATCGCACTACCTCAAACTCCGACGCTCTCCCTCAGTTCAAAATTCCTGCGCCTGCTTCCTGGCCTGGCTCTGCTTGCCGCCATTGGCTTCGCAGGCAAACTCCTCGAAAGAAATCTCAACGCCTATGCCAAAGCCCACCACTGGCCGTTCCCCAACATCGAATATGTCCTCTGGGCCATTCTTATCGGCCTCGTCATCTCGAACGTCTTTGGCCTGGCAGAAATCTTCAAGCCCGGTGTCGCCACCTACGAATTTTGGCTCAAGGCTGGCATCGTCTTGCTCGGTTCTCGCTTTCTCCTTGGTGACGTCGCCAAACTCGGTGGCGTCAGCCTTCTTCTGGTTGCCATCGAAATCGCCGGCTCGCTCGCCTTCATGACGCTTCTCGGCCGCCTGTTCGGCCTCAAGCCAAAGCTCACTACGCTGCTCGCGGTAGGCTCTGCCGTCTGCGGAGTCAGCGCCATTATCGCCACACAAGGCGCCATCGACGCCGACGAGGAAGACTCCTCTTTCGCTATCGCGGCCATACTCGCTCTCGGCGCCATCGCCCTGTTCACGTTCCCGCTAATCGGCCACGCGCTTCACATGAGCGACCACGGATATGGTATTTGGGCGGGCCTCGCTGTCGACAACACCGCCGAAGCCACGGCCGCCGGCGCTCTCTATTCCGACGCCGCTGCCAAACTCGCTGTGCTGACCAAGACCACGCGTAATGCCCTGATCGGCTTTGTCGTTCTCGCCTACGCCATCTACTGGGCCAGCAAAGGACAAGCCCACACGGTCACCAATAAGGCTGCCTTCCTCTGGCAAAAGTTCCCCAAGTTTGTGCTGGGATTCCTGCTGATCTCGTTGCTGGCCACGGTGGGCTTCTTCACAAAAGATCAAAACGCTTCGCTAGCCAATCTCTCTCGCTGGGCCTTTTTGTTGACGTTTGCGGGTGTCGGCCTCCGCACCAACTTCCGTCAGATGCGCCAACAGGGCTTGCGGCCCTTCGCCGTCGGCTTCATCGGCGAAATCGCTATTGCCCTCTTCACCCTTGTTCTGGTGATCGGCGCAGGGAAGCTCTTCGGCTTCTGACCTCTGCGTCTTCTCTCCAACAAAAAAGGGCGCACCGCCTGGCGCGCCCTTTCTTCTCTTGCACTCTCGCACTTCTTCTCTAAAACTTAAGACTGGCAACTGAAAACTTATAACTTTCTAGATCCCCAACACCCCGACCAACTCCTTCACGCTCGCCCCGCTCTTCTGCAATGCCGCATTCTCTTCGTCCGTCAACTTGATCTGAATGATCTCCTCCACGCCCTTGGCCCCCAACTTTACGGGCACGCCCACGAACAGTCCGTGAATCCCATACTCGCCTTCCAGGTACACGGCGCACGGCAGAATCTTCTTCTTGTCCTTCAAAATTGCTTCCACCATCTCCACAGCAGCAGCGGAGGGCGCGTAATAAGCCGAGCCGGTTTTCAGCAGGTTCACAATCTCTCCGCCGCCTTTCCGCGTGCGCGCCACGATTGCCTCGATCTTGTCCTTTGGCAGCAAATCCGGCAGCGGAATTCCCGCCACGGTCGAATACCGCGGCAGTGGCACCATATCGTCTCCATGGCCGCCCAGCACAAACGAGTGAACGTTTTCCACGCTCACCTTGCATTCCATCGCCACGAACGCGCTCATGCGCGCCGAGTCCAGTACACCTGCCATCCCAATGATGCGGTTCTTGGGGAATCCGCTCACCCGCAGTGCGGCCTGGGCCATCGCATCCAGCGGATTCGTTACCATCACGATGATGCAGTTTGGCGAATGCTTGACGATTTGCTCTACTACGCCTTTCACGACGTCGTAATTCGCTTTCAGCAGGTCGTCGCGGCTCATGCCCGGCTTTCGTGGAAATCCCGCTGTGATCACCACCACATCGCTTCCCGCCGTTGCGCTATAGTCGCCGCTTGCGGTCGAAATGCCAGTGGCAAACGAATCCGTCCGCGTGATCGGCCCACTCTCTACCATGTCCAGCGCTTTCCCCGCCGGGGGGCCGTCCAAAATATCCGTCAGCACAACGTCAGCCAGTTCCATATCCACAATTCGCTGTGCAGTCGTCGACCCCACAAACCCACCGCCCACCACTGTTACTTTCTTCCGGCTCATTTCTCGTTCTCCTCTTCCTCTGTGCTCTCTATGACCTCTGGGGTGAAACTCTTACTGATCACTCCTTCCAAATCACATATTCTCAATGATCGCGCTCGCGAATTCCGAGGTCCCCAACTTCTTTCCGCCCGTCATCAGGCGCTCCAGATCGTATGTAACGCGCTTTTGCCGGATCGTCTTCGCAATGCCATCCTCGATCCGTTTCGCCGCCTCATTCCATCCCAGAAAATCAAACATCATCGCCCCGCTCAGCATTACCGAGCTCGGATTAATCACATCCTTGTCCGCATACTTCGGAGCGGTTCCGTGCGTGGCCTCAAATACACCGTAGCCATCGCCGATGTTTGACCCCGGAGCAATTCCCAAACCACCCACCTGGGCCGCACACGCGTCGCTCAGGTAGTCTCCATTCAAGTTCGGCGTGGCCAGCACGCTGTACTCATTCGGCCGAAGCAGCATCTGCTGAAATACCGAATCGGCGATACGGTCGTTGACCATCAATTTGCTTTTCCACTGACCCTTGCCATGCGACGCGCCAATCGCATCCAGGACGGCTTTGACTTCCGCATACACGGTCTTCTTGAAGTCCTCCGTGGCCTGCTCCAGCCCCGGTTCGATCATCGCTGCGTTCTGCTCCACGGTCAGTCCGGGGTTCTTGTCCACGTTATCCAGGATCCAGCTTTCCCGCTCGGTCACGGTCTGCGCGCGAAACTCCTCGCGGGCCAGATCGTAGCCCCAGTCCCGGAATGCCCCTTCTGTAAATTTCTGAATGTTCCCCTTGTGAACGAGCGTCACGCTCGGCTTCCCGGCCTCGAGCGCGTACTTGATTGCGCGACGCACCAAGCGTTTCGTTCCTGTCGGTGAAATTGGCTTAATCCCTACGCCCGAATCCCACCGGATCTGCTTCTTTCCATCCTTCAGCATCTCGTGATTCAGGAACTCCAGCAGTTTCTTCACTTCGGGTGTCCCACTCTTCCATTCAATCCCGATGTATACGTCTTCCGTGTTTTCCCGGAAGATCACCACATCCATTTTTTCCGGCTCGCGCACGGGGGAGGGAACTCCGTGGAAATAGCGCACCGGCCTTACGCACGCATACAAATCCAATATCTGCCGCAAAGCCACGTTCAAAGATCGAATCCCGCCCCCCACTGGCGTCGTCAGAGGGCCTTTAATCGACACACGAAAATCCCGCGCCGCTTCCACCGTATCGTCCGGCAGCCACTGCTTGAACATGTTGAATGCTTTCTCTCCCGCAAACACTTCAAACCAGGACACGCGCCGCTTCCCGCCGTATGCCTTCTCCACCGCCGCATCAAACACGCGTCTTGACGCCTTCCAAATGTCCCGTCCCGTTCCATCCCCTTCGATAAACGGAATAATCGGATTGTCCGGCACCTGCAACGCTCCACCGTTGTAACCGATGGCTTTTCCATCAGCCGGCACTGCGATTCCGTTGTACGACGTCTTCATGTCCCGAGCCCCCTGTAGCGCAGGGTGAATCCGCGACCCTGCGGTTGTTCTCCTGATTTCGTTGGGACAGCCTTTTGCATGCCCTGAGGCACGAAGCGAGGCGGTCCGCTCCTGCACGTCTGTTGGCCGATCTGCAGACTGACCGGTGCGGCATTTTCTGTGGCGCTGGCTGGCTCTCATTCTTTCCCACGTGAGACCCCAGCCCAGCATCGCGTGGACAATCGTCCCCGCCATTTTCGCGGAGCGATGGCGAAACCGAAACTTTATCACATCGCTCGTCATCTTCGAAATTCGTTGGCCCCGATTCCGGGACATTGCGAATGACTGATATGTGGAGGGACTGCGAGAGCAGGCTTCTGACATCCGATATTCCGATACCCGATAGTTGGTATCGGATTGCCAATTAGCGGCCGAAAATCAGATCGGCTAGCGCAAGGTGAGCGTACCCGCCAGGAACGCAGATCTTCACGGGGACACATCCGCTCCATGACCAGCATCCGCAGTCAGACAAATTTCAGTTTGTCCCTGGAATTAGAACCATGGAAGGAAACAACTCGCCACCACAACCGATCAAGATCGTTCTCGCCGATTCCCCAAAAACGAGCTAGTTATCGACAATACAAAAAGTGCTAGTACGGCTATACAAAGGATCACAACTATCACGTCTGAACCCTCCCAACCGCCCAACTACGTAGCAAGGGAGGTTCCAATCACTTACTGGCCTCAGTTCAATAACTTACATCTCCCATCCATACAGCGACCGCGCGCAAAGTTGGACACTTTGACGCCCATTCCCTGCAGTCTTTTGCAGTGCGGCGGCTCTTTTGTCTCGAGTCCGATTGGCCGCCGCGCTTGGCCACTAAAGCCTATTGGACCAGCTACCAAGCAAAAGCGCTCCTTACAAAGGAGCGCCTTTCAGCTCTTACTCCGTGCCTTTTGTGTCTTTGTGGCGGACTTACGTCTTGCTCAAATGAATCGATCCATCTCCTGTATGAATCGTCAGTTGCTGCCCACCGCCGTTCAGCTTTCCATGGATACTGGAAGAGCTGAACGACCCTTCCACGGTCACCGGGAACCCCATGCTGATATGTCCGTCATGCGTACTCGCATCCAGATTCGCCTGCAAATCCCCAGGGACCTCCAAGTCGACGCTTCCATCTCCTGTGCGAATCGACCAACTGGAAGCCACCTTGGATCCAGCCTCGGCCCGTGCCGTCACGCTGCCGTCTCCCGTTTTGATGTTTAAGCTATCAAACCGACCTTGCAGATTGATGTGCCCGTCGCCACTGGACGCATCCACGGTCCCGTCCAACCCACGCGCCTCAATATGCCCATCACCGGTGTGGAATCGGATGTTACCTCTCGCTCCCTGCACGGTGATGCTTCCATCCCCGGTGGTCACGTCCACATTCCCATTGATCGAATCCGCTTCCACCGATCCGTCGCCGCTGCGCACGGTCAAGTCCGCGTCCTTCGGCATATGCACTTCCACACGCAAGCTGCTGTGCCGCGTGCCCCAATTCAAGAAGCCCCCGCCCGAGGTCTTCGCCAGAACTTCCACGGAATCTCCGTTCTGGTCCGTGCTGACGCGCAAATCCCTGTCCAGCTTGTAACCCGAGTAGACGACCCGGATCTCTACCTGCTTGATGTCGCCCGTTGAAACCCGCACCGCGCCGTCGTCGGTCTGTATGCTCACACGGGCGTGTCCGCTGACGGTGTACGTCTTGGTCACCTCTTCCGCCCGGATGGTCGTGGCGCCGAGCAACGCCAACCCTCCGGCCAAAAGGCCGATCCCCACCATCCTTCGCGCCCACCCGCGCGAGGGCAGGGAAGTCACGTCCATTCTCCACATGTTCTTCATCTCCATAGGACCTCCGTCCTCGTCCTATTACCAGGAACGCATTCCAGGTCCAAAATGTTCCCTTTGGAGTGCATCGGCTTGCCGCCCTTTTAAGGCTTATCTCCGCGCCTCCCTGCCTCTCTTCCTCAGGCCTCTCAAGAACTCTTCTACTGGCAAAGTATTCAATACATCCTTCTTCTCCAGCCAGCCTCTTCTCGCCATAGTCACCCCGTACCGAATGAAGGCCAGATTGCTGGCGGTATGGGAATCCGTTGAGATCACTACCCTCACCCCCTTTTCTTTGCACATCCGCAAATACACGTCTTTCAAATCCAGACGGTCCGGATACGAGTTGCATTCCATTGCTACGCCGTGCTTCGCGCACGCGTCCAGCACTTTCTCCATGTCGTAATCGAGCGGATCCCGCTTCAGCAACATTCGTCCCGTTGGATGTCCGATGATCTGCGTGTATGGATTCTCAATCGCCGCCAGCATCCGCTCCGTCATTGCCGCCCGGTCCAAGTTGAAGTATGAGTGGATCGAGCACACCACCACATCCAGTTGGGCCAGTATCTCGTCGGAATAATCCAGCTTACCGTCCTTTAAAATGTCCACTTCGGAGCCCACCAGTACCCGAATCCCCAACCCCTTCGCGTCGGCGGCGCGCAGTCTCTTGATGTGCGCCTCCATCCGCTTTTCATCCAGGCCATTCGCCACCGTCACAGCTTTCGAATGATCGGTGATCGCAATGTATTCATGTCCCAGTTGGCGCGCCGCCTCCGCCATCTCTTCAATGGAGTTTTTTCCATCGCTTGCGGTTGAGTGCATCTGCAGGTCGCCCTTGATGTCCTGCCGCTCCACGAGCTTCGGCAGCTTGTGTTCTTCTGCTGCCTCAATCTCTCCGGTGTTTTCCCGCAATTCCGGAGGAATAAATTCGAGCTTCAACTTCCCGTAAATCTCCTCCTCAGTCCTTCCCGCCACGCGCTTTTCGTCCTTGAGAGTTGCCATCTCATACTCATTCAAGGTCCATCCCATCTCATTCGCGCGTCCGCGCAGGCTGACGTTGTGCTCTTTCGACCCCGTGAAATACAAGAGCGCCGCGCCAAAATTCTCTTTCTCCAGCAGACGCACATCCACCTGCAGACCATCTTCGAGCGTGAAACTGACCTTGTTTTCCCCGTGCGCCAGAACCTGGTCAATTCCCGGATACGTCAGAATGTGCTTTGCCACCTCATCAATCACATCCTGACCTGTGCCACCGCCATTCTTGTTCTTCTTTTCTTCGCTCTTCCGTGTAGGTTTGGCTGCGTGCCCTGAGCTGCGAACCGTCAAGCTCGCCTTCTTCCCTCCGCTCGCCACCTTGCTCTCCCTAGCTTCAGAGACAGGTGCCATCGTCACAAGCAAATCCAAATCCCCAACCGTCTCCTTCCCGCGCCGTAGCGACCCCGCCGGCGTCACGCTCTCCACCACTTTCCCTACCTTCTTGATATGCTCTGCAATCGACGTCGCCGCTTCTTCTCCTCGGCTGATCAAAAACCGCCCCGATCCCTTCTTAAACACTTCCACGGCTTTCAGAATGTTCTGCTCGCTTTTCTCGCCGAAACCCGCCAGGTCGCGCAGCTTTCCGTCTTTCGCGAGCTTCTCCACATCCGCCACGGTAGCGGTCTTGAACGTCTTCCAAAGCAGCGCCACTTTTTTTGGCCCCAGCGATTGCAAGCTCAGTAAGTCCAAAATCGTCTCGGGATATTTCTTCAACAGCTTTTTCCGCAACGTGTAATCGCCGGTCTTTACGATCTCAGTCAGGTGCTCCACCATACCCTGACCAATCCCCGGCAGTTCCAGCAGCTTTTCGGGCGTCGCCACAAGCTGCTCCACGGGCTGGGGCAGCCCATCAATCAACTCGGCCGCCTTCTCATAACTCCTGTACCGGCCGATGATTGCGCCATCAATCTCCAGCAAATGTGCGGTCTCTCTCAGGATCCGCGCGATCTGTTTGTTGTCCATGCCCGCGATTATATCCCCGTTGGAGTGCAGCGGCTTGCCGCCGCTTTCGTAATTCGGCCAGGCAGACTGATTTACAGCTCCCAAAAAGCAAAACCGGCGGAAGCTGAGGCTTCCGCCGGTCCTGAAATCTCCAAACTTTCTAGGATGCCGGTTTGGATACGTTCGCCGCTTGGGGCCCTTTCGGGCCTTGTACAATTTCGAATTCTACCGGATCTCCTTCCTGCAATGTCCGGTAGCCATCGCCGACGATCGCTGAATAGTGTACGAATACATCGGGCCCATCTTCCCTCCCTATGAATCCGTATCCCTTCGAATTATTGAACCACTTCACAGTTCCTTGCACTTCGTGTCTCCTTTGGCAGGATCTTTCTACTCTTGGGGCGGATTAGAAACTAATCGCCGCCATGAGCACGAATTGCGTGGAGTGTATCAAAATGGTTTTCCGAGTCAATATTGCACTCTCAAAAAAATACTTATCCTGTGTATTTTTATACAAAAAACGTTTTAACGGGGGCATTCACGCCTTGGATTGGCAATATTTTTCCCTAAGGCAAACCCTATTTTAGAAAAGTAAGGTAGTATAGAATCCCAGCAATTGACTTTCCATCTTTCAATTTTCCATTTTTCATCATTTGTTTCAGTTGGTGTATCCCATAGGCGCGGGAAATTATTTTCTCATCCGCCTCCGGCTCCGCCTTTCCCTCCGTCAACCCCTCCGCCAGCAGAATGTGCATGCGTTCTTCCAGGAATCCTGGCGTCGGGAAAACATCCAGGAACTCCCGAAAGCGCTTTGCGCGGTACCCCGTTTCCTCCCGCAGCTCCCGCGCCGCCGCCTCCTTCACCGACTCCCCCTCGTCAATCCGTCCGGCCACCAGTTCCCAAAGGTACTGTCGCGTTGCATGCCGGTATTGCTGGATCATTAGAATTCGCCCATCTGCCAAAACTGGAAGCACCACCACAGAACCCGGGTGCGTAATCACCTCCCGGGTCGCCCGCAGTCCCCCTGGCTCCCTCACTTCATCCCGCCTCACACCGAACACGTTCCCTGAAAACACCATCTTGCTCTTCAGGATCTTCGCTTTTCCCTTGGCCATTTCTCTCCTCTTCTTCTTTCGAAGTAGCGCGGGTTTCAACCCCATGCCTTCGCTGGGTCGTCCGTCACAACCATACCTTATCCTGTCCTTGTCGACCGCCTGCAGGTTTCAGCCTGCTCCAGCCGACCGTCGCTGGTCGCCGGTCGCCCTGAAATTCTCACCACTCGCCACCCATCACTCGCTACCTTCTTTTTCCCGCGCTATACTTTTCTCGTTCTCACTCCATGTCCATAAACACCATTATTGTTGACGACGAGAAGCCTGCCCGCGAAGAGCTCGCCTTTCTCTTGAAGGGCTTCCCGGAGATCCATCTCCTGGCCCAAGGCAAGAACGGTCTCGACGCCGTCAACCTCATCAAAGAGCACAACCCCGATCTCGTCTTCCTCGATGTGCAGATGCCCGGCCTTGATGGCTTCGGCGTCCTCCAGAAGCTCGTCGAGCGCAAGCTCAGAGTCCCCCACGTGGTTTTCGCTACCGCCTTCGATCAGTATGCTGTCCAGGCCTTCGATGTGAACGCCATCGACTACGTCCTAAAACCGTTCGACAAGGCTCGCATTCAGAAAGCTATCCAAAAGGTAAAACGCGAAATCGAAGCCCAGACCAGTCCCACCGAGCGGCTCGAACAGCTTGTCAACCAGCTCGCCGCCCCCAAGCCCAACCCCACGCAGCCCTCAAAAGTCCTCATTCGTTCTCAACAGCGCATGCTCCTTGTCGATTCCCGCGATCTGATCTTCGCTTCGATCGAAGGCGGCCTCATCTCCATCTTCGCCAAGGATGCTGAGGGCACTTCCAACTATCGCACGCTAGACGAACTCCTCGAAGCGCTCGATTCCGACTCCTTCTGGCGTCCGCACCGGTCCTATCTTGTGAACATCCACCACATCAAGGAAGTCGTCCCGTGGTTTAAATCCTCCTTCATGCTGAAAATGGACGACAAAAAACAGTCCGAAATTCCCGTCAGCCGCCAGCAGACCAAGCGCCTCCGCGAACTCTTCAACCTTTGAGAGATGACCTCCTGTGGCACAGGTGCTCTTTGTTATACCCGTGCTAAACTTTCCTCCCGGCATGGACTTTTCTCTTTCTGACCATCAACTCCTTATCCGTGACACTGTCCGCGACTTCATGAACTCGGAAGTCCGCCCTCACGTCAAAGACTGGGAGCACACTGACCATTTCCCCCTCGACGCAATCAGGAAGCTCGGGACTCTTGGCTGCTGCGGCATGCTCATGCCAGAGGAATGGGGTGGACCCGGCCTCGACACCATTTCGTACGTCCTCATGCTCGAGGAAGTCGCCAGAGTCCATACGGCCATGTCCACAGCCCTCGGCGTCACCAATTCCGCCGTCCAACTGCCTCTTCTAGCGCATGGCACGCTGGCCCAAAAAGAGCGGTACCTTCGCCGACTGGCTTCCGGCGAAATCATTGGTGCCTTTTGCCTTACCGAACCCGCCGCCGGCTCGGATGCCGCAGGTATTCAGTGCACCGCAGTTCGCGTTGGCGGCTTTTACAAACTCAACGGCACCAAGACCTGGGTCACCAACGGTTCCGCTGCTGGCGTTTACATCGTCTTCGCCAAAACCGATCCCGCGGCAGCCGGGAAGGGAATTACCGCCTTCCTAGTCGAACCCAATTTCCCCGGCCTCAAGATTGGGCGTCACGAAAACAAGATGGGCCAGCGCAGCTCTCCCTCGGTGGAACTTCTCCTCAACGACTGCATGGTGCCTACCGAGAATCGCCTCGGTGACGAAGGCGCAGGTCTCAAGATCGCCCTCTCTGCGCTCGACGGCGGACGCATCGGTATTGCTGCTCAAGCTGTTGGCCTTGCCCAGGGCGCCCTCGACGAATCCGTCAAATATGCCCGCGCCCGCAAAGCCTTCGGCAAATCCATCGGCGAATTCCAAGCCATCCAGTGGATGCTTGCGGACATGCACACCGAGATCGAAGCCGCCCGCGGACTTCTCTACCAGGCTGCCTTCCTTAAGGATTCTGTCGGCAAAATGGGCTCCGCCGCTTCCCGCGCGAAACTCTACGCCTCCGAAATGGTCAACCGGGTGGTCTACAAAGCTGTCCAGATTCACGGTTCGCTCGGCTATTCCCGCGAATCCGAGGTCGAGCGCATGTACCGCGACGCGCGCGTCATCTCCATTTACGAAGGCACCAGCGAAATCCAGCGCACCATCATCGCCCGCGATTTGCTCGGTCGATAGCTTCTTTTCGCCCACCCCTCGCCACTTCTGCCCAATCGTCATACAATCGAGCCCATGCGCCACGTCGTTCTAGGCCTTGGTGTCTCGCTCGACGGCTACATCGCCCGTCCCGACGGCTCTGTCGATTTCCTCTTCATGCCCAAGGACTACTCCATGGCCCCCTTCTTCAAAACGGTGGACACTGCGCTGATGGGACGCAAAACCTACGAAGTCGGTTTGCGAATGGGCGGCGGCTCTTTTTCCACTTATGGCTTGACCACTTACGTCTATTCCCGCACTCTGCCACCGGGCGAACGCAACGGCCTCATCTTCACGAGCGAGCCCCCCGCATCCCTCGTGGCGTCGATCCGCAAACGCAAGGGCAAAAACATCTGGCACATGGGCGGGGGCGAACTTGCGCGCGCCTTTCTGAAAGAAGATTTAATTGACGAACTGCAACTCGGCGTTGTCCCCGTTCTCATCGGCGAAGGCATTCCGCTCTTCCCCAGCGGCTTCCCGCAGCGTGAGTTTACCCTCCTCGAAAACAAAACCTACTCAAAAGGCCTCATCTCCCTGAAATACGAACGCGCTCGTTCCAAACCAAAATCCAAGAAGTGACGCAAACTCGATTGGTGTTCTCTCCGGCCTGCCTGTTCCGATTACCGATATCTGATATCCTTCTTAATTCGGCTCCATCAATTCAATTCATTGAGGTCCACACTTCTTGACCACCGCCACGAAACGAGTCCTCTCCGGCATGCGCCCTACCGGCCGGCTGCAAATCGGCAACTACTTCGGCGCCCTCGAAAACTGGGTCAAACTCCAATCCGATGCCGCCAATGACTGCTTCTTCTTCGTAGCCGACTGGCACGCGCTCACCAGCGATTATGCGGACACCTCCGCCATCGCCGAAAATACGCTGCAGGTCACCATCGACTTCCTCGCCGCTGGCCTGGACCCGAAAAAGTCCGTTATCTTCCTGCAATCTCTGGTTCCCGAACACGCCGAACTCCATCTTCTGCTCTCCATGATCACGCCGGTTGGCTGGCTTGAGCGCGTTCCCACCTACAAGGAACAACTCGAAAACATTCGCGGCAAGGATCTCCACACTTACGGCTTCCTCGGATATCCCACGCTGCAAACCGCCGACATCGTCATGTATTCTTCCCCCGGCAAGCCCCTGATCGTCCCTGTAGGCGAAGACCAGGTTGCCCACGTCGAAATGTCCCGCGAACTCGTCCGCAGATTCAATAACTTTTACGGTTGGAAGCTAAACCCGCAGACGTTTTTCAGTCCTGACAATGAGCCGTTTGTAAGGGAGCTGTTTAATTTCCTTGCCAAATACTGGGCTAATGATCTCCCCACATACCCCCCTCGCAAAGTTACCCCTGAACTATTCGACTGGGTTCGACGTGCCGTCCCCCAAGTCGGACTAAGAATCGGTGCCGCAAATTTTATGGGGGAACCAAATCCATTTGAGTCACTTGTTCATTTCGAGGAGGTCCTTACGGAGCCCCAGGTTCTTCTTACCAGAACGCCGCGCGTGCCCGGCCTCGACGGCCGCAAGATGTCCAAGTCCTACGGGAACGCAATCTATCTTTCCGAGTCCGACGCCGACATTCGCGCCAAGACCAAAGTCATGGTTACCGATCCAGCGCGCAAGCGCCGCACCGACCCCGGCAATCCCGACGTCTGCCCCGTCTACGACTGGCACAAGCTGTTCTCTACTCCGGAACGCGATCCGGGGCGCCTCGACTGGGTTCGCCAGGGCTGCACGACTGCCGGCATCGGCTGCATCGAATGCAAGGCCGCCATGGCGGAAAATCTTATCAAGTGGATCGCACCCATCCGCGAGCGCCGCCTTCACTGGGAGAGCAATCCCAAGGGTGTCCTGGACGTTTTACATCAAGGCTCCGCGCAAGCGAAACGCGAAGCGGGAAAGACCATGCACAGCGTCCGCCAGTCCATCTTCCACTGGCCGGAAAAAGAATAGGAAAGACAAAACAGAAAACTGGCAGGAGATTTCGACCAAACGCAAGATCGAAGAGGGAATCCCTCGCTCTGCTCGGGATGACGAAATTCCCAGCCAAGATTCTGTTGGGAGTGCTTTCTCTCTTTCACTCTTGCACCCTGACACTCTTACACTTCTTCGCTTCGTCCAACAAACCGGCTTCTTTCTCAGTCCCTGTGCCACTGGTACACTATCTCCATCCATGGCGAGTCCCTACAGAATCCAAATTCCCATCTTCGAAGGTCCCCTAGACCTCCTGCTCGATCTCATCAAGAAGCAGGAGATGAATATCCACGACATCCAAATCTCCAAAATCACCTCGCAATACCTTGACTACCTCCATCAGCTCGAGACATTGAACGTCGACGTCTCCGCCGAATTCATCTATATGGCCGCCACGCTCATTTACATCAAATCCAAAATGCTTCTCCCGCCGGACCCGCTTGCCACCCCCGAAGAGCAAACCGCCGACCCGCGCGAGGAACTTGTCCAGCGACTCCTGGAGCACGAGAAGTTCAAGAACGCCGCGCAACTCCTCTACCAGCGGCAGCAGATCGAAGAAAACGTCTGGTCGAAGCCGGACAAGTCGCTATACAACGACGAATCGACCGAAGGGGAACTCGTCGTCTCCCTGGTTGACCTGGTCCGCGTCTTTCAGCAGGTCCTCGAACGCAAAAAGGAAGTCGCTCGCATCGAGCTGCAGCACGAATCCTTCACCGTGGCGCAGATGATCGCCCAGTTGCGCGGCCAGATCCTTTCGAGCGACACCAGCTCCGTCAGCCTCATTCAGTTTTTTGAGGCTTGCCCCTCCCGTCACGCCATGATCGTCGCGTTCCTGGCCGTCCTCGAAATGGTCAAACTGCAGGCCATCGCCCTCGCGCAGGAAAAACAGTTCGGTGAAATCGTCATCAAGCGCGCGAAAGCGTTCGACATTGCCTTCGACGACTCTGGCGCACTGAGAATTGACGCCGAATATCAGTGACTCTAGCCAACAGCTTTTAGTCAACAGCCGACAGCTACAATCCTTCCGCTCTAGGTAGGCAGGCTAATGGCTCACTCTTTGCCTCCCCGCTCAACCCTCTTCCGATCCACAATTCGGATCCTCTTCCTCTCAAACTGCACTATCCCGGCTTTACGCAACTCTCCCAGGGCAGCCATTGCGGACTCGCGATACACCCAGGCTCTTTGGCTACATTGCGCGCCGCGAGAGGGTTCCAGAACTGCTGAACCCTTCCCGTAGGCTATTCAGAGCGATATCCGGCTTCCGGATCGCCGGTTTCTGATCGCGTCAATCTCCCCGCTTTGCGCCGCGCACTGTTAACTGTAAACTGTTACCTGCTCATGACGGACCAGGAACGCAAAGCCGCTCTCGAAGCCATCATCTACGCCGCCGACGAGCCCGCTACCCTTGACCAACTCGCCGCGGCTCTCGGCGAGGACAAGCTTCCCGTCAAGGCTGCCCTCGACGAGCTTATGGCCTCTTATTCCTCTGAGGACCGCGGCATCGAAATCCGCGCCGTTGCCGGCGGCTACAAGATGTACACCAAGCCCCAGCACCACGACGTCGTCCGCCGCTTCATCAAGTCCTTACGCCCTCCCCTTCGTCTTTCTATGCCGGCCCTCGAGACTCTGGCCGTCATCGCCTACAAGCAGCCGGTTACGGCTCCCGAAATCTCCGAAATTCGCAGCGTCAACACTTCCGGCGTCATCTCCACGCTTCTCGATAAGAAGCTCATCACCACCGCGGGACGCAAGGAAGTTATCGGGCGCCCCATCCTTTACAAGACTTCCAAAGAGTTCCTCATGCGTTTCGGCCTGAGCGATCTCGATGAGCTTCCCAGCTTGAAGGAGTTCGAAGCCCTTGCGCGCGAGGCGCTTGGTTCGGATGTGGACGCTGGTCCTCAGCTCGGCCTCGAAGAGCCCGTGTCCGAGCTTCATCCTGAAACCGACGTTGCCAACGCGGCCCCAGTGGCGCGTGGCGAGTCTTCGAGCCCAGCGGCCTTCTCTTCGGAAGGGAACTTGGCTCCTGAGGAATCTGGCGTCTCCGAGACCTTTCAACACGTGGAGCAGGAACTCGCCTCTGCCGAGGAACTTCGCGAAGAGGAAGCCGCCGCCACTGGCGAGGGGATGCCCTCCGGCGCGCTCGACGAAGACCCGCCGCCTCCCTCCGCAAAATCCACATCTGCCGATTAATCTGCGGAAGACGATTTTCGGTCCCACCACTTGCCACTAGCCACCTGCCACTTTTTTCTTTACTGTTAACTGACAACGGAAACTAACAACTTCATGCTCGAACGCCTCCAAAAAATCATCGCTCGCGCCGGCATTGCGTCTCGCCGTCATGCTGAACAACTCATCCTTTCGGGCCAGGTTCGCGTCAATGGCAAAACCGTCACCGAACTCGGCACAAAGGCCGACCCATCCACGGACAAGATCGAAGCCGCCGGCCGCACCATCAAAGACGACGCGCCCCGCCACGTCTACCTGCTTCTGCACAAACCTCCGGAAGTCGTCTCCTCTCTTGCCGATCCGGAAGGGCGCAAGACGCTGCGCAATTTCCTGCGCGGTTTTCCCGATCGCGTCTACCCGGTCGGCAATCTCGAATATGCTGCCAGCGGGCTCGTCTTCCTTACCAACGATGGCGACCTCGCCGCTCAGCTTCTCAAGAATTGGAATCGCCTCGACCAGACCTACCACATCAAGATCAAAGGCATGCTCACCCTCGCCGATCTCGATCGCCTGAGTAAAGGATTACACGTCAAGTTGAAAACCGTTCGCCAGCCTGAAGCCTCGCGCAAACAGCATTCCAATTACTGGTATCAACTCACCATGCAGGGCCCCAAACTCGAGAGCCTCCGCAACGCCCTTTTTCGCGAGCATCACCCTGTCGAAAAAGTGATGCGCATCGGCCTTGGTTCTCTCTCCCTTGAAGGTGTCCCCCGCGGCCGCTACCGCCTTTTGGAGAGAACGGAACTGGATGGGCTAACTAGATCCAAGACCCCTAGGCCGAGAACCCGCTGACGTTCGGTTGTCATGCCCGACCGTCTCCAAAAAATCCTTGCCGCCGCCGGCGTTGCTTCTCGCCGCAAAGCCGAGGAGATCATCACGGCCGGCCGCGTGACTGTGAACGGCGCCACCGTCACCGAACTCGGTACCAAAGCCGATCCGCATACGGATACTATCTGTGTCGATGGAAAACCTCTCCAGGGCGTACAACGCTTCGTTTATTTTCTGCTGAACAAGCCGAAAGGCTATGTAACCACCGTGAGCGACCCCGAAGGCCGCCCAACCGTCATGCAACTCCTCGGCAATCTTCGCGAGCGTGTCTACCCCGTCGGGCGCTTGGACTACGCCAGCGAAGGCCTACTTCTCCTCACCAACGATGGGGCCCTCGCGCAGCAACTCACGAAGGCCGGGTCGCATGTTCCTAAAACCTACCATGTGAAAATCAGTGGCAAGCCTGACGAGCAGGCGATTCAACGTCTCCGCAATGGCATCACGATCGCCCTCGAGGAGAAGCGCCGCGTAAAGCTTTCTCCTGCCACAATTAGACTCATCGAGGACGCGCCTAATCCCTGGTACGAGGTCACCTTGATTGAAGGCCGTAACCGACAAATTCGGCGTATGTTTCAGGCTGTCGGCTTCCTGGTCGAAAAGATCAAGCGCGTTAAGCTTGGCCCCTTGACTGTCGATGTCCCGCCTGGGAAATTCCGACCGCTCACCGAAAGGGAAGTGCAAACCCTGAAAGCGTTATCCGGCCCGTACCGAAGATAATTGCACGGGTGCCACTAACTACTTTCGCTTTACCCTGGCTCCCCACTCTTCCGGGTTGACGTCGCGCGCGTGCCTAGAAAACAGCCAGTGGTGCCCATCTAAATCAAAGGCGGCAAACTGCAACTCGCCATACTCCGTCTCATGCAACTCTTCCACAATCGACGCGCCCGCCGCTTTCGCCCTTTCGAAGTGCTCTTCCAGATCCTCCACAAACACGGTCAGGCTCTGGGTTCCACGTCCGACCTGAGCAGGACTCGCTGCTCTCTCTTTCGGCCGCGTGAGCATGATCCAGGCATCTCCTAGATGCATCTGCACGCCGCTGGTTGGCTCTCCCCCGTAGCGGTAGTGCTCTTCGAATCCAAACACTTTTTTCAACCACTCTGCCGCTGCATTGACATCACGATACACGAGATGCGGCAACAAAATATCGGTAGGCACAGAACGGTTCTTCAACATGCGCGAATCCTAGCACAACGCCATATGCGAGTCTTGACGCAATTCTTCATTCGCTCGCCGCAAGTCGCTAAGCGGAGTTCATCCCTTTGTGCCTGATATTACTCATCCCTATCCCCTCCCCTCGATTTTTCCTAATCACGGGCATAAAATAAATTCATGACCCACACTCTCGAAGAGCTGATCCCCGACTACATCCAGGGCCTTCCGGCCTACGTTCCTGGCAAGCCTGTTGAAGAAGTCGAGCAGGAACTTAAAATCCACGCCGTCAAACTTGCTTCCAACGAAAATCCTCTCGGGCCCTCTCCGAAAGCGATGGAAGCCGCTCGACGCGCTCTCGGCGAAGCCAATTGGTATCCAGACGGCGGCAGCAAGCGCCTGCGCGAAGTCCTCGCCACTCGCAACAATGTCCGCTTTGAAGAGGTATTCGTAGGTTTGGGCTCCAGCGAAATCATCGATCTTGCGTCGCGCGTCCTCCTTCGCCCTGGACTGGACGGCATCACCAGCGAAGGCACGTTCGCGCTTTTCGCCATCGCCATTCGCGCGAGCGGCGGCCATCTGATCCAGACGCCGATGCGCAATTACACTTTCGATCTCGAAGCGATGGCCGCCGCAGTCACGCCGCAAACCCGCGTGATCTATATCGCCAATCCCAACAATCCTACCGGTACGGCTTTTGGTCACGACGAATTTGCCGCGTTCCTTAAAAAAGTACCCGGGGACGTCCTGGTGGTTCTTGACGAAGCGTATTGCGAATATGCCGCCCGCCCTGATCTCCCCGAGTCGCGCGCACTCTTCCGCGAGTACAACAACATCCTTACGCTTCGCACCTTTTCCAAGGTGTATGGCCTAGCCGGACTGCGTATCGGCTACGGAATCGGCCATCCCACGCTCGTGGCGGAAATGAACAAGCTTCGCACGCCATTTAACGTCACCAGCGTCGGTCAAGCCGCTGCTCTCGCCGCACTCGATGACACTGACCACGTGGAGCGTTCCGTGGAGTCCAATCGCCATGAACGTCAGCGCCTGTTTGAGGAACTGCGCAAGCTCGGCCTTTCTCCCGTTCCCAGCGAAACCAATTTTCTTTTTGTTCCTGTCGGACCCAATGCCAAATCACTCTGCGACGAACTTCTCCTTGAGGGAGTGATCGTTCGCCCGATGGGCTGGATGGGCTTCCCAGAAGCTATCCGCATTTCTGTTGGTTCGCCTGCGGAAAATACCAAACTGCTGCTCGCCCTGGCCTCGACCCAGCTCCGGCTCCGTACCGCCGCCAACTCGGTTCTTGCACCCCGCTGATCTTCTTTCATCGCACATCTCCTTTGCTCTATCCAGAACTGTTACTCATACAGTGCAGCAATCCTCTTTTCACACCCTCCCGTGGGTCTATCCCTCTAATCTAAATTCACCGTCCAGGTAGCACGAGGAGTCCATGCGGTTCGTTTCAGGCAATGCCAAACGCTCTGTGCCTCGCCTAGCCCTTACCGCTGCGGTTGTCGTTGGAGTCATCTGGCTTGGCACGCGCTACGGTCTTTACCGCCTAGCCCTTGCCGATGACGGTTTCTCCATCCTCACCGCGTGCTTCTTTCTTGTGCTTCTCCGCATTCGGATCACTCTCCGGGAATTGGCTGCAGTTCTCGGTATGGCTCTCGCACTCTTTCTCGTGGATGCGCGCCTCCTCGGCTATCCTTTTTCTTGGCGAAGCGCAATTTTCCTGCTGGGACTCGGCGGTTTTTGTGTGCTGATCCTTCGAGCACTCTGGTCAGAAGGTGAATCGCGGCGACTGGCCACTTTTGCGCTGCTCCCGCTTGTTGCCCTCCATGCCGCCGGTTGGTGCATTCCTTTCTTTCACGGTTGGACCTCGCGAGCCCAGCCGGACGTCCTTGATCTATATCTGTATTCCTTCGACGCCAGCCTGCACGTCCAGCCTTCGTTCTTGTTCGGCCAACTCATGGGGCGTTCCTATGCCTTCTTCGCGATCTGCTACGTGGCTTACCTGATTCCCGGAATCGCCTTGGCCCTTGCCTATACCGGGTGCCTCATGGCCCGCAAAAAGACAGCTCTTTCCGCTTTCATTGCGTTTTCCATTGCAGCGCCGATCGGCTTCGTCTTCTATAACTTTTTTCCCGCTCTTGGTCCTATCTATGTATTCAAAACCGGTTTTCCCTGGTATCCCCTGACCACCGTTCAGGCCAGCCACCTTGCAGTGAAGCCCATTCCTTTGGCCGGCTTTCGCAATGCCGTGCCTTCACTGCACGCCGGCTGGGCCTATTTGGTCTTCTGGTATTCCACCCGGCTCTCGCGCGTGGAGCGCATTCTCGCTGCCGCGTTTTTGGTTTTCACTCTGATCGCTACTCTGGGCACTGGCGAACACTATTTCATCGACCTGCTCGTTGCTGTTCCATTCGCCGTTTTCATTCTTTCTTTGACGAACCATCTCGTGCATCGACCCGCGAAGCCCTCTTTCACCCCGCTCTTCGCTGGCCTTGCTATGATCCTCGCGTGGTTCGGCGCTCTACGTTTTGAATTGCAGTTTTTTTGGAAGAGTCCTGTCATTCCCTGGGCCGCCTGCCTGCTCACCCTGGCGGCTTGCTTTTGGGCAGGACGCACGTTGGCGAATGAGCAGGCTCGCGGGGTGATCGATTTCAGCGGCTTGCCGTTTCCTCAGCGAGCGCCTGAGAGTGCGCCGGCCTTGAACGCGGAACCGGAAACCTCCAACGCCACGCTTGCGCGATAATTCAAAACGGAGTGGCATCGCGGGAGAGCCATCGAACGTAACCGGCTGCTGAGAAATTCGTCTAAATGCTATGAAGGTTCATCTTCCCAGTCCGGCCGTCTCATCAACAGACCCCATCGCTGATCTCCTACGCCATTCCACGGCCATCGCGGTCGTTGGTCTGTCTTCCAATCCCCGACGCCCCTCTCACGAGGTCGCGGCTTACCTTCAGTCCGCCGGCTACACCATCATTCCCGTTAATCCCAACGAATCCGAAGTCCTCGGCCAGAGATCCTACGCCCGTCTGGAGGATGTTCCCGTTCCCATCGATATCGTGGACGTCTTTCGCCGCATCGAAGAGGTTCCTCGCGTCGCCGATTCCGCTATTGCCGTTCATGCAAAAGCGCTGTGGCTTCAGCAGGGAATCACTAGCCCCCAGGCGGCCGCCAAAGCCCATGCTGCGGGCCTTCTCGTCGTCGAGGACGCCTGCCTTTTCGTCGAACACAAAAGACGGAAATCAGAAATTGGAAAGTAAAAAGTAGAAGGGTTATGCGGCGCGCCCTGTGATTGCTTCAGCCGATTGCATCTTCAAAATCCAAACACTTGCAGATTTCTCTTCCCTGGCAAAACGACCGCCAAATATCTCCCATCCGCCGAAAGCCCATATTCGCGGATCGCCAACCCATGCAACAACTGGCGCGGTTCGGGTTCCAGCACGGGCACAGCCTGTCCTCTCCGAAATGGAGCCAAGCCCGGCACGCGGAAGCTTACCAGGTCGGCCGATTTCTTCTCAACGGTCCTCTTTACGTAAATTTCCGTCTCTTCCGCATTCCACTGCAGCACGCCCAATCCCACGCGCATTCGCGCCACGTGATCCGGCTTCTCTAAGTCTCGAACTTCCATCACCTCGCGATCGAGGAAATAGGCCACTTTCGTTCCGCCCGGCGAAATCGAAAGCCCCCCCACGAATCCGTCCAGCGTCGCCAATTCGTGATCGTCCTGCGACAGCAAATCCAGCTTCTGAATCCGTGGCGGACCCTCCATGTTCCGGTCGCGCTCTACTGCGATTGCGGAATTGCTTCCCGGAACTCGAACGGCCGCCGCAAACGTCCGCCCCTCAAACGCCTTAGTGTCGGGCCCACCGGACATAGTTAAATAGTGTAGAGAGAACAATTCGCGGGTCGAAATCTCCTCCGCCAAATACACCAGCGTGGCATTATCGCGAAGCCACATCGGCTGCTCGGCTTCCAACACCAATTCGTCACCGCGAGGCTTGATCTCATGTCCCGAATCGTCCAGTAGCAGCAACGCCCTCGCGTCGTCGTGATGCTCGTCTTCCGGGTCTACCGTTGTGGTAAACAATTGAATCGCGATCAGGTGCCCGTTGGGCGACCACGTGAACGACTCCACCTGGTACGTAAACGGCTTATCCCCGTGCGTGAATTTCTGTCCCTCCAGGATTCGTCTCCGCTTCCCGTTCGCCTCGGCAATAAAAATATCGTCCCTCTGCAGATCGTACTTCTTTGTTTTGAACATCCTTTTGACGGAGAACACAATCCGTCCATCCGGCGCATACGCGAACGCCGTCACTTCCTCATCGACGGACATCACGGGCTTGTCCAGATTTTGCGCCCGGACGGATACAGGGCACAGAATTAACCAAACCAGCGTCTGCAGAATAACTACAGTAAGCGCATGCCTAACGGTGTCCGCAAAGCGAGTGTCGTTTCTTCCAAGAAACCGGGAACTGTAGACTGTCAACTGTTGACTCCTCTTCACGGCTTCGGATGCGTCCCGGTAAATTCCGAGCAGCAAGGCTTCTCGACGGGCATAAACTCCATCAATTCCACCCGCGTCATGTCTGGATCGTACAAATTCAACTGCCACTTCCCATCCCGCCCAATCTTCGGCTCTTCAAACCCAGTGTACCCCTTCGCCTTCAGCTCTTTTGCCGCCTCCGCCACGCTCGGTACCCCCAGAGAGATATGATTCATCACTCCGCGCAAACGTTTGTCCGCGTCCGCCGGTATTTTCAGCATGTACTCAATCCAATCCGTGCCGTCTGGCACCTGCAAAGACATCCAATTCGTCTCGTCGTCCTTCATCCCCCCATGCCAATATGGGCGAAACCCCAGCACATCCTGATAAAACTGATTCTCGGTCTTCTCATTCTGCACAATAAATCCCGCATGAATCAGGTTGTGGCTGATCTCCCTCACTGCTCCCGACTCCGGCGAATCTCTCTTCTGCTCTATAAATACAATCTTGTTTCCCTCAGGATCTGCTAATACAAAATATTTCGTCCCATCAGGCCAGGGGTAAATGTCGTCTACTCCTCCCACGCCCTTCGCCGTTAAATAGGTCCGCATTTTCATCAAATCGTCCGTTGCCAGGCCAATCTCCAGCAAATAAGAGCCATGAGTGCCTGGGGAAGCCTTCGTCAACTCGATCCTCTGGTACTGGTTCACCACATAGCTCGCCTGCACGAAGTTGCCGTTTCTCACTACGCCAGTCGGCAGGCCCAACTCTTCTCCATAGAAGGTCCTTGCCTTGTCCAAGTCCGACACGAGGAAGTTCACATAGGCAATTCCCAGAATCTTCGGTCTTCCTACCGTCTCTGCGGCCCAGCAAGCACCCACCAGCAGCGACACAGCCACGACTATCACGGCCAGTGACGCCGACCAATTTCTGCTCTTCCTCATTCGCATTCTCCGTATTGGGGCACACTCTTAGACTTTTACTTATGCAGCGTGTTTCTTTTTCGCCCTTCTCGCCACTACTCTCTCGCTGATTTCTTCCTCATCTTTGCAATTTCCGCCATCCTCATCCGCAACCTAGCCTCAAATCCCTGATCCGTCGGCTTGTAGTACACCCTTCCCACGAGGTTATCCGGCAAACACTGCATCTCCGTTACTTTGTCTTCAAAATCGTGCGCATACTGATATCCCTCGCCATATCCCACATGCTTCATCAACCCCGTAACGGCGTTTCTGAGATGCAGTGGCACCGGATCCGCTTCCGTCTTTCTCACGTCTTCCATCACATCCCCATATGCCACGTATACTGCATTCGATTTTGGCGCCAACGACAAGTACACCGCGGCCTGCGCCAACGCCAGATGTCCCTCCGGTGCGCCCAGAAAATCGAACGCCTCTTTCGCCGCCAGGGTCACCGCAAGAGCGCCCGGCTCCGCCATCCCGATATCTTCGCTCGCCATCCGCACCATGCGCCGAGCCAGATACAGCGGGTCCTCTCCGCTTTCGATCATCCGGGCCAGCCAATAGAGCGCCGCATCCGGGTCCGAATTCCTCACGCTCTTGTGTAGCGCCGAGATTAGATTGTAGTGTTCTTCTCCTGCCTTGTCGTACCGCAGGATTTTCCGCTGCAGCACATCTTCGAGCAACTCCGCAGTAATTCTCTTTACTCCGTCCGCACTCGACTTCGCGCCACGCACGCACAATTCCAGGGTGTTATAGGCCGTCCGCGCATCCCCATTTGCAAACGCCGCAATCCTACACAGCACTTCATCCGCCCGATTTTCGAATTCCGATTTTCGATTTTCGTCTTTCTCCGTGGCCTCTGTGTCTCCGTGGCTAGTCCCTTCTTTCCCCAGGAGAATTCGCTCGCCTCCCAACCCGTGCTCTTTATCCGCCAAGGCCCTCCGCAGCAACTCCACAATTTGCGGTGTCGTGAGTGCCTCCAGCACGTACACCTTTGTCCTCGACAGCAGTGGCGAAATCACCTCAAACGACGGATTCTCCGTGGTTGCCCCGATAAACAGAATGTGCCCGGCCTCCACGTACGGCAAAAACGCGTCTTGTTGGGCCTTATTGAACCGGTGTACTTCGTCCACAAACACAATCGTTCGCATTCCGCTCCGCGAGCGCTTCTCCGCCTCTGCCATTACCTCTTTAATCTCTTTGATTCCGCTTAGCACCGCGCTGAAGGAAACAAACTCGCTTCGCGTCAACCTCGCAATCAGGCGTGCCAGCGTCGTCTTCCCACACCCCGGCGGTCCCCAAAATAGCATTGAGCTCAAATTGTCCGATTCGATTTGCACCCGCAACGGCTTGCCCGGCCCCAGCAACTTCTCCTGCCCTACGACCTCATCCAGCATCCGCGGACGCATCCGCTCGGCCAGCGGCTGCAACCCCGCGGCCGCCTCTGGCTCCGGCAATCGTGCAAACAACCCCATGCCCCAAGTCTATTTCTTTTCTTCCACAATTTCGAATAGGAGTCAGAAGTCAGTAGTTGGAAGGCTTATAAGACGTCGCACCCTACTACTGACTACCGACTTCCGGCTTCCGACTGTCTCTGCCTGTAAGCCTCATAGAGCACCACCGCCGCGGCCGCCCCCGCATTCAAGGATTCCACCCGGGTGGCCATCGGTATGTGAATCCGGCCGTCCGCTCCGTGCACCACATCCTCCGGCAATCCCGCTCCCTCATTTCCTACCAGCAAGGCTACCGGTTCGCACCACTCCACTTCCCACGGTGCCATGGCGCTCGACCCCTCATCGTGGACACAGGACGCCACCGTCCGTATGCCGTTCAGTTTCAACTGCGTCAGCAGGACCCCGAGCGCCATCCCCGTTAAAATTGGTAGATGCAGGGCCGCTCCCGCCGAAGCTCGCATTGCTTTTGGTGCGAAGGGGCTCGCCGTTCCACTCTGTCCCGTCGCCGTTGTGACGACGCCCGTTGCGCCAAAGGCCGCCGCCGTGCGCAAAATCGTTCCCACGTTCCCCGGGTCCTGCACTCCGGCCAAGACCACGAGCAGCGGCGCACACACCCCTTCCGGCGTGCTCAGAACATCCGCCATCTCGACTTTTCTTGGCACCACCAGCGCCGCCACGCCCTGTGGATGCTCGGTATCCGCGATTCCCTCAAACAGCCGGTCAGTAGTGCGCAGCACCGGGAATCCTGTGTCCGCCCGTCCCACCAAGGGTGCCAGCCGCTCGCGAAACCTTTCTCCACTTTCGCTGAACAGAACAGCCTCGACGCGGCACCCAGACGTCAGTGCCTCTTCCACCAGCCGTACCCCCTCCACACCTGCCGCTCCAGTGGCCGTTGCCACGCCGCCGCGCAACGCCAAGCGAAATTCCTTCAGCCACTTGTTCGCGCGGCTCGTGATGACCTCCGGTGCCGCCGCTCTGCGCCCGGCATTCCCACTACGTCCCCCTCGTTCGTTCCTCATCGGCCTCACCAGCACCTCGGCCGTACCAGCGGCCAAGCCTCCGTCGCAATTTATCCTGCCGCGAGCCTACCAAATTTCTCCCGTCCTTTGGAGTAGGTGCGGCTCGTCGCCTCTTTTACGGTCTATCCTCTGTCGCATTGCACCCAGCCCACGCGTATGTTACTTTCCCCACAGCGGCGAGTTCGCTCCTGGCCGTCGCTCCAGAACAGGATAGGTACCTTCGATTGTCCGCTGAGATATTGAAGGTGAGCGCCGCGAATCCGGACCCACGAATTATTCGCTACGCTGCTGGATGGTTAAATCGTGGTTCCGTGATCGCTGTGCCCACGGACACTCTTTACGCTCTCGCCGCAGATCCCGTAAATCTCTCCGCCGTCGAAGAAATTTTCCGCGTTAAAGGACGCCCCGAGCATCGCGCTCTGCCCATACTCATCAATTCACTCATCTACGCCCAGGTGCTGGCTAAGGATCTGCCGGACAATTTCTACCGGCTTGCACAGGCTTGCTGGCCGGGCCCGCTCACCATTGTCGTCGACGCGTCCAACCGGCTTCCACTTAAGGTGACCGCCAATACGCGCCGCGTCGCGCTGCGTTGGCCCAAGAACAAAGTCGTGAACGATCTCATCGCCGAACTCGGTGTGCCTCTGACCGGCACCAGCGCCAATATTTCCGGCTCCCCCACCTGCGAGAGTGGCGAAGAGGTGTTTCGCCAACTTGGCGACCGTCTCCCTCTCATCCTCGATAGCGGCGACACTAGAGGCTCGTTGCCATCCACCATCGTGGAACTCCGCGGCGACCACTGGTGCATCGGCCGCGAGGGCGCGGTCCCCGTGGACGAAATCAACGACGCCCTGGAAGGCGACGACGCCGTGCCCGCCTGAGTAAGTAATATGGGGTTGAGCTTGTGCGATTTGGTGCTTCTTCGGGTGGCACGCGCTCGTCTTAAGGGTGGGTTTTAGGCGTTTGCAGCGGCGGCTTTGTGCTGTCGTCCGTGTTTCCGTGGCCAACCCTCACTGCGCCAAGAAGTCGAAATCCCCCGTCGGGGTCAACTCCACCTGCATCCCCTTTCGATGCACGCTCACCACGTCCACATACCACATGGGCACGTAGGGCAACTCCTCCGCCAGGATCTTCTGCACCTCGCTGCACAATTCCTCCCGCTTTGCCTGGTCCATCTCACCACGAATTTCCGCAATCAATTCATCCACACGCGGATTCCGGTAATGCCCGCGATTTCTCCCGTTTGGCGGAATCTTCTTCGATGAAAACACCAAATCGAAAATATCCGGATCGTTGTTCGCCCCAACCCAAATCGAATAACTCAACTGAAAATTCCCTTTGTCCAGATCCGAAAGCAGCGTCGCCAATTCCAGAGGCCGCACCTCCAGGGCAACGCCGACTTTCTTCCACTCATCCTGCAGCGCCGCTCCCACTATCCGCGCCTGCTCCTGAGTGGACACCTTCAGCGTAAGCCGCATTCGAACGCCATCGGGCCCGCGGCGAAATCCCGCCGCATCCAGCAACCGTTCCGCCTCAGCCGGGTCGTATCCGTACTTCTTCACGTTCCCTTCATACGCCCAATGATTCGGCGGCAAAATCCCGCTCGCCAGCCGCGCCTCATCGCGCAGGAGATATTTCACGAGCGATTCCCGATCCGTCGCATATGCCAGGGCCTGGCGCACTTCTTTCTTAGCCAGGATCGGGTCTTCCAAATTCGTACCGAGGTACGCAAAGTTCGTCCCCGGCTCTTCCGACACTTGCAACTCCGGCCGCTTTGCCAGCACCGGCACCATATCCGGGGAAAGGGAACTCATCTCCACGTCGGCCGACCCTTTCCTTAGTTCCAGCGCCCGCACAATCGCATCGGGCACCACGCGGAACCTCACCCGCTCCGGCGAGGAAGCGGCGAGTAGCGAATGGCGAGTGGTGAGCGCGAAGCGAAGGACGTCAACCGATGCCTCCTGGTGTGTCCCATTCGCCTGTTGGCTATCGGCTAACGGCTGGCGGCTCTTCTCCAGCAGCACCTCATCATCCTGCGCCTGACTGACAAATTGGAATGGTCCCGTGCCAATCGGCTTTTTCGAAAAGTCGCTCCCCGACCCTTCTGGCACAATTCCCACCGCGCTTCGTTCCATATTCCACAGGAACGACGCGTACGGCTCCTTCAAATGAAAGTTGATGGTCTGTGCATCCGGAGCCTCTATCGATGCAATCATGTTGAAGGACCCGCGCTTCGGCGAACGGTTCTCTGGATTCATCATGTACTCAATCGTCGCTTTGACGTCCCGCGACGTCAGCGCTCTTCCATCGTGAAACCGGATCCCGCGCTTCAGATGAAAAACATACGTCAGCGCATCCGGCGTCTCCCACGACGCGGCCAAATCCCCGTGCAGGTTCATCTGTGCGTCACGCGTGACGAGCCCGTTGAAAATCAGGCGGTCAATCCTTTGGGAAGTTCCATCTGTCGCGTATCGTGGATCGAGATTCGCCGGATTCGACTCAATTACAAACACCACGTCCCCCGGTGCGCGTTTCGCTCCCCCGCACCCGCACACCAAGAACCACGCGCCAATAAGCGCGGCTTTTTTGCGTATCCTCATCCAGTCTGGACCCATCAAAAACAGACCTTCCCCAGCACTACTGCCTTCTCCGCGCCCGTTGCGCTCGGCAGATTTCCCGTCCTCCGGTGCCAGGTCTCATACGCCAGCAGCGCAAATGCGTAGGCCTCCTTCGCTTCTTCCGGCACTCCCAGCTTTGACGATGCCATCACTTCCATCGGCGACAACGCCGCCGTAAGTTGCGCCATGATCAGTGGATTTTTCGCTCCTCCCCCAGACACAATCAACTGCTGCACCTTCGTTCTTCGCAGCACAAACCGCTTCAGCGCATCCACCACGGACGCTACAGTAAACTCCGTGGTTGTGCGGATCAAATCGTTCGGCGATGCGCCATGCTTTCTTCCCATGCGCAGCAATTCCTGGAAATATGCGCGTCCGTAATACTCCCGCCCCGTCGATTTCGGTGGTCCCAGGCGCAAATACGGGTCGCGCAGCAGTTCTTTCAGTACTCTCTCGTTCGTCTGTCCCTGACGTGCTAGCCGCGCCCCGCGATCGAATTTCTGTTTTTTCTTCGTGAAGTGCCACACTAGCGCGTCCATCAACATATTTCCCGGCCCACTATCGAACGCCACGACCTGCGATGGCTTCGCGCCTGCCGGTAGCACCGTCAGATTTCCGATCCCTCCCAGATTCAGCGACACTCGCCCGATCTTTTCGTCTCGATACAGCAGGAAATCCGCGTACGGCACCAGCGGCGCGCCCTGACCTCCAGCCGCCATATCCGCCACGCGAAAATCGCCCACCGTCGGAATCCCTGTCTCCACCGCAATCACAGCCGGCTCGCCAATCTGCAGAGTGGACGCCGTCCTTCTCCCCAAGAACTCCACAGGCCGTCCCTGATGGAAAATCGTCTGCCCGTGGCTCCCAATCACCTTTACACGCGAAAGCGCCACCCGAAATTCCTTGCACGCACTCGCCGCCGCATCGGCAAACGCCATGCCCAAACGGAAATTCAACTGGCTGATGTCACCTGAAGTGCACGGCGCACCTTCCGCAATCCGCAGCACGTCTTTACGCAACACATCTGGCATGCGCCGCGTGGCATGCGCGACAAGCCGCGTATGCACTTTTGGCGGCACACCGCTCACTTCCGCCAGTGCAACGTCAATCCCATCGGCGGACGTCCCACTCATCATTCCCATCACCAGCATGTCATTCCCCTCACGCGCTCGTTGTAACACACCTCCACCAACTCCACCGCCCTTTGTGTCTGCACGGTGTCCAATCCATTTTGTAACGGGGTTGGAGCCGCCTTGGGCTTTCGGAAAAGCTGATCTGCTGCCTCTTCTCTGTGGTGAAACCCGCGGTTTTACGGTTTTCGACCAACGGCTGTCGGCTAACAGCCACTGGCATTTGGCTACGAGATCTGCTTCTTCAATTCAGCCAGCAAATTCAACGCCTCAATGGGCTTCAACTCATCCAGATTCGCTTCCTTCAATCGTTCAATCACCGCACGGTCCAGGGCCGTAAACATCACGCCCTGGTTCCCATTCCCATTCGAATTAGCGCCCGGTGTCAGCGTTTCGCTCAACTCATGCTCGCTCTGCTCGTGCCGCCGCAACACTTCACGAGCCCGCTCAATCACGCTGCGCGGCAACCCCGCCAAGCGAGCTACTTCTATCCCGTAGCTCTTGTCTGCGCTTCCCGGTTCTACCTTTCGCAAAAAGATGATCTCGCTTGGCGTCTCCTTCACGCTCACGTGGACGTTTTTCACCGTCGGCAACAAATCTGCCAATTCCGTCAACTCGTGATAATGCGTCGCAAACAACGTGCGCGCCCGTGTCTGCTTTTGCAAATGCTCCACTACGGCCCAGGCAATCGACAAACCATCAAAGGTGGCGGTTCCGCGTCCCACTTCATCCAGCAGCACCAAACTTGATGGCGTGGCGTGATTCAAAATCCCTGCCACCTCGCTCATCTCCACGAGAAACGTCGACCGCCCCCGCGCCAGATTGTCGCTTGCCCCAATTCGCGTAAAGATCCGGTCCGTGATCGGCAATTTCGCCTGCCGCGCGGCAACGTAGCACCCCATCTGTGCCATCAACACCAGCAGGGCCGTCTGCCGCAAATACGTTGACTTGCCCCCCATGTTCGGCCCGGTAATCAGCAAGAGCTGTTGCCGCCCTGGCTCGAAGCATAAGTCATTGGGCACAAATCGTTCGCCCTTCTGTTTCAACAACTCTTCGATTACCGGATGCCGCCCGCCAATGATCAGCAGTTCGCCCGTGCCATTGAATTCCGGCCGCACATAGTTCCGGTCCGCAGCCAACTTCGCAAACGACGCCAACACATCCAGTTTCGCGATCGCGGCGGCCGTCCGCCTCAGCCGAGAAGCCTTCGCCGCAATGCTTGCACGAACATCCACATACAAGTGCCGCTCTATCTCGGCAATGCGTTCATCCGCCGCGAGAATCTTTCGCTCATATTCCTTCAACTCCGGCGAAGTAAACCGCTCCGCATTCACCAGGGTCTGCTTCCGCTCATAATCCGCCGGAGCCAGATGCAAATTCGGTTTCGAAATCTCAATGTAATAGCCAAACACCTGGTTGTAGCGAATCTTGAGCGAGCTGATCCCTGTCCTCTTCCGTTCTCGCTCCTCCATGGCCGCAATAATCTGCTTGCTGCCCTGGCTTAGATTCCGCAACTCATCCAGTTCCGCCGAATATCCCGGGCGAATTACTCCGGGCTCGCTGGCCAGAGCGGGAGGCTCGTCTGCAATCGACTTCTCCAGCAGTTCTCGCACATCCGCAAGCACATCAATCTCGTGGTGCAACTCCCCCAGCAGCCCACTCTTTATAACGCCGGTTTTCAGGCCAGGGTTCTGCTGGGACTCGCCGATTCCCGAGTCTCGGGACGGAGCTCCCTGATATCCGCTCTGATCGCTAGTTGCCGGTCGCTGATCGCCTCTTCCCCCCGTAAACTCCCTGATCACCGGCAACTGCGCCAGCGACTTCCTTAGTGCCACAAGCTCCCGAGGCGTAGCCAGCCCCAGCGTGATCCGGCTCGTCAGCCGTTCCAAATCCTGGATCCCGCGCAGCTCCTTCCGAATCTCCCCCCGCACCACGGTCTGCTTCAGCAGATGCGCCACGGCGTCGAGCCGCACTTCAATCGCATCGCGATCGATCAGCGGCCTCAAAATCCATGAGCGCAGCAACCGCGCCCCCATCCCCGTTACCGTCGAATCCAGTGCGGTAATCAATGTCGTCGGCCCGCTCGCCTTCGCCTCTTCTGTGAAAATCGGAGAGAGCAGTTCGAGATTCCTTACCGACACCGGATCCAGCACGAGAGCATCCTGCTGTTCGTAATACCGGATGCCATCCAGATGCTGCAGCGCTTCCACACTGGGCGCGTCGTCCCCTCGCGCGGCATTCTCGCGCAGGTAATGAACTACCGCCCCCGCGGCGCACATTGCCTGGATGTGAGCGTCGAGCCCAAAACCCGTCAATTCCGCCACACCAAACTGCTCCCGTAGAATGCGTTCGGCGTAATCGCGCTGGAAAATCCAGTCGTCCAGCCGCGTCTCCACGCCGCCAGTCCCATCCAGCAAAGTATTCTTGGAGGTCTCAAACAATTGTTGGGGTCGGGGAAGGAGCGTCTCTCGCGGACGCAACAGTTGCAGTTCGTCTCGCAATTCCTCCTCAGCACGCTGTCCCTGAAACTCTGTCGCCAGGAATTCTCCGGTGGACAAATCCACCAGCGCCAATCCAATCACCTGGCCGCCGCGGGCCGTCGCATCCTGTGCCACCGCCGCCAGAAAATTGTTTTCGCGAGCGTCCAAGACCGCAACGTCGGTTGCCGTGCCTGGGGTAATGACGCGCGACACCTCGCGCCGCACCAGCTTTTTCCCCGGACCCGGCTGCTCCATCTGCTCGCAAATGGCTACTTTGTAGCCAGCACGGATCAGCCGAGCGATATATCCATCCGCCGCGTGATACGGTACGCCGCACATCGGAATCGGCTGGCCTTTTTCCCGGTTCCTCGAGGTCAGCGTAATCTTCAATTCGCGTGACGCAATCATCGCGTCTTCATAAAACAGCTCGTAAAAATCTCCCAGACGGAACAGCAGCAGAGCGTGCGGGTATCTCCCCTTCACGGCGTTGTACTGCTGCATTAACGGTGTAGTGGCTTCACTCATGAACAGTTATCAGTCATTTAGTTCTTCGTTTTTAGCTTTGGGTTCTAAGTAATCCCATCCAATCCAGGGAGGTTCGGCCACGTCCATTGTGGACTTCTCCTGTGTCCTCTGTGCTTCTAGTGGTGAAGTCTTTCCACTTCCACTCTTACATTTCTTCTCTTTTCCTCACCGCTCGATTCCCACCTCTCTCAACATAAAGGCATAATCCAAAGCGATCTCTTTCAAAAAATCGTATCTTCCGCTAGCCCCGCCGTGCCCAGCGCCCATATTGGTCTTCAGCAGCAAAACGTTTCCATCCGTCTTCATCGTCCGCAATTTCGCCACGTACTTTGCCGCTTCCCAGTACATCACCTGGCTGTCATTCCAAGCCGTCTTCATAAGCATCCGTGGATACTGCTTTCTTTCCACATTCGTATACGGGCAATACTGCTTCATATAAAAATAGTCGTCCGCCACTTCCGGATTTCCCCACTCCTCGTACTCGCCCACCGTCAGGGGAAGGGAAGGGTCAAGCATCGTATTCAGCACATCCACGAACGGCACATGGCTCACCACCGCACGAAACTTCTCCGCAGCCAGGTTTACCACCGCACCCATCAACAAGCCGCCCGCACTTCCTCCCTCAATCACCATTCCTTCCGGGGACGTGTACCGCTTTGCCACCAGATAATCTGCGCAGGCAATGAAATCGGTGAAGGTGTTCATCTTCTTGTGCATGCGGCCTGCGTCGTGCCAGGGCTTTCCCAACTCCCCACCGCCGCGGATATGAGCGATCGCATACATCACCCCGCGGTCCAGCAGGCTCAAACGGTTCGAACTGAACACCACCGGCATCGCCAGACCATAGCTCCCATAGCCGTAAAGCAGCAGCGGCGCGCTTCCATCGCGAACCGTGTCCTTCCGCCGCACCAGCGAAATCGGAATCTGCGTCCCGTCCGCCGCCTTTGCGTGCAGCCGTTCGCTGTGATAATTGGCGGTGTCAAAATCCCCGAGCACCGGCTGGCGCTTTTTCAAGACCCACTTCCCCGTCCTCAGCTCGAAGTCGTACACCGACCGCGGCGTCACCATCGACTCATATTGAAACCGCACCGTCTCCGTATCGAACTCCGGATTCGTGCCCATCATCGCGTTGTAGGCCGGCTCGGCAAAAATCAACCTCTGTGACCCCGCCAGCGCGCTCGGGGCCTCGCGCGTCAGATCCACAATCCGCAAATGGGGCAACCCGTCCTCGCGTTCCGTCAACACCAGGTGCGTTTGGAACGCTTCCAGCCCTGCCAGCATCACCCCGGGCCGGTTCGCAATCACCTCATGCCAGCGCGACCGCACCGGATTCTCTGTCGGCGCCGTCACCAACCGATATGTCCTTCCGCCACTATTCGTCCGAATGAAAAACACGCCACCCGTTGGATCGCTTGCACTCCCAGGATGATGGTCCAGGTAATATTCGTGCTCGTCCTCCCGCTCCGCCACAATCTGAAACGAGCCCAACGGCGAATCCGCCCGCAAAAACCGCACTTCACTTGTTGTGTGACTGTTGACCACCAGAAATAGATACGCCCCGCTGCGGCTCCTCTCCACATCCATCCGGAACCGCTCATCCCTCTCCTCATAAATCAACTCGTCTTTTGGTTCGCTCTGGACCTGTGAAGTGCCAAGGGGCAACTGAGAACGGAATTCGTGCCTCCAGAGATGATTCGACCGCTTCGTTACCTCATCCTCTGTCACATAGAACAACGTCCGACTATCTTTCGCCCAGGCTGCACTGGTGACCCGCTCTACGTGTAGGTTGCGATTTGCTTCCGGTTGCGCCTCCTCCACTTCGCCAGCTATTCTCAGCTCCTTTACATGCAACAGATACTGCCGGTACCCCGTCGTATCCATTGCATACGCCAACCACCGGTTGTCATCACTCACTTCAAATATTCCCAACCCCATGTAGGTGTGCCCAACCGCCAACTCATTCAAATCCAGCAGCACCTCTTCTTCCGGCTTGTCTGCAGGGCTTGCCTTTGGGGCGACGCCTTCGGCAACCGTTGAGGTTGTACCTGGTCGTTCTCCTCCGTCGCTTTTCTTTCCTAGGCCAAACCCGGCCCTAACCTCCGCCCGCAACTCCTCCATAATCTCTTCCTGAGTTTTCTCTCTCGCTTTCTGTGAACTCTGTGCCCTCTCTCGTGAATCCTCACCAATCGCCGGTCGCTGTTCGCCGGTCGCTCTTTTCCTGCAATAAATCGGATACTGCTTCCCCTCCTCCGTCCGCGTGTAATACAGATACCCTCGCAACCGGTAGGGCACGCTCAAATCAGTTTGTTGGATCCGCCCTAACATCTCCTGGTACAAGCTTTCCTGGAACCCTTCCGTGCCCTTCATCTCGGCGTCCGCGTACGCGTTCTCTGCCTCAAGGTAAGCCTTCACCCGCGGGTCCTTCTTCTCCCTCATCCACGCGTAGTGGTCCACTCGGCGGTCCCCATGGATCACGTGCTCCGCTGGTTCCCGCTCCGCCAAGGGCGCCTGCATGCCTGTTCCGCCCGCGCTGCCCACGGCTGCACCTCTCACGTTCCGGGCCCCGCTTCCGGCCTCGCTCGTAAACTCTCTCCCTGCACCCATTAAGGAAAAACCTACCCTCTCGATTTTCAAATCGATCTTCCTATCCCTAGGATTATCGGATTCTCAACTCGCGGCCCTGTCGCCGCACCGGGAACGGCCTTGCTCCCCCTGCACCTGGAACAAAGCCTATCGTTCGCTATCCTATCCGAACTCGGTGCTCTTTTACAGCGCCCGCGGATGGATCGCTGGTGCCCTTCGTCCTCTTCTGGACTGATATCCGTTATCTGATATCTGCTATCCTAACGTTTTGGAACCCATGCCGGCCGAAATCGAAATCAAGCTTCGCATCTCCAATCCCAAATCCTTTCTCCGAACGCTCGCGAAAGTCGGCGCTAAGCCGGTTTCGCCGCGGGTCCACGAGCTTAATCTTCTCTTCGACACCCCTGACGGCGGCTTAGCCAAGCACGGCCAACTTCTGCGCATTCGCACCGAAATCCCCGCGGGTAAAGGCGCCCCAAAGGAAAAAGGGAAAGGGAAGAAGTCCGCGCTGAAAACTCCGGCCGGCCGCTACCTCCTCACTTTCAAATCTCCGCCCGAGCAACTTGCCATCGGTCCAGCGGCCCCTTCGCCTGATCGCCGGTACAAGGTCCGCGAAGAACTCGAAACCACCCTTCATGACGCCACCACAGTCCAAAGAATCTTTGAAGGACTCGGCCTGCGCGGTTGGTTCCGGTATGAGAAGTTCCGCACTCCCTACGCCCTCCCGGCCCGCCTGAAATGGGCTAAAGGCCTGCTTATCGACTTCGACGAAACCCCCATCGGCACCTTCATTGAACTCGAAGGTCCCCATGGCGCCATCGATCAAGCTGCCCGCCTCCTCGGTTTCCATCCCCGCGACTTCATCACCAAGAACTATCTGGTCCTTTACCTCGACGACTGCAAGCGTCAAAACCTCCAGCCCTCCCACATGCTCTTTCCGCAATCCAAAACCTGAGTGCTCCGAATCGTGGAGCGGAGGTCGAGGATCGCATCACCGAGTACAAATTTCTGTTTTTTCTCTCCATTTGGCTCTTTCTCCTTGACAATCCCTCGCAGCGAGGTTTATTCCTAACTTCGGAGTGAATTTTCTCTGATGAGCGCGTCTAGCGAACTCGAACCTCACCCTAGTTTCCCAGGGATGGGGCTCCGCTCTTCGCTTGCCTTGAGCTCGCAAGGGCTTGTTCCGGGCAGATGCGACGAGATCGCTGAGCTGGCTTTTTCTGAGGCCATGACGCCCGTCGTCCGGCCAAATCTCTGCTCCGCCCCTGCCCCAGGGCGTTCCCGAGTTTCGGCCACCAGGGGATCCACCACCGGGTAGCATCTGTTCATTCACGGATTTGCTTGCCCGCGCCGGTTCCTCCCGTTCGCGGGCTTTTTGTTTTCGCGAACCTTCGGAGTGCCTCCGATATCTGATTACTGGTATCTGATGACTGGTCATCACACTGCCAACCCGCCGGCACCCACCGCCGGCAGAAAGGAAGAACCTGATGCTTTACGCCACCGAACTCATGGGTGCTGCCGCCTATGATTCACAATCCGACTATGTTGGCCGTGTGCGCGAATTTTTCATTGAGCCGGCCGACCAGCCGAACCGCATCTCTCATTTCCTCATATCTCGTGGCCGCTTTCAGCCTCTGGTCGCCCGCTATGACCAGGTCGCCAAAGCCGCTCCCGGCCGCATTGATCTTAATGTTACCGAGCGCACCCTCAACGCCTATCAACCCAACGAAGGGTGGCTCGCCGTCCAAAAAGATCTTCTCGATCAGCAAATCATCGATACGGCTGGCCGCAAGGTCGTTCGCGTCAATGACGTGGATCTCTCCGAGTTCCGCACCAACGAACACACGGAGCTTCGTGTGGCCCAAGTCGATGTCGGAGTTCCGGGGGCCGTCCGCCGCCTCCTTCAGGGACTCGCCCCCTCCAGCCTCGTGCGCAAACTGCAGAGCAAGCTTCCCCAGCGCTCCATTCGTTGGGAATTCGTCAATCTTATTGAGCCCGACCCCCTGCGCCGTGTGAAACTTCGCATCACCCACGAAAAACTGGAAGATCTCCACCCCGCCGACCTTGCTGAAATGATGGAAGAACTCTCTGCCGCCGAGCGCCAGGGCATCATCGCCTCGCTCGACGAAGAGACCGCCGCTGCCGTCCTTGCCGAACTCGATGAACGCCTTACCACCCAGATTGTCGAAAAACTTGATCCCGAAAAAGCCGCGGACATCATCGAGGAAATGGCCCCGGACGCCGCCGCCGACCTTCTCGCCGACCTCCCCAAGGAAACCTCTCAGGAACTCCTGGAAGAAATGCCCAATGAAGAAGCTGCCGATGTCCGCGAACTCCTAGCGTTCGATCCCTCCACCGCAGGCGGCATGATGAATACCGAATTTGCGTTCATCAGCGAGTCCATCTCTCGCGACGAAGTTCTTGAGTGGCTTCGCAAGCAGGAGTTCAATCTCGAGCAGCTCGACACTGTCGTCATTCTCGATAAACTTGGCCATTTCGCAGGGACAGTTCCTATCGCGCGCATTCTGCTTGCCGCTCCGGAACAGCATCTGAGCGAGCTCAAGACCGACCCGCTCGTTTCCATCACTGCGGAATCCAATGAAAAAGACGTTTTCGAGCTTTTTGACAAATACAACCTGCGCACGCTCACCGTTCTAGATAAGAACAGCCACCCGATCGGCGTGGTCACCGTCGACGATGTCGTCTCTCGCCTGGTGAACGCATGATAAAAAGTGGCGACTGGCGGGTGGTCAGTGGCGAGCTTGGCGCGCGTGCGCGACACGCCGTTGTTGCGTTTGGGAAATCCTGTGGCGTCTCCACCGCGATAAGCGTGAGGGTGGGCTCCGACGCCCCAAAGTATGGGGCTTCTTCTCCGGCTCCTGCGCTGTTCTCCTCTATCACTCTTTTATTTATTCCCCTCTATCTCTTCTTCGAGCTCGCCACTCGTCACTCAATACTCGCCACTCTCCTATGACCCTCTCCTCTATCAACGCCTTTATCGACCGTCTCCGCGCCGGCGTTTTCCGCTTTTTCTCCCGCGGCAATCAATGGCGCCGGCGTCTCTTCCTGTTCCTTGCGGTCATAGGCCCCGGAATCATCACCTCTAACGTCGATAACGACGCCGGCGGCATCGCTACTTACACGCAAGCCGGCTCTGCTTATGGCTACACCTTGCTCTGGTCTCTCGTCCCCATGACCATCGCGCTCTACGTGACCATGGAAATGTGCGCCAGGCTGGGCGTCATCACCGGTAAAGGACTCTCTGATCTCATCCGCGAGGAATTTGGTTTTCGCTCCACTTTTTTCGTCATGATCACGGGATTCCTTGTTGACCTCGGCAACGTCGTTGCCGAATTTGCCGGTGTCGCTGCCTCCATGCAGATTTTTGGTATTAGCAAGTACATCTCCGTCCCGATTGCGGCTTTGCTGGTTTGGATCCTGGTGCTGAAAGGCAGTTACCGTCAGGTGGAAATCGTTTTTCTTGTGGCCTGCGCTTTCTATCTGACGTACTTTTTTTCCGCGCTACTTTCCCGGCCAGACTGGCTCCTTGCCGCGCGCATGACCGTCGTTCCCAGCGTCCATTTCGACACCGGCTACCTGATTACGCTCACCGCTCTCGTCGGCACCACCATCGCGCCCTGGCAGTTCTTCTATCTGCAAGCTGGCTTCGTTGAAAAAAAGGTTGGGCCGCGCCAGTATCCGCAGGCGAAACTCGACGTCCTGCTTGGCAGCATCTCCTGCATGGTCATCGTGTTCTTTATCATTATTTGCACCGCTGCCACGCTCCACGCCTCCGGTCAAACCAGCATCACGGACGCCGCCGAGGCCGCCAAAGCCCTCATTCCGTTGGCAGGGAAGTGGGCCGCCTTGACCTTTGCTTTTGGCCTGCTCAACGCCTCTCTCTTTGCTGCAACGATCCTCCCACTCTCTACCGCTCACGTCATTTGTGAAGGTCTCGGCTTCGAAGCCGGCCTCGACCACAAATTCCGCGAAGCGCCTGCCTTTTACTGGCTCTATACCATCCTCATCGTCATTGGGGGCGGGATCGTCCTGCTGCCCAATGCTCCCCTTTGGAAGATTTTCATCTTCTCGCAGGTCGGCAACGGTATCTGGCTCCCCATTGTCGTCATCTTTGTTCTACTCCTGATCAATCGCAAAGACTTGATGGGAGAGCACACCAATGGCCTCGTCTTCAACCTCGTCGCCTGGATCACCTCCATTGCCATGATCCTCCTCACTCTCGTCCTGGTCTTCCAGTCCATCTACCAAGCCTTCCATCCTGTCTCCAGCTGACGTTTGCCGGCGTGGACAATCGCATCGCAGGCCGCCGCCGTTACGAATTCCACAACTTACGTTGCGCCCTTCCACTTCCTGTGTTAACTTTGCGCCATAAAGAGGATTGACTCGGAATCATCGTGTCCCACACGCGTCACCATCTCGCCTCCCCCGAAAATCTCGGGCCCGTTACTGCTGAAGAGGCACGCCTCCTCGAAAAACTCGACCTCGGCCGGCTGCCCCGCCACATCGCCATCATCATGGACGGCAACGGCCGCTGGGCCCAAAAACGCCATCTTCCCCGCGTCGCAGGTCACCGAGCCGGCACGCAATCCGCTCGCATGGCCATCGAAACCTGCGCGCGCCTCCACATCGAGGCGCTCACCCTCTACGCCTTCTCCGTGGAAAACTGGCGCCGCCCCAAAACGGAGATCGAATTTCTCATGCAGCTCCTTCGCGAATATCTCCGCAAGGAGATGCCCCTCCTGCAAAGGAACAATATCCGCATGCGCTTTCTGGGACGCTCGGACGATCTCCCCGAAGCCGTACAGAAAGACACGCGCGAAGCCACCGAAGCCACTGCAAAGAACACCGGCATGGTCCTCTGCATCGCACTCAACTACGGCGGTCGCGCCGAAATTGTCGATGCCATGAATGCGATCCTTGCTGCCCGCCATGGCAACGGTAATGGCCACTCTGTAGCGCCTGGCGAGCTAGCCCTGAGCAAAACCGAAGGGTCTTCGGGCCCTGCAGCTTTCCGCAAGCCCATCACCGAAGAAGATCTCGCCCGACATCTCTACACCGCCGACCTTCCCGATCCCGATCTCCTGATTCGCACCAGCGGGGAAATGCGCGTCAGCAATTTTCTGCTCTGGCAAATTGCCTACGCGGAAATCTTTGTCACGGAAACGCTCTGGCCTGATTTCAATCGCGCCCGTCTCTTTGAGGCTCTTCTCGACTACCAGAAACGCGAACGCCGTTACGGCGCCATCGCCCCGCCCGCCGCTTCCGCCGCTCGCTGACCCACGGCCGAATCGAAATTCGTAGGGTTTACTTTTGCGCTCTGTCGCGATTCCGCTCATGGACTTCTGTCCTCCACTGGTTACTGATTACAGATTTCTTTCTGCTATCCTTACTCCGACACCATGACCCTCACCCGCGTTCTCACCGCCCTGGTTCTCATCCCCGTCGCCGTCGCCATCGTCCTCTTCACCCCCACCTGGGCCGTTGCCATCGCCGTTGCGGTCCTCACCATCCTTGCCCTCTGGGAATATTTCGCCTTAGGAGACGCGATCGGCCACCGCGCCTACCGCCTCTGGACCGTCTTCTGCTCGCTGTTATTGATCGTTCAGTGTTGGCGTATCTCCCGTCCCTTTGGCTATCTCACAGCCCTCTCGCTTCCGCACCTGGAGCGGCTCTCCAACTCGATTTTCCCGTACTCGCCCTATTGCCGATTTACCGCGCTCGTCTCTGCGGCCCCTCTCTTTTTTCTCTTCGTCCTCGGCCTCACTATCCTCACTCTTTTTACTCGTCGCCCTCTCGTCGAATCTCTTCCCTCCGCCGGCATCTCCTCGTCTGCGCTTCTCCTTGTCGCTTTTCCTCTCTCTTACGCCATTCGACTCCACGGCATCGCAACGTACGGCCCTCGCCTCCTCCTCTTCGCCCTCGTCATCACTTGGGCCGCCGACACGTTTGCCTACTTCATCGGCCGCGCTATCGGCAAGCATCCCCTCGCCCCGCACATCTCTCCCAAGAAAACCTGGGAAGGCTCGATCGGCGGCATGATCGGCTCTCTCCTCGTTGCCTATATCTTCCACTACTGGCTGACGATCCCGATCCCTCATCTCCTAGCGATGGCGGTTCTCGGCAACATCGCCGGACAAATGGGCGACCTACTCGAATCCGCGTGCAAACGCAGCGCCGGAGTGAAAGATTCCGGCGGCCTCCTCCCCGGACATGGCGGTATTCTTGATCGGATCGACGCGCTCATCCTCTGCATCCCTGTCATCTGGTACTATTTAGTTTTGGTGAATCCACGAACCTTGTAGGCCGCCGCTCCTCGATATCTGATCGCTGATATCTGATATCCGTAATCGTGCGGCTCGATTGGACAAATGAAGCGCCGCTCGCTCTAACGACAGTAAATATGAAGAAAATCTCTATCCTCGGTTCCACCGGCTCCATTGGCCGCCAAACGCTAAATGTGGTTGAGGCACTCCCCGATCGCTTTCAGATCGTCGCCCTTGCTGCAGGCAACAATCTCGACGAACTTGTTTCGCAAATCTCCCGCCACCTTCCACAGGTGGTCTCTGTCGCCTCGCCAGAACTCGCGGACGAACTCCACCGCCGTTTATCGACCGCTCTTCCACCCGGCCAGCCCAAGCCCGAAATCCACCATGGCCGCGAAGGGATGCTCGCCGTCGCGACGCATCCTAGCGCGGAAATTGTGCTTTCGGCCGCCGTGGGAGTCGTGGGCCTCGAAGCTACTTACCAAGCCGTACGCCTTGGCCGAACCGTCGCTCTCTCCAACAAGGAAGTCCTCGTCGCCGCCGGCGAATTGGTCATGGTCGCGGCCGCAAGATCGGGAAGGGAACTGCTTCCCGTCGATTCCGAGCACAACGCCGTCCACCAATGCCTTCGGGCGGGCAAACGCTCTCAACCAGGTGACGCCGGCTCCTCTTCCTCACCCCCCACTGCCCTCTACCCGGAAGTTCGCCGCATCGTCCTGACCGCATCAGGCGGCCCTTTCCGCAAGACGCCTATTGCCCAGCTCGCCCATGTCACCATCGACCAGGCGCTTACTCATCCCAACTGGAAAATGGGGAATCGCATCACCATCGACTCTGCCACCATGATGAACAAGGGCTTCGAAATCATCGAAGCCCGCTGGCTTTTCGGCATGCGTCCCGATCAGATTGACGTTATTATCCATCCCCAATCCGTCATTCATTCGTTCGTCGAATTTGTTGACGGTGCCGTCCTTGCGCAACTCGCCCCGCCGGACATGCGCATGCCCATCCAGTACGCGCTCACATATCCTGATCGCGTCGAATCCCAACAGGTGCAGCTCGACTGGTCCAAGCTCCGGCGCCTCGATTTCGAGAAGGCCTCTACCCGCCGCTTCCCCTGTCTGCGTCTGGCCCGCGAAGCCATGAAAAAGGGAGGCGCTATGCCCTGCGCTCTCAACGCCGCCGATGAAGTCGCCGTCGCCGCTTTTCTGGACCATCGGCTCCCCTTCCTTGGCATTCCTGAAGTGGTCGAAGCCGTCCTGGAAAAAACGCCTCGCACAAAATTCAACTCCATCGACGACGTCCTCGCCGCTGATGCCGAGGCCCGCCGGCAAGCCCGCGAGGCGGTCTCCCACCGCGCTTCCAAGCCTGTTTCCGTGTAGCACCGGGGAGAACGAGCCAACTCGGCCCCCCTACCTTCCCACCCGCTCCCTGCATCTAAGTGCTATGGCAATGCAGTTCCCAGCACAGCGTCACCCAACCCCATTCGGTGCTGCCCCAGCTTTTTGCTAGAATAAATAGACGGAGCCACGCGCACGCATGAACACAGCTATTGGCATGATTCTCGTCCTCGGGGTGATTATCCTCGTCCATGAGTGGGGACATTATATCGTCGCCCGCTTTTTCGGCGTCCGCGTTGACGTGTTCTCCATCGGCTTTGGCCCGCGCATCTTCGGCGTGAAGCGAGGTGACACCGACTGGCGCGTCAGCGCTCTGCCGCTAGGCGGCTACGTCCGCATGGCTGGACAGGACGTTACCGACATCGACTCCGGTGACCAGAAGCCCACCGGCGCTCCCGACGAGCTCATGAGCAAAAAGCGCTGGCAGCGTGCTCTTATCTCTGTTGCCGGCCCCACGGTTAACCTCATCTTTCCGCTTCTGCTCCTTGGCTTCTATTACATGGCGATCGGCCTGCCCACGGATAACGCTCTCTCGAAGCCCCTGGTCATCAACGGTTTTCCTACGACGCAAGCTAGCAGCCCGACTGGCCTTCAAGTGGGCGATACGGTTCTCTCTATCAATGGCACCAGGAATCCCACTTGGGAAAAGGCACTGAGCATCGCCATGCAGGCTGCTCCGGGTAGTACGCTCAAGCTCGAGGTCGCAAATCAGGGAGCCACGCGCGAAGTCGAGGTTCCTGCCAGCAACAATCCGTACGCGCGAACTTTCGGCTATTCGCCCATTCCCGCCAGGATTGGCGAAGTCGCTATCGGCACCCCGGCCGACCGTGCTGGACTCCATGACGGCGATGTCGTCCGAACTGTCGATGGCCAACCTATTCAATATTGGGACCAATTCGTCGATCTCGTTCGCAATTCCGGTGGCAAGACTCTCCAGATCAAAGTCGACCGCAGCGGTAAAGACGTTACTCTGTCCGTCACCCCGCAGAAGGGAATTGTGGACGGCGCCGAGAATTACTATCAGATCGGCATTCAGCGTGAATTTGCGCTTACTTATCAGCGCGTCGGACCCGTGCAAGCCGTAAAGGCGGCGGGCCTGCAGACGGCTGGGATCGTGTCGCAGACGATTGACGTTTTCAGCAAACTCCTTAGCGGTCGCATTTCCGTCAAGCAGCTTCAGAGCGTTGTGGGCATCTCTCGCACCGCCGGGCAGGCCGTTCAGCAAGGCGCCTACGCCGTAATCGGTTTCATGGCCCTCATCAGCGTGCAGCTCGGAATTCTAAATCTTCTGCCCATTCCGATTCTCGATGGCGGCCACATTCTATTGCTTTCTCTCGAAGGCATCCGGCGCCGCGATTTCAGTCTGACCTTCAAAGAACGCTTTATTCAGGTCGGCCTCGTCTTTCTCTTAGCCCTGATTGTCTACGTCACTTACAACGACGTAGCCCGGTTGCTCACCCGCCACTCCTAAGGAATGTAGTGGCGGGTCTTTAAGCCCCTTGCTTGAGACTGTCATCTATCGACTATCGGGTAGGCGTTTCCCGTCCTGCATTTCCATATCCCCCACCCACCTGCTAAACTCTCCCCGAGGTACCTCGCTCCATGTCTGCAACCGTACCATCCCGCCGCGTCTCTTCCGGTGAACGCATCAATGCTGCCGAGCCCGCCGCCCATCTCCAGGACGCCCTTCGCAAGCGGGGCATTCGCCTTACCCGCCAGCGTCGAGTCATCCTCGAAGTCATGGATTCCGCCGAGCAGCACCTCGATGTCGACCAAATCCTTGAGCGGGCGCAGAAAATCGATCCCGAGGTCCATCTCGTCACCGTCTATCGGACCATTGACCTGCTCAAGCGTCAGGGCCTGATTGACGAGCTTGATCTCCTCCACCTTCGTGGAGATCGTCATTACTATGAAACTCACGGCCCGCGCGATCACATTCACGTCGCCTGCCTGCGCTGCGGGAAGGTTCGCGAATTCGAATCCCGCCTCTACGAGCAGCTGAAGGAACAAATCTCACGCGACTGCCACATCCAGGTCACTGTTTCCCGCACTGAAGTCGGCGGCATCTGCACGGACTGCCTTGCCAAAGAGCAATCCTCCGCTCTCGCCCGCCACTCCTGACTTTGTAGTGGCGGTCTTCAGACGCATGTTGTCTCTTGGGATTCTGTCGGGGTCCCATGCCAAGTGGTTCAACGCATGGGGCTCTTGGGCACCGGGAACGCCAGCCTATGTATTGGAGTGGCTGGTCTCTGCCTCTACCGCAAAACTGTCAACTGTGGACTACCACTGATCAGGCAATCCTCTCGCTATACGTCCCGTGCGCGCGGATTTCGCCGCCTTTCCCCCTTGCCATCCGCGCCCGAATCTTCTGCAAGCGGGCTTGCGTTTCCGGCCGACCCCTCTGCGAACTTACCAAAAAAGGCTTTGCCGCCTGTTGTTTCATCGCCTCTCGCTGCGCCGCCAGCTTCCTCTGCATTGCCGCGCGCTTGTCTCCGTACGTCCATTGGAACAAGACATAAATCAGAAAATCCACGCCAACGATACAGAGTGTGAGGAATATTCCCAGCGACATCGTGCCATCTCCAAAGAGTAGGAGACTCCTCCCCTACCTCTTCGAGAGTAAGAATGTCCATGCTGGCAAGTCCTGAGAAATTCGTGAGGTTTTTGTTAAGGCCGAGCAGGTCTACAGACCACCCATTAGCTTCACACTTCCGACTTCAAACTCTCCTTCCCACCCCGCGTCCTCGCCCTCTCAACCTTGCGAAGTACGTATTCGCCCGCACGATGTCTTTCGCTATTTGCTCCTTCAACTCCTCCGGCCCAGAAAACCTTTTCTCGGCCCGCAGTCTCTTCCAGAAGTGCACCTCAATTCGCCTGGGGGTAAAATTTCCCGAATAGTCCAGCAGATGCGTTTCGATGCTCAGTCCCGATCCATTAAATGTTGGCCGCACTCCCACATTCGTCACGCTACGGTGGCTGCTCGCTTCTCCATCCAGCACTGTCCGTGTAATGTAGACTCCCCGTGCCGGCAGCAACTCCTGTTCCGGCTTCAAATTCAGTGTTGGAAACGTGAATTTCCGTCCAGTCCCTGTTCCGCTTACCACTTCGCCCGTGAGCTCAAATGGCCTCCCCAGCAACCGTGCCGCATGTCCGACGTCTCCTTCACTCACCAGCTTTCGAATCAAGGTGCTGGACACAACCTCTCCCTCCAGCATTACTGGCGCATGCACCACGACTTCAAACCCCTCTCGCATGCCCATTTCCCGCAAAAACTTCACATCCCCGGCCTGCTTGCTCCCAAAGCGGAAGTTGTCCCCCACCACCACGGCACGCACGCGCAACTGGCGGACCAGAATCTCTTTCACAAACTCCTCGGGTGTTAGCGCCGCCAATACTTTTGTGAACGGCACTACCACCGCCGCTTCCATACCCACCGCGCCAAACCAATCCATCCTCTGCTGATTCGTCGAGATTCGCGGAAGCGCCGACTCCGGTCTCAGCACTTTGACCGGCGGTGGCTCAAATGTCAGAGCTGTCGCTACGGCGCCGATCTCCTTCGCTCGAGAAATGGCAAACTCCAGCACTTTCTGGTGTCCCAGATGGATCCCATCAAACGTTCCAATTGCAACCACACTTCCTCGGCCGCTCTTCCCGTATTTCTCCGCCCAATCCGCCCCCGAATAAAACACGCTGATCCCACCCGTCGGTATATGCACATGGACCGACAGCGCTCTTGCGGCCCGCTCTACCGCCGGTGATTCCGTGCCTGCCTCCAACTCCAAACCGTCATACGCCAATTGCACGTGCGGATATCCCGCCTTCCGCAAACGCTCATTCGTGGCTTCGTGTGGCAGGTCGTGCGCAATATGCGTGAACCACGCCCGCTTCGGCTTCAACCTATCGACGAGTGCCAACGCCTGCTCCACCGTCTGGTGCATTGGATGCGGCACATCCCGCAAGGCATCCAAAATCAAATCGTCCAGGTCCTCTAGCAAGGGGGCGCTCGATTCCGGGAGCCGGCTGAAGTCTGTCAGATAGGCCGCGCGCCCAAACCGGAAACCCAGTACCTCCATTTCCCCATGGAGCAAAGGCACCGGAATGAACGGAATCCCGAGCAGGACAAACGGCCCATCCACCTCTCGCAATTCCACACTCGGAATGCTGCTCAGCGTCGGCCGCGTATCGAAAACGTACGAAAACACCCGCCGAATCACCTGAAACGTGTCGTCGGACCCATAGACCGGGATCGCGCCCTTTTGGCGGAAGTTGTATGGCCGCAGATCGTCAAATCCCAGAATATGATCCGCGTGACAGTGCGTCAGAAGCACTGCATCCAGCCTGTCCAATTTCGCGCGCAGTGCCTGTGTCCGAAAATCGGGCGTCGTATCAATCACCACATTCTGTCCGCCACGCGACAGCAGCAGGGAAGGCCGCAATCTCTTATCCCGAGGATCCGACGACTCGCACACGGTGCAATGACACCCCAGCGTCGGCACCCCCATCGACGTGCCAGACCCCATCACTGTGATTCGTATCGCTTCCGCCATTACCCTATTCTACCCAGTTCATCGTTGAAAGGAGGCCGTTCCACTCTCTTAAACTCCGCAAAACAAAAACGGCGCGATCTTCGTCGCGCCGCCCCCATCAATCTGTCTTGGTAATGCCAGTTCTCCGTGCCTCTGTGGCGAAACCCTCTACCTCTTCTCGCCCTTTGCCTGCGCCGTCACCTTTGCCATCTCGGCTGCCATGGCCTTCTGTACTTCCAGGTAGGTCAGCTTCAATTTCCCCAGCAGATCCAGCAGCATTTCCGACTCTTCCGGCGCCAGGTTTCCCGTGGTTTTCTGCTGCAGCGCATCCAGCATGTCGATCAGCTCCCGCGCCGCATCGGGATCGATCATCGGCTGCCCGGTATTCGGGTCGGCATACGCTCCCAGCACCATCGCAGCGTTGCTTCCGATCATCCGCACCAGATTCTCAAAGGCCGCGAGCTTTTTGGGTACATCTGGCGCGGGCTTGGCCGCTTCGGCCTTGGCATTTGCCGCCGCGGCTTTCGCTTCCTTCACCTCTTCACGCTTCGCCTCGCGCTCCTGTTCCTCCACGACTTCCTTGCGGATTTCGCCCTCGGCCGTGAATGGCCGCCGGTCAATTACCTTGAATCCCTCGTCTTTGTTCTCCGACACGTCAAATTTCCTCTCAGTGAATTTCTACCCAGTCTAACACGGGAAGGGAACTGCCCACCCCCTGCAGCGGGTCCGAAACCAGCATGTAGCCCTATGTATCTTCGTAGCTAATCCCCATATCCGATGCACCCACCATGCTATTCTGTACGTCTAATTAACAAAACTATGCGCCGCTTCCCCATTCTTCTGATCGTTCTTGCCTTTACCTCTGCCGTCCATGCGCGTCAATTTACTACGGCCTCCTCCTTCCCTCCCTTTGAGAAATGGCGCACCGCCGTCCTTTCCGGCGATTCCGAGGCCATTTCCGCGCTTTACACGCAGTCTCCCGCCCCTCAGATCACCGGTCCCGGCAAGAAGCCCATTGCTCCGGCAGATGAAATAGCCTTCTGGTCCGCCTGGAAGTCCCAGGGACTCACCAATCTGTCCGCGCAAATCGTCCAGCAAGATCAACCCAGTCCGGACATTCACACCGTCGTTGTACAGCTTACCCTTACCTTCAAGAAGGGAACTACTCCTGCCAAGCAATTCGTCGCCATGCAGCAGAACTGGTTCCGGCAAGGCGACCGATGGTACCTCGGGATCGTCAGCCGGTCCGCCGCCACGCGCCTCCGCCAGCCTCTTGAGAACAAGGAAATCTATCCCCAAAATGTCGATGCCAGCCAGGAAATTGCCGAAACGCTGCGCGCCGCGGCCGCCGCCCACAAGCGCGTCCTAATCGTCTTTGGAGGCAACTGGTGCTTCGATTGCCACGTCCTTGACGAGGCGTTCCACTCGCCCGAAATCGCACCCACGCTCAACAAATCGTTTCTTGTCGCGCACATCGACATTGGCCAGATGGACAAGAATCTCGATATTGCCAAGAAATACGATATCCCTCTCGAGCGCGGTGTCCCCGCTATTGCCGTCCTGGACTCCGACGGCAAGCTCCTCTTCAGCCAGAAGCGCGGCGAATTCGAAGCCGCCCGTTCCATGGCGCCCGAAGATATCCTCGCCTTCCTCAACAAGTGGAAGCCCACCGCAGCTGCAGTCACCCACGGCCCCGCCAGGTAACCGGCCCAGTCTATTTGTGCCTTCTGTGTCGTACTCTTCTACTTCTTATTTCTTTCACGCCTTTGCTTCTTCACGCTAAACTCTGTCCCGTATCCCAAGGAGCTCCCCATGCATCGCTCGGGTTTCTTCGCCCTTCTGGCTTTTCTGTTCGTCCTCCCCGCAACGCTTCCCGCCCAAACCGACAAGCCCGCCCCCAATGAGAAACTCAGCGCAGAAGACAAACTCACTGTCATGGGGAAGCTCACCCGCATCATGGCCATCGGGGGAGAAACGTCTGGTTGGGCCATCGAACTAAATCCCGTCCTTACCGTCGAAGGGAAACAGGTCAGCTCCATCGAAGTTGTTGTTGTCGACTCCAAGAAGCTTGAACCTCTCGAAAACAAGACCGTCAAAGCCGTCGGCAGGCTCTCCAACGCCTACGGTGTCGAAACCGGCCAGCGTCCCGTCCTTACCGTGTCCTCGATCAAGCCGGTTAAAGAGAAACCTACCAAAGAAAAACAATAGCCGCCGGCTCATGGCGGCGCGTTTCCGTTACTTGACTACGAACGAACGTCCCTGTTCCCCACTCTCCGTGCTCTCTGTGCCCTCTGTGGTGAATCCTTCTCTTTTCTTATTCCTTCCTCTTTGTCTCTTCTTCTTTCTCTCTCCTTATTTCACCACCCAAAACGCCTGCTTCGCTGGCACAAACTCCACCGGCACATCCTTCACAAAGCCCTTCAACCACTTCGCACACTCCAACATCCCCATCTGCTCGCTTGGAATATGCCCAATCACAATCAACGCCTTCTGCCTACCCTGAGTCACCGCGTCCGCCACATATTCCACGGTCTCCCACTCCCGCGTCTCTCCGATCAGCAGGACTTGGACGTAACTTCTTTCCAGAGCATGTGTCTCCGCCTCGAACCCCGCTGCCCCCGGACTCAAGGCCACCTGCGCCACCTTCATCTCCGGGTCGCCCACCACGCGCACGGTAAGGGAATCCAATTTCTTCGCCACTTCTTCTGCCAACGCCTTCACCGTTGTTTCCGGTAGCACAAACAGGTACTGGCTCTCCGGGTTTTGATACTTTTCCCAGCCTAAGGCGTGCACCGTCCCTGCTTCGATCCCATCTGGCTTTCGCATGTGCCAGTGATCGTGGAAGCGCCAAATCACCATTCCATGCTTCTCGATGAACGCGCGTTTCTCTGCCCAGACTGGATCGTTCTGCGGCATCCCTTCCGGCACGTCCAGGTGCGCGTAAAACGTCGGCTCATGCGTAATGACAAAATTCAAGCCTTTCGCGGACGCCCTCTCCAGCATGTCCATCGTCGCCATCATGGTCACCGCAATCCCAGTCACCGGCGTGTCCGGATTCCCCGCTTTGAACGTATCGACCGTCTCCTCGCTCCACGGCACCGCCGACTGTTTCTGTATTTCCGTCACAATCTCTTTGGCCGTCGGCCTCTTCTCCTGTCCATTTGCGCACGAAGCGCAGATGGCAATCCACCCAAACACCAACCCGACTACTCCCCGGATTCTCATCCCAATCCCCCAATTTCAGCTATGCAATTCGCTAATGAATCCCTCTTCCTGCTTTGTGCGGTGTTTCGTAAGCACCTGATTCCGACGATTTTCTGTTGCGAATATCTATTTTCAATTTCGCTGCTTTCGGGGTTCTACGAGACCTGGTCCTAACCATACCGTTTTCCGTTTCCGCGCCGACTCTCTCGCTGCGTCCAGCACTTCGGCCACAACCACATTCAACCCCAACGAGCCTGGCCCTTCCGGCCTCCGTCCTTCTCGTACCACTGCGCGCAGATAACTCAACTCATCATCCGTCGGCGGCGGCAACGGCTTCGCCTCCATTTTCTCCAACTGTTTCTGCCCCGCTTTCCGAACTTCCAGCGCGTCGCGTCCCACCGTGAATGCTTCCCCGGTTTTCCCGTACACTTCCACATCGCTCCGCCCAAACGGCCAATTCCACGAAGCCTGTACAATTCCCATCGCCTTCGGATACGTCAAAATGATCGTCGCGTCATCATCCACCTTCGGGTAAACATCGGGCTTCATCTGTTGCGTCACGGCCGTTACCGTCAGAGGGCGTTCTCCCCCCATCACCCACGTTATAAAATCCACGCCGTAGCAGCCAAAGTCATAGAGCGCCCCGGCGCCATTCAGCTTTGGGTCCGTCAGCCATCCCAGGAACTCGGGTCCCACCCCGATCTCTTTCGGCCCCATATGACCGTCGTGCGCCACGATCTTCCGCACCTCGCCAAGCGTTCCGTCCGTTGCCAGTTCATACGCCGCGTGGCGGCTCGGCTCCCACGTGGTGAAGTAATTCACCAGCACCGTCATCTTCGTTTCATCCGCCAGTTTTGCAATCACGCGCGCATCTTCCGCGGTCACCGCCAGCGGCTTTTCCATCATCACGGTCAGCGGCTTCGCCCCGCCCGCCTTGCTGTACTTCGCGCAAGTCTCCACCACCTTCCGATGCTCAAATGTATTCGTATAGATCAGTACCGCTTCAGGCTTCGTGGCCGCCAGCATCTCCTCCAAATCCGCGTGATACAACTTTGCATCCAGTCCATACTTCTTCACATACTGATCAAACAGCGCCCGGTCCGGCTCCGCCACTCCCACAATCTCAATATCTGTGCGCTTCACCGCGCCGGACAGAAATCCCTCTGCGTGTCCATGGACGAGTCCTGCAATCACCACCCGCAGTGGCCCGTCGTTCTTTCCCGTTAACGCCTGCGCGGGCATCTGTGCCGCCATAGCCAGACAAATCAACCCAATCAACATCGCGATCATCACCATCGACCTAACCCGTAGCCTCATCCCCATCCTCCTGTTCCCACCGCAATTCACTACTCCTTGCCACCAACTGTCTTCCTCTTGCACTGTTTCACTTTTTCACTCTTGCACTTCTTTCTTCCATTTTCCTTGCCTCTGTGCTTCTCTTACTTCCTCGCCTCTTCAAACTCCCACTCGCCCGACCCTACCTCCTCCACTCTCCCTCCCGGCGTCTTCACCGTCGCTGTCGTATTCGCCGGTACCTCAGCCTTCAACACGAACTTCCCGTCGCGAATCTCCCATCCACTTGCCACTCTCCCGTACTCGCTCTCCACCGACGCCCTCGCGAACGTCAACCCGCCGCCCGGACGTGGCGCAATCACAATGTGCTTATACCCCGGCTGCACCTCATCGATTCCAATCCCCGCCACCACGCTGTACATCCACATCCCGATCGCTCCATACGCATAGTGATTGAACGAATTCATCCCCGGATTCTGAAAACTGCCGTCCGGCTTGATTCCGTCCCAGCGCTCCCAGATCGTCGTTGCGCCCTTCGTCACCGGATACAGCCATGACGGATATTCCGTCCGGTTCAATAGCAAGTAGGCCTCTTTCAGATGCCCCGTATCGCTCAATGCCCAGGTCAAACCGGGCGTCCCCAAAAAGCCTGTTGTCAGATGCTCGAACTTACGCACATCGGCAGCCAGCCGCTCTCCCGCTTCCGCCTTCATTGACTCCGGCAATAAGTTAAACGTCAGCGCCAGCGTGTACGCCGTCTGCGTGTTCGGCGAGAGCCTTCCATCCGGCGTCACAAACTCCCGCAAAAAGGCGCCCTTGATCCTTTCCTCCAGCGCTTGGTATTCCGCGGCTTCTTCCTTCTTTCCCAACACCGTTGCAGTCTTCGCCAGCAATTCCGTCGACCGCGCAAAATAGGCCGTCTGGATAAAATCTTTGTCCGTTGTTGCCCCCGGATAGTCCGAATCCGTTGTCGCGAACGCCAGCCAATCCCCAAACGTAAATCCGGTATTCCAAATATATTTCTCGCCAGCCTGCTTCCGCATGTACTCGACCCATGCCTTCATGCTCGGGTACTGCTCCTCCAACACGCGCTTATCCCCAAACGCCTGATACACCGTCCACGGCACCACCACGGCCACGTCCGCCCAACCCGCCGACGCCGACTCGCCCTTCCTTGTCGTGTGCGACAGGATATTCGGTATCACAAAGGGCACGGCCCCATCGTCCTCCTGATCCAGGGTCACGTCCTTCAACCACTTCTCGTAGAATGCTACCGTCTCGAAATTGAACGATGCCGTTGGCGAGAAGACCTGGGCATCGCCCGTCCATCCCAGCCGTTCATCCCTCTGCGGACAATCCGTAGGCACGTCCAGAAAGTTTCCTTTCTGCCCCCATATGATGTTGTGCTCTAACTGATTCAGCAGGGAACTGGACGATTCGAAACTCCCCGTCCTCTCCATCGCCGAATGTATTACCACGCCTGTGAAATCCTCTGGCTTCACTTCGCCCGGCCAGCCGCTCACCGCCACGTACCGGAATCCTTGAAACGTAAAGTGCGGCTCAAACGTTTCTTCCGCGCCGCCTTTCGCTGTGTACCGGATCGTTTCCTTTGCGCTACGCAAATTCTCCGTATAGAAGTTCCCATCCTGGTCCAGCACCTCCGCATGCCGCAGCGTAATCGTGGTTCCCGCCGGAGCCGTTACGCAAAACTTCACCCAGCCCACCATGTTCTGCCCCATATCCACAACAGTGTCCCCCGCCGGAGTCCGCATCACTTTCACCGCTTTGATCTCTTCGATCTTTTTCACACCGGGACCCACCTCCGCGACCAATCTCGCTTTTGGCGTGTCAATTACTGTTACGCCTTTCCAATCCTTATCGTCGAACCCCGCCGAACTCCATTCCTTCTTCTCCAGACGCGCATCGTATGTCTCCCCATCGTAGATGTCCGAAACCAGCACAGCCCCTGTCGACGCCTTCCACTTTTCATCGCTTCCAACAATCTCCTGTGTTCCATCTACGTATGTGATCGCGAGCTGCGCGAGCACCGCCAACTTAGTTCCATAGCTATTCCGGCCTTTTGTAAACGGCATCCGGCCGCGGAACCAACCGTCTCCCAACATCGCTCCCAGGCAATTCGCTCCGCCCTTAACCATCCCCGTGACATCGTACGTTTGGTACTGAATTCGAAAATCGTAAGCCGTCCATCCAGGCGTGAAATACTGGTCCCCGACGCGCTTCCCATTCAATTCCACCTCGTACAATCCCATCGCCGACACATACAGCCGTGCCCGCTCCACCTTCTTTTTCGCATTCACCGTAAATTCCCGCCGCAACATCGGCGCCGGATTCGATTTTGTCTCATCCTCTGCCAAATCTGGCGTAATCCATTTCGTCTTCCAATCCGCCGCACTGAACAAGCCCATCTCCCACTGAGTGGGGACCTCATTCGACCAACCACTCGCGTGCCCATGGTTGTCCCAAACGCGCACCCGCCAAAAATAAATCCCTCGGCTCGCTAATTCCGGCCCCATGTATTCCACGCCCACCGACGCGTCCGATTTCACCACCCCGCTGTCCCAGACTAGTTTCCCTTGCTGTAACTCCTTCTCTGACAGTGCCACCTGCACTTCATAGCTCGTCTGCAGTACATTTTTTTCCGCGCTCTCCAACTCCCAGCTCAACCGAGGTTTCTGCACATCAATCCCAATCGGATTCGTTTTCCACTCGCACCGCAGCCTCTTTACTCCCAACGTGCCCTGCCCGGACACGCCTGTCGTCCACACCAAAAGCGCGGCACTCGCCACCCACCATCTCCACGATCCGTTCGTCATCGTCCTCTCCCTCCGCCAACCCTCGTTCGTCCTACTGTGAACGCCGCTGGCCTTTTCTGTCCCCGGCGGTTTCTGCAGCCTTTCCTCCTGCTCCTGCCAATTCGTGGAACTCCTTTGCACACCCCTCACCAGCATTCCTACGTCAAGAGACCTAACCCGCCTGCCCAGCTTCAGATAGAGCTTTTGTTGACACCTACGTTTTGGACGCCCAATTGCTCTTTCGCACCACCGTAGTTTTCCTGTCCCCGCTGAGCTTCTACAGTTCCGGGCTCTCCTCCGCCCGTAGTCTCTGAGGAGAGCTTCGACCCAGCCCGCCTCAGTCACCCTGACAAATCGCCGCTCCTCCCCACGGGGAGCGGCGATTTTCCTTTGGGGCGCGGAGCCCAGCTTGCACTGTGCCTGGAAGTGCTCCCGCCTAAGCCACACCAATTCTCCTGCTCCTGCACTCTAATACTCTTACACTTCCTCTCTTCTGCTGGCGTCCCTTCTTCCTAACCTTGTATTTCCCGTGGTCCCCCCGTAATCTACTTTCTTCATGCCCCGTCGCAAACCGAAATCACACCGCTCCAAGTCCCGCCCGCGACGATCAAAACGATTCACTCCCCCGCGAGTCGGCAATGACTTCCAGAAACTAGTCGCCGTCATGTCGCGTCTCCGCGCCCCGAAAGGCTGCCCCTGGGACCGCGAGCAAACCCACGCCACCCTCCGCACGTATCTTATTGAAGAAGCTTACGAGGTCCTCGACGCGCTCGACTCTGCCGATGACGCCAAGTTCGCCGAGGAGCTCGGCGACCTTCTCCTCCAGGTTCTCTTCCACGCGCAAATCGCACATGAAGAGAAGCGCTTCGATATTTCCGACGTCATCCGCGAGATCTACGAGAAGATGATTCGCCGCCACCCCCACGTCTTCGGCACCACCCGAGCCAAAACCGCCGCCGACGTCCTGCGCAACTGGGAACAGATCAAGCAACAGGAACGACAAGCCAAGAAACAGAATGAGGCAGTTGTAAAGAAATCGACTTCCTCTCCCTCCATCCTGGATGGTGTTCCGCGCACTCTCCCCGCACTCTTGGAAGCCCTCCAGCTCACGCGCAAAGCTGCCCGCATCGGATTCGATTGGCCCAACATCGACGGCATCTTTGCCAAGCTCACCGAAGAGACTCACGAACTCCAGGCCATCCTCGCCAACTCCTCCGCGGCGCCCGCGGGTTCCACCATCGAATCGGAACTCGGCGACATCTTGTTTGTCGCCGTCAATCTCGCTCGATTCCTCGACATAGATCCCGAAATCGCCCTCAAAAAAACCAGCTCCAAATTCACTCGCCGTTTCCACAGCATGGAACGCCTCGCTCGCGAACAAGGCACTACTCTCGCCAAAGTTCCTCGGCCTCAAATGGAATCCCTTTGGGACCAAGCCAAACTCCTCGAACTCTCCGCCCCTTCCCATCGCTGATCGCCGTCGCTGGTCGCCATCCACCAAAAACTGATAACTTATTACTGACCACTGAAAACTCTTATGTCCGACATCACCGTTCGTCCCCTTCACTCCCTCGATGACTTTCACCGTTGCGTCCAAATCGCCCGAGCCGTCTGGGCCGACGCCGAACTCGACACCGAACCGCACGTCACCTACGTCATTGCCGATCACACCGGCGGCCAGGTTCTTGGCGCTTTCGAAGACAACGAAATGGTCGGTTTCACCAAGGCTTTCGTCGGACTCCACGATCACACCCCGTATCTCCACTCCCACATGGCCGCCGTCCTTCCGAGCCATCGTGATCGCCACATTGGCCGCCAGCTCAAACTCGCCCAGCGGGAAGACGCCCTTCGTCGAGGTATCCATCTCATCGAGTGGACCTTCGATCCTCTGGAAACCAAGAACGCCCACTTCAACATCAACCGTCTTGGCGCCATCTCCCGCCGCTACATCCCCAATTTCTATGGCATCACCACCAGCCCACTTCACCGAGGCATGCCGACTGACCGTCTTCTCGTCGAATGGCATCTCGATTCCGCCCGTGCCATCGCTGCCATCAACGACCTCGCTTCCGAAACGCGCGGCTGCCCCGCGCGTATCCACCTGCCACCTGTAGAGGAGGGGGAGTCTTCGAGCCCTGCGGCTGCTCCCTTCAGCTCGGAAGGTGGCAGGCTCATCGATCTCCAATCCCGCATCCGCTCCGAATTCATCCAATGGTTCTCCAAGGGCTACGCCGTCACTTCCGTCCACTCGACGCGCTCCGGGGTCGACTACTGTCTCTCTCCCTACGCCGACTTCTAATTGCCTGAACGCTGTGCGCCGGTTGCTGATTTACTTGCATCTCCACTTTGTTTTTCACCAAAAACTGCTAACTTAGGACTGACAACAAAACGGACCATGCGTCTAAATTCTCTAACCCTTCGCGAGATCCATCTCAAACTTGTTACCCCCTTCGAAACCTCGATGGATCGCGTCACCGAACGCCGCATCATCCTTGCCGAAGCTCACGTCGACAACGTTTCCGGCTGGGGTGAATGCACCGCCGGCGAAACTCCTTACTATTGTCCGGAAGACACCGAAACCGCCTGGCACATCCTCAAGAATTTTCTTTGGCCAAAACTCAAAGGCAGGGAACTGGCTTCTGCCGCTGACGTTTGGGCTCTCCTCGAACAGATTCGAGGGCACAACATGGCTAAGGCCACCATCGAAACCGCCGTTTGGGACGCGGAAGCCAAACTGAGAAACATTCCGCTATGGAAATTGATCGGCGGCGAACGCCAGGAAATTCCTTGTGGCGTCTCTATCGGTATCAAGGACTCTCTGGAGGAACTCTCGGCCACCGTCAGGAAAGAGCTCGCTGCTGGTTACCAGCGCATCAAAATCAAAATCAAGCCCGGCAAAGACATTCAGCTTGTCCAGCGCATACGACAGGATTTTCCCCGTATTAAACTGATGGTGGACGCCAATTCAGCGTACCGCCACGAAGACCTGCCTCTCCTCAAACAGCTCGATGCGTACTACCTCATGATGATTGAGCAGCCTCTCGGCTGGGACGACCTTTTCGGCCACGTCGAGGTCCAGAAAAGCCTGCAAACACCGATCTGCCTCGACGAGTGCATCCACACCTACGAACAAGCCGAAGCCGCTGCCTCGCTCGGCGCCTGCAAAATTATTAACGTCAAGCTCGGCCGCGTCGGCGGCCATCTGCAGGCTCGCCGCATCCAGGATCTCTGCCAGAAGAACTCCATCCCCAACTGGTGCGGCGGCATGCTCGAATCCGGTGTCGGCCGCGCCCACAACATCGCCATGTCCACCCAATCCAATTTCTCTCTCCCCGGCGATGTCTCCGCCAGCGCCCGCTATTGGC